>TARA_R110000782_G_scaffold270483_1_pt1 | contig 79634 bp, 158 predicted proteins | sample TARA_R110000782 | Tara Oceans TARA_R110000782 (sample SAMEA4397859) | marine metagenome | biome: Polar Biome; feature: [SRF] surface water layer (ENVO:00010504); material: water (ENVO:00002006), including particulate matter (ENVO:01000060) such as... | depth 5 m | reverse complement strand
AAGACATTTACTGATAAATACCCAGAACTACTTGAAACTTGCAAGCGAATTGAGGGTATGGATTATGATGATATTTTGGCATATCGTGATTATACTGAAAACAATGAGGGATTGATTAATAACGTAATTAGTATAGCCATGCCAGACGTTAGTACTTTAGATAAGATAGATGAGTTGTATAAGCATAACTTAAAACTAAACAAAGAGTTTACCGCTGAACTATTGGAGAAACACCGTGAAAGCAATTAAATTTAGACAGCGATTAAAAAAGAATTTTTGGCGTAACAGCGAAAAGTTTCATTATTGGGGTTATATCGGTGACTCATTTGTTTCTCCTATGGGTAAGAATGAAACTGTAGGTGATAGCGAACAGTTTACGGGACGTAGAGATCTTAATAACGGGGTTGATATCTATGAGGGGGATATCTTGATATGTAATAATAACCACTTATGGCTTGTATCTTTCCTTAATAGCTATTTTGTCGTTCATAGTCCAACAGATATTAATGAATTTGTTTTTCTGGATGACTTTGTTTTTGAGGTAATAGACAACATCCATGACAACCCTGAGCTACTGGAAGCGCTATGAAAAACCTTAGCGGCACGACCTTAGCGCTAATCTTGATAATTAGCTTTATCCTTGCCGACATAGCAGTGAGATCAATATAATTCATCACCACTTTATGCTATCCTAAAGTCTTCTTAAACGAGGGCTTTTTTTATGACCATTGCTTTATCCATACTTTCAATTATCGCCTACCTAGCAGGCGCTTACTACGTGTTCGACCTACACAAAGATGAAGAGGTTGATGTATTTGCAGATATTACCTATCAAAAGCTTGCGTTCTTCTTTGGATTAATGGTAGTATTGTTTTTCAGCCTGTTGTACATGAAGGTAATGGGCGATGAGGAAGACGAAAGTTAATCAAGGAAATAATTATGGAAACAAAACAAATCATATCAGGTGCAGCTAATGCATATACTGTATTTGATAAAGACGGAAGGTTTGTACAGGATATAGTGATTGTTGATAGTTGCCATTTTGGTAGAAATATGCAATCATTGCTTAAATTGCTAGAATCTCTAGGTTGCAAGCTGGTCGATAGGGTGGAATTAGGCGATAGAGGTCAAGGGTTTATTGATCAGTCTGGCGTTTACTTCAATAGGGCTGATGCCTATAAGGTAGCTAAAGCGTCAGGGCAGCCATTTAACGATCAATTTGTATTACCAAGAGATAAACTCGATAGTAGCTGTATTCGTCATTTTGAGAAAGATACAGATTGGAAAGAATATTTATAACCAAACAAGGAAACTAATATGCTAAACCTAACACGTACACCACGATTTTCACCGCGAGTACCAGAGCAGCACCAAGCTAAAAAGAGTCAGATTCTACTTACTGACCTAATCGATCAGAGTCAAATTGCTATTGAGTTGCGTCACATTCTATATAAGCAATCTAACGGCTACGCAATCGCTCACAGTGCAGTGTGGAGAACGTACAACGGCATTAACGAACCATTTGATACAACGGTAAAGAAAGGCGAAAGCTTTACTGTATGGGCTAGTGAAGAGCCTGTGTCAATGATTGTGCAATCTATCGATACACTGGAACGAGTGGACATTAGCATCCATGCGCCTAACTGGATTGCAATTGAACGTATGGATATGGAAAAGGAGGTGTAGGGAATGTACCAAGTAGTTTTAATTGAAAACGAATTACCATCTAAAGACGCCTTTGTAAAAGCGTTTAATAAAGAGACTGGTGGCGACTTTAAGAAGCTAATGTCAAACAGCCCAACTAGAGATAGTGATACTTGTTTGTATTGGGACGTAATGATGCCGAATGGAAATTATGAGCTAAAGTATTGCGCTGATAATCCGTTCTTTATTTTATCGAAGGAGGTGGAGTAATGGACAGAAAAAGATATTTCAATAATATTCTGATAGCTGATAATTCCAGTGGCATACAAATGATGAGTATGCAACTTCAGGACGACGGTGAGGCTACATTTACAGTAACCGGAAACTACAAAGGTGATGATATTCAGTTAGACTTTGAAGGGCTGACAGCGCTAGAGTTGAGACAACTTGCAGCTAAAATAACTTACATTGCAGGGGTCGCTGATTATGAATAAGATAATGAAACCAGTCTGGAGACTTAATACTGACAATGGGGTGCCTATTGATTTGGGGTTTAAGATGGTTACAAAAACGCTTAGGAATGGTCATGCGAGTGAGGCGCACAAAAATGACAATGGCTTCTGGTCGTTAGATAGACCAGATCAATTAGCAATCTACGCTTACCAGACAACCCGAACACGCGAGGCTAAACGAAAATAGGCATTTGCCACTATGTTATAATAAGGCCATTATTCATTAATGGTCTTTTTTTTATGGCAGACACAATACTAGATAGAAGCGCTTATTTTTCGGAGCAATACGAAAACAATAGTATTGCTCGCGACCTTAAAAAAGGCTTAAAGGCCTTACGCGGATTTACAACACTATCAACTATCGATTCTAAATATCAGTCTCGATACGTTCCTCAGTTCCCAGAAGAACCACAGCATATATATAACTTGCGTCTTTCTCGCTCATACCTTACAAACTACGTTAAGCGAGCCATTACATCCGACTCTGGTAAAATTCTAGCCAACAATGTAAGGGTGCAATCTGAAAATGACGATATGCCGGAACAGTATGAATCTTGGTTTGATGATATGGATTTGCAAGGGCTTGACATTGCTACATTTGCAAATAACGAGCTACAGGCGGCAAGCTGGAAAGGAATGACGTTAGCTTTTGTTGATTGCGTAAAAGATGATGAGGATGACTCTCAATTTCGTCCGTTCGTTCGACCTATCGACCCTGATTATATCCTTGACTTTAAAGCTAACAAGGTGACGGGTAAGTTGACTTACATTAAGTTTGCAACTCAAATGGAAGATGATTCCGAAGACGCTACTTTCTCATCTGCAACCAAAGATGTAGTATTTGAGGTTTTTCCTACTGAATGGAAGGCTTACGATAAAGATGACGTTGATGCTAACGAGCCTTTTTCTCAAGGTGAGATTGTTCGATACAAAGATGGTAGTAAGCGAATCACAAACGAGATTCCAGTCTCTATTCTGTACACGAACAAAGTAGGCCATCTATTAGCAGAATCGCCATACCAGACGCTCATGGAATTGACTATTGAACATTTTCAGCGTAACAGCGATCTAAACAACTCAATGGCGTACGCCTTGCAGCCTATCTTGTTCGGCCAGAATATGCCGGAAGATTTTTCTATTAAGGCTATTGCAAGTTACATTGCTGTGATTATGCCGGAACAGACACAACCTGCCGATCTTAAATGGGTTCAGACTGACTCAACGGCAATTACAACCGCACAAGCATTGCTAAAAGATATTGAGTCACGCATTGCTACATTCTCTATTGACGCCAACTCAGTGCGCCCTAGTGGTAATGTAACAGCTACGGAAAGAAGTATTGATGCTGCTGGTTCCAATGCAGCGCTTCGAGCCTTTGCGTCAGCACTATCTAATCATATTGAGCGCATCGTTAAAATCATGGCAAGTTATACGCTTGAGTCTGACCTACCTATTACAGTCGATATTAAACCTGATTTCTCATTGACAGACAATAACGAGATAATCAAGACGTTAACGGAAATGAAGAAAGAAGGTATTATCAGTAAGAAAGCGGTAGTTGACGCGGCTATTGAAAATAAGACACTAAGTAAAGACTTTGATTACGATGAAGACCAAGAGCAGATCAAGAAGGAAAGCGCAGAGGTTGGAGCGGGCGGTTCAGCAGTGGAGACAAGCGAAGCGACCGATTATAGCACAACTGAAACAACCGTCATAGATCAAGAAGAAGCAAGCGAATAAAATAAGTATTTTTGTATGTTATAATATGCGTACATATTGACTAGATAGTAAAAAAGTGTTAGGCGCTTTTATCTAGTCTCAACCAATAAGCCAAGGGCTAATATAATGTCAGAAGAAACAGGTCAACCATTAGAAGATAAAAAGCCAGCTATCGATGAGTCTAGGATTCAAGAGTTAGCATTAGCGAAAGCAGAGCAAATTGCAGCGGAACGATATAAGGGCTGGGAATCACCAGAACAAATTGAAGGTCTAAAACGCAAGCGTGATGAGCTACTAGCTAAAGAAGCTAAGTACAAAGGTATCAGTGAAGATGATATTGAGCGATTTAAAACGGATCAAGAGAAACGTTCTAAAGATGAGATTTACGCTCTATTATCCGATGGTAAGCATGACGAAGCGATTCGCAAACTAACTGAACCGCGTTACGATGCTTGGAATGAGCAGCTTTCCGAAACTAAGACGCAATTCGATGCAGCTCAATCGCGCATTGAGGAGCTTGAAGCATTAGAGACTACGTACAAGCAGAAGCTAACGGAAGTTACTAAGCGTCAATATCTTAAAGACTTGGTTTCAGAAGATGACAGCTTTCGAATGGATTACTTTACTGACTTCTTGGAGCTTCAAGGCGCTAAGATGGAAGTTGACCCAGAAACAGGCGTTGTATATGCACTTGAAAACGGTAAGCGCAAAGTTGACGTAAAAGGTGACTTTGTTAAGTTCGACCAACACTATGCGAAGCTTAAAGTCGAGCATGGCTTATTTTGGAAGGGCGGCACAGGAACAAATACTCGCGGTGGTCAAGGTGGCGATTTAGGCAAGTCATTTAATAAGATGAACAACGCAGAGAAATCGGTGTTACGCAAAGAAATCGGTGATGCAGAGTATCGCCAATTGGTATTAAAGAACGCGGTTAAAAAATAATTTAGCCAGTCTTTCAGGCTGGCGTTATTAAGTCGCAATAATGCGATAAACATAGTCTGAAAGACACTAACGAGGTATAAAATGGCTTTACTAGATCCTATCTATAACGAACAGCTCCAAACAGCAATGCTTGAAGGTCTTGTTCAAAATATCGACGTATTGAACCAGTCTTCTGCTGGTACAATCCTGTTAGGCACCGAAGATTTCTACGGTAACTACATGGAGTCTACGCACTACGACCGTATCGCTGATATGATCGAGCGCCGTGATATTACGTCTGATGCAGCTACCACTGATAAGCGTATGTCTTTGATTGAAGATGTTGAAGTTGTTATCGACTACAAATCTAAAATCCTAGAAACATATGAGAACTTCCGTCGTCGCGGCAAAACAATGGAAGAGTTTGTTTCTGTTGTTGGTCGTCAGTTTGCAGAAGAATTCGTTAAGCGCCACCTGAACCTAATGGTGTCTGGCCTAGTCGCTGCTGTTGATAACAACACTGCAATGGTTGACGTTACTCTGAAAGCTGCTACCGCGTCTATTGATCACTTGTTAAAAGCTGATGAATTGTTCGGTGAGAAGTACGGCGAAGTATCTGCTTACTTGATGAACGCGTCCGCTTTCCACAAGTTGCGTAAAGATCAAGCTGACAACTACAAGATTGATAACGTAGCGGGCGTACTTGTTGCTACCGGTATGTCATTCTCTCTAGGTAAGCCAGTTATCGTGTCTAACATTCCATCATTGACTTACAATGATGGTACTAACGACCTTAACCGTATCTTAGCGTTAACACCTTCTGCAATCAACATGAACGAGCGCTCTGGCCGTCTGACTTCTATGCAAGAAGTAACTGACCAAGAAAACTTGGCGATGCGTATCGCGATTGAAGGCTCTGTTAAGTGTGGCATTAAAGGTTACGCTTGGGATAAAGCAAACGGTGGTACTACTCCATCTGACGCTGCTATCGCAACCGGCACTAACTGGGATTTGATCACTTCTAATGAGCTATCTGCTGCTGCACTTGTTGAAGCATTAAAATAATAACCAAGTAAAAAGTGTTATTATATCCGAAGGGGCTTTTTAGCCCCTTCACTTTTAATTGAGGGTTGTTAAATGAAAAAAGCATTATTCTTTGTAGAAAATAATTTACCTGTTGAGTTAGCTGGTGTTGTCGCTGGCATTCGCGCAGAAGGTTATCGAGTTGTTATTACTAACGGTAACGTAAAGAAAGGATTCGAGGATTCTTGCGATAAAGTATATATGGTTAAGTCGTTTGATCATGTTGTTCGCTGGTGTCAGCGTAGCTTTATTGATTTTGAATTATTGAGTGGAAAGGTGGCTGAAGCGGTAGTTGAACCAGAAGCTATTATCGAACCAGAAGCTATCTTTCAAGAAGTAACCCTTGACGAAGTGGATGAAACCGAAGCTCGTACAAAGTATGAAATCTTATTTGGCAAGAAAGCTGGAAACATGAAGCTTGATAAGATTCTAGCTAAGATTGAAGAAGCTGAAAGTGGAATTGAATCCGAAGCTGAATAGATAATAACTAACATGTTATAATAGCCTCAATACACACAAAGCATTGAGGCTTTTTTATGTCTAAAGTATATCAATTGGCTGGCGCTATTGTAGCCAGCGCAACAAACGAAACAATCATTAGTGCGCAATACAATCACCTTGTGGTTGCTTTCGACCTATTCACGGATAGCACAAAATCAAGCACTTCAACATTAACTGCTGGATCCATTGTCGTTGAAGGCAAGGTAAAAGGCGCTGGCGGATGGTCTGCATTAGATCTCTCACCTCTTGACGCTACCGACAAAACAAGCTACGCGACAACCAGTATACCGCTTGAGTCTATTCGCATTACGCAATCAGCCGATATAGCCGGAACAGCTTCGTTTTATGTTGTGACAGTGACGGCAAACGATCACTAGGGGGTTGATATGGGTACTTTGTCCGCTATATATTCTCCTATGCAGTTTGAAAAGATTGTACCTATTAGAGATAAAAGAGACTTCCCACTCAATCCAAAAAGCGACACGCTTTACTTTATTGACGGCATAGTTGATTTTGGCAGTAAGCCTATTAATGTCCCTACTGGCGGTATATACATAGCTGGCCACGGCAACGAAATAAGCGGCATAACATCGTCCATTGATAATTATTCATTATTCACTGGCGCTACTGGTGGAAACATATTCTTTAGAAGCATGTTTATCAGCATTACCGGATCAAATAGCAAAGTATTTGACGTTACTAGCGCCACTGGTAACGAGGCTATTGAATTCTACGAAGTCAACTTCAATAGCTGCTCTAGCTTAGGCGAAATAACAAACTACCGTCAAATGCTGGAATTTAATACTGGCCGATTTGGTGGAACACCAGAGCTAACATTGTCTGGCAATATAAACGGCTACAGGATAACAACAAGTATCGTTCGTGGCCTTAATGCTGGATTTACTGGCTCACTATTTAAGGCCGGTACGGCGCTCTCATTCTCAAATCGATTCCTTACAGATATGAACTGCGACCTACCGGCTGGGGCTAACGTGTCTGACTTTTCGCCGTCAAACTTCCAAGCTCCATCATTGGTTCAAATTAGTGGTGGCGTGTTCTCTAGAGATGGAGTGATATCTACTGGAGACAATCAGCTTTTCACTAACTTAGATCCAGATGATCTGGTTTGCGTTTGGAAGAACAACGAAGGGCTAAGAAATACATTTGAAGGTGGTCGTATCACCATATCGTCCGAGACTGCTACAGTAATATCCACTGTAGATACTTTTTACGACATTGCTGGGGTATGGACTGCTGATGGCTTGCAGCATTTTAGCTCTCCGGTGAATGGTCGATTGCAAAATGATGGAACCAACCCGACAGAGTATAAATTGTTCGCATCGTTAGTTTTAAATGGAACCGCAAACGACTCGTTGAAAGTAAGGGTAGTTAGATGGGACGATGAGAATCAGGTGTTTGTGGTTCTTAGAGATCAAATAGCGACTGTAAATTCGCTGTCCGGCCCTAGAGACGTAGCTATTGTTGCGTTTAGCTGGAGGGTTGAGGTCAACCAAAACGACTATATAAAATTACAAGTAAGCAATGCATCTGGAACTGGAGATATAACCGCAGAAACCGGATCTTATTTTGAGTTAAGTCAGTAGCGATATGCTATAATAAGCAAACGCATAAACTAAAGAGGTAACATCATGGCTGGCACTAAGACACGTAGTAGAAAGACAAGAAAAGGCTCTAGAGGTAAGTAATGATTCTATTATTGGCATTTGACTATATATTTGGCGAACTGGCTTACTCTGCTTTTGATAGGGTAGCGTATGGGATTGATGTATTCGCCTTATACTTCTTTGCTCTTATGGGCATTGAAGCGGTCATTTGCTACTTCATGTTTAAAATTAATTCTATGAGGGCGACGGCATACGCCACGCTGAATATAATCGCAATACCAGCGCATTTTTATGGACTATATGTGTTTGTCGGATTTCTCGATAGCTCAACCTACGCATCTATTCTGTTATCGCTGCTTTGCGCAAAAATAGCTGTGGTGGTTATGCCGGATGTTAGAAACCATATACGACGTTGCGTCGATAATTTCAGGGATAGTATGGCTTATAGTCCTTCTTTCGTATTTATTACCTCGACTGTTAGGGCGAATTCATGAGCGATCTAAGAAGTCAAATAATAGAAAAAGGAAATGAGATAGCAAGCAACATACCCGTGCAAATAGGTGTTCCAGTTTATACGGTAGGTACTGGTAGTCTTTATACTTTTGGTATGATTCAAGACTTGCTTGGCCTCATTTCTGTTTGCATCGGTATTATTGCTGGCTTACTTCTGATCATAATTAATTACCGTAAAGGTCGGGGCGTTAAGCTTGATAATGATTCAAAAGAGCTTATCAATAGAAAAATAAACCTAGAAATAAAAGCGCTTGAGGATAAAGTTAATGGCAACAGTGATAAGTGATCCAAGCGCAACAGCGAATAGCTATGCAAGCCTTGCGTTTATAAAAAGTCAATGGGATTTAAACCCTAATATCGAATATAGCGCATTGACTGATGAGCAAATCGGAAACCTCGGTATATTCTCCACCATGTCGATTGATAATGAATACTCGAACGATTATTTAGGTGCATTGTACGATATTGATTATTCTTTATTCTGGCCTCGCACTGGCGCGGTAGATCGTCGCGGTGTGGCTATCACTGATTACACTATCTTTCCATTAGACCTGCAAAAAGCTGTAGCCGCTCAAGCTTGGTATTTGAATTCAGTTGATTTCGTAGCAACCGAAAACGCAAGCGGTCAAATTAGTGGCGTGCAAAGTAAAAGCATGGATGGTTTAGGTTCGAAATCGTATTTCGGTACAAGCGAGCAAAAGAAAGCTTTATATAAAAGCAAAATTTGCAGTGATGCGCGTAAATACCTAGATAGCCTCGTTAGTGGTTCAAGCTCTCCTTACATTTCAATAATGCAGAGAGGTTAATATGGCCGAATCTGCTTATGATATGGCGATTGAGTTATTCGATGAATTCAAAGCGGATGACTTCTTTGCCCCTGCATTCAAGCCTTTTTCATGGGTTGAGTCGGTAACGACTGGCTCTGTATTTGGTGGTGGCACTACAGTCGATACTACGCATTCAGGTGATTGTGCAGAGCTGGGCGGAACCGCTAAAGCTAAGATGATAGCCACTCTAAACGGAATATCTTCTACTGATAAATATATCAAAGGTAAGGTTGAGGAGATTGAAGTTCCTGCGCTCAATCAAGTAGTGACTTTCGACGGTGATACGTTTACCGTTGTTTATTCTCAAGTAGATCCAGTAGGCGCACTGTTTGAATTATTCTTGAGGGCATAATGGAAACCTACACTAGCCTAAAGCTCGCAATGGATGACGCGCTGGACGAAGTCTTAGACTCTATATCTGAAACCGTGCAGATTGCAGTTGGCGAAGGTACGGAGTTCGCTATTGATGACTCACCAGTTGATACAGGTAGATTTAAAGCCAACTGGTACGCCGTTATTGATCATGAAGGTAGCGATAGAGAATATGATGTTTATGATGTTGAAGGTAGCTCTACATTGGCAACCGCTCGATCTGAAATAGACAAGTATGACGCTCATACAGACGATTTCATCTATATCTATAACAATGTATCGGATGGTGAAGAAGACTATGCACAGACTGTCTCATACGATCCTACGGGCGGTGTGGCTGGTGACATAATGGAACAAATGGAAACGCTCGTTGATAGCTTATTAATTGAAGCGGATTAGGTAATAATATGTCGTATAACAAGATAATCAATCAATACTTTTCCGATAACTTCAATGAAGATGCCGTATGTTTGTTTAAGCAAGGCTATGTGACTGAAACGGTAGATTTCGGATTGAGCTGCATCAATATGCTTAGCGACGAAATAGTCGATCAACCATCATCGGCTTTCTTTATTCGTATCGGTATGTTTGGCGGTGCTGTTAATAATGCGTCAATAGGTACGACTGCTAACGTTCGTAAGCGACAACCCATAGCGTTACGATTTAATCTGTATACGCCTGCCGGACAAAGTAACGGTAAAGAAATTGATATGGAAAAGATATTAGATGATTTATTCTTACCTATCAATATTAAGAGTGCCGATTCTTACGTGTACGCTGATACAGCCATACCAAAGACAGTAGCAAAAATTGATAGCACCGGCTCGGCCGTTTGGAATGACAAGGCTATTACATACAGATTGATTTATGAGTATTATTAAAACGAATTAGCAGCGCCTTGCTATTTTTAACCGTCCTTGTGGCGGTTTTTTTTGCTTCGTTGGTTGACATAGTGTTTTTATTAGGTTAGGATTAGTTTTTAAATAATGAATAAGGATAAAGAAATGAACAAAAAGAAAGCAACTGAAATAGCTTATGATGGCGGCTTTACTTATGGATACCTTAAAGGTCTAATCAATAGTTGCGATGCCAATAAAAAGTCAATTGTAAACAAATCCATACCGATTAGCGTTATGCTTGAAATGTTTACAGGCGCTATTGAAGGTAAGGATGATGATGAAGTAGTTAAGACCACGGGGTTAAATCACCAATGGAAAACATCGCTATCCGTAGATGGGGTTATCGCTAGAAATATCATATGGGAACTTGGTTAGTTAGTATGTAATAACTCCAATCCGCACCATGCTATAATAAGAGCCTCTAATCTTGCAAGATTAATAATTTTATAGAGGCTCTAAATATGAATACAGTCAAGGGAAACAGCCGAACTCAATGGCTATCCACCACAAAAGTCACTCCTGAATGGATTAACGTCAAGCGCACTGGCGGTACGCCGATCACAGATACGTATGCATTCACTCAATCACAAGAAGTTGACATCACTGATCAGGGTGCCTTACAAGTAGCTACTGAGGTTTCTGTTGCTGGCTCTGTCGAAGGTGAAATGCACATTATCGATCCTGCTGACCAATTGATGTGGTCATCCGTAATGCGTAACCCAACTACCACTTCCGTTATCGCTGCTACCGTTTCATTCGCTTCTGGCGTTATGACTGACGACGCTCTTGGTGGTGCATTTGCCAATCTTCAGGTTGGTTCATTCGTCGTACCTAAAGGTGCAACACTTAACGGAACGACTATCTTTAAAGTTTCCGCTAAAGCTGATGATGATACGGTAACTCTTGTTCCTACCCCTTCCGATGAAGCGGCTCAAGCCATTTCTTTTACTATGAAAGAAGTGCGTAACGGTGTTACTACTCAAGACTTGCATTTTCAAGAGCGAGTACCTACCGATACTGATACGCTTTATAATACATTTGAAGATATTCGAGTAACAGCAACAACCTTTACGGCTGCTACTAGCTCAATCCTGACTATGTCGAATTCTATTATGGGGTTTGAGCGATTAGATCAAGATACGCAAGTTGCAGGCTCTACCGATGCTACCGAAGTGAATAGTAATATTCTTGGTTCGGTTAATGGCGTTGCTGGCTTCTTCATCGATGACGCTTTCGTTACTCGCGGAACAACTTGTTTCACTGACTATACCTGCACTATCGATACCGGTGCTAACGCTGAATACGCTTTAGGCGGTAAAGGCGCTTGTTCTATCTCTCAATCTGCTTACGTGGTCACAGGCTCTCTGACGAGCTTTGCATCAAGTGCAAGTGCCGCTGAATACCAAGTGGAGAAAGAAAAACAGCGTAACGAGACTAAGTTTGCAATGGCTGCTGTGTTTAAGGATGTAGATAATAACTACCTTGTTATTTCCAAGCCTAGCGTAGTGTATACTCAGCTTGATCAATCAGAACTTTCAAACGGTACAACTGTTATGAATACTGGCACGTACAGTGCTGATGGCAAGTCTGGTGCTGGTTATACTGTTCAGATTTCCGTTATTACTGCGTAGATCGGTTAGGTTTTAGTTTAGGCGTTCAGGTTTCCCCCTCGACCTGTTCGCCTTCTTATTTTGAGGGGTTATGAGGGGTCATAATGAAATTATCTAGCTACAAGAAAAAGCGTGAAGTGTTTGAGTGTGAGTCAAATGGTGCGGTTTTTATGCTTTTGCCTTTGCCATCCGATCTAATTATCATTGCTAATATGTATATCTTCAATGGTGGAAAGGAGCTTCTATCAAAGCCGCAGCGCATAAGATTTATAAGTGAATGCATTGTAGGTTGGAGTGGATTAGAAGATGATGACGATAAAGATATAGAATTTAACGATGCCGTGAAGATGCAATTAATTGGTGACGAGTATGAAAAGCTTGTTACGGATTTAATATCTGCTGCATTCATGCACAAAAACGAAGCTCTCGAACAGCTAAAAGAAGACGCAGAAAACGCAAAAAAGTAATGCAACTTATCGCTGATAGGATGCTATTAGGCGATAAGACGATCGATCACTTGATAGCTATTGGCGACTATGACTATGTGGAAGCTAACGATACAGTAAACGAACTGTTTAGGGTGTTCTGGAAGGCTCACAGCTTTAGAAAGTGGGATTTTCAGACTGGCATTCAAAAGCGTATAGGTTATCCGTTGATGCAAGAGGTTTATCAAGACTTTGAGTGTCAATTGCCGTACAGTTCTTATATTGAATTGTTTCCGTTGGTTGATGAGCTATTTGTTCAAGCTAGTATAAAGAAAGCAAGTGAAAAAAAGCCCTCTAGATGAGGGCTTTTTTGTGGTTAAATTTCTTCCCAACTACTTACAACCACTTCGACAGGCTTACACCTAACCCAATCGGTAAATCCATCTTTAAGTAAATCTCTCGAAGATTCATATCTAAGATCCATAGAGTAATCCATCATCCATAGCCCAACAACGTGACTAGGTACTTCCTCCATATTTTCAGTGCCTATATCAAAATAGGCTGATCCTTCCTTTACTTCTATTACGTATCTAGATTGAGGCACTCCCTTTCTTTCGTCCACTAATTCTTCATCAATAGTTATATGGCTATCAATCATATATTTTAAATCTTCTTTATTTATGCTCATTTCTTTCCCCTCTTATTTAATTTCCATTCACTTTACACCACCACAACTGCATTGTCAACATGTTATAATAGCTATATTTCACCACTTCACGGAACCCGCCATGATTGAAAAACGAATATCGCTCAAGATTGAAACGGGTGATGCTAAAAGACAACTTGATGCAATCAAAGCCTCACTTTCTGGTATTGATAAAAACATGCCGGATGGTAAAAAAGATCCATTCAAAACCACTACAACAAGCACTAAGACTGCGCGTAAAGCTCTTATCGACTACACAGGCTCGTTATCTAACGCAAACCGGATTGTTGTTCAGTCATCTAACTACGCCACTCTAGCAGAGAAAGCTTCTCTAGCGCAAGATACCGCGCTTAGAAAGCTAAATAAAGTTTATGATGAAGGCCGTATTGATGTTACGGCCTATAATTCAGCAATAGCCGATACAAAGTCTAGGTATGCGGAGTCTGTTGGTCAGTTAAATGCTGTCACTACGGCTACTGGCAAGGGCGCTGCTGGCTTTAAAGTTATGCGTGGCGGCTTATCTCAAATGTCATACCAGTTGCAGGATATTGCAGTGCAAGCCCAAATGGGAACCAACTGGTTTACCATCATCGGACAGCAAGGCCCGCAAATCGCATCCATATTCGGCCCTCTCGGTGCGGTTTTAGGTGTTGTTGTTGCTTTAGGTGCGGCTTTCGGTGGGGTGCTTTATAATTCTATAAAAGCAGCTAATGGTGAGAGTGAAAATCTAGAGAAGACATTTGAATCGCTTGGTAAGGTAATAAAAAGAAATGCTGAAGGTGTTTACGAGTTCTCTGACGCTATCGTTGATCTTACTAAGGTTTCGAACTCAGCATCAAAAATCAAAATAGCATTAACTCTTTATGATGCAAAGAACTCTATAGCCCAGTCTGGGAAAGAGATAAGAGAACAATTGGAAGATACTACTAACTCTTGGTTGGATTTCACTGATGTTGATACGGCACGGGTAACTAAGGCTTTTAAATCTTTAGGCTCTATCGGCGTAACTTCGCTACAGCAAATTAATGACGGATTGAAATTAGGGTCTGGATTAACTCAATCTCAAGTTTCTGGAGTTCAAGGGATACTTACTTCTGTAAAGGACGTTTCGACTGAGTTTGGCGTATCCAATCAGGCTGCTTTTGACTTCTTAAAAACAGTTTCCGCTATCGGCCCTAACGCAAACTCAGATCAATTTAATGCTTTCATTGACTCTCTTGAAAAAATGAAAGATAGCGCATTTTCAAGCTCTACAGATAGGCAAAGAGAGTCTTTTGTTAGAATGGCCTCTTCACTTGTTGATTTGGCTCAAAATGGTGCAACAGCCGCCGATATAGTGGAAAAACTAACTCAGAATGTAGATGCCGATGTTTACGCATTCGCTAGGCCTTTCGATAATGCAACAATCGCGGCAGCCAAGCTTGGAGTTAATTTAACGAGCACGCAGTCGTTAATAGATAGTATATCCAGTGAATACGATAGACTGAATGATCTACAGATAAAAAACATAGATATATCCTCCGATGAAGCGAGAAATTCAGCTAAGAAAAACAGTCTAGAGTTGATAGCCGATGAAATATCACAGTATGATACCTATGCAAAAAGACTAGCTGTCATTAATGAGCTAAAAGATAAAGGGCTATCTTTAACGAATCAGGATAGCCAGATAATTTTATCTCAAGCTCAAGAGCAAAACTACGTCTACGAAAAACAAATAAACCTTCTAAGTCAGATTGGCGATATTATTAGTCAATCCACCGAGAAAACAATTACCGCAGCCAACGAAACTAAAGCTTGGGGTGAATTGGCTTCTCAGCTTAGCGAGGTTTATGACCAAGGTGCTAAGGATTACGCAAAGTCAGTGGGAACATATAATTCAAGCCTTCAAAGTTTAGTGACAAGCACATTTAGCTCAATGGAAGACGCCATAGTTAGCTGGGCAGAGACTGGAAAGCTAAATTTCAAGGGATTTGTAAATAGTGCCATATCTGATTTATTAAGGCTAATCGTTCAACAGCAACTAGCCGGTTTTGCCGGAGCATTCACTAGCGGAGCTAGTGCTACTACAGGAACAACGGCAAACGCAAAAGGCGGCGCTTGGGGTTCAGAAGGTCAATTGTCACGATTCGCTACAGGTGGAATTACCGGAATGGTCAATACCGTACAGTCCACGCCTAAACGCTTCGCTAACGGCTCTGGAATGCTAGGAGAGGCAGGTCAAGCGGAAGCTATCGTGCCTTTGACTAGAACGAGCGGTGGTGACTTAGGTATTAAGTCGGTAGGTGGCTCATCAGCTCCAGTGATTAATTTTAATGTTACTAACGAAGCTGGTGTAGAATCAGCGTCCACTCAATCACAGAACGCTAACGGCTCTATTGATATTAATATCATCAACTCATTAGTGTCTAAGTCGATAGCCAGTGGTCACGCTGACAAGGCTATTACTAACCGATTTAATACCAGTAAAAGGGGTAAATAATGGCAACCGCAGTATGGCCTATAGAATTACCGCAGAAGTTTTTACAAGAGGGATTTGGCGAAATGAGAACGCCAAATGTTATTAACAGTGGCATGGAAATAGGCGCTCCACAAACAAGACCTAGATCGACTTGGCAAGGTTTAGCTTATACTGGTAATATGCGTATTACTATTGCTCAAAAAATTATATTCGAAAACTTCTACCAATTCACTACATTATCAGGTACGCAAGTTTTCGAGTTTCCAGATCCATACGTATCTAATGCTATAATTGAGGTTAAGTTTGACGCTGAAACACCACCGCCAATTACGCTTTGGGGTGGTGAATATTTCACTCTGTCAATGAAATTGATATTGCAACCTTACACTTAGGAATAATCTTGATTGATACGACTAAATACCAACAACTTAGATTTACGGATGACTTCAATTGCGCCGATTTCGCTAAGCTAGTAGCTCAAGATAATGGCATTTATTATCCGATTGGTAGTGTTAATTATAGTGATAATTTAGCAGTTTCTAGCGCTATTGCGAGCGGTTTTCCTTTGTTTGACAAGGTAGATAGCCCTCGCAACTTCGATCTTATATATATTAAGGAATCAGACGGTAGACGGCATATTGGTTTGTATTTCAAACAAGGTAAAATATACCATTTGCCAAGATCAGGTTCGCCTTTATTTCAAAAGATAACCGCTGAAATATCTGGGTCAATTATCGGATACTACAGATTGAAGGGAAATAACAATGCCTAGAAAGATACCAGCCGCCGTATTAAGAAGCTTATATTCAAAGAATGGCGACAAGTCTTTACTTTGCGCTTTGACTATTACTGCCGATAATGAAGCGCCTATATATTTAATAAATAATGAAGTCGATGTTGAGTATAAAGGTCAAATGTACACTAGCGCTCGATTTACTATTATATTGCCAGACGATAACGACGCAGCCATACCGACAAGCAGTATAGTTTTTGCTGACATGCAAAACCAGTTTTTAGACTTGATTAGAAACTACGAACAGATCAAGGTTCAAGTTGAAATCATAGCGGCTTCTGTCACTGGCTCAATATCTCTAGTAGAAAACCCTCCTGCATCTGGTATTTTTAATTATGATAGACAAACAGCGATAACTACATACGAAGCGAAAGTTGGGCCGTACAATATGATAATGTCAAACGCTAGTGGCGACGCAAGTACCGCTACATTCAACATATCTATTGATGATGTAGCTCAGTACGCTTTTCCTAAAGGCACATTTAACAGTACCGACTTTCCCGCTCTTTATTAACAGCTATGCTTAATATGTTAAAATAGGTCATTATTATTTCTTGGTGGCCGTATGTCTTTTTCAATACTATATAGTGATGTTTTTCTATCTGAAAAAACAGTAGAGAGCTACGAAAGCGGCTCTCTACTTGATGCCATCAAAACAAAATACCCGCTAAACTATCAAGACGCTGTTGTCTCATCTAAGACTGACAATGGCGTATTTGAAATCCCTGCTAAGATGCTTCCTTATTTTCGCCCAAAGAATGGCGAGTACATAGCTTTTATTAAGCCGAAAGACAGAGATATAGGAAGAATAGCACTTACAATTGCTCTTATCTATGCTGGGCAAACGTATGCCGTGCCTTGGCTTGCTGGTGCTGGTGTAAACGCTGGTATCGCTGGAGCTTTGGTTACCGTAGGGTCAACTTACCTTGCCTCTGCCATTATTCCTTACAAGCAAGAGCCTGCTAATAAAGCCGACGGTTCCGAGCTGTCTACCTCTTCTATCTCTGGCTCTGGAAATTCAATAAGCAAGGGGGGGACGGTGCCTTACCTTATAGGTACGCATAAGTTTTCGCCGCCTAAAGCAATCCAACCAATAACTGAATACGTCAACAAAACGGAAGCCTATCTAACCGAGGTTTTTTGTCTTGGTTATGGCCCTTTAATTATTGATTACAATAATATTAAGCTTGGCGACACAAAACTAAGTAGCTTTAGTAATGTAGAAATTCAAGTAAAAGATAACTACAAAAATAGCTCTCCAATAAGTTTAGTTTCTGGAATAGTTGACGCCGCGATAGTTAGTGCAACCTTTTCCGGATCTGGTGATTCAGCAATAAGAACAACGCCAACCAACTGTGAGCGCATAGATGTTGAGATAGGATATCCTTCATTAACTGCGTATAATGATAAAGGCAATAAGGTATCGACGAGCTGCGCATATAGAATTGACTATAAAGAAGTTGGAACATCGCAGTGGATTGGCTTTAATGGATCCGCTATTCAAGACTCAGTAGTAGCTAGTGATGGCACGGTTGAATTAAGGTTGCTTGATGGAGAAACTAATGGAGGCGGTCAGAAAACAAGAATTCAGTATGTAAGTCAATCCTACTTCACATTCCCTAGTGGTATACCTGCGCATATAACCGCTGGCAATCTGTTTACTGTTTATGGATCAACATATAATAACGGATCTTTCACCGCTCATTCCATTTCAGGTAATAGGGTTTATGTTGGTGGATATACCGTCAACAACGTTTCCGCCTCAGAGCAATCAGTATCTCAGTATGGGAGAATACTAACAAATGAATCTACATCTATTGTTTATTCCCCTACCGCTACGCCTATAAACAGCACTGACACCGATGCAACCGCAGTAGCCACGTACAGAACGCATTCTCTGACTAATATAAAGAAAAGTCAGTATGACGTTCGTGTAACTAGAATAACGGCAGCGCCGTCATCTACATCCAATACTAGAAATGAATTCCAATGGACGCAACTAAAAAGCACGCAGCTAACAGATTCTAACGGGCAGACTATTGTGCCATTCTCGAATGAGTACTGCTATATTGGATTGCGAATAAAGGCGACCGATCAATTAAATGGCTCTATCAATAACTTATCATTGACAGCCACTTCTGTTTGCTACGACTATGACGAAACGGACGCATCACTTACTGGAAATCTAGCTAGTGGTAATCCTGCGTGGGAATACGCGAAAGTTCTTAACGGAACGGCGGCTAAGCAGCGTGTAGACTTAGATGAAATTGATATTGACGCATTTATCGAATGGGGTGCGCTTTGTAACGAACAAGTAGTTGGAACTAATGGAATCGCCGATTCTAGGTTTAGAATAAATACCGTTATAGATTCTGCCACTACGGAAGAAGATGTATTGCAGAAAATAGCAAGCATTGGTCGTGCAAGTCGTCGATGGGTTGATTTTAAAGAGTCGGTTATTATTGATAAGCCAGATATTCAGCCGTCCATTTTCCTTAACCCTGCAAACATTATGTCATTTAAGTGGGAAAAATCATTTGCTCGACGTGCTGATGCTTATAATATGTCATTTTACAATAAAGAAATCGACTATGTTAAGGATGAGTTTTTAGTAAAAATAGACGATTCCGTCGCGGACAATGACTTGAATTACGTTGAGGATTTAGACGCTACCGGTATAACTGATCCAGATCAAGTATATCGATATGGTAAATTTGCCCATGCTCAATTAAAGCTAAGACCAGAAACGTATACCGCTACGCTTGGCGTTAATAATCTAATATTCTTACGCGGAGACGTTATCGCGCTTACTCATGATAGGGTTCAAGGTGTGACTTGCTTTGGTCAGGTTTTGGCTCGTAATGGATTGGTTTTGACAGTAGATAACCCATTCAATATATCGAATGCTGACTTGCCGCTTTATGCGACATTCAGTGATCCAGACGCTTACGAGCAAGCGGTAGCAACTTATACCGTAACTGATATTACAGATAACTTTATAACATTCGCATCACTGCCTACGTTTAACGTGGTTGAAGCTTACTACTCGATAGGAGACACTGTAAGTAGCTTGACACGGCTTTACATGGTAAAAGGCATAAGTAGTGCGGATGATTTAACCGCCACTGTACAGCTAGTTGATTACGCTTCACCTACCATTTACGATGCTGCTGATTCTATTTCAAATTACGAAAGCGGAACGGTTGACTTTAAAGAAAGCGAGGTTGTAGGGCCGACACCTCCAACTATAGAATATATAGTGACTGATGAATCAGCCTTGAGGTTGAACTCCGACGGCTCAATTCAAGTTAGGGCGTTAATTCAGCTTGATGCAAACTATGTAAATACAAATAGGCCAGAACCTACCGCCGTTGATGTTTTCTACAGAGTAAGCGAAACAAACTCAAACTTCCAGAGAAGAACATTTAATATCGGTGAAGAACTATATATTGATAATGTTTCAGAGTCTTTGAATTACGATTTCAAGGTTAGATATTTATCAAAGTTTGGCGCAGCTAGTGATTTTACATTATCTAATAACGTAGAAATCATAGGTAAAACAAGCCCACCGCCAGATGTCATAGCTATTGATTATAATGACGGAATGATAACGTGGTCATATCCAAATCCTCCTTTGGATTTAGAAGGCTTTCAAGTTAGGTATGCGACGGGTTCCACTTCGATATGGGAGTCTGCCGTTCCATTGCAAAATGGAGTTATAACTACTAGCTCATTCGATGTTAGCGACTTCATAAGTGATGTTAAGTCTTTCTTTGTTAAGGCTATAGATACTAGTGGGAATTATAGTGAAACAGCAGCAAAGGTTGTTGTCAACTTAGGTGATGTTGATTTCTCTAACATAGTAGTAACTATTGATAAATACGTAGATGGTTGGCCTGACACCATATCTGATGGATTTATAAATGGTAGTGGGTTTCTACAGTCAACCACTTATGACTTTTATGGTGATGATTTAGCTTTATTTTACAATGTTAGCGATGCCGCTATGTTTTATAACGCTCGAAATAGAGAAATGACTTATACATTCGATTTCACGCCATATCAAATAGATTCAGGCGCTAGACTGTCAATAGGCATAAAATCATCGATAGATAGCGCGTATATTGAGTGGGTACAGCCAAGTAACGACGCTTTTTATTCGTCAGACGCTTTATCTTTATTTTATGACGATGATGATAGTGTATTCTATAAAAACACAACAGACGCTGTTTATGACGCTAATGAATCTACTTTCTATAGCGATGATTTATTTATATTTTATGGCGCTGACGAAGCTTTATTTTACCAGCAAGATGTTGAGGCTAATTTTTCTTTATTCTCTGGCGTTATACCAAGCATCAAAAGAATAAAATACAGATTTAGAGTTACCGTTCCAGAGAATACCGATCCATTATCAATACTTGAATACATTCGAGTTGTAGTTGACGTTAAGGATTTAGAAGATGAGGTTAATAACTACGAGCTTATAGATGGATCAGGAAGATTACCTTTATCTCTTGACTTTAGAAAGATAGTGAATATGCAGTTAACATTGCAAGATGATAATGGTACGGCAAGTTATGTTAAAATAGTAGACAAAGATGAATTGCTAGGGCCATTAGTAGAAACTTACGACTCTAGCGGCTTAAAAGTTACTTCCGTTTTAGATGCTTTAATTCGCGGATATTAGAGGTTAATAAATATGGCTTTGCCAGCAGACGGTTATATAGATAGCGCACTAAGGACTACAGGTGAATTTAAAATTGGGTTGACCGACATCGTAACTGATGCCGCTCGCGGCAACCCTGAATTCACATCGACACGAACCTTTGAAAAAGGGGCAAAAGTCAAAGCCTCTAACGATATTGTGTTTACATCGATGATCGATGGTAATATTGGAAACACACCACAAGCGGATGACGGATCAAATTGGTATGCGTCTGTTTTCGATAACGTACTAGGTAGTTGGGCTGATAAAACTGGATTAGTTTCGGCTGGTTCAGGGCTTTATCACGATGGTGTTTTATGGCGCGTTGAATCTGATATTGCCGATGTTACGTTAAGTAGGCCTAGCGATAATAATGCAAGTTACTCAAAGTCGACGGGTGGTGCTGCATTTGATTTTGTAGTGAGTCAGTATGCAGGCGGTGATAAAACTAAAGTAGCATTTATTAGCCCAGCTTTACCATTAGCCACTTACGAATGGTTCGTTGATACCAATACGCTGCAAGTGTTTGCCAAAAACGGCGCTACTGGCACTTTCAGCGATCCTCTTGATTTTGATCCTGCTACGGGTATTGATAGTGGAGTTACAGGGGTATTGAAGCCTGTTTATGATTACTCCTCTCCTAAAGACTGGTCTGTATCAGTCGTTATGAGCGACGTAAATAAAACACTTAATTCTATTGAAAATACATATGGGCGTATAGTGCTCACTGGTACATTGACAGCGGATAGAGATCTTATTGTATCAAGCTTAGAAAAGAATCTTATAGTAGTTAACAATACTACAGGCGGGTTTCAAGTAAAAGTTAAGACACTAGCAGGCACAGGTGTTAATGTTCCTAATGGTGAGGGGTACACTCTACGCTGTGATGGAGTTAACATTCTAACCTTGGGGGAGAATAATAAAATACAAGTATTGCCATACGGTGCCTATACTGTGGACACCTACGATTATCCTTCTCCATTAACTCAGACAAGCTTTTCTCGTTTAGAATTTTATGGGACTGATAGTGCAGGTTCTGATGAGTCTGGGCCTTCTACTGTAACTAGAGCTAGAATAGAAACTTACCCTACGAGCTGGGCTGCTGTAGTTTGGTCTAGCACTGATACTCTTACTAGGTTTGCCGCATTCGCATATAGTTCAACGACGGCCTTTCAAGTGTCCACCGTATCTGGTTCGGCTAGAGGAACTGGTGTGATAGGGTTCTTAAATGATGGAGTAACATACTAATGTTTTATTACAAGATTAAAGATGGAATGGTGACTGGAAAGACTACAACCAAACCGAGATTTGAGCATGTTGAATCAGAAGAGGACTGGCCACTAGATTCTAGTTATGTAGTGAATCAAGAAGTGGGTGTTTTTGGTGATCCAATTAAAACATATTCTCAAGAGTTGGCTATATTAAATGCTGAAAAAAAAGCAAAAGAAAAGGATTTTGCAGATCGAATATCTTTAATACATTCCCGCAATGGATCGGCTGAGGCGCCTACTGTTACAGCTATGCGGAACGCAATCCTAACAAAAATTGATTCTGATTACGCCGCCTCAAAGGCCGCGTTACGATTAAAATACTTCGGAGCGTAACATGACTACATACACTAACGGGTACTGTTCATCTTGCTATCATTATGAAAAAACTTACACTGTAGAGTCATTGCCAGACGGTAATGACTATAAAACCTGCACAAACTGCAATACAGAAACCCTAGTGACAGAAGATGATAATCTAATTGAGGTCGTTGAGTAGAAGAAAAAACCTACCACCCTACCTCAATAATCTTATCCATACGGGGCGAACTCAATGCAGTTCGCCCTTTTTGTCCGTTATAATGCGTCGTATAATCGAACGTAATAAACCGAGGTAGATTAAAGGCTTTCATATCGTTAATTAGCATTAAAGCATTCTCCCTACTTTCTGGGCATAACCCTTTATATTCATCTTTCGCTAACCATTTCCAAAACTGACAAGCCGAATATCTTCCCTGTCCGGTAAAGTCAATAACCGCTGTATATTGCGATAACCCAAAAGTAAACCTAAACATCAAAGCCTCTTTTCCGCTTTTCTTAATCGTATACCTATCTGCTCTAAAATTGGTTAGCTGCATTGTTGCGGGTTCGCGTCGCCCCAATATCGAAGCACCATTTGTTTTATCTTCATGTGCTGGCGCTGCCTCCATGTCAAATTCAGCACCACACTCTGGACAAATTCGAACAGACGCATAAACGAAAGCTTGGCACTGAAAACATTGTTTTTTAACTGCATCGCCTGAGCCTTTAGGTTTAAATATGGGTGCTACCACCTCATCGACCGGCCCATGCATGGCGGTAGTTGATGTAAAGTCTAACCACAAGCAATCCTTCTTATCTGGATGAATACGAAGGCCGCGACCTGCTATTTGAATATAAAGCGCCGAGCTGGAAACCGAGCGGAATAATCCGATGCAATCTATTCTAGGTTCATCAAAGCCAGTCGTTAGAATGATACCCGAAATAAGCATATCAAGTTTGCCATCTTTATAATCTTGAATGGCCTTCTCTCGAACTTTTTGCTTCATTCCACCATGTACAAACTCGCATTTATAATAACGAGAAAAGGATTCCTTTAAATGTTTGCAATGCTTGATGGTCGTACCGAATACTAGGTGTTTTTTCCGGCCAAAGGATAGACGACGATATTCATCAACGGAATTATTGATAAGAATCATATCATCCATTAACTCAGCCATAGCCTTTTCGCTTTGATGGCCTTCCTCATTAACAGCCAGCGTGCTTGTATCGGTTGTATTGGTGATAGCTTGATCTGGAACCACTAATGGCGAATGATAGCCTTTATCAAGCATACCTCTAATAGTGTCAGCGAAGAATACATCATCGAATAACTTGTCATCGCCTTCCGCTAACGGGCCTCCATCCATGCGCCATTCTGTACCAGTCCAGCCTATAACGATGCAGTTAGGCACGCGAGTCTTAATGTCATCGATAATAGAGCGGTACATGCCTGTTTGCGTCTTCTGTATCCAATGGCATTCATCAACTACGATAATAGAGGGTGAAAATAGGTGTGAGCCATTCGCCACAGAATGTACAGAGCCGTAAATAACCTGTGATTTGTGATCTTTTTCGCCTAGCGCATCCATATAAAGGCCGCTTGAAATGTTAGGACACATAAGCTTAAACTTTGCGTAATTCTGGTCTACTAACTCCTTAACATGCACAAGACAAAGTATCTGCATGTACGGATACGCTTGCACCATAAGACGGTTGAACTCTGCTATGGTAATTGACTTCCCAAACGCAACAGGAGCCGATACAAGCGGGTTTTTTCCATAGTTAGACTCGTTGTGTACGTAATCCCAAAGCGCCGTTAAAGCGCCTTGCTGGTTGTCTCGTAGGGTGAAAGGCATTATGGGTTCCTTAAAAAATAAATCCTGATGCTTTTAATTCTTTTTGATGGTCGATGCCATAGTCGCTTAATATTTCAGATATTTCTTGTGCAAAAGTTAGCGCACGAAAACATTCATATTCATCTTTTGTGGTGGCTGTATGGAATTTGAAGCCCAGTCTATTTGACATTATTTTATAGAGAAATGATCGATTGACAAGTTTATTCTTCCATAATGGGTCAATAACTTTATGAATATCTTGTCGCATCTTTTTCATTTCTTTTGTAGCTAGAACGCCTAATGGCTGTTTTCCATTATTTGTTTTATGACATCCAACAAAGCAATCGCACTTTGTGCATTTCCAGAAATTAAGCTTAAATAGGTCTGGTCTATGCGGATAGAAATATTCTCCAGTTAGCATAGTTGCTAAAACTTCTTTCTTGCAGCCACAGCAATAAATATTCATAGTTTTTCCTAGTGGTAAAATGAGTGGCTAGGCCACTTCCTCATTAAACTGTTTAATCTTATCTTCTCGCAAGTCATTCAAATCAAACTGAACAGTCTGCATGATTGCTGCGATATTATGCCAATGATCAACCATATCGTCTTCATCATCGGTATTTGCAAACTGATTGATGGCAATGCGCAACTCGGTTAATCCTTGTTGTGCGTGTGCTGTGATTTTTTTGATGTTCATAGCTCATTCCCTAGTTTATCCGCCCATTCGGTGTAAATATTGCTACAGCCAGTAACATTATCTTTTCCAAACGCCTTTTCAGCATCTACCCTACACTTCTCAACAGTATCTTGTACGCAAGCATACTTAAATAACATTTTATCTTTTTCCGTAAACATCGGAAACCAATGATCAATCATTGTGTCGCATGCTTCATTAATATCTGAAACTGAATCGCCAATCCACATCATGTTATCGATAATTTCAGTTAATTTTTCTTTTTTGTCTGTCATAGATTATCCTCGCATTCATAGCATTTATTTTTTCTGGTTAGTAGTTTTCGCTTTTCGCTTAACCTATCGCCACATTCATAGCATTCGCCATTGCCTTGAGCTATCAGCCCTAAAAATAATACAAATATAATAAAGCACCCGAAAAGAAATAAGCCTAAAAGCTCTTGCATAAAATCCATTACTTTAAGCCTTTTTCTGGTGGCTGTAGTAGTGGCTGCCAATGGGTAAATGCCTCGATAGGCCACATATGGGTTTTTGTCATTTCAATTACGTGCTGCAAATCTGAATTTATATGCCCAGAAATTGCGCATTTATGCACCTTATGCCACAATTGTATTTTGTTTTCTTGGCCAGTTGGCGCACTATCAACACTTATCCAGTCACTCATCATTCCCACCCCTCAAATTTACCATCAAACGCATTTTTAATCTTCTGCGCGTTAGTTAACCAAGGCTTACTTTCTCTAGCCTCGTACATATCCATGCTGGTCATAGCACCTTCTCCTTGACCGTTCTTAAATGTAACACCGTTATTTTCGTATTGCAAGCTAAAACCTTGATTATCTTTAATCATTTGGCCTTCTTCCATACCTATTAATTCAGGCATGTACATATGGCAAGAATAGTATTCTTGAATAGCTTTAGTATCTTTCTCCCATGCGGCCTCAGAAATAAGCGCACCATTCGAATCATATTCTGACCATCGACCACATACTGCTTTCGTTTCGCCATCGATTTTAAAGTCTAATGCAGCACAGTTACGACAACTAGGCTTAGGAATAACATCTTCATGGCATACGTCTTTAGCATCACACCACTTGCAATCAAAATTCATCATGGTGCCAATCTTAGGGAGAAGTCTATCGCTTGTAATTATGCGTTCAGCCTTCTTTACAATCTCGTCAAACGCTTTTTGATCGAACTCTGTCACACATATGCATTCTTCCCTAGAGCCTTCCCCTGCCGCTGTGGTGATGTGGTACTGTATTCCGCTGTAACCCATATACGTTTGAGCTTGATCGTAATAGATTTTATTCCAATTTAATAGCGCGGTGCTTTCGTCTTTTTCGACTAGCTTAGCAAGTGCTGACCACTTCTTTGAGCTTTTATGCTCCCATATTGATTCACCGAAAACTGGAATGACACGAAAACGACCATCCCTATGGCCTCTAAACCAACCACCGACGGCAGAAAACCCAAACTGAACACCGTCTTCATCATGCTCAAGATCAAAACCAGCTTTGAGTAATCGCTTGATGTAAACAGACTCTGAATAATGACCATCCTCGAATCGTTTTAATGTAATGGCGTTAAAGTCAGAATCGGTACAGTGCCTGAATGAATATTGAAGTGCTCGCTCGCATGACGAACCGATTGAGCTTGCACCTAGGTATGACCGTTTGAATTTAGATTGCGAGGCCGTAATGGCCTCGTTCATTTGATCTAGCATGAATTGTGCGCGACTTGGCAATGTTGTCTCCTAAATGTTTTCGTATTTGGTTTTCATTCTTTCTTCTATTTCTTCTAGTTTGTGCTGAACTTCGAACAAGTAATTATTATCGCGCCTACTAATGCAACTTGATCTTTGAACGTTTCTATCAAGCAGTTTTCTAGCTATAGAGAATAGAAACATCTCGTATTTATCTTTTAGGTATGTCTTAATCATTCGTGTTCCTTTAGTTGTAAATTACTAACAATATAAGACACATATTTAGCTTGATGCTTTGCGTCATCCAATGCTACATGCGGTACACCTTCAAACGGTACGTCATTGCGATTTAATCCTACCACTTCGCCAACATCGACAACAGTGCGAACATCGCGGATATTCCAAAACTGCCAAGGTGTTTTAATTCCATATTGATCAAAGCAATCTTCTAGCATTGAAATATCAAATGTGGCGCCATTACCCCAAGGCTTCACATTCTTAGTGGTTTTAACAAAGTTATAAAACGCATTAAGCGCATCGGCCATTGTAGATACGCCACAAAATGAACGGTCTTTTGCTTCTTGACTTTGTTTAGCCCACCATTTCAAAGTGTTTTCGTCTGCCGTTCGAAACTCTTGCGCTGATTCTGGGTTGATAGTTGCTGAAAACTCATTACCTAGTTCGCCAGTTTTCGGATTAAAGAATACAGCACCAATAGCGATAATTGGTGAGTTTGGATTAGTGCCTAATGTTTCTAAATCGATCATTAAATTGTTCATTACAGGATTCCTATAAAAAAGGCGACCGCAGCCGCCTTTTAAGTTTAGTTTGGTTTATTTTTTAAACTGTGGCTGCTGAAACCCACCTTGAGCTGGCTGTTGAAAGCCTTGCTGTGCTGGTTGCTGAAATCCCTGTTGAGGTTGTGCTTTTGGTTGAGCTTGGCGTGGTGCCGGTGCAGTGCCGCCCATAGCTTTTGGATTAGCGAATACATTCTTATCGTCATAGAATGTACCATCATCTTTCTTGCCGCCTTTCTCAATTTTCACTTGGGCGTTAAAAGGATTCTGGTAATTCATTAAATCCAAAGGATTATTTAACACTTGATCAGTAGGAAAACCAACCGCTGCCGCCAGATCAGATAATTGATACTTTGTAATCTGGTTAAGATCACCTTTCTTTGTTACTAGGTTGAAGTTGTTCCACATTTTACGACCATTAAATTGATCTCCAACAATGCAGGATACTACCTTTAGGTTAACTGAACCAGTTGATGCGTTCTGTGAAATATCCATTTCTTCAATGATTAACTGGTTATTGTGTTGTGGCATGGTATCAAAATTACCTCCACCACCATTTTGAGCGGCTTCTTCCTGCGCTTGCTGAACCGTTGATGTTACACCGTATGCTGAGTAATTAAATTCTGTCATGTATGCCTCTATTAAATTAAGTTGTGTATTATATCAAAAAATACTATTTTGAAATTACTGGGTCGAACAAATTAAAAAAGCTTGCGCCGTCTTTCTCATAAGGGATTTCATCAATACTAGATGAATCGATCCTACCTGAAAAATCACGAGTTTTTGCGTAATACCATGCGGAACGCTTTAAACCAATAACCTTTTCGCCTAGCCCTGTACCGATATTGTTTTTAGCCATTTGGTCGCCAACATTTCGAACCATAACCTTATTATAGATAAAGCCGTTAACGTCAGACCATCGTCTAAATGACTCTGACGCCTTCGGGTTTAGCATATCCAAGTCTTCCATGCTATAAGACTCTGTATACGCTAGTTTTTCACTCTTCATTCTATTGTGAGCAATTATCACAATATTGCAACTAAACTTTAATTGAATGGCGTCTAGCAAGTTTTGCAAGTCATGCCAAATAGGAAGAACAGCCTCACGCCAAACATAAGCGCCGCCCATTTTTTTACCACCTAAGTCTTGCAGTTCAGCTATATTCTTCTGATTGCAAAATGATACGTGAACCATAGATTCAAGCGCTGTGAGCGAGTCGATAATAAGAGACTTTGATCCGTACATGCCTTCGGAATTATAAAGATCGATTAAATCCGATCTAGCTTCTTCATAAGATGATGAGTCTAGGTATTTACCCCCAATTTCGTTAACTCCTCGCTCTGTACGCATAATAATTGGACTAGGAAACTGTTTTCCAAGATTTGTTTTACCTGAACCCTCCTGACCGTATATCAGGAACTTTCCACCCATAGAGTGTTCGTTAACTTGTACGTAAGCCATTCTTTTATTTCCCCTTCTCGATTTCTAATCTAGTTTTTGTTTCTGCCGTGATGCAATTAGACATCAAAGGCGTATTGTTTTCAAGGTTTTTCTTTAATGCTGACAAAGAAAGTTTAACGTCATCTTGAACAACACCTAACATTTTAAGCTCGGTTTGCTGGTCTGTAGGTAGTGCATTAAACTGTTTCTTATTCAGAGTATAAGATAAACCTTCTTTCTTGGTGATCTTGAAATCACCAATGTTCGTAATTCCGCTTTCTTGGCCTGTAGGGACAGAGAAATTCGGCGTTAGTTGGTCGATAGCTTGCGCTCGCTGTGCTTTTAATTGAGCTAACCGCAAATCAATTGATTCTACTTCTTCAAGAAGTAGTTGGATGTTTGGGTCTGTCATTTACTTTCCGCCTCTGCAATAAAATCAATACTTTCACTATAGTACCCATTAGATTCGCCTAACCATCGCATCCAAATTTCACCCTTTGTTGTTTCTATCTTGTAAAAAGTCCAAGTAAAACTATCAGCATATTTAACTTCAGAGCTATCTTCTGAGTTTGTTGATTCCTCTGCACTAATTATGATTGCGCCTTCAAAGCTATCCGAACCTAATTCAAAGTCGTTAAGAAAAACTGACTCGCAGCAATCCTGATAGTGCAAGAAACTATAGACCCCTTCGTTTGTTTTTATTGTTACTTTTTCAGACTCACACTTAATGCCTTCAATTGAAATTATCACTTTACCAACAAGTTCGTTTAGCTCACTCATCTTCAAACTCCCTATATTTCGTGCTATAAAATACCCTGTTCTTATTACTAGGGCGACCCTTACCTGAACCTTTATTTTCTTCGATAATGCTACCGTTATCCTTTAGCATCCCTATTCTCTCATCCCTATCTCGCTTTGTCAACCCATTTAAAGGCTTCATATTCAACAAAGCTTCAAAGTCAATACCGCGAACCTTGCGAGATTCGATAAGTCCGTACAACTCTTTAACTTGTTTATCTATACTATTCGAATACGAATACAGAGTCAAGAAGTTTTCACGGTCTTTATTCAAGTATTTAATTAAGGCAATCGCTCGGCGCATAGACGATTCGCTAATGGCCTTACTTAATGGATTCTCTGATACTTGAAAGATCAAAGCCATACGCATTGCAAGCTCTAATGATCGACCAAGCAAAGCATCCCATCCTTTCTCTTTGTACTCTGCTTTTTGCTGCATTAACTCAAGCTCATACACACGCCAAACATGCTCAACACCTCGAATATCCAGCACAACAGGCTTTAACGGCTTTTCAAAGTCATTCCTATCTAGCTGCTTAAAGTCAGGCGGATTTCGCCCATTCTCCACTTGAGCGCCTGCTATAGCAATATGAACCATTTCTACCCATTCTAAAAACTGAATAGGCAATGGCGCACTATCTACCAACTCAATAGGCATATCGCCCTCGGTTGGGAACCACGTTAAGAATCGACCCAGAAAGCCATCCTTGATAAAAATGTCACTTACTGACTCTGCCATCTTTTGCGGTGTCGTCATGCATATCATTGACATAAACGGGCGTTCGATAACGGTTTCTTTCGCTCGGTCTTCCTTCTTAATAGTTTTCTGTGAGTACGTCTTACCCTTATATTCAGTATGTGCGCTCGTTGCTAACTCCATGTAAGCCGCCATTACTTCTGCTTTGCTCGTATCTTTTGAAACCGTAGCAGATGCCAACCAATGACCAAACTCATCAATCCTTGCGCCTCGTCTAGCGCACTCTTCAAATGCTGTTACGATTGCGCCAGTGCTCGTCACTTCACCGATAGACGTAAACCGCTCTTGTGGGTAATGGTTTTTTAGCGTCGATGATACCTTCTTTGAAAGCGTTTTAACTTGATCTTTACCTTGACACGTATCAGCTAGAATTAAAGAGCTAATGTTCGAGAAGTTGCCTTGGTTGGTTCTAAAGTCACGACCAATAATAACGCTTACCTCATGGATAACAGCGGCCAATGAAATCTTAAAGCTTGGCTTCATTGAGTTGTTAAGCGAGTACTTTAATAGCGTGCCAATAATACCGTTAACCTTCGTCAAATCTTCTGGCATTTCTGCCAATTCCATTTCTTGACCTTCGTCATTCTTTGGAACGGTTTTAGGTGTCTTACTTAGCGAATTAAGAAATGCTGAAAAGTCAATATCAACCTTATAATCTCGCTCCCATCCTAACTCTTGCGCCATATGGAATATGGTTCCGCCAGTTACTTTAGATGATGATGCTTTTTCGCCTTCTTGCCACTTCTTATAGGTTTCCGTTGAGTCAGAATAGTTTGAACCTTCCGATGACCAATCATCGAATAATTCATAACCTTCTTGTGAGCCTCCTGTTTCAAAGTGCAAGGCCATACAGATACGGAACCAATCTTCATATGGCACGTGCTGCTGGTATTCCTCCATGATGTGATTCATAGCTGAACGTAAGTCTTCAAGCTCGCATGAACCTGCTTCTGCTTGATCTGAACTGAATGTGGCGGTTGACACTTTGATAATATCAATAAGCTTAGCAGGTAACTGGGTCATTGCGCTAGGCTTATGCCGTGCTAATTCAGAATCATAAACATTGCCGCGCTGGTGCATTGATCCTTCAATGACCGCATAATTGCCACGATGAAGGAAGTCAATGTCAGGATACGCTTTCAGTGTCTTACGTACTTTGACCTCTGGATCTTTCTTAAACCAGTAGTGTGCCGATGGCTTGCCAGATCCAGAATTAACGGTATACCCGCAAAGCTCACGGATATTAACGCCGCTGTCTTTTTCTAGCTTAGCTAACGACTCAAGGCCGCGCTTACCGTCTTTACAGTCAACATCGATAATTACTATATCGTCAGGCAAAACAGCGCCTAGACCGTTACTGACTGCGCCTAGTTCGAACCATGTTTCTACGACTGATGTGTTTTTCGTCACCCAATCAGGAAGTGTTTCAGTTGTTGGGAAAACGACTGACTGCCAGCCGTGGCTTTTGGGGTGCTTGCCTGCATTATCAACTAGCTGATTGGTTAATTTATCTCTACGTTCACAGTGACCACCGCAAGCACAAGTGCCATCGGGTTTTATGCCGTGCAACAACATCAAAGGAATACCAGACTCGATAAGGTCTAAAGCATTTTCCTGTAATGTGTCTAAATTTATATCGAAACGTGACATATGGTTCCTTATTTGTTTTTTCCTAATCACTCTTTCCACTATGAATTCGGCCAATCATAATCATGGCATTCTCATAATCTGCATTTGCTAGATCAATGATAAATGTATCTTTCATTACATCTATTCCGTATTCATCAAGGATCTCATTTGCACTAACCCATAATGTAACTCCACTTAACTTAACTTTAACATTATAGTCCGCGCTTGCATCTAATATTTCATATTTTCCAATGTAATAATTATCATTCATATCCTAATCACTCTTTTTATCGTTAAATACTTTCTTTTGACCTTCATCAAGCGGCCAATGTATCACGTTACCGCAACTAGCACAAATCTTTTCATCGGTAGAATGAAGGGGTAGCATTATATCATTGCAGTTTGGGCATTGTTTTGTAGTCAAGGTTATTTTCTCCATGTTAAGGCTTTATTGTATTGGGCCATGAAATCCAAATCGCCATTTTTGGCACCATTGCAAATGAATGCGCAATAAACCGCCATGACAATGCATTTCAATAGCTGATAGATAATTACAGAAAACAACATCATAATCGTAATAGTCAAATAATGAACCACTAACGGGTAATAAGGATTATTGATAAATGCGCTGTAAGCTCCAACCAGCAATATAAAGCCTATATACCACAATGCGCTTTCACATTCATTTTTCCAACTCCATTGGGCTAGGTATAACTTCCAAAAACTATATTTATTCATTGTCAACCTCTACATAAAACCAATATTCGTTCTCATTGCAGAATTTTGAGTCGATGAAATCAATTAGTATTTTTTTATCCAACTCTATCATTTTATTTAAATTATCTCTTTCTTCTAAGGCAAAATTAACATCTTCATTTTTCGAAATCTCATATAACACTTCGCCTTCCCATTCAATACTCTGCACTAAAATCAACTTATAAACAATCATAGCACCTTCCTCCATTCAGTCTCATTCTCAAATACAAATCGATAGGTCTCAATAACAAAGTTGCCATCTAAAATAGAGTTAATATGATCATCTTCCATGTCTTTCAACTTAATCCATCGTTTAAGTTGATCGCCTTTTTTGCCATAACTTCCCCATGAAAACCATTCTCGAATGACAGAGTGATCGTCGTCAGAATCAATGATAATCCGTTTGCCTTGACCATCGTCAATTGCTCGTTGATACCAACCCAAACCACCATCAACCATATATGTAAGACCGTTTTCATCGACATGTCTCTTGCAATCATGTTGACTAAAAGATTGAATGACCGTGCCGTCTGGTGTAATCATCGCGTTCGCTAGAGTTACTGGTTCTATTGGGATGATTTGTTTAAATTCACTCATTCTTCACGCTCCCATAATCCTAATACGGTTTCAACCCCATTATCACACTGTACATAACAGCGAGGTGTATTTTCTAATTCAGCAAACTTATCGTCACCGACTGCGTTGACTGAAATCTCGGTAGGGATTTTATTTCTGGTTAAATTAGCAACCACATGAGCTACTTGTGCGGATTGCTTGTCTGCGCTCATTTTAAGACTTCGACGGTAGTAACAATTGATTTTTGTCATAATTTCATTCCTTGTTGGTTTACGTATTATTACTTATTAGGTTATAGTTTGTCAACTCATTCTTTCCATAATCTGATCATATCGAATTGGCTTATAATCAATATTCTCACAGCTAACATTGAAATACCTAGCATCATCTAACTTACTATAACCAATAGCTTTAACATTATTGGAATGCGTGTGGCCGTGAATATTCATGATCTTCTTACGCATTTCATCTGGATGAATAGGGCAATGACTCAACCAAGCATCTTTGTAAGTTGTCAATCCGTGTAGTTTGATGCCAGCTTGCATGTATTTCAACATGTTACGTCTGCCGCAACTACGGTCAGAATCGTGGTTGCCTAGCACAATAGTCATGTTAGGTGTATGTTTAGCTAACTCTACAATCCAATCGCCAGATTCGTCCGTGAATGCCACATCACCAAGAATAAACAACTTAGATCTCTTTGTGAGCGAGGATAGCAAATTATCCTTAATGTGTTCGTCATGTTCTTCAACCGAATCGAACGGTCTAAACTTACAAATATTTTTATGACCTAAGTGAAGATCTGAAATGAAGAATACATTACTCATGTTCGCATCGCGCTTTGGCTAGTAGTTCGCGTATGGCGGCTTGCTTACTTGAGTCGGTAGGTTTATCAAACTGATATTCAGCTATGTTTTCAAGCAGCGCGTACATTTCTGGTGCGGTTGCGATTAAATTCATATCTGCTTGACTTGGCTGCCTCTTGAATATTGCAATAACTTTACCGCCACTTGATCGTAAAGTCCCTAGCCACTTTCCTTTTTCCATCTTAAAAGACCAATCACCTTTCGTAAAACTAGCTTTACTCATTTTGAACCTCTATCAATGCCAAGAACTTTGTCGATAGCTTCCGTTGTCAATGGGGCGTATTCACGATTTTTCTCGATACATTTAAGAACGTGCATCAAGAACTCATGCATTTCTGCATTTTTTTCATCCTGCTCAATCAACTTTGAAGCCATAGCAAGAATCAAACCATCGCCGACAAATTCATCGTCACTGCGCCACAAATTACCGTTTCGCAACGCGCTAACCTTGAAGCCATCTTCAATCACTACCGTGTATTTTCCATCGCATAAATGTATTTTTTCAATGCTACTCATAACTCACCTCCAAATAAAAACTTAACTCGTTGCCACAGTGTAGCGGTTTTGATTAATTGTTGCAAGCGTTCAATTGTTTGATTTGATTGAGTCAAGTAGCACTTGCTTAATTCATTCTTGTATAGCAGATCGGCTATTTTAGTTTCATTGTCTTTTAAAATCTCATGCAAAATAATCTTAGCCAACTTAACCGTTTCTTGACTCGCTGCGTAGTTGGTTTTCTTAGTCCATACTTCGTCACGATTGTTTCGGCCAATTTCAGCATCTTTTTTTCTAGTGAAGCCTTGATCGATTAAAATCTGCTTTGCACGCTCCGTCATTGCACTTTGCAACGGAGGTACAGCTTCGTTTTCGATGATAGTGAAGATTGGTAGGCGATTAATATAAACTGATCTATTTGCCAATCCAGTAGGCGATGAGTAATCATCTAAATCCATATCCACATGAACATCATCGATAAAATCACCTACGCCGATAACCTCCTCGACCTCAAATTTAATCACATTCACTTTTCGTTCGCTTTGCTCGTTTCGTTCGTTCATTTTAGCTTCTCCCGTTTCGATTGCTAGATACTAAACTAAAATCATTTTCATTGCAAGCGAAAAGATAAAAAAATAACCAGCAGGATTAAAATCATTTTTACATTAAAAATTCCATAGGGGAAGAGAGAGAACAAGGAAAATGAGAAGAGAGGAAAGAGAGGGTATGAAATAATATTAATAATAATATATTTATTATTAATATACGTTCGAAGTGAGTGCTCACTATCGGTAGAGGTACTGTGATTGTTAGGTTTAAATATTAGAAGATTCTAATTAAGTTTTTTCTTTTATACTTACGGAAAAATAGAATTTTAATGTTTTTACACTTTTCATTCAAGATGATAATAGTTTACATTTATGCAGGCTATTGTTTGTATAGATGTTTGTTATATAGTAAATAAACTAGCGCTATTGATGCCTTGATTGCTATATAGAAAACATATTGATAAAAAATCACAGAGGTTTACTTTTTATACCTATAGATAGCGCGGTAAAAATAATTTAAACTTTTTTTCAATTAGTGCTTGCATATAAAATCAGTATGCTATAATATGTCCCTATCGAATGGCGAAAGCGGTTTGATGATGTGTTTTGGTTTGGTGACTCAACGGTGTAACGGGAAAAGCGCCCGAAAGAGTAATAGGTTCCGTCAGTGTGATACCGAGTCACCAATCCAAAGCATGAATGCACGGGCTGACGTGCGACGTAGAAAAACGACTAGCCGCTAGATTTGGTGATTGGGCGGCAAGCGTCACCAATGCTGGGATCAGCTCCAGCCATGCTTTTAATTAGCACACCAAAACCACTTTGTTAATAGGCTTGTTATTGAAACGGCCGATCTTAACTGTAGTGTGCTGGTCTTGGAGCGGTCACGCGAATCTACCTTGACGACAGTGGGGATATTTTGCTCTTTAGTGATTTAGAAACCATGCTCGCGATGCCACCGTTAAGTCGGTATAATGGAAGTATAAACGAAAGGGCTTACTTCGAAATAGTTGTTTTTCCAAACTCTCGATGTGAATCGATGCGAATAAATTAATCAATCAATCAAACAGGTAATCAATTATGTTCGTAGTTAAATTTGTAAGCTCTCATAAAGAAGATGATGACACGTGGACTGAAACAACCTCAACTATAGGTTGTGATCATTATGAAGTATTACGTAGGGCTAATGGTAGCATCACAGTTACAACATACCCAAGTCAGCTTGACAAAGAAGGCGTAGAGCGTCAGATTTATAAAAACACTGGTTTTGATTGCTTCTTCATAGAAAACATGGCTGGCAAGACTATTGATTCAGGTCGATATGTTGAAGTTAAAACTAATTAACACCGCCACACCAGACAATTAGAGTCGAAATGTCGTGTTGTTGAGCAATCCCCTTGCAGACGTACGGGCTGTGAGATTCGTGATTGCAAACCAAAACGTAAGGTCATTAATTATAGATGTAGTGCCAAGGCTTATAATTATTATGCGTTTTCCGTCAGCACTAAGGCGGTTTTTATAGTAGGCTGAAAGGCGAGCTGGAACCCTAGAGCTAACAGCGAGACACGGACTATATTTTTTATTCGCATAGTGGTTGCGAGTGTGTTTATGGGCAGAAACACTAAGAGTAGATTCTTGATTATAGCCCTAACCTCAAACCTGCCTTGCGACTCCATAGATCGCTCCAAGCGCAGCCACCAATTCAATAAGATTTTACGCGGGTATTTGATATGGCGCGTTTACTTTGAATCGCGAATAGACTTAAACGCAGGCTGGTTTGATTCCAGTCACCCGCTCCATATATAGAAATAGCAGTTCGCTTTACGAATAGGAACCACAATGAAAATTAGAAACCCAGTTGCAAAGAATGCGAACAAGTTTAATCGTTCGGCGGTTCATAAAGACAAAAAGAAAGAAGCAAAGAAAAACAATCATCAATAGGAAACCATTATGCACATAAACCGTAAAGGCTTGCAATTCTCAAAACGAGACTCATTTGATAGTGGCTCGCTAACACCTATTATTACAGAGTGGTTGCGAAACTTCAAGAAACATTACTCAGAATCAGAGTGGGCAGGTGTTCCGCACAACATACTATGTGAGCTATTCCCTGACACCAAAGAATACAACGACGAACAAATGCAAGCCGGAATAGATCAATTTCTATCTGACATTGACGAAATGATATGGGCTTTTGAAGTCGATGATATGCCAGATGATTGCTATCTAGTCAATCCAACCGATGAAAATCCATTTGGCGGAAATCTTAATATGCCGTTAATATACGATCATCGAGATCGAAAGCAAGCTGGCATTGATTTGTTCGCTAAGCGTTATCAGAATTTATGGTGGTGATATGATAAACCTAATACTAACCATAGTTATGATGCATGACGGTCGAAAGATTGTAGAGGAATACAGTTTTGGTCATTACGATAATCACGCATCATGTTATGTGGCTTTCAATCGAGCGGCTGAATACGGTAAAGGTAGAGTCAAGGATTTAGGCTATAAGTTCGAGTATTTGAAATTAGAATGTGATTAGCAAAAGGTTTCTATTGCAATCAAATTCGTTTTACGATAAAGTATCTCTTCGGAGGTACTTTTTTTATGCGTGAAATAAACGAATTAAATGATCATGAGTCTTTAGTGGACGAACGTAACGGCTGGCGTGAAGACTTTGCTAATGGTTTAAAGCCTAACAATCCAGTGTTAAATGAATACAAACGAAAACGCGATAATATTTATTGGCGACGATCTAAGTTTAGCGAAGTTCAATGCGAATATATATTATTCCTAGAATCGGAAGTGGAGAGATTGAATGCGATTATCAGCAAGTGACATTGGAACAGCTTATTATTTAGGCGTTCAAGTTCATAGCGAAATACAAAACACCAAGCGATTAATGCGAAAGCTGCAATCATTTGGATTAAGTAGAATTGATAGAAAGGGAGCGGTTCGTAATGTTCAGTGAAATACTGTTTAATAGAGGCGTAGAAAAGGCTAAAATTGATCTTGATTTAATGTCCATTAAAGAATGCTATGATCATTTCAATGATCACATATCAAGCCTTAGGAATGATTTTTCTAATGGCTACCTTTTAACAATAATGAGTGACGATAAAATAAAAGCGGGGTTCGTAATGTGCAATCCTGAATGGGAAAAAGGCGTTGAGTTGGCTGTCAATAAAGTAGCTCAACTTGGATTTGATGACGCTTTAGGTTGGGGATCTATGAACCTAAATACCGATGTTGATTTTATGGTTCGTCAAGGTTATGACGATTATTTAACGGATTTATGGAGTAGAGAGAATGAAAACAACAAATAATGATTGGCTAGATGGTGCAGAATCAGCAAACAAAATGATTATGGATAAAGGCATTGAATATGCCGTAAAGCAAAGTCTTGATATTGATTGGCATCAGTATATTTCCAGTGAATTCAAATCTGGATTTTTAGCGTGTGTAGATAACTATCTGTATTTTACGGAGAATCGCGATGAAAAAGCGAAGTGATTGGATGGAAGGGCTTTTAGCTGCTGAAAGGATAGCCGAGAGTAGCGGCATTGATTATGCGCATGTTTATTTTGATAGGGAGGTTTCCATTGAGACAGACAGTGTTGAGTTTTGCAGTGGATTTGCAGATTATATCTTGAACCACTACAAAAGGAATAATAATGCTAACACCTAAACGCATAACACCACGCGAACCAATAGCTACGCCTTTTATGCTGGCTGCTATCGACTCTGGCAAAGATGGTGCTATCTGCTTGCTATACGTTAAAAGTCGTACAGACGTTTCTATTTATGCTATCCACGATATGCCGCATAATAACGACCACCAGATACCGCACGTGCAAACTAACATCATTGCTGAATACCTAGCCTTATGCGATTATGTTGCGCTAGAATCTGTGTACGGCATTCAAGGTAAAGGAACGTCGCACACTATGTTTGTACAAGGCGGCAATTATCACCCTATAGGCTACGCTGTGGACTGTGCAGGGCTAAGCGACCGATTGACTCTAATGTCAGCACAACTATGGAAAAAGACGCTAGGCGTTCAAGGTGGTACGGATACAAGCAAGAAGAAAAAAACATTTGATTTGTGTTGCGCTTTGTTTCCAGATCAAGTATCTTTATTTACAGGGCCGAGGGGCGGCATGAAAGATGGTCGAACTGATGCGCTAGGTATTGGTTTGGCATGGATTAAGAGGAATGTAGGATGAAAATGTTAAATCCAGACGAGCTACTGAAAGCATTTAAAGATTCTGTAGATGCTGAAATTACAATTGTTAGCGAAAGCGCTACTGGAATTGGAGGGAAGACAATGTCATATAATCCATTTAGCGGCATGTTTACTGTGGAGTGTCACTTTCACAAAAAAAGGCTATACCGAGAAATATCTTTCGATTCTATGAAAGATGCTTATGATCAATATATTTACTTTAGAATGTGAGGAATGTAGGATGAACAGAAAAGAAGCGTTATATTGGTGCGTTAATAACTGGGAGCTTTGGCCAGAATCATCCACCGGTGTTAATTATCCCAAAGGATTTCACACTGCGCCATCAAGTGAATTTTCGATAATCAACGAAGATTATATGGTAATAGCTGAGCAAGACTGGCTAGATGCCAAGGCAAAGAAGGAGAAAGAAATGAAGACTATTGATTTGGAAAATGCGCCAGATGGTGCGACTCATTATTATGTTGGGAATGATGATACGCGCAAGGGATATTATAAAAGAGATATTTCTTGCGCTTATAAATGGTGCAATTCTCTATGGATGGCCTATACAAATGATATGAATTGGTTTGAAGATAAATGCAAGCCATTATCAACCGAACAGATATACAATCCTAAAATTGGCGAACTGTGCGAGGTTAATGAAATTGTAAAAAATCAAAGAGAAAACTTTGTTAAGGTTACGTTAAAATACGCAGATAAAAAACTATATGTTCTTGAGCATTTCGCCAGCAAAAACACTTATGTTAAATATATTGGCACTGTTGAATTCCGCCCAATCAAAACCGAGCGCGAGAAGCTATTTGATGAATGTGTAAAAGCACTCAAAAACATTCCGCAATGCGACGAAGTTAACGCGCATCACAAGGACGCTATTGAGTGGCTGATTGATAAAGGATTCATTCATGCACCCACTACTTAAATCTATATCCGAACTAAAGCGAGTACCGATTCCGCCATTCGAAATGAACGGCACCGCTTCGGATTGGTACTGGTTCGATAATAACGGGATTTTAACGGAGTCTGACAATTCTATTGTGGTTAACGCTGATAATGCCAATGGCGCTATCGTTTATCACATGTACAATGGTGATCTATCGAGCGATTCGCACGTTAGATTATCAGAAATCTTTGGTCGTCACCCTCATTTAGTGGTGGTGAATGAGGCTATGTTTAATCGATGCGGAATGAAAGATAATAATTGGTTGCAATACTGCTTAACTTCGGTTAAGGTTAATGAAATATTACAGAGAGGGTATAAGTGATGGATAGCAAATTAAAAGATTTATTGTGGACGGCTGCGCTTTTAGTTCATAGCAGAGATCAAGATGTTACATTGGAAAATGGGGAGTTTGCCACTATGGAAGTGGATCTTATTATAGGCCTTGAAAGTGACCTTGTTAAGTTTTTTGACCTTGGATCTGATAGTATTGGCGATAATGAAATCAGGGCAATTAGAAGCAAGTTATTGGAGAGTAAGTGATGAGCATTAGAGTATTAACTAAAGAAGATAGGATTAATCGACTAAAAGAACTAGCTAACGACATGAAGTTTTTAATCAGTCAGCACATAGATGATTATGGCGATAGCGAGCACTTAGATGAAGATGTAATAGACGATATTATGGAAGAGGTAGATTCACTATGAACTTCAAAATAGACTTTGGCAACATGCCGGAATCAAGAGAGAAGCTAAAAGAGCTAGGTGTTAGCTGGAAAAGCGGCATTGATATTTATGATCTAGCTGAAACAAAGCATATTTCGATTAACAAGTCGAAAGCATCATTTTATGACGATTACCTGTCATTTATGAATGATGATAACGAGCAATTAACAGAAGAGGAGTTTTATTCGTTATGAGTAATTCAGTAGAAGCAAATACAACTGATAGCGAAATAGTAGATGATATTATTCACTACTTAAAAGTAAATAACGCTGGTCATATTGATCGAGACAATGTGGTTGATGTACTTATCAAAAGCATTGATGAGCAGATAGAGAGTGCGACGATGACGGTATCTAATGGTGAAATTGATGATCTTGAAGAAGAAATTAGAGATTTAAAGGAATCCATCGGTGATGCTATTAGTAACTTGCGAGAATTGATTTGATGCACTACGAAAACCAATATATCAACCTTTGCAATCGCATCCTTGATCAAGGTCACTGGGTTACTAACGAGCGCACAGGTAAGCGATGTTTGACCGTCATTAATCAGTCATTCACTTATAGTCCAGACGACGCACCTTTATTATCTATTAAGAAAAGCTTCCCTGTGTCCGCTGTAGCCGAATTACTTGGATACCTTCGCGGTTATACTTACGCAGATCAATTCGCCGCCATAGGCTCTCCTACGTGGTTTGCTAATGCAAATGAAACTGATAGCTGGTTAAACAACCCTAATCGCATAGGTGAAAATCATATCGGTGATTGCTACGGCGCTATTGGTCGTAACTTTGGAGGCATTAACTTAATTCATAAGGTGGTGAATAACCTATCTAATGGTGTTGATGATCGTGGAGAAATAATTACATTCTGGAAGCCTGACGAGTTCGATAAAGCAGCCTTGCGACCATGCATGTACTCGCACCACTTTAGTATTCTAGGTGGTAAGCTTTACCTTACAAGTTACCAAAGATCGTGCGATGTTCCGCTTGGCTTGAATTTTAACTCTATTCAGTGCTATGCTCTTCTTGCTTTTATGGCTAGAATATGCAATATTGAGGTGGGTGAGTGTTATCATCACATTGTTAATTCTCATATCTATGAAGATCAAATTGATGGCGTTAAGGATATGTTAAAAAATAAACCATTAGATCAGCGAGGCAAGATTGCGATTTCAGATTGGATTTACAGTTTGGATGATTTAGAAAGTGAACGACACGCAAGAGATTATATCTCTGTTAGTAATTATTATCATTACGGAAAGATTGACTTTCCAATGACGGCTTGAGGAAAAGAAAATGAAATACATTAAACATATCTTTATAGATATTATTCTTTACGGCACAGTATACTTTGCTTATTTTAAAGGTAACGAGTACGCGAACAATCTTTACATATTGGTAATTACCCTATTTAGCATTGTTGCTGTACTAACTTTGTTAATGACCGATAAAATATTAGAGGGATTTGCAAATAAGAATAAACACAAATCAAGCGTATTACTAAAGCAATATTGCCGATATTCTACTATCTTTGAAGTGTGCTTTCTAGCGGCTATTGGTTGGTGGTATTCGTCGGCTGTATTCCTTATATTGTTTGTCTTTCATTTTAGAGCGCACGCAGCAAACGAAAAGATTAACGGCAAACCGCCATTACTATAACCAATCTATTCTGCTATAATTAGACAAAAGAGGGAAACTATGAACCATTATAATATCGTTCGAAGCTATCTACCAGACGCCACCATTGGCTATATGGATATTAACGGTAAGCGCCTATTCTCACTTGAGCAACCTTGGCGAGATAATAAAACGTCCATTAGCTGTATTCCAGAAGGTACGTACTTAGTTAAACGCGACCGTACAGGCAGACAGCAATACTACGCCGTTCAGAACGTTCCAGAGCGTACGTTTATCGAATGGCATCCAGCTAATAAGGTTTCACAGCTAGAAGGCTGTACAGCCTTTGGTGAGCGTAGAGCGGATGATAATATTTCGCTTATTTCGTCAGAGTTAGCGTTAAAACATATCCTATCAACAATTGGCGATGATGACTTTTTAGTTACTTATCGTTCATTCGGCCCAGCGTTTGATCAACTATAGCTTTCTTTGAGGCTGCCTTCGGGCGGCCTTTTATTTTAATAGCCGAGGTAACTTACTATGAGTAAAAGCGCCCAACGTTTTGACAAAAAGGCACAACGTGAACTTAGAGGAAATCAAATGATTGCGAAAGACAATGTTGTCAAGTTTAAACAAAACGCAGACCCTATATTGCCGCAAACAGAAAATCAAAAGCTACTCGTAGAAGCTATTAAAACTTGCAGTCAAGTTATTGTTATGGGGCCAGCGGGTACGGGCAAGTCTTTTATATCCGTCGGTATGGCCGCAGATTGGTATGCTCAAAACGAGAAAAACGAACTGTATATTTGCCGTCCAATGGTTGCAAATGGCGATGATATCGGACACTTGCCCGGAACCGAGTTAGAAAAAGCTAGTCCTTGGGCTACACCAGCATTAAATATCATCAAGAAGCGAATCGGCGCAGATAAATACGAATGTGATATGGCGGCCAATAGAATCAAAGTCAGACCTATGCAGATGATGCAAGGCGAGAGCTTAGATGATTGCTGGTTAGTTGTCGATGAAGCGCAAGAAATGACCGTCAGCCAAGCCAAGATGATTGTCACGCGTATGGGTGTTAACTCTAAGTTAATCCTTAACGGTGATATTCGCCAATGCAACTTAAAAGAAGATAGCGGATTGCAATTCCTCATTGATAAAATTAAAGAACATGATATGGATATTCCAGTCATTGAGTTCGATATGGAAGATTGCCAACGATCTGATGAATGTTATCAGTGGATTAAGGTTCTTTATTAGCAGGTAGAGACTACCGTTACCAACTAAGCCACCTTCGGGTGGTTTTTTATTGTCTTTCTTTCAACTTTCCCTTGCTTTCTTTCCCTACTTGGTTTACTATACCTACTAGGCCAACACTTCATCAACATTTAGGAATATTTCATGAGCCGAAAAAACAAAGCGCAAACAGAAAAGCTTTTAAAGTGGGGTTCTGATTTCGTAACTAAGTCAGATCATAGCCGACTAGAGCAAGCCAAAAACAACTATGAAAAACTACCATTGGAATTACAAAACAAATTCTTTTTGTCATTAACTGATACAGTAGATTTCTATCCAAAGAAAAAAACATGGTCAGATCATGAACTGGAAAGGTTAAAGCTATTCTGGAACAAGATGCCGACTGATTGGATGTGTGATCATTTCCATTGTTCACATACCAGCCTAGTAGATCAAGCATACGTTAAGGGACTGCATCCTATCAATGATGGCCAACCGGTAACAAGCGAGGATTTAGATTTAGTAGCTAAACTACAAAATGACGGAATGTCTATTAAAAAGATTGCTGAATTATTCGGAATGGTATATGATTTCGCTGAAACGGCAATAACAACAGTTGAACAACGAGAGGTAATTAATATGGAACAACAAAGTTTATTGGGAGGCGATCAGTGAGTGATTTAGGTACTGGCATAGCTTGGGCTGGATTCTGGATAATGATCGGCCTTTCGAATTTCGGAGAAAATAGAATTAATCATGTCTTATCCTTTGACTCTAAAGTCGAACAAAAAGTAGAGGTAATTGAAATTGCCGAGTATATAGAATCAAAACTAACCACCAAGGAAGCAAAATGATTACACTTAATGCAGGCGAACTATCAAAGGCTTTATCATTTATCGGTCAAGCTTATAAAGCAAAAACAACAATGCCAATCATGCAAAACGTCAAGATTGAAACTGACGATAACATTGCTACGCTTACCTATACGAACGGTGAACAAGAGTTAACGTACAAACTACCTACCGCATCGAAAGAGTCGGAATCGTTCACAGTCGAGCTTAAAAAGCTTCGTGATCGTGTTTCTCAATACGACAAAGATTCGGACGTTAAGATTAAGTTCGATGAGGTTAAATTAAAAGCAGCGGTTTCTTGTGGTCGATCTAAGATTACAATTAATGGCTTGCCTTCATCGGAATATCCAGATAGTCAGTCTGTTATTGATTTCACAGATGTTAACTTTGATGGCGCAGAATTGAAACATGCACTCGCTACCGTTAAAATGGCTCAAGGTCAAAACGATGTTCGTTCTTACCTTAATGGCGTGCTAATTGATTTCGCTGATTCATCATGTTCAGTTGTTGCCACTGACGGACACCGATTGCATGTTGCGGGTGTTGAAGTTGATACGGAATTAAATCAGTCTTGTATTATTCCCGCATCGGCTATTGCGCCTTTACATAAATTCCTAGATGCTGGTGAAGTCACGGTTCGTATCTCGTCAAATCATATTCGTATTAGCGATGAAGAATCAAGCATTCAAACTACGCTTATTGATGGTCGCTATCCTAATTGGAAGGCGGTTATCCCAAAAGCGAACGATGGGCAGCTAACTTACAACGTAGCAGAGCTTACAAATGCCGTCAAAGGCGCTCTGATTACGTCTAACGAGAAGTTCAAGGGTATTAAGATGATTACCGCCAATACAGCAACGACCATTGAGTCGAACGCTCCTGATGGTACAAGCTCGGAAGATGTTGTCGAGTGTGCGATGACTTATATCGATGAAATCACTTTTGGCGCGAATGGTAATTATATCCTCGATGCGCTATCATCGATCAATGGTAGCAACGTTAATATCATGGTAAAAGACGGTAATAGCGCTATGCTTATCAAAGAAGATAAATATATGGCAGTTGTTATGCCGATGAAATTGTAGGGGATATTATGAAAAACAATACAGATATAGATAAAATCAAAGAGCTATTTAAGCGGTCTATTATTGATTTAGGTAAAGATTATGAAGGTTTTTGCGATAGATTGAGAAACGATACTATGAGTGTAGACGCTTATTATTTTTTGACTGGCTTACTGGTTGGGATTTATGTTGGGCTTTACGGTGACGTTGATAGCATGCCTGATAACATCAGCTTAGATGATGTTATTAACTAAACATTCATAGCCTCTACGGAGGCTTTATTTTTAAGAGGAAACCGTATGACAACTATTGCAATTGATCACAATACTATTTCTGCTGATGGGCGAACCACCGGAAATGAAATAATCCAGTGCGACACAACCGTAAAAGTAAATAAACGTGATGGCATCATATATGCTTTTTCTGGATCAGTTACAGACGCTGAAATACTAATGGATATAGTTTTTGAGGATGCTGAGATACCGGATTTTCATCTAAATGCAAACGTAGTAACTATAGCTGATGGCGATGTTGTTGTTCATGGTTGCAGTGAGGATGGATATAAATCTTGGTCGGTTAACCTTCCATACTCTTTGGGTTCTGGATCAGCTTACGCCTTAGCCGCTATGGACTTAGGTAAAACATCAAAGGAAGCCGTTAAATATGCCATGACGCGAGATATTTATTCCGGCGGTAAAATTAAAACAATGACTTGGAGAAAGTAGGATGACAGAACCAGCGAATAAGATAGCTTCCGACTTAGATATTATCGAGGCAATTAAAAACTACGATAGTAAAGCGGAGGCTGCCCATTCGCTGGGTATGGCTCCAAAGACTTTGTATAACCGCCTAAATCTAATGAAACAAAAGCAGCCAGAAGAAAAAAGACCGGAAAGCTATAAGCACGATAAGAGCGTGCAGCGGTTTTTCATTTCATCGGTAGTATCTAATGCGCCACTACATAAAAAAGGATTCAAGGCTGTTCAGGTGATGTGTAATCACTTAGGTGCGCAGCAAGTTTATATTCCAGTTCAATATGACTGGCAGGACGTTAAGCAGGGGCGAGAAGATCCATCATATCCTAAGCAAGTAGCAGATTGTTTGCTTAGTTCCGATGTTGAATTAAACAAGCATGTAAACTTAATGGGGTCTGTGCCGATACATGCGACAGTGGTTAATCCTCTAACCGGTATGACTCACGTAGCTAAAGGTAAGTCTGCAATATTTGGACACCCCCAAATAGCTATGCAATCAATAGCAACGAGCAAATTTAAAATTCCAAAGCTACTATATTGCACTGGTGCAATTACGGAACCTAGATACACTAGATCTAAAGCAGGAAGAAAAGCGCAAGACCACCACGATATTGGTGGATTAATAGTTGAGGTGTCGGATGATAGGTTTCATGTATTTGAAATAAGAATAAATGATGACGGTAGTTTTTATCATCTTACAAATAAATACACCACAAATGGCGTTGAGTCTTATTCTGGAGTGTCTGGCGTAGTTTTGGCGGACGAGCATGTGGATGGGATTGACCAACATGTAGTAAATGCAACATACACAGATGAAGATTCTATAATTAGAACGTTTAATCCTGAATACGTAGTTCATCATGATTTTCATAATCACACGGCAGATTCTCACCACTCTAGAAATAACGTAATGACAAGGATTATTATAAATGAAATGGGTGCTTCCGTAGTAAAGGACGAGCTGGACTATGGGTTTAACTTTATGAGAAAAACCACAGTAGAAGGCACCAAGAACGTCATGGTCGCGTCAAACCACCACGATCACCTAACTAGATGGCTAAATGAATTTAACCCGCATAGAGGTGACGTTAGAAATGTATTGTTTTATCATCAACTAAACGCTGCGGTTATTGAAGAGTATGTTACCACTAAGAAAAATATAGAACCTTATGAAATGTACTGCAAGAACTGGCACCCTGATGTTTATGAGAATTGCAAGTTTTTAAGCAGGGATGAAGAGTTCGAGATTGCAGGGATTGATTGCTCTAATCATGGTGATGGGTTTACGGGTCAGGGTGGTTTTTTACGTACAGGAAAGCGTACCATTATAGGCCATAGCCATAGCCCGAAACTAGACAAGACATTACGTGTTGGTGGGTGTTGCTCTAATGACTTGGGTTATAACAAGGGGTTGAGTGGATGGCTCGCGACTCACTCGATTATATACCCTGACGGAAACCAGACATTTGTTCATATCATAGATGGGAAATGGCGATTATAGAGGCTTCGGCCTCTTTTTTATTTAAGGATAATCATGAAAACTTTTTTATTTATTAACAGATACTCTTCAAAACCTGTATTTTTACCTATTGACATAGAAGAAAAGCTATGCAAGAATAAGCAATCGAAAAAGCAAAAGAAGGAAGTGAAATGAGAAGAAAATACAATAGAGAGGTGGATGTTTACGACGCTTCGGTGGAGCGGCTAGACTACATATTCAATACATTTGAGAAAGTATATGTCTCTTTTTCTGGCGGTAAGGATTCAGGGGTTCTTTTGAATTTGGTCGCTGACTACGTTAGAAAGAACGATATTAAGATAAAAGTTGGCATTCAAATAATGGATAACGAGGCGAATTATGATATGTCTCTTGAGTTCATGCATCGGATACTTAAAGCTAACGCCGACATATTTGATGTTTATTGGTGCTGCCTTCCTATCACCTTGCCGTGTACAGTGAGTGCTTACGATCTTGATTGGCAGTGCTGGGGTGTTAACGATGAAGAAAAGTGGATTCGACCGCTACCAACAGAAGACTATATTGTTAACTGGTGGAACCATAAAGAGAAAGGCTTTGATTTCTTTGAAGAAAACATGGCTTACGATCACTTCTGGGATGGATTTGCAGAGTGGTATGCAGACGGAAAGCTAACGGCCAACCTTATCGGTATTCGTACGGCGGAAAGCTTAAACCGCTTTAGAGCGATATTGAACGAGAAGAAAGAAACAATCGGCGGCAACATGTGGACTAAGCGAAATACTGAAAACGTATTTAACTGCTACCCTATTTTCGATTGGCGAACCGAGGACGTGTGGCGAGCAAATGCTAAGTTCGAATGGGATTATAACCACCTATATGACGTATTCTATAAGGCTGGCGTACCAGTTCATACTATGCGTGTCGCATCGCCATTCATGAGCGAAGCCAAAGCAAGCTTAAACCTGTATCGCGTTATCGATCCCCACATTTGGGCTAGGTTATGCGCTCGCGTTAACGGTGCTAACTTTGTTGTTACTTATGGAAAACAGCTAAACTATAAAAATATCAAGCTACCAGAAGGTCACACATGGAAGACTTTTACCAAGTTCCTACTTGATACTTTGCCAAAAGAATCACAGGAAAATTTTAAGAAGCGTTTTGTTCAGTCGTTTAAAGTTTGGGGGAGAACAGGGCGCGGATTACCTCAAAAAGTAATTGAAGATATGCGAAAAAATGGTTTACAATTCAAAACTAACGGGTATACTTCACATGGTAATAAGGATTTGCAGAGAGTGATTGTTAAGAAGTTTCCAGACCATGCGGATATGTTGAACTCACACAATAGTGATGTTCCTTCATGGAAGCGGTTTGCGATTACTATCTTGAAAAATGATCACACTTGCAAGTACATGGGCTTATCACCCACGAAAGAGCAGGCATTACGCCAAAGACAAATAGTTGCTAAATACAAATCAGTTGGAGAAACAAAATGAAAATCATCAAAACTCAAGAGTTACCACTAGAGCGCAAAGTGCGCTTTCATTCAGGCATTAGTAACCGATTGCTTTTGGCTTCGGATGGTATGGGGTATTCGCTTACTAAGACAGAGATTGAAGCTGGTAAACGAGTGTTTCAGCATTATAAGAACCATTTGGAGGCTTGTTACTGCGTGTCTGGTAAAGCCATTCTAACGGACGCTGTGACAGGTGAAGACATCCTTATTGAACCAGATACCACTTACGTTCTGGATGATTATGATCCTCATTACTTTGAAGCGATTGAAGATACGGTTTTGATTTGCGTATTCAACCCCCCGCTGAAAGGAAGCGAAATTCATAAAGAGGACGGTAGCTACGATGCATAATACAGAGGGTTTAGTAAAGAATCATAACGTACCATTCGAGACTGGCTTTATCTCGCCAGTCTACAACGTGTTAAGGGTTCCAATCGATAAAGTTAGGTCGAACGAGTACAACCCTAACAGTGTAGCACCGCCAGAAATGGCGCTACTTGAAACGTCTATCTGGGAGGATGGCTATACTCAACCAGTCGTCACCGTGTTTGATGAAGAAACCGACGGCTATGTGGTTGTCGATGGCTTTCACCGATTCTTAACCATGAAGACCAGTAAGCGAATTTTTGAGCGCGAACAGGGCATGTTACCTATCGTGGTGCTTGATAAGCATGTTTCTGACCGTATGGCTTCAACCATTCGACATAACCGAGCGCGTGGCACGCACAGTATCGAGCTTATGAGCACTATTGTTTCAGAGCTGGTTGAAATGGGTAAAGGTGATCGATGGATTTGTGAGCATATCGGTATGAGTAAGGATGAGCTTTTGCGATTAAAGCAGATTACAGGACTCGCAGCTTTATTCGCTAATCAAGACTTCTCTGCTAGTTGGGATGTTGTTCAGGATGATGTCTATTTACATGAGAGCCTTTAATAAAGTCTATCACCCATATTGGCTATGGGAAGAGGTTAGGTTTAATATGTGGGGGAAGGTCGATGACAAATCGGCCTATCTTTCAAAAGCCATAGAATTTACAGGTGATTGGGATCTTTACGGTAGCTGGATGATTAAGGTTGTGAATGACTGGCCGATAAGCTGTGAAAATTCATTGACTGATATGTCAATGAATCGGAGGGCTTGGATAGGTCATGCAGCGGTGGCTTATGCAATCCAGTGTCCAGAGGATATAGTAAGGCTTGCTTGGGGGAAGTTGACTGATGAGCAGAGAATTTTGGCAAACGGAAAAGCAGATAAAGCAATTGAGCTATGGGAAAGAATGTACATCAAGGATAAAGGCTTACGAGGATTTGTGGATCAACCGTTGTTATTCTGACGGGCTACCGGATGGCGATGAAGTCCCAGCGACATTGCTCGCTAACCTGAAAGTACCCAGCTATAAGTCTATCGCTCTTTGTATCTTGAAGAATGATTTAAAACTTCGAACCTTAGGGTTTCCCAATGAAACTAGCGAATTGACGGGTCAATTGGAAAGAATGAAGCTAGAGGAAGATAGCAGTCAGTCAGCTTTATTCTAGGGCTATGCTACAATAGCCCTTTTTTAAGGAATTACAATGGGATACGAAGTAGAAAGGCCGACTGATATTTGCGATATTGCCGACCTAGAAATTGAACGATCAGTAAGCCGAGCAATAGAAAATGCACGAGCTGAAATTAAAGAGTTGACTTTTACTGGCGAGTGCTTATACTGCAATGAGTCGATTAAAGAAGGTCGATGGTGTGATACCGATTGTCGTGACGATTGGGATTATTTGGAAGGTAGAAAGGGTGTTAATAAGAGGGTGTAAATGATGAAAAAAGGTAGTTTTGATTTAACAGGTAAAGCGGTGGATTGTCGTGAATTGCAAGCTATGGGTGGTGCGGGTAAGGAGATTTTTAGGGCTTTGAAGGTGGCTCTAAATCTCAGTATGGAATACACATTTAAAGATTTAGAATTTTTCCCATACATAGTTCTAACGGATAAAAACAAAGTTGTTGCAGGTAGTAATTTAGCAAAAGGGCGTGAAAAAATCCAACCATCGGACGTACTAGGCCAAGCCGCTATCAATGCCGCGAAAGACGGGGCTACTCTGGTTTTTGAAGGGGATGAAATTCCATCCAATCAATATGGTATCAAGTCTTATTATGAAGATGGCGAAGTAATAGAATGGAGAGAAAAACAAGAAGAAGATCTAATTATTAATGGATCTAGCGATGGAGAAGATCCAATTATCGCCTACAAACTGCTAGGCGAAATGGAAATACTTTCAAATCACCCTAAAGCAAATGACGCTATAGCTAATGATCGCGTACTGGTTGAAAAGGTGGGATCAAAGCACAGTCACTATTTCAAAGATGTATCCAACCTTGATACTATTGATGTTTATCGCATTTGTGACTTGTGCGAAGTTAACGACTCTTCTGGCGCAACACAACACGCAGTCAAGAAGCTTTTATGTGCTGGTCAACGTGGCGCTAAAGATAAACGCAAAGACTTGGAAGAGGCGCGAGATACGATTATTCGCAAACTTGCAATGATGGATGAGGATGAGGGGTAATGGAAGAAGAATGTTACGGTTTTTATACAAACGAATGCACATGCGCCTCATGCCAAAGTGAGGCAAGGTTTCAAGAAGAAAGAGAACAAGAAGCTAAATACGAGGATGACGAATGACACCTAAACCAGAAGATAGATATACGCATGAAAACGGCAATAAATATGAAGTTATATTAGTTGCGAACCAACATTCAGACCGTGAAGATTACCCTATCACTGTGGTTTATAGTGGTGAAAACGGTAAGATTTGGTCTAAGACGTTAGAAGACTTTTTATTAAAGATGACAAAGGAATCCGCATGAACACTGAATTATTTCTAGCGCAAACAAAAGAGTTTCGATCGGCTACAGGGTTGCCGCTTAGTTCTTCCTATTCCGTACTAACTGCGAGCGCTGCTTGCACCACAGAAGAGTTTACCGAGTTGGCCGATGCAATGGGTGACTCTATCGTTACTCTCGCTGGTATCGCTCTACAGTGTACTGACGAGGCTAAAATTGATATTTGCATCGATAAGATTAAAGATATTGAAACGGCAGCGGATTTGCTAAACATTGATATTAAAACCGTCATGGATAAAATATACACGGCTAATATGTCAAAGCTATGCGACACCGAGCAACAAGCGGTCGAAACTCAATCTGCTTATATTCTTTTAGGTATTAATAGTTATATTGAGCCAGTGGGCGACTATTTTGCCGTGTATTCTGATGGCAATCAAACATCGACGGCTGGTAAATTCTTTCCTCGCGGTAAGCTGCTTAAAAACCTAGATTGGTCTGAACCTGATTACTTGAAAGTCTCGGAGTGGTTGAAAGATGAGGCTTTGGTTAGTGTTTTAATGGAGGATTTGGAATGATTAGTATTTCATGTATAACCAATGGATCAATGAATAATAAAATTGTTTTTGTGTGCGACTATAGACGACCAGATAAAAATAAAAAGCCCATTAGGAATGTTCCGCCTACTAGAGTTGTAATTATACCTAGCGATCATCCAGTATTGAAAGATAAACCTGTTTATTATTCTGATTCTGTATTTAGCATACCAAAGATGGATGACACGCCGACATCCAAAATAATTAAGGTTTTTGACAATACAGGGTATCGAAGTTTTACAGGTATTCCTTTGAATGTATTTGAAACCTATAATGAATGCGCTATTCACTGGCAATCTATGATCAAAGAAGAGATACTGTATTTGGAAGAAAGCAAAAAAACAGCTTTATCAGAAATAGATAAAGATATTAAAAAGCACCGTTTCATGTTAAAATAACCGTTCACTAAAAAACGAGGCACCACCATGATTGAATACTTAATTGCAAACTGGGATGCGGTTCTGACTACGCTACTATCAGTTATCGGCGCACTTGCTATGATTGCTAAGTTCACGCCAACGCCGAAAGACGATGCTATCTTGGGTAAGCTGTACGATTTAATTTCAGCTATCACGCCAAACGACCGAGTTAAAAAGGTTGATGAGGTTAAAGATAGCGTTAATCCAACCACAAAGGAATAAGCTATGCACGCCTTCTACGCATTTATTGAGATATTGAATAAATTATTAAACCTTGCTTTTTCTATAAAAGCCAAACAGAAAGAGGAAAAGTTACAAGATGAATATTCTGAAATCAATGATGATGTGGAAGGTTACTTGTCTGCTACTCGTCATGATCTTGGTTCAGGGTTGTACAAGCCTAACGGCAAGCCCCCAACCGATAAGGACTTGTGAGAAATCGGGTGGTTTAGATCCTGACTACTATTTAGAGAAAGAATATGATGGTGTAAAATACTCTATTCTTCCTACTGAATATTTAAAGCGAGTTTTAAAAGAAAATGCTTGCCTTAGTGCGAGATAAAGGGCATCGTTAAATTGCATATTAAACCAAGCACCTACGGGTGCTTTTTTAACCTTTAAGGGAAAAGATGAATAAGGTATTAGAATGATTCAGATACAGACACCGAAAGATACATTTACTGTAGACTATCCGGAAGCGGTTGAGTTCGCAGAGAAACAAACAAACATCTTTTGGCCGAGCCACGAAGTTAAGGTTGAGAAGGATAAGCAAGATATTCTTGTTAACATGACTGAGGCAGAGCGTCATGGGACTATTACCGTATTAAAACTATTCACTAAATATGAACAAATTATAGGTGATGAATTTTGGTTGAACTTTGTGTTTAAAAAGTACCCTCGCCCTGCTGACATTCAACCTATGGCCGCTATGTTTGGTGCGGTTGAGCTCCAAGTTCATGCTAAATTCTATAGCAAGATAAATGAGGAGCTAGGACTTGCAACGGATGAGTTTTATAATGAATATAAAGACGATCCCGTCCTAGCTGGTAGGGTCGATCACTTCCAGAAGGTATTGCATTGCGGTGATGATTTAAGAGCTTTGGGTGGCTTTACGTTCGGTGAGGGTGCGATACTGTATTCAAACTTTGCCTACCTAAAGCATTTTCAGTCTCAAGGTAAGAATAAGGCTTTAAATATAGTTTCTGGAATAAACTTTTCCGCGAGAGAGGAAAATTTACACATGGAGGCCGCTGCGTGGCTGTTTCGCCAGCACTTAAAAGAAGCTACCGAGGCTGGATTAATCAGTGATGAATACAGACTTTCGCTAAAAAATGACATATATGAGGGAGCTGAAATAGTTTTTCAGCATGAAAAGCAAATAATCAGTAAGATATTTGAGAAGGGTGCGATCGAGTCAATAACCCCAATTCAGATAGAGCATTTCGTGCAAAGCAGAATTAATATGTGCTTGCGTAATTTAGGCTATGAAAACCTATATAAAGTAGACTATAATCCTATAGCTGAATGGTTTTACGATGGCATTAATGGTTATCAAATGACAGACTTCTTTTCCTCTCAAGGAAATCAATATCAGCGAAACTGGGACTCCAAAGGGTTCACTTTCTAAATAAGGGAAATCATGAGCAATATTTACGATAAGTTAAGTACAGAGCGAAAGAAGATGCAAGACGAAGGTGTTATGCCGTTATGGTATAGCACTTCTGGGTGGCAGTTATTTAAAGAGAAATACCTATATCAAGCTGCAAACCCAAAAGAACAGTATGAACGTATAGCTCGAACCCTTTCGGCTCACACTCCAGATCCAGATAAGTTTTTTGATAAGTTCTTTCATCTTTTGTGGAGTGGATGGTTAAGCCCTGCAACTCCAGTACTAGCCAACACAGGAACCAGTCGAGGGCTTCCAGTAAGTTGCGCTGGCTCTTATATATCTGACAGCATCCATGAAATCTATTCATCAAAACTAGAAGTAGCTATGTTGACAAAGTATGGTTTCGGCACTGCATCATACTTAGGGGATATTAGGCCTCGCGGAAAAACAATTTCCGTAGGCGGAAAGGCCGAGGGTGTTATGCCTATCATTAAAGGCTTTCAGTCTGATATGGAGTATGTGTCTCAAGGTAACGCTAGGCGTGGTAGTTGGGCTGGGTACTTACCTATCGATCACGGTGATTTTGATGAAGTTTGCGGATACCTAGAAAGCAATCCAGATGGAAATAATATAGGCTGGTGTGTATCTTCGGAGTTTATTGGAAAGCTATCATCTGGTGATAAGTTAGCCTTAGAAAGATACCAGAAGGCCATGAAGACAAAAATGGTTACAGGTAAGGGGTACTTCTTTTTTCCAGACAAAGCAAACGATAAGCGACCTCAATGGTATAAGGATCAAGGTTTAGATATTAAGTCCCCTCAATTATGCAATGAGATCATGTTGCATAGTTCTGAGGAATACACATATACGTGCGTACTATCATCTATGAATTTGTCCTATTATAACGAATGGAAGAATACTGACGCAGCATTTATTGCTACCGTATTTCTCGATTGTGTGGTTCAAGAATTTATTGAGCGAGCCAAGAATATTCGAGGGCTAGAAAAGGCCATTTCATTTACTAAGAAATCACGCGCGTTAGGCTTGGGTGTTTGTGGTTACCATACTTACATGCAAAAAAACATGATTCCTTTCGAGTCAGTAGAAGCTCAATTATGGAATGTAGAGGTGTTTAAAATGTTAGACACCGAGTCTAAGCGAGCGTCTGCTTGGGTTGCTAGTGTTTATGGTGAGCCTGAATGGATGAAAGGGTATGGATACGCCAATACTCATCGAATAGCTGTAGCGCCCACAAAGTCTACCGCTTTAATTATGGGTGGGGTATCAGAAGGTATAAACCCAGATACCGCTTATGTATTTACCCAGCGCACGCCAGCCGGTGAGGTTGATCGAGTAAACCCAGTACTACTTTCAATCATGAAAGATAAGGGCGTATTTAATAAGGCAGAGATTGGTAAAATACGTGACGCAATGGGTAGCGTTCAAGGTGTTGATTGGCTAACTGATGACGAAAAAGAAGTGTTTAAAACAGCTTTCGAGATCGATCAGCATATGGTTGTTAAACAGGCATCTAAGCGTAGTGAGGTTGGTATAGATCAATACCAAAGCCTTAATACATTCTTTAGGGCCGGTTCTGATGAGGGCTATATCAATAGCGTTCATAAGAAAGCATTTCTAGATGAACACATACTTGGCTTGTACTATATTTATAGTCAGGCCGGAGTTCAGGCATCTAAAGATGAATGTGAGTCTTGTCAATAAGGGGTTTTATGTTTACAGTATACGGTAGTGAGAATTGCAAGTTTTGCAGAATGTCAAAGTCAGCTCTTGATTTGGTTAAGGAGCCTTTTGAATATATCGCATTAGATTTAGATGAGGATCTAAAATCCAAGGTGAAGGCTGATAATGGATCTGAAACGATACCAGTTATCATGAAGGATGGGCTATACTTTGGCGGGTATTCCGAGTTGGAGGAATGGATAACAGATAAATATTTGTAGAATTATAACTCGCCACAAATAAGTGGCGAGTTTTTTTTGGAGTAAGCGATGAGTAAGAAAAGATATGTTTATGGGATTGCTTATAACGATGCTGACTATAGCGTCTATAAGAGAGAATATGTTGATGGTAAGATTAAGATAATTTGGACTTGTCCATTCTATCGAAAGTGGAAGAATATGCTAAAAAGGTGCTACTCTAAAAAAGAGCTAGAAAAACACCCAACCTATTTAGAATGTTTAGTATGCAGTGAGTGGCTTACTTTTTCTAATTTTAAACGCTGGATGGCGTGAAGGTCTACGCCCACACAATAACGTAAAAGCTGGTAAGATCCCTAAGAGCCCACCTATTCGATATAAGCTAGGTGAAGGCCATGAAATGTTCGCCAGAAAGCGCCTAGTATGGTCTAACCGTCAGTTTGAGCAATGCCAAGCCGAGTACATTGATCGTGGCTTTAATATTACTCCGTATCATCCGCAAGGCGATATACCTAAAAATTCAAACCATGATTATGTTGCAACTGAACGCGATATGCGTCATAATCTAGCTAGGATTTGCGAGCGATTCCGTAAGCGTAAAACGCCTTTTGTTTACCGTGGAATTAAGATAGATACAGTTAAAGATTTTAGGGTTTATTTAAAGTTTGTTAAGAAAAATATGATTAAGGAAATTATCTAATGCCACCTAAAAACAATATAACTAAAAAAGAAGTTGATCGTATTTTAAATAAAGACGGTCAAGAAGTTTACGATATTTTAAATAAAAACATAGATGAAGTTTTGCCATTAGTTAAAACTTTATCGGAAGAAATTCTTGCTGATTTAATATCTATCGACAAAAGAAAAAGAATGGTTACTGTTTGCACCCACCGATTAAACTATTTAACGAAATATGCAAGCCTAGACTATCTTATTGATCGATATAAAGAAGGTGAGGTTGATAAGGGTGAAATTTGCAATAGAATGAACATGAGCAAAGAAGCTCTTGATTGCGCTATTGCCATTTATGACGGTAGGATTAAAGGAAGCAAAGGAAAGAAAGCAGAATTAAAGCCTCTTTTTCCTTTAAATAAACGCTTGCAAAACGTCGCATGGGATGGTAAGTTAAAGATTGAATCGCATTGGTACATTCCGTATCATATGTATGAATCGTTAATTTAAGGGGGAGGTTATGGGCATTAAGAAAGTTGAAGCTTATGTGTTTGATGGTGAAATTTACCTATCAGAAGATAGGGCTGAAAAAGCAAAAGAACGAAAAATGGTAATGGATAAATTAGAAAATTGTTTTGAAGATAATTATATGTATGGAGAGTATAAGTTTAGCAGCATCGAAGAAATAACTGATGCTTTGAGCAAATGCGGATTAGTTATCAAGGAGAAAAAATAGCGCCATGAACTCAATTATCAATCAATGCTTAGTGCAAGACTTCAACGACCTAACGCCAGCAGAGAAAACCGAGGCGCTAGATGTTATTTACGACGATCTATCTGATCAGAATGGAATCTTTATTGACGGCGTTATGTCAATGCCATTTCAAAACGGCGTAGGCGTTCCTGTGGGGCGTACAGTGGCAACTATTGGCAATGGCGTGCTAGTTGGCAAGTTGACTAATCGCATAGGCGACATGGTGGAGGTTGCTGTTAACGGCGTGCCGTATACCGCTAATGAGATTTATATTACGGAGGTGCATTGATAAAAAAGCGAATTAATTTTATTTAGTTGTTGACAGTGTGGGATGGTGGGTATATTGTGAGGGAAATTAAACGAGGAGAAGCAAAATGATAAATTTAAAAGAAACATCTGTTTCAATGGGTCTAAGTAGATCTAGTGACGGAATGGTTAGGCTATCTATATCTGATGCTCACTCTGGTGATTTGATGGTTGAAACATCTATAACCACTAGCGAGCTTGGATTGCTTCTAACAGGAATGCACGGAGTAAAAGGCGATGCAAGAGTCAATCTTGACTGCAATGTAGCTAAAGAAAGAACGGTAGAAAGTGTAAATTTTGAATTTACTGGAAATAGAAGTGATAGCTCGATGATAGATCAGGTTATTTATGATTTTTCAATGAAGTACAAAGACAAAGGGTATAGCATTCAAAGCGATGGGACTGGAAGTCAGCAAAAAATTAACGGTGTACATACATACTCAATCAAGAAGTATTCAGAAGTCGAAAATCCTTTTGATGTAGAAAGGCATTATTAACTGTTGACACGGAATTGATTAATAGCTACACTTACCACATCAACCAAGGAGAACTACCATGACAAAGTCAGATAAGATTAAAGGCATTATCCGCCAAGCTAGATCAACTATCATTTCAGTTCGCTTTAAAAAAGCAGACGGCTCGCTACGTACTATGTCATTCAATGCACGATACAAAGATGGTATCAAGGGGTTAGATGCTTGTGAGTCAGCACAGAAAGCAGTAGAGACACGTAAGGCTAATAATCCAGACCTTATCAATGTTATCGACCTTGCTGCTAAGCGTAAAACTAAGAAGCCTGCTGCTAGCTGGCGTTCGTTTCAATGTGAGACAGTTGTTTCAATTAAAAGTGGAGGTAAGGTTTATGAGTTCTGAGTTGGATCAAATTAGAATTGAAATGAAAGATCTTATTTTAAATACTTGCAATACCATAGGTTGCGACAACTGCCACATGAAATGGCCTAAAGATGAAAATGGTAATTCTTGCCGATCTGATTATTTAATGATGAAAGAGTATGAAGCGGAGAAAGTAATATGATATTTCAAATTATCAACGACATTAAACTAGCAATAATCAAATTCAATAACGATAGAACCATGCCGGATGATTTGCAGTATTTCAATGAGGCTTATTGGTCGGAGTGTTCAATTGAGCGATTGATTAAGGGGTATATCTCGCTGCCAGAGTCAAATAGAAAGTACAAATGGCAGGAATATAAACAAAGTAAATATGGCGTTTGGTTTAAGACTGACGTATCAATGTTTACCAATACAGATTATAGGAGCAATAAATAATGAGAACGCAAGAAGCAAAAAGACAAGTTCGATTAGCTATTAAAAAGTCATTGCGTGATGGAAAAACAATTCACATTTCTAACGCTAAGAAAGCAATTAAACAATGCTTAGATTATTGCTGGAAAGAGCAAGAGTGCGATAGATATATGGAACTGTATGATATAGAGCCTTATAGTTATAGCAACGATCAAGAAAGTGAGTTTGCGCCTAGTATCAATGAGCTTTCTTATATTTCAGATCGATTCATGGCTCAACATAGAATCGAGTGGTTGTATGGCATTGCGAATAGCGATCATTTATTCTTTGACGATGCGGAGTAAAATTGAATGAAAAACCTACGCCTATATACACCAGAACAGCTATTTCAAACGATAATTATTCGCAATCCAGATCATCCAGACTATTTGTGGAATGGCGTTATCGATGAAGTAATCGATGAGAATTATGCGATATTTCGTAAGCTAGGTACGCACACTAAGTATTCTATGCACCGCGATGATATGGGATTTTTTAACTATGAGGCGTGCGATCGTTCTTTTGAGGGGTTGATGTCAGCTATTAAGATGGGTGAATTGAGGGGTGATTTGTGAAAGAAATATGGTATTTATGGGATAAGAAGACCATTGTTGAAGGTGTTGTAAAGGCTATGAGATGTGACGGTATGGTGGCTAATTTCGCTATTGGTGGATGGTCCGATGTCATCGGTATATCCAGTGTAGACAATGAAATGTGCTTAGCCTACACGCTAGGAGAAACCCGCGAGCGTGTAGGTTGTGATGGGTGCGATGGAGCAGGTTTAGCCACTGATTTTAATGATGGAGAAGTAACGGTTTATGAAGATGAGGCATGTCCAGACTGCAAAGGTACTGGAAAAGTATGGATATATGGGGTTGCACCATGAGAAACTACCTACAACTATCAGAGATAGAATCAATCCTAGACAGCTACATAACCAACGACGACACGCACGCTGAAATAATGGCTGCTGTACGCAATGAGGCTGAAACTTGTTTGTGTGCTGCCCTGTGTTCAAATGAGTGTTGTTGTGGTGCATGGGAAGAGAGTGATGATATTGATTGGGATGATTTGTATTTTGATGAAGACTAATTTTTAAACAGTGACCGTAGCACCCATTTCGCCCTATTACCGTTTTTCTTTTCGTGTACGTAGCGCCTATAATGCCCAAAATACGCATTTTAGGCCGAAAATAGACACAACTATAGCCATAACAAAAAAACGCAAAGGTAATCACAATGCGAAAACTAAAGCGATTAAACGCACGAAAAACACCGCACAAAATAGCTCGCAGGGTTCGACGTGAAAACCTTAAACGAAAGTTGAAAGAAATGATAGACAGAATTTGCGAAAAATAAAATAAATTATTTTTCGTTTTTTGTGTTGCAATCCTAAAGTGATATAGATACAATACCTAAATCGAAACAAAACAACTTTAGGAGAACGTCAAAATGACAAATTACTACATAGTTTCCGCTGGGGTAGATTCAAGCCACAAAGACTTTCACTGTGAGACTTTCGGGTTGTTGCGTAATGCTGTCGCTCACTACAATAGCCTTGTAGATAACTCAGATGAATCTTGCGCTTACTGCGAAATAAGAAACGAAGAATCAATATTAGTTCGTCAAAACATAAATGGCGATGACATGCACAAGTACACTATCGAAATGGCCGGATATACTTTCGGATCTCACAAGAGAACAGATCTATTAAAACAAGTAAAAAACTGGTTTAACGAAAACGAAGAGAAGCTATTAGAATATTTTGATATTATTTACTTTGGTAATATTGAACGAACTGACAGTATCGAACTAACATCAACATTGCACGTATTGAATGGAATGATTAAAAAGTCATTGAGAGCCAATATCGAAACCATAAATAATTACAAGCCGCGATAAGCGGCATGGGGTTAAATAAATTATTTTTCGTTTTTTTGTTGACGTTATTTGCTAGTTAGTTCATAATCTCTACATCAACTAACGAATAGGAGAACACTATGAAAATAATAACGCTAACTATTGCAGCCCTTCTACTTACCGGCTGCGTTACCACTTCAAGCCCTGCTATTCACCATACGCAACTGATGCTAGACGGAATCAAAGAGAATTGCGGAAAATACAATCTTGAGGTTAACGCTTCAATTGATGAGTTAGACGACTTAGGCCAGATATTTAACTCTACCTTTCATATTGTTTGCACTGGTGTAGCGCCAGTTGAAATCGAACAAAAAACCTTTCTTTCGCCATCGCCTAGAAAATAAATAAAATTAACCTATTATTTCGCTTGCTATTAATAACAGCAAGCCTTACACTGTACTTATCAGCTAGGGATAAGCCCTAGCCTACTAGGAGCACCAAATGAACACATATAAAAAGTATTGCCCAAACGTCTTTGTCCTACAAACTGCGAACACTTACCAGCGCGATGACATTGTAGGAATAGAAACAAAGTACGGCAAGGTCAATGAGCATGTCATTCATAACCTAGTCAAGCAAGGCGCGGACGGTTTTAATTATTACTCTATTACTCGTGCAGACGGTTTTACCAGTCAAGAACGTGCTAAGCGAAAAGCAGAAAAGTTTCAAGATTGGGCTATTTCAGCGGCTAACAAATCAAACGAAAAATGGGAAGAGTCAAACGAAGGCGCAGATTTTCTTGCCCTTGCTGAGCCCATTAAGATTGGGCACCACAGCGAACGTAGACACCGCGCATTGATCGAGCGTAACCATTCGCGCATGGGTAAGTCTATTGAGTTACAAGATAAGGCTGACAGTCATGCCAATAAAGCGGAATACTGGAAAGGCCAAGATGGTAAAATTGATTTATCAATGCCTGAATCTATCGACTTTTTTCAATCTAAGTTAGAAAGCGCTATCGCTATTCAAGCAGCATACAAGGATGGCACCAAAGAGCGCGAACATAGTTATTCACTAGCTTATGCATCAAAAGATGTTAAGGATCTAACCAAGAAAGTACAGACGGCTATGGTTTTGTGGGGTTAAGAAAATAGTTAAATTATTTTACGTTAGGTGGTTGCAATGTGTGATCGCCTACTCTATACTTAACTTATCGGAAAGCAAAACGCTTGCCACCAACTAGGATTAACACCATGATCACATTAACTATCTCTACAGAAGAACTTGACCAAGCAGGCTTTTATCTTGATGGCCTTGATATTGATCACTCTATCGATTGCTTTGATGTTACGCTTGAAGAAGACTCTAATGGCAAACTTTACCTTGCTGACTTCATTCCATTTGATCCTAGCGGTGTTATTACTAACGATAATATTGAAGCCATATTGTTTGAAGAAAGCGTGAATACAGCGAGCTTTGATGGTTCTAATTGCATACTTAAAGACCTTGAGGCCGCTTTGTTTTCAGCGGCTATGAGTCAGTTAAATGATGTTGAATACGATTAATTAGGGGAATGCAATGAGCTTGTTAAATAGCCATACATGCGAGGAAAAGGAAAGGTTAGAATCATTTGGAATGACATCGACTAAACATAGTCAAATGTCTGACGCTTTTATTATAGGCTTTAGGTGTAAAAGCAATTTAGATAAAGAAATAACTTTAATGCTAACTGAAATGGCAAATGATTATCTTATCAAATCTCAGGATTGTGAGATGGATGAAAATCCTCATATGGCGGATCAGTACCAAGAACAACATGACGATATACTAACCGTAATAAATAAAATAGAATCAAAGATAGATGTTATCGTAAAGCCTTAACTATCTAAAAGATTTTCCATTTAGAAAACAACAGGAAAAACCAAATGAAAAAATTACTATTACTAATCACTTTTACCCTATCCACCCTAGCCACCACGGCCCACGCAACACCCTGCGATAACCTAAAGAACGTTTCGTACGCTGTTATGCAAGCCGCGCAGTCTGGAATGGATAAACAGCTTGTTATCAATGAAGCCAATAAGAACGGTATCGAAATTGAAGCTATGATTAATGATGCTTTTAATTATCCAGTCATTCGAGATAAGGCTGGAAAGGAAGCTGTTAAAGACTTATTTTCTCGATTGTATTATGTTGCGTGTATGAGTTCAGGGACGGAGGTTTAGCGAAAAGTAAATCATTTAGTTGTTGCAATCATTAGCAGCACTCTATATACTTAATTTATCAACTGGCAATTCAGCCAACTAAGGAGAAAGTTATGAACGAGAAACTAATTAAACTTATCGTAAAAGATATTACTGTACTTTGGTCTGAAAGCAGCATGGTAAATGATACTCTTGGCTGTGACGAAAACTATGACATAGATAAGACGTTTTCATTTGATATTCTTGCAGATCTTTTCCTTAAAGCTGCAACCAGCGAGTTAGGTTACGACAAAACCAAAATGAAGGTCAATCTTTTTAATGGCGAATCCTTTGAGTGCAGAATGGATATTTCACCAGATGAAAATAATCTTTGTGATTTCGTTTCTCGCTACTTAGAAGGCTAATCCCCCCATCTATGTTATAATATCCCCTTTCGAGGGGAATATTTATGGCTAACAGTAAAGGAGTGGATAAGGCAACTATCGAACCAAGACCGGTAGGCAGACCACGTACAACGCTCGCAGACCTTCCAGAAGACTGGGAAAACATTATGCTAGAGTGCGGTGAGGTTGGCGGTTCAGAAGTTGAAATGCGCGTCCTACTTGGTGTTGGAGAAGCTGCCTTTAGTACACTTACAAAAGATTACACTGAATTTTCGCGAACCAGAAAAAGGTCGAAGGATTTATGCAATGTCTGGTGGGAGAAAAGAGGCCGTGAAATGGCAACTGGTAAAGATGGCAATCCTACTGTTTGGATTTTTAACATGAAGAATAGATTCGGTTGGAGGGATAAGACAGAAGTAGATCAAACGATCTCAGGCACGACTACTGTTAATAGTAACGTGACCATCAAAGGCGATGACATTACAGATTATCTAAAGTCAAAGCATAGTAAAGAGTAGTCAGTCACCTTATCAATTCAAAGCCGCCTAGTGCGGTTTTTTTGTGCGTGAAATAAATTGAAAAAGATGAAAATAGTTGTTGACGCACCAATGCAAAACGGCTACTATTAGTTATCAGAAGAGGAGAATGATTATGACACCTACTAGTGATCATATTTTTGAAGTTTGCAAGCGTTTGGGTGTGTCTGTCATAAAGCACCATAATGGTCAGTATATGCTATCAAAAAGAGGCAAAGCTAGAGCTGTTTTGTTATATCCTAAAGCAAAATGCATAATTGTAGAATTTAAAGGGTCTCAAAAGAAAAGATTTGATTGGGGAAATATAAGAGAATTAATTTTAATCGCAAAAGATCATATCAAAATGAACGAATGGAGTGAGAAAAAATGAAACCAAAACGAAAATGGATACCATGTAGACACTGCGGTAAGGATCACACCAACCCTGCATCGTCCTCGACATGCGCGCCATGCAACTGGATCTATCATAAGGAAAAGGTTGCATTGCAGGCTGAACGAGACACGGAGGAAAGGGAGCGACGTAATCACTCATATACAACCAGTGAAGCGCTATCCGCTTTAATTGATGTTTTTTTGAATAATCCATGTTTACCTGATAGTATGCTTGAAGAAATTAGAGATGTATCGGATCGACATGATGAGAATTTGCATAGGGATTAACAATGGACAACCTATCCGCACTACCACCAGAAATCAAAACGCGCCTAGCCGCAATGAGCGACACGGAAAAATATAAGCTACTATCGGACTTTGAAACGGCAGTTGATTGCTCTGGCTTCTGTGACTGGCTCAGCTATGCTTTTATGGTGGAGTTGGGTAAGTGAATAAAAATAAACAAACAGGATTAATAAAATGAAACTAATAGACATTATAAACAACCTAGACAAATCCAAGGCCAATCAGGAAACTGACATAACATACAATCTAGATGTATTCCTGAATGATCTAGATCTATCTTGTTATGGTGTTATGCAAGATAGAGATAATCCACGGCTAAAATGTTATTGGCTGGCTAATCACCTTTGTACAGATACTTGGGTTGGTTTGCGCGCTTACTTTTTAGATGATGTATTTGTTTGTGGGTCTCATCAAGCAGCTAGAAAGAGTCCAGAATGCTTGGAGTGGCTAAATAAAGAGTCTATACAGCAAGTTAGAGACTATATATTGTCTTTGGATGCAGAGGAAGAATACGACAACGATCAAAGCTTAATAGACATGAATGAGGATATGGGGGATGGTTATAGGATTGAATACACTGGCCAGTGCTTGGTTAAGTATGTTCTGTATCAAGGGGAAACAGTAGAGATCGTGAAGCAGGATGATAGCAACAGTAACTTTCATACAATAACAATTCGCAATGTAAAAGGAGGCTTAGAAGGTATTGACATTAGAGAAGTATTGGTTCCTTGGTATACGGCCAAAATAAATTAAATAAACACTCGATACTTGTTGCAATCCATAGTCACTATTGATATGATGACTTATACACAAAAAGGAGAAAGAAGATGATTATTGAAATTATTGTTATCGCTTGGTTATATATGCTTACTGGTTTATTTTTATCATTCTCTATTGACAACGATGAAAAGAGCGGCTTTGATTCACGTAGAGCTATTGTGCTTTGGCCTTGGTATGTTGCGGTGAAGATGTATGGTTTAATTAGAGGCAGACTATCATGATCAATAACCTAATCGAAGCCTTACCAGTGCTAGGTATCCTGTTCGCGGGTGGTGTATGTGTGTTGGCAGGTGGTGCGATGTTAATACCTGTTGTTAAGTGGATGGAAGTTAGGGGGTGGATTTAATGGATAATGTCAATCTTATCAAGAGTTGCGATTTAATTGGAACCAATATTTTTATAACTACCGAATATACTGATAATGGAGTGTCACGTATAGACTTCTTTGATATCGATATTCTTGCTATTGATGTTATAAGCTTCACGCATCCAGTAGCGGGTGACATAGTTGAAATAGTAATGGCTGACGGCGAAGTTTTAGAAATATACGGAGAGATAGGGAATAAACTGGTTAGGAAGCTATATAATAGCATATCAAAGACGATGGGGGGATAAGTATTTATGATCAATTTAACAATATATTCAACAGACGGTATTCGCATTAAAGTAGAGTGCCAGATTGGAAGCGGTGAAGATTCCTTTGTTCATTATAGAGAGTTTGATATTCACAATTCACTTTATGGGATTTATAACGTAGAATCGACACTTGATGGTTATACGGTTAACGTGATTAATAAGCAAAGCCATGAGATTTTCTGTTCCAAGTTTATAAATGATGCTATGAAATTATTTATCGTAGAAGCCGATATGAAAATAGAGGTTAAGTAATTTTTATTACTCTTATTGCCATTTCCGCTTGACACAGAAGCGCTTTAGGATTAATATTAGGTAAATTAACGAGAGGGGAAGAGTTATGTACTGTAATTGCAATAAGTGCTATGACGAAAATTACGAGGCCATTATGTGTTGCTCTGGTCGAGATTGCGGCTGTCGGGGTGTGCCTATTGATTTTAGACCTTGCCCAATATGCAATCCAGATGAAAAGAAAGAGGTAGGAGAGACGCTAAAAGCTGATTTTCCATTCTTCTTTGGAGGCGAATAAAATGATTACTGAACTAATAAAAGAACTTGTCGGGCTGGCGGTTGAGAAGGCAGAAGGCGCTTCATTGTCTATTTACTACAGTGATCAGGCCGAATCTCTTCATATCGAGATTTTTGATATTGACAGTGATAAACACATTTTAATGATACATATAGGGTTAACTTGTGAAGACGCACCCGCCCAACTACAAGCCGCAATAGATAAGGTGAGGGAGTTATGAGAGAATACGAGAAAGTAGAAGATATCAGTGTTGGCGAAGTGGTTGATGCTATGCTGGAAGGTAAAGATTTCTATTACACGAAATATAAGGGCTTCGAAGTTCTAAGTAGGAATCTTGAGGAAATTGAGTACGTGGTTAAAAATAATCAACTATACACCCGCAAAGAGAAACCATGGTGGGAAGGATGCGAGGGGAGTGTGATTATGGCTGGTGATGATGATCATAGGTCGTTTAAGCCTGCCATGTTTCGAAGATACGACTCACTGCATGAATACCCATTCCGATGCAATGCAAATGGTTACGGATATAAATATGCCCGCCCATTAACAACCGCCGAACGTGACGCTATTAAGGTGAGGGATTGATGTATGAATCAGTTTAGGGTTATGCTCGGAAATAGTTTTTATGATTTTTACCTGTCCTACGAGGAAAGGTCTTATTTTGGCAATAGAATGACTGAATCTTCGACAGGCGCAGTACAAGTTCCAACTAGGTTGTATGAAAAATTTAGAAATATAACAGGACTAGGCTTCGCTAAGAATCACGAGATTAAAGAGTTTTTAATTCGAAATTGCTATTAATGAAGGATATGTAAGATGAAGGTTTTTACAAATAAATACCCAGTACTGGGCCTTGTAACAATGAATGCTGACTGCACTATTGACAAAGAGGGCATCAAAGTAGAATTTAAAGAAGGTAAAGTATTTAAGGTTTTAGGCACCGTTTATGATGATTTCATTCTTGAGTGTGAAGGTAAAGTTGTAGCAGTTAGGGCGCATGTCTTTGCTATATCATTCACTGAAACCGACTTATCCATTTAGCAACAAAAGCCCTCGCAATGAGGGTTTTTCACATAAACACCTTTACTTTAGTGAAGTTGTACCGTACAATAATATTTTTAAGAGGAATCAATCAATGAACAAAATCAGAAAAGCAGTCGTTGACCTTAATGGTGAATGGCCGGCTGTAAATGAGGATGAGTGCTATTTAGTATTAGGATCTAGCGGTAACGATATAAGCGCTGGTAAATATCAGGCTATGATAGAGCCTTTCAATGATGATTTAATGGATCGACTTTTTGCAGTCAGAGCTACACCTTGGATTGACGTATGCACTCGCGAACAATTCGATGAAGAAGTTAAGAAGTGGAAAGAGGAATGGCGCGGTGAGGTTGTATTTTCCAATGGAAAGTGGGGAAATAATTTAGATGAAGAAACAGCAATAGAGGAAAAAGAAATGACAACAAAACACCAACCATTCAAAGGCACTCTAGGCGAGTTTGCCGAGCGTTACATTAATGGCGATACATTCCACTCGATGGACAGTGGTCATGCTTATGCGCTACCTGATAATATCAAGGCGGTAGATTTGAAGGGTTACTATCAATCAGGCGTTTTTGAGCTAGTCGAGCCTGTATGGTATGAAAACTTAGGTGATGGGGTGTTGTGTTGGGTGTGGGATAGCGATCAGCATAATAGACCTATTGAATTAGTTATAAACTATAATCATAATGCCACTAGATTATATGAAACCATTGGGGATTCATATTCTAATGCCCAACCACTAACCAAAGAAGAAGCTATGCGCTTTGTGTGGGGTGAATGATGGAAATTAAAGAAGGTGCTTTAGTTAAGGCTTGGGATGATGACGTGTCTGATTTTATAATAGGTCGTTATGAATTTTATCAACCAACAGGTGGATATTACCATGTTGTTGACAACCAAGGTGCGGAACCATTTATTAACGCCATCGAAATCCCCGCCGACCTAGCTAAGCAATTAGATCAGCTGGGCAGATGAATAACTACATAGGCTATCTAGCCATGTTTTCAATAGCATGGACTATCGCAATGGTAATAAGCATGGTTAGGTCTGAAATGCTACACGATAAGGTGTCAAGGCGAGATAAAGGCCATACGTATTCAGGCGGATCATTAAAAGGTGAAACCGAGTGGATGTTTTACGATAGTCAAGGTCGAGCATATGTTTTAGGCTCTGAAAGAAAGCCTATGACGACAATAGAATGCTTTGGTATTATCTTTATGTGGTTGTTTTTGCCAGTAGCTACAGTTCATTATGTTGTATTCAAAAGAAGCATGAGTTTGGCTTTATTAACGCCACTTAGTATATTGTTGTGGACTTCGCCTTTTATCTATAGTATCCTTAGTCGTGTAGATATTGTAATTAACTTTAATTGAGGGGAATATGATGGAAAATTCATTCGAGTTTAGCAAAAGAAACACTAATCATTGGGACGTTTATTCTGGCACAGACAGGTTATTTAGAATTCGCGGAGGCGGTGAAAATTCTTTGGATGAAAAAGACTTTGTGATAATTGGTGAGAATGGATGTAGTAACGCAACTCCTAACGGATGGCTTATGTTTAAAACGCTTACATCTGCTACTGGATGGATTACAGATTACCTAATGCAAGGGGAATAGTATGAATGAATGTCCAGTGTGTGGAGAGGTCATTAGCAAGAGGTTATGTATGACGGATTGCTGTAGGGATTTAAGGAAACAAGAGAAACTGCGCGCGGAATTCAAGTGCCGTGCAGCCGAGGAAATGTATAACATGCTGCAAGATATTAGCGAGTCAAATTGCCGATGCGACGAGTTCGCAGAAGATATTCAGTCAATACTAGCCAGAGCTAGAGGTGAATTGTTATAATTCAATGTATTGATAATTCAGAGGCTATATTCTTATACTGTAGCGTTATCATTCTTTGTCTAGGATTGATTAAGGCAGAAATAGAAAAAGCAAGGTTAGTAAAGAAAATGAATGGGCATCAAATTAATGGTATTCGACTTCGTAAGATACTCGATGAATTGGAGGGCAAAGAATGAAAGAGGTTTTATACAAAGGTCGCGTATGTTACGTGCCGGACTGGTGTTCTTATGTAGCGCAAGATGAAGATTCTGGTATGTTTGCTCATGAATTACTGCCAGAGTTGATTATGACAAGATTCAAGAGTGAGGGTAAGATGGAATTCTTGGGATACTCGCGCGATTGGAAAGATAGCTTGGAGGAATTAAAATGAAACCAAACCGACACGTAATAGCAATAGACAACGGCATATTCCTATGCAACGATGGCACCATGTGGCGAAATTTTCTAGAATATGACGCGGAACTTATGGATGAGGTAATAAAATGGATTCAGCTTGATAATGTGCCTCAGCCGGAATGTGTGAAGGTAAGCATTAGCATTGATGAGAGAATAAAACAAAGCGATCGGATTGCGCTACATGCGTATACTGATAATTGTTGCACGGAATAAAAAAGGGCCTTTCGGCCCTTTTTTTTACAAATCGAAATAATCTGCAACGAATTTCTCTAATGATTCAGGGCTAACAATCTTAGTCTTGTTTCTCAATTCTCGTAAGAACTTGGCTTGGCCTTCCTTGCTGTTTTTTGACACGGCCACTAGAGCAAGGTTTCTAGCCCTAAAATCCTTATCATTGCCATTCTTAAATTCTATCTTAAAGTCTCTGCTTATCTCATTAACACCAAACATTAGCATATAGATTAAATGAGTCTTCTTAATAGTTATCCTTTTACCTTCATACACCCATGAGCAGTATACGGAATCGCCTCGAATAAGCTCTGGTAGCAATCTAATCTTACCCTTAAATACACGGCAAAGAACGCTCTCGCTGACTATGATTATAGTCTGCCCCTTGAATGTCTTTTGATCGACTTGAGCGTATCCATAATCATCGATTAGCTGCTGCTTTATGTCACTACTATGGCTCGTAACTCTGGTTTCAGTAGTGAAAAGTCCCTGCAATTCGTCGTCATTTACATCTAATCTATCCATCATTGCATAAATGGTTGGCCTACTTATACCAAGCTTTCTACATAATTCCGTCTTATTCTTAACTGGATTGGTAGAAATAAATCGGTATAAATCTATCTTTCGCTCTATTTTTGGATTGTTGTCGCCGCCTGTCATTTTAATGATTGCCCTCTTGATTCTTTACGCTTTTCGATGAAGTGTATTATAGCATGGCGTAATATTGTATGCATTTGGAGTGCTGGCCTTTACGCCCATATTTCTAAAGTGGGTAGTTTTGTTTTCTGTTCGAGGTTGTTTTGTGTAAGATTTATTAAGATTTCATTAAAAATCGATTAAAATTAGAATAGTAATAAAAATACTGTGTTGTTTTTTGTTAGCGTGTACTTACGCTGTAACCCTCTCTATCACTAGCTTTGGTAAACTATATTATTGTTACCGAATCTCTATATATAGAGTAATATTATTATTCTTATTATTATTACATACTCTCTCTTTTCTCTACTCAGATTTCTTACCCTCTCTTTCTATCTCCCTATAGAAAATTTAATGCAAAAATGATTTTAATCGGATTTAACATCAAAACCATCAATTCAAAACAGTGCAATACTGTGATATAATTCCTTATCATTAATTAATAGAGGTTTGCATGATCAATTTTTACGATACCAATGAGCAAGATGAAACCGAAATTGTCGGCGTCGATTTTGCCTACTACGATGCGATATACAGAATGACAAAAGATGGTGAAATCTATAGAATGTTTGGAACTAGCGATCAGCCAGTATTTAGGCCATCAAAAATATCAATGATTGCTGGTGCGCCAAAGTTCATTATGATCAGTGGAAGTCATAGAAAAATAGTAAGTATGCCTAAGCTGGTTATGCAGCTAGTCAAGCAGGAAGAACGAGACAGAAAATGGATTGTCGAGCACAAGGATGGGGATAAAACGAATTGCCATCCTGATAATTTGGAGTGGGCGAAATTCAAGGGTAGAAATCATGGCGTGAAATAGCGCTTGCATGTTGCTTTATTGTTTGATACAGTGAATTAACTTAATCGGAGGAAGTGAGAATGAATATAAACTTTGGAATCTACAAGCCACAGCAATGCGCTGAAACAGAACAGCAAAAATCAATCTACCGAAAAGTGATTGGTAAAGCCGCAACTTGGTATTACGCTATCAACAAAGAAAACTCAGCAGACTTCATTTACGCATCAACCAGAAACAAAGAAGGCTTTGGCGGTAGAGAGTTGCAATTTGAGCTTGAAGACGGAACGGTTGATATTGTTATTGGCCCTTGGCAAGGAGCTGCTAGCAGCATGAAGCAAGAAACTGGCGTAGACATAACAAACAAGCACCTAATGTCTTTCGTAGTATGTGAAAAGTACAAGTACGCAGAAGGTCATTATCAGAATGGCGAATGTATCAATGTTTTGCATGGCGCATTTAACGAGTGTATGGATTTCGATGATCCAAGGAATATCGCTCGAAAGATAGCAATGGAGCGCGAAGATTTGGATAGCGTGTATCTAGTTCAGGTTAGTTCTGGTGGTGGTATGGCTGGATATGAAAAATTAGATGGAAAACTAAGATTTAAGGTGGAATAGCAAAACATAACTACAACCACACGCTTAAAATCGATTCTAAGCCGTCTCTCGCATCGCTGTAGGCGTTTTAGCTTACTGATCGTATCCGAATTCATTTTGACGGAAAGGCGCCTTAAATCGAATCTGGTTGCCTTGGAGTTGTAGCGATAATAATTGATGTTTTAGCTTGCAATTGGCGCACCTTACTGCTAATCTGGATTAAATTAAACGGGAGAACGGTTATGAATGAAGAAATAGAAAAGGCATATAAGGCGCTTGATGGCGTCTGGCCTAAGTTTTTAGAGAAGGAAACTAAAATATCCGTATTTACGGTAACGCCTATTCATAAAGATGATCGAAGGTTAGCGTTATGCTTAGATTCTCACGAGTCACTTATAGACGGCGATACGCTAGAAGGAATGTATTATGGAGTTGGCAGTAGGGCTTGCAAAAATAAGTTTAAAATTATATGCACCCGTGAAGAATTTGATGAATACGGTAATTATCGATGAGCTTTATCAAACGCCTACTAAACCTACTAAAACCATCCGCACCTTCACTATCTGAGCGGGCTATGAGGCTACTATGGCAGACCGAGGTTTACGGATTCGAACATAAAATTGGGATCAGTGGCGGAATTAGAAAAGATCAAAACAATGCCTCAGTCAAGCAGATTGCAAGGTGGAATAAAGATAAATTAGATAGGCGAAAGCTTGATCAATCTTATGAGGAATGGAAAAATGAACGATATGGCAATTGAATCATGAATGATTTTATAATGCAATTATGCTGCACTGTTCAGATGCTAAATATGAAAAATGAATATAGTGTTGAGTTTAAGTTAAATAAGGATTTTGTTTGCGTATCTGTGATAGGCGATGTAGAGTATAGAAAGAAAGTAAAAATGATTGGAAATACCGATCAAAAGATATTAGCAATGACAGATAGGTTAATAAGAATTATAAACCACGGAGAATGACGATGGATTTAAAAACGGCAACGAATTTCGAGTTAAATAAACGATTGTCAGAGTTGATGGGGTATGTTGTATGGAATTTAACGCTACCTAGCGGAAAAATCATTACTGTAATGAGAAAAACGTACGAGTCAGACGTATGTAAAATTCCTTTGAAGGACTACTGCAACTCATGGGCTGATATGGGGCCAGTGATAGAAGAGTTAGATATATCGCTAATTAGAGACGTACAATCAGATAATTCATGGATGGCGGTTCCATCTATTTGCTTTAAATTTGGAGGATTTGATTCTATGTTCGACATACACCATCACGACACCAACCCACTACGCGCTGCGGTCATCGTTGCTATTCAGGTGTTGGGACAAAGAGCGGATGAAACATTATGAAACTAAGCGAAAAAGCACTATCAATATCTGGCGTAAATGACGATCTAAAGTATCTTCGAGAAGAGTTTGCACAATGCTCATCACCGAGCGATAGGGATGGGATGTTGCAGTTTGACATGCTTATTGACTGGGTTGAAAAGAATCAGTATAATTTAGAGCACCTAATTAAAGTCATTAGAGCAATGGAGAAGATTTAATGAAAATCACACTAACTAGCACAGCATACATAGAATACGATAAATTCAACTTCACGCCTTATATCTGGCAAGAAGCCAAACTTAACGAGTCAGGCGCTCACAAAGGAAAAGAAACACCTGCTAAGTTCGTAAGCTCGCAGAAGTATTTCGGCAAAGTATCAGCGGCTATTGATTGGCTTGTTACTGAAAGGTTGATGAATGAAAACGAAAGTTTGAGCCTTTCCGAATTGGCACTGGCTTACGAGAAGATTGCAAAAGAAATGGTAGAAGAAGTTAAGAAGGCGATGGGACGATGAGCAAATTAATGGTAACATTTGACATTAAAGATAAAGAATCATTCGCTGAAATAAATAAGCAGATATTCGATAACATGCATGGACAACCCACAGATACTTGGGCGGTTCGTTTTGTTTCGATTGAAGATGAAATGAAAAGGTTGTCAGATATTGAAACAGTCGTTGATCAGCTATCTAGCTACAATGCTATTGATGAGATCAAGGAGATATTAAGGACTAATCCAGATGAGTATGATGTTGAAGCTAACATTGATGAGTGGAACAGTTGACACAAACCCTCATACGTGGTTTAATTGGTTTTTTAGAGGAGAACAGTGATGAACGATAATCTTATGAAAGAGTATTACGATAAGATCGAGCGTAATAAAGCAGAGCAAAGAAGGTTCCTTGACCTAAACGCCCTATCTCTACATTGCAACGGCCAACCGTTTGAACAAGCGCCTATTGAGTGGCAGAGAATGGTGGAAGATATGTACAAACGTGATGTTAGATTTGAGGTAGTGGCATGAATAACTACGAGTTACACGAAGCGACACAGCAACTACTGATGATCACCCTATTTGTTGGTGTGATGGTTATTGCTGGAACTCTAACTCTCATGGTGAAGCAAGCGCGAAAGTTTTAAGTTGGAGGGATCTATGAGCGAATTAAAAGGACCAATCTACCTAAATGTAGATCGCGCGAACCGTCCTGCATTTGATAAGAACAATCAAGAAATAAAAGAGTTTGATTTAATCAAAATATTCCACTTTACTGGACAAAGAAGAAAAAAACACTATACTTACAAGCATATTCGAAAAAGCAAAGAGGGTAAGCTTATTTGCAAACACCTAAACGAATGCGATGATGGTTTTTTGTATATGTGCCTTCACAGCTTAAATAAAAATGACATTGAGATAATACAGAGGGGTGGCGAATGATACCCCTACTTTTCGAAATGTGTATTCAGCTTGGCCGAGCATCGGGAGATATTATGGGTCAGTGGCAGTACGGTGCCGCTAGTCAAGACTTAATCGAGCAGGTGATAGATGATAAGAGGCTTGTTAGAATCACGTTAGAAGCCGTTAGAGCCAATCGAGGAATAACGATAACGGAGAAAGAGCGCGCTATCCTTGAGTTTAAAGATGGCGTACAAATGCAATGTTTGAGTGGGGTGTAGGTATGGCGGGCTTTAAACCAAAACTAAATATACCGGATGATGTTCTTGGTCGAATTAAAGAAACATTTAATGATAATGAAATAGACGAACATCTAATCACAGAAGGCTTTGATCGTTTGCATATCTGTGCGTCATTCCTTGAAAGCACATTAGGTTACGAATCAGGCTTTCACCCTGCTATTGAGTGGGCTGGACTTGGTGAAGAAGTGACTGATATTGTTGATAGAGTCAATGCGCTTTATCAGAAAATGGGGGAGAAGGTAGATCATTTAGACTGACACGCCCCACATCCCCCACCATGCTAAAATAGACCCTTTAGGATTTCCTTTAGGGTTTTTTATGGCGCTTACATTGCATGAACGGTTAGATATAGTTTCGGATTATCTTGAATTTTGCAAGTATATATTTCGAGAAACGAAAGGCTATGAAATGATCGTAACAGATCATCATGTAGCCATTTGCACCGCTATGGAAAAGGTTCTTGCTGGTAAGACTAAGCGTTTAATAATCAATATCGCACCTCGCGTCGGTAAGACGGCTTTTGCAGTAGTTAACTTCATGAGCTGGTGTCTTGGTTTATACCCTAACAGCAAGTTTGTGCATATCTCTTATTCTGCTGATCTTTCCGGTCAAAACTCATACGAAGCGCGAGATATGGTTCAGTCGGAGGCCTTTAAAGAGCTATTCCCTGACCTTGAAATAAAAACAGACTCTAAGGCTCGTAATCATTGGAAAACAACAGCTGGCGGTGTCGTTTATGCCACGTCCGCACTTGGTCAGCTTACAGGTTTTGGTGCTGGCGATAAGTCTGATAAATTTGCTGGAGCAATCATCATAGATGACGTTCAAAAAGCTCAGAGCGCATATTCAGAGAATGAAAGGCAGAAGATTAATGATTGGTTCACACAAACCTTGTATAGCCGCATAAACAGCCCTGATACACCTATAATCGTAATCATGCAGAGACTAGCAACAACTGACCTAGCCGGATTCCTTCTAGATGGTGGTAATGGCCAGAAATGGGAGCACTTGTGTTTACCAGTGCTGGACGAAAACGATGAATCTTTGTTGCCTCAATTCCTACCTACCGACGAGCTTCACAGGATGCGAGCGGCAAACCCTACTATGTTCAGCGGTCAATATCAACAAGAGCCTGTGGTAAAGGGCGGTAACATGATGAAGGAGGATTGGATTCGTTGGTATAACAAATACACGCTACCAGATGTAAAATTCTCTTTTATTACCGCCGATACAGCGCAGAAAACAAAAGAGCGTAACGATTTCTCGGTGTTTCAGCATTGGATGTATGGTGTAGATAATAACTTGTATCTTATTGACATGAGGCGCATAAAGTGTGAATCTCCAGAGCTTGAGCAGCAATTCAAAGATTTTTATGCAAAAAGCAATTCTTTAATGCGTGTCCGCTGTTGTTACGTTGAAGATAAATCATCGGGTTCGGGTTTAATTCAGTCGATAAGAAGGAATGCAAACATACCTATTAAAGCCGTACAAAGGAATATAGATAAAGTCGTAAGGTGCGGTGACGCAAGCCCTTGGATGGAGCAGGGGAAAGTCTATATGAACAAAGGCATAGGCCAGATAGATGTATTAAAAACAGAGCTTGTAGAGTTCCCTAATAGTGCACATGACGATACCATTGACCCAATGTTCGATGCTATTGATGTTGCTTTCAATCAGAATCATGGTGAAGCAAAGGTCAGCTATGGAAGCGACGTTAAGAAAAATAAATATACTAATTATGGGTAGGGGTTGACATCGCGGCATGTTTCGCGTATCGTTTATTTTTTATAGGAGGTTTTTATGAATAAGACAGAAAAATCAATTTTGGCAATGTACGCATCAAGGCTAATAAATAGCGATTGCGCGGATAACTTCTCTGTGGATGTTGGTAACGAAATTTTACAATCGTTTCCATCCATAAAAGATATATATGATAGCTATGCAATATCTGATAAAGCTGAATCTATGTCGAAAATGATGGCGGCTTACTTTCATAGACTAGCCGACTCAACTATCTGTAAGCAAGACTACAGAACTATAGTGAAAGATGTTATAGGTGATATGGAGTATCTAGATGATGTTTGCTATCAATACATAGATGAATATGGAGATCCTTTGTTTAATCGATCGCTGATGAAAAACTCAGAGAGTGAGATAAGAGAGTTAATAAAAAGCAATGAATGGATTGATCTATGTGAAATGATATTTGACAATGATGCTCTAGATATGGTTTTAGGGAAGTGGCGCGGAAATGAATATTCGTAAAGCACTTAAAACCGCAATACAACTACCCGTAGACGTATTGGCTATTATTTTATTAATATGCCTTGCATGTTGCGTTAGCTTGAGGTATTGTATTGAATATCTATTTGATGAGGAGTGAGAAATGAAAGTTAAAACATGGTTTGTTTATCTTTTTAAGGATAATGAAAGATTTTGGGTTTGCGCTAAGTTCTATTTGTGCATGACCGTATGTAAGTTTTTTAATACTAATATTGGTAGATCTATATTGAAAAAGATGCCTAGGTTTATTTTTGACTGGTTTGTTATAGTTAATTTAACTATGATATCGGAAACCATTAAATTCAAGATTGATAAAGGAGATAGTGCGTGAACAAACTAGGTGAACACGCAGGCGATACGTTTTGGATTGGCGATAAGTTTCCACAAAGCGAGTCAAGAGAAGAAATCGAAATTAAATGGAAGACATTTACTGATAAATACCCAGAACTACTTGAAACTTGCAAG
>TARA_R110000782_G_scaffold211555_5_pt1 | contig 82810 bp, 82 predicted proteins | sample TARA_R110000782 | Tara Oceans TARA_R110000782 (sample SAMEA4397859) | marine metagenome | biome: Polar Biome; feature: [SRF] surface water layer (ENVO:00010504); material: water (ENVO:00002006), including particulate matter (ENVO:01000060) such as... | depth 5 m | reverse complement strand
GCACCCGCCAACGAACCTCGCACTCCCGCCACCAACTGTCAAAGCCTCAAGGACGGCTTCAGTCTCGGGCCATCGGCGCCAAGGGGGTGGATGTTTATGAATATCGACGAGTTGCCTTGATACCGGCATCAAGCCGTTAGTCCTTCTTCTCTGCGGGCAGAATCTGAGAGTCTATAATACGACCATCCTCAAATCGGGGGGGTACATAGATCGTGCCTTCTTGAGATTCTCCGCTTACCAGCCCAAGCGTGATCAGACTGATCGCCATCAACAGCAGACCGGAAATCGTCGCAATCGCCAGTGAGGTCTTTCCCCAGCTTTTGTCGCCACCCGCCCGGGCATTGAAATACAGATAAACACCATAAACGACGAAAGGAAGAATAAGGGGAATTATATGAAAAAGTATCGCCCTGATCATTTCAATATTATCCGTTCTGACAAATCCTTGATCATCCCTGCCGTTGCGCCCCAGATATAATAGTCTCCAAACGGGATCGCATACCAGAACCTTTCAATCCCATTATGAAAGCCGCTATGTTTCTCGCGATTTTGCTGGTCCAGCAGGAAATCGAGCGGCACCTCGAATATTTCTGACACTTCTCCCGCTTCGGGGCGTAACTTAAAAGAAGGCTGCACCAATCCAACCACAGGTGTCACGGAGTATCGTGTGACTGTAATATAGGTCGTCAGGGAGCCAACCACCTCCACCAGACTTGGATCCAGTGAGATTTCCTCCTGCGACTCCCGCAAGGCCGTCGTGACGGCATTTTCATCCTCCGCATCCGCCCGCCCGCCCGGAAAACTGATCTGGCCGGCATGTTTGGTGAGATGAGTGGCACGTCGTGTGAGAATAACCGTTGGCCCCGTGTCATGTAGAACGATCGGCACCAGGACAGCCGCCGGAATAAAGGGCAGTTCCCGCGACGGCGTGCTCGCCGGGTTGAGGTCATGATCGCCCCGCAACTTTCCGTTCGCATTTAGCGCCGGCGATAATTCCGTCGGCACCGGCCCCAGGACAGTGCGCAGCTTTTTAATCAGTCCCGGTTCTTCACTTACCAAAAATGTCATCCACCAACCCGAGTTCGAAAAACTGTCCGCTACTCCAAAATCCAAAACGGGCTTCTCCGTCTATCGTCTCTTCGCCTGCCAGGTTGACAAGATCGTAAAAAACCGGGCGGTTAATCAACGCATCAAGATTTGCCCGCACGCGGACATATGGTGACGGTTCCTTCGTTTCGGGATCAATTTCGAGCCGAAAAGGGTGATTTTCGTCCATGATCACGAAATCGTCAACATTAGTCCGAAAGCTGATTACACGGTCGCGGCCTTCCCCCTCAACGAACATTTCAACGGCAACAAATGGGGCATCTTCGACAGTGATTCCGATCTTCTCTACCGGTGTCACCAGATAGTATTTGTCATCGTCATCCAGCCGGATAACCCCGGAAAACAGCTTTACAAGCGGCTTCCGTCCAATCGGCGAGCCCAGATAGAACCAAGTGCCATCGCGTGCAATCCGCATATCCAGATCGCCGCAGAACTCGGGGTTCCATAAATGAACGGGCGGATGCTTCTGTCCATCAATCTGCTTGATGATCGCGCTTAGTCCGTCTGTTGTGTCTGCTGTTGTCATAATTTTTGGCCTTAAACCCTCATAATTTGATACTATATCTAGGTTAGTCGTCGCTGGCTGCCAAGTTGCCAGTCTAGCTTAACCATTTTTTGCTGAGGATGACAGGTAAGCATGAATACCACTGGCAACACGGAACAGCAAATCCTTGCAAAAGTCGATGACCTGTCCGGAAAACTTTCCATCCTGAAATCTGGAATTGGCGAATTTATTTTTGGCCAGGATCAGGTTGTTGAATTGACCTTAATCACGCTTCTGGCTCGTGGTCATGCGCTATTGATCGGAGTACCGGGACTTGCGAAAACACGTCTGGTGGAGACACTCGGCGGTGTTCTGGGACTTGACGACAAACGTGTCCAGTTCACGCCAGACCTGATGCCTGCTGATATACTGGGATCTGAAATACTGGAGACGGCGGAAGACGGGAGCCGTCACTTCAGATTCCTGAAAGGCCCGGTTTTCGGTCAGATTCTCATGGCTGATGAAATCAACCGCGCGAGCCCGCGAACGCAATCTGCCCTTCTTCAAGCCATGCAGGAAGAGATGGTCACCGTCGCGGGACAAACCTATTCGCTACCGACCCCATTTCACGTGCTGGCAACCCAAAACCCGATTGAGCAGGAGGGTACCTACCCGTTGCCCGAAGCGCAACTTGACCGGTTTCTGATGCAGATAAATGTTGGATACCCGGATCGCGAAACGGAGCGGCGTATCCTGCTCGAAACAACGGTAAATGAGGAAGCGCGGCCAACCCAGGTCCTGTCCCCGCAAGAATTAGTCGAAGCACAACATCTGGTTCGCGAAATGCCGGTCAGCGATGCCGTCATTGACGCCATCCTCAAACTGGTGCGCGAAGGCCGCCCGGGGGAGAGTGAAAACGAACTGGTGAATAAATACGTCTCCTGGGGGCCGGGGCCCCGTGCAAGTCAGGCACTCATCCTTGCAGTTCGTGCCCGAGCATTGCTTGAGAAAAGGCTGAGCCCATCTATCGACGATGTCGTTGCCTTGGCTAAGCCGGTCCTGCGTCATCGCATGGCGCTGTCCTATGCCGCGCGGGCCGAAAACATTACGATGGAGAATATTATCGATTCACTTACCGCCCCGCTGGAGTGATGAATGTTCAAGCCGCGCCCTGTTAAAGCCCGAACACCGGACGAAAGGGACAGCGCCGAAAGCCTTGCGCAAACGCTTCCGCCATTGATATTGGCCGCGGAACATCTTGTAAATGCATTTGACATGGGTGTCCATGGCCGCCGCCGCGTCGGAACTGGTGAAGATTTCTGGCAGTTCAAGCAGTATGGACCGGACGATTCGACGACCAGCATTGACTGGCGCCAAAGCGCCAAACGAGAACATGTGTACATTCGCCAGAAGGAGCAGGAGACGGCTGAAACAGTCTGGATCTGGCGTGATGATGCCCTAACCATGGCTTATGGATCAGCAAGGGAAGGACCATCGAAGCTCTCACGCGCGACCGTTCTAAGCCTCGCCCTAGCCATGTCACTTTCAAAAAGCGGTGAGAAATTTGGCCTGCTCGGCCAGGATGAAAAAGCATCCACCGGCCCTGCATCCTTCAATCGGCTGGTCGACCGCGTCGGTACGATGCAAAACCCGTCCCTTCACAGCCTGACCTCTGCGAACCGCCTTTCCAACAAATCCACAGTCGTGCTTATTAGTGACTTTTTGCACGAGTTACCCGATATATCGGACGTTATCCGTCATTTCGTGAATTTGGGCTGCAATGGTTATTTGCTGCATATTGCTGATCCAGCGGAAGTTGACCTGCCGTTTCAGGGTCGCACCCGGTTTCTCTCGATGGCCGAGGAAGACAGCCTCACCCTCGGGCGCGTAGAGGCTGTGCGTGAAGAATATCAAACGTTGTTCAACACACATCGCACGGCGATCATGTCTCTGGCGGAAAATGTTTCCTGGGACTATGCCTTTCACCGAACAGATGAAGCGGCAAGCGTCGCCTTTGCCAAATTATATGAAACCCTAAACATTCGGGGGGCTGCTAAGTAATGGTGGCTCTCTCGTCTCTCTCCTTTCTTTATCCATGGGTTCTGACGGCCCTGATTGCGTTGCCGCTTATCTGGTGGTTGCTGCGAATCGTCCCGCCACAACCCAAGTCCGTAACCTTCCCGGCAATCCAGTTCCTCTATCACCTAAAAAAGGATGAGCAGTCATCGGCGACAACTCCGTGGTGGCTTCTGCTGTTGCGCCTTCTGATTGCGGCCCTGATTATCATTGCGATTGCCAGTCCCGTTATAAATCTGCCCGAGCAACGAAATAGTTCCGGCGATGTAGTGATGTTTGTGGATGACGGCTGGACTGCCGCCGAGTCTTGGGACGATCTGAAATCCACTTTTGGCAAGCTGGTAACGGAAGCAAACCGGCAGGAACGGCAAGTCTATGTTATAACCACGTCGGCTTTAGCAACCGGCGTACTTCCTGACCTTCGGCCACTCGCGGACAGGGAAGCACTCGGCATCGCGATATCCCTTGAACCAAAATCCTGGCCATCAAGTTATGATGATCTTCCACAACTGATGCCACGTTTGGAGACACTTGATAACCCGGAATTTATCTGGCTTTCCAGCAGCGTATTGCCAGACGATGAGGTTTCAGGGTTGATTGAATTTTTTCAAACCATTCGCGCGCTGGGGCCGCTCACTATTTTCCATTCCGAAGAGCTGATCGTCTCGCCGGTTATCGGAATGCCGGAAATTGCGGGAGAGATATTGAATGTACCGCTTAATCTGCCAACTGGCGCGACGGGTACGAGCGGAGCGCTAACGGCTCGGAACGGATCGGGGCAGATTGTTGCCTCGGCGCCCTTCGCATTCGAGGCGGGAGAAGACAGCACAATCGTCGCCCTTAATGTCCCCAATAAGGTCCGAAATGATATCCGCCGAATTGAAATTGCCAATAGTCGAAATACCGGTGCTGTTTTTCTGCTGGATCAACGTTGGCAGAGAAGGCAGGTTGGGCTGGTCAGCAGTGATTCCACACAGCTCGATCAGCCGCTTTTGAATGAGACACATTATCTTGTTCAGGCTCTGGCGCCCTTTTTTGATATTGCGCAAGGTACAGTTGAAGAACTTCTTGATGCGGAACAGTCTCTTATAGCCTTGGGTGATACAGCAAATTTACCTGAAGGTGTGGAACGGTCGCTTGCCGACTGGGTGGCGAGAGGCGGTGTCCTTGTCCGCTTTGCCGGCCCGAAGCTCGCGAATTCCAATAGCGCCCTCGTCCCGGTTGATCTTCGTTCCGGCAACCGCAGCTTGCAGGGCGCCATGTCATGGAATCAACCGGCACCACTTGGTCCGATACCACAGAATAGCCCATTCACAAGCCTTGATATCCCTGAAGAAATTACGGTGACAACACAAGTGCTCGCGAACCCTTCTCCGGATCTCCTCGATAAGACATGGGCACAACTGGAAGACGGCACACCGCTGGTTACCGCAGCACAGGAGGGAGCAGGCTGGCTGGTCTTGTTCCATACGACGGCTACACCAGAATGGTCAAATCTGGCTCTCTCTGGCCTGTTTGTTGAAATGCTGCGCGAAATAGGAAATCTTGGTCAGTTCACAAGCCAGAATCTGGCGGAACAGCGCAGCTTGCCTCCGTTTCAGTTATTGGATGGATTTGGCCGTCTTGGTGCTGAAGCCGGAGTGGCGGAGCCTCTTGATATGTCAGAAATGACAGGATCATCATTAAACGCAAGTCATCCGCCCGGTTACTATGGCGATGAAAATTTCAGCATTGCCCTGAACATCGGTCAGTTCGGCACGGAATATTCTGTTATGGATACCAGCCAATTTCCGGCAACTGTTCAGTATTTTGACAAGTCCGTGGTGATTGAGCTTGTTATGCCCCTGTTGGTCGCGGCATTACTATTGGTTTTGATCGATCAGATAATTTCACTCTATTTGCAGGGGCGACTTCCCGCCTTTCGAGTTGCCGGCAGAGCCTCCGCCATACTCCTGATCGTCGGCATCGGTTTTGTCAGCTTTCCGATAAATGGCAAGGCTCAGGAGGTCGGATTGGGCGGAGACGCCAAGGCATTGGCAGCCACGCTGGACACGCGCCTTGGCTATATTCGCACGAATGACCAGACTATTGATGGCATGAGCCACGCCGGACTTGTCGGACTAAGCCAGCAGCTTCGAAACCGTACGGCAGTCGAGGCAAAAGATCCGATTGCCATCAATATTGAACAGGATGACCTGATCTTCTACCCGCTGATATACTGGCCGGTTACGCCTGATTTCCCGACACTGTCAGAACAGGCCATCCTCAAGCTCAACGACTATTTCAACGGCGGTGGGACGATCCTGTTCGATACACGCAACCAGAACAGCGTGAGCAGTTACGGCATGGATCTGTATAATAGCCCGGAAAATATCCGGCTTCGTCAGCTGACGACGCGGCTGAACATACCGCGCGTGTATCAGGTGCCACCAGACCATGTTGTCACCCGGGCATTTTACCTGATGCAGACGTTCCCGGGCCGTTATGACGGGGGCGAAGTATGGATTGAAGATACCAATGGCAATCAGGGGAATGATGGTGTCGCCTCTGTTGTGATCGGCAGTAATGACTGGGCCGCCGCCTGGGCAATCGATGAGGACGGCCGATACCAGGCGGCAACGCTTCCGGGAAACGAACGCCAGCGGGAACTGGCTTATCGCTTCGGCATCAATCTTGTGATGTATACACTGACCGGGAACTACAAGGCGGACCAGGTCCATGTTCCAGCCATTTTGGAGAGATTGGGCCAATGAAGGAGGAAAGCTTCGTCTCCGCGCTTGATTTCAACCCCTATCTGCCGCTGGGCTGGCTGATCGCATTGGCGGTAATTTCTGCCGTCGTTATCCTCATTGCCTTTTGGCGGCGCGGCCGGGGAGCAGTCCTCAGGACTGCCTTGCTTTCCCTGTTGATTCTGATGCTTGCCAACCCGGTCTTATTGACCGAAAAGCGGCGATTTCTGGACGATGTCGCACTTATAGTTCTGGATGAAACCAGCAGCCAGAAAATCGGCGTCCGAAGCAAAACTTCTAGTTCTGCCTTTGAAGAGCTCAAATCCATACTAGAGGCCACACCCAACCTGCAGGTCGAGACCGTGACGGTCATGAACGAGGCGAGTTCCCTGCAGGGGGAAGAAGACGGCACCCACGCATTTTCCGCCCGCGAAGAAGCATTGAAGAATATTCCGCCGGAACGGATTGCGGCGACAATTTTCATTACGGACGGGCAGATACATGACGTACCGGCAAATGAAAATATCCGGAAAAATGAAGGCCCGGTTCATTTCCTCCTGTCCGGAAACCCGAATGAAAAGGATCGTGTGCTCCGGATTGTAAAAGCGCCCGCCTTTGGCATTGTTGATCAGCCGCTGCAATTCACCCTCAAGGTAGAAGACTTTGGGCTGGATGAGCCAATCGAGGCCGCGCGCGTCTCCATCAAGCTGGATGGTGATCCGATCGCATCGGAGCTCGCGACGATTGGCACGGAGCTTTCCGTCGATCTCACACTGACACATGCCGGTGCCAATTTTGTCGAGATAACCGTTGACCCCCTTGACGGCGAACTCACGGAAAAGAACAACAGCGCCTACATCACCGTCAATGGGATTCGCGACAGGCTTCAGGTGCTGCTGGTCTCCGGAGAGCCCCATATGGGGGAACGGGGATGGCGAAATATTCTGAAATCAGACCCGTCGGTTGATCTTGTTCATTTCACAATTTTACGTCCGCCGGAAAAGCAGGATGGCACTCCGATAACGGAGTTGTCACTGATTCCATTTCCGATCCGCGACCTGTTCGAAAAAAAGCTGAATGATTTTGACCTGATAATCTTTGACCGGTATCGTCGGCGCGGCGTGCTACCATCAAGCTATCTTCAGAACATCTCCCGATATGTAACGGAAGGCGGCGCCCTTCTGGAAGCTGCCGGTCCTGCTTTCGCAACGCCGCTCAGCCTCTATCAGACCCCGTTGTCGGAGGTGCTGCCTGGCCGGCCAACCGGCTATGTGTTTAATGAGGGCTATGTCCCGACGGTGAGTGATGTTGGCAAACGGCATCCGGTAACCGGCCTCTTAAAAGCGAAGGCGACAACAGATGAAAGCTGGGGTCGCTGGTTTCGCATGATCGAGGCAGATGCACTTGGCGGCAATACCCTGATGACCGGTCCCTCTCAACAACCCTTGCTTATTCTGGAGCGCAGCGGCGAAGGACGCGTTGCCCAGCTTCTGTCAGATCATGCATGGCTTTGGGGGCGCGGCTATGAAGGCGGCGGCCCGCAATCGGAACTGCTACGGCGCATATCGCACTGGCTGATGAAGGAGCCGGAGCTAGAAGAAGAACAGCTTAAAGCTGTTGTGTCCGGTGACATGCTGAGAATTCAGCGGCGCTCTCTCGAAACCGTTACCGCCCGAGTGACCGTGACCGATCCGGACGGAAATGTCACACAAACCGATCTCGTTGAAGGCGAAAACGGCGTGCAAACCGGGTCCGTGCCATTGCAAACAAGCGGCCTGCATGTCCTTGACGATGGCGCCCGGAAATCGCTGGTGGCGGTCGGGGCGCTTAATCCGAAGGAATTGCATGAAATCAGGGCAGGCACGGAGAAGATTGAGAGCGCAGCAAAGGCGACAGATGGCGGAATTCGCTGGCTGGAGACGGATGGACTGCCTGACTTCCGCCGCACAAAACCGGATAACCGGCAGTCCGCAGACTACTGGTTCGGTCTTCGCGCAAACGAAAATTATGAAGTAACCGGATACAATCGGCAGGCAATGCTGCCGCCTCTGGTCGCGCTGCTTCTTGCATTGGCGTTCCTATGTGTCGGCTGGTGGCGAGAAGGTCGCTAACTGTTCGGTGAGACGCGCTGTCTCACCTTGCGTTGCAACCCTGCCCGGCGGCGGCGGCATAAGCTGCACACCGGCGAGCATCCCCGTTACACCCTTTAATGCGCCCGGAACGCATTCTTTGACAAGAAATCGCCGTTCTTCCAGCGGTCCCGGCAGTTTGAAACCCAGTGTGGCCGCATTTTCAAAACCGAATTGCCCGTAATACTCCGGATCCCCGACGAGTACTATGAGCCGATGCCCGAGTTCCTGTGCAACTCGTAGTGTTTCACGGATAAGTCCGACACCTATCCCCCTTCCCTGTAGTTTGGGTGATACAGCTATCGGCCCAAGAAGCAACGCAGGTGTCGTTCCGCCAATGGTGATTGGCCAGTACCGTATTGTTGCAAGGAGGCGACCTTCTTCAACTGCCACATAGCTCAGTTCCGGCTGAGGCACTATATTCTCGCGAATTTTATAGGCAGTCTTTTTAAACCGGTCCGGACCAAAGCATTCATCGAGCAACGGCTCGATCAGGGCAGCATCCCCGGGACGTTCTTGAATAAATTGGGGCATGACGGGGTTCCATTTACAAATCGGGTTGAACGAGAACGCCTCTTAACGAAGCCCCGAACCGTCACGAACTCTCAAATGACCAAAGCACAGGAAAACTTAAGCGGCAGCACTAAATAGGGCAGCAGCCTGTCGTCGTCGTATGATCAATTGCATATCCATAAGCCGCAAATATCACAAGCCGGTGGCCATTGAAAGAAAATAAATCAGGGCTTGCCCCCGCCAAATCCAAGGATTAGGTTTCAAAACATCTGAAGTGATCCGGGCGCACAATCCTTCCCTTCCATTGGAGAATTCTCGAATGTTCTATAAACCTTCCGAACCCCACGGCCTCAAGCACGGCCCCTTCAAGGCAATTGTCGCTCCTCGCCCGATCGGGTGGATCAGCAGCCTCGCAGCGGATGGAACCGCCAATCTCGCCCCTTTCAGCTTCTTTAACGCGATGGCCGAATTTCCGCCAATTGTCGCGATGGCGATCAACGGCAGCCACAGCGAAGGCGGCGCCAAGGATACTCTGGAAAATATCCATGCAACAAAGGAATTTGTCTGCAACATGGTGTCTTATGACCTCCGTGAGGAGATGAACCTAAGTTCCGGGATGCATCCCCGGTCGGTAGATGAATTCGACCAGTCGGGCTTGACGAAAGAGCCTTCAACACTAGTTAAACCACCACGTGTCAAGGAGAGTCCTGCCCACCTGGAGTGTATTCACTACAAGACCATCGTTTTGCCATCAAACACCCCAGATGTCGTCAACACCATGGTCCTAGGAGAAGTCATTGGCATTCATATTAGCGATGATATTATCGTAGACGGCATGATCGACATGCAGAAATATCGTCCGCTCGCCCGGCTTGGATACATGGATTACTGTCATGTTCAGGATGTCTTTGCGATGCAACGGCCGAAGGTCTGACGCATCGCGGGCGACGCTTTTTAAACGCCCTGCCATGTTCCGCGGATTTCCCGCGCAAGCTTTTCGGCAATTGCGCGGGCAAAATCGTCATAGCCTTCCGCTTTTTCGGTAAAGGCACCGATACCTCCGATCACCCGATCTCGATAATAGGTTTCAAGCTCCGGCTCGTCGTTTAGGATTGGCAGGCCGTTTATAATCACACCAGCGGCAACAATACGGTCGCGTGCGACCTCGGGTGCACTGCCGATGGAAACGACGCCGTCTCCGGAAATATCAATGACCTGCCGCGTTGACAGATTCCGGTCTCTGGCAAAAAGAGAAAACGCATGCTCCAGTGCCCCGGCAATGGCAGTTCCGCCATAGGGAAAGCTGCGGGGCACTCTGTCAAGCTGGTCGGCATAGGCCCGGGCATCCTCGCCGGACGCGAGAACCTGCCAATCAAGGATGGTTTGCTGCTCCTTCAGTCCCGCCCAGTGAATAGCCGCAATACTGATACGCCCGCGCGGACCGGCGGTAATCGCCTCTATCACCAACTCGTCACGAAAAGCAGCCGCGAATCCCCGCATTTGCAGGTTATACTCATCATAGTTCACGCTGGAAGACACATCGATCGCCAGCACGAGCTGCATATCCACCTCTTCCGCATGTGCCTGCACCGCCAATCCCGACAGGAAAAATGACACAATAACTGCAGGAAGCCATCTCATCGTTAACTCGATCTCTCTGATCCGAATGTATAAACCCATCAAAAAGTCTAATATATTTCACGGCAAAAGTATGACGAATATTCCAAAGGACCATGACCCGTTATATCTTTTATGGCATGATCAAAAAATAGTCACAAACTGGTGGGAGACTAGGACCATGAAAAAAGCCTTAATTGCAATCGCCGTACTGTTGGTGCTTATCATGGGTGTAGTGGTGGCCCTCCCCTTTTTGGTGCCCACAGACCGTATCAAGCAGGAACTGATCCTGGCTACTCAGGATGCCACAGGACGTACTCTAACGATAGATGGCGACTTCAGCCTTTCCGTCTTTCCAACATTGGGCGTTACCGCCGAGACGGTCACCTTCTCCAATGCGGAAGGCGCGCGTGACGCCAACATGGCGGCTATTGACAGTCTCGCAATCAAGCTTAGTTTGCTTTCCCTTATTACCGGGAATGTCCAGGTTGACGAATTTGTCCTGACCAACCCAACCATCAATCTGGAAATAGACAAGAACGGTAAAGGAAATTGGGTATTCGATACCGCTTCGGCCGAAGCACCCAAGCAGGATGAAACAGCGAATGAAGATGGCGACGCGCCCGATTTAGGAATTTCCGATTTGAATCTCGGCGATGTCCGGATTGTCGATGGTGTCGTGAATTTTGTCGATCAGCAAAACGGGACCGACATCAACCTTGAGAAGATCAATGTCGAACTTGTTCTGCATGGTCTTGATGAACCCTTTGAAGCGAAGGGAAGTGCGGTCTGGAATGAAGAAGAAATAAATCTGGATGCAAAGGTCGCGGCCCTTCGGGCCATCCTTGAAAACCGCGAGACATCGGCCTCGGTCAATGTTGCTTCGGCAAATATCAACCTCGATTTTGATGGCTCTGTTAAAACCACAAAGCCACTTGCCCTCGGCGGTACAACCAGCCTTGATATCCCTTCTGTGCGTGATCTGGCTGCCTGGACGGGAACGCCACTTGAAATAGCGGGCAGCGGTTTTGGCCGCCTCAAGATCACTGGTGAGCTTGGGGTAAACGACACAAAATACAGCTTCTCAAATGCGAGTATCAATTTTGATGATATTGTGGGCGCGGGCGATTTCAGTGTGGATCTCGGTGGAAATGTTCCGGATATTGTCGGAAAGCTTGCCCTTGAGACGCTCGATCTAAACCCCTATCTGCCCGAAAACACTGCAGAAGGGAAGGGAAATGCACCGGCAGCGCCCGCGAAATCAAGTGGCGGCGAAAAGTGGGATACGACTCCCATTGATTTGTCAGCCCTTAAAACGGTCAATGCCAAATTCGATCTCTCCGCCCAGGAGATTCTGTTTCAGAAAATCAAGATCGGCAGCAGCGCCCTTCAAACCGCACTGAAGACCGGCATTCTTGACGTCACGCTCAGTGAAATGAACCTGTATGACGGTACCGGCGAGGCAACAATACGGGTGAATGCTCAGGATCCAGTACTGAAAATCACGAATAACATGACTATTGAGAATATTCAGCTTCTCCCCCTGCTGACGGATGCAGCAGATTTCGATAAGCTGGAAGGCAAGGGGATGTTCCAGACAAGCCTGACCACGAGCGGTAAATCGCAGGCGGACCTGGTGAGAGCTCTGGGTGGTGATGGTCAGATATTGTTCGAAGACGGTTCCATCTCAGGCATAAATCTCGCAGCAATGGCGAGGAACGTGACCAGTGCCTTTACCGATAGCGGTGAAGCCCAGAAAACTGATTTTGCCGAGATATCAGGAACATACAATATCAAGAGCGGCATTCTGACCAATAACGATCTTAAAATGCTTAATCCGTTTGTCCGTCTGTCCGGCGCAGGTACGGTGGAGTTACCACCCCAAACCCTTAACTACAGGATTGAGCCGAAGCTCGTCGCAACAACAGAAGGCCAAGGAGGTTCCGAGGCGAGTGGTGTCGCGGTTCCCGTTATCGTCAGTGGATCATGGGACAACCCGAAATTTGCACCTGATCTCGCCGGCGTTCTTAAAAACGTCAGCAACCCTGAAGGCGCGAAACAACTGCTTGAAGGCGTCAAAGGCTCCGGCGATGGCGTCAAGGACACCCTGAAAGGCGTTAAGGAAAAGGATCCGGAAGCCGTAAAAAACCTGCTTGACGCCGCCGGTGGATTGCTCGGCAAGAAGAAAGAGTAAGCTTTCTTGAGGAACTAACCTGCCAAGAGCCCTGCAATGATCTTATCAGCCGTTGCGGGGCTTTCTTTCTTCAACGGGACCGCCGTTTTCTCTCCAGGCGCCGAACCCTCCATCGATATGGCAGACATTCGGCAAGCCCATATCCTGCACGGACTTGGTTGCCAGTGCAGACCGCCAGCCCGCCGCGCAGAAAAAGACGAAACGGTTTCCATTGGCAAAAAGGTCGCGGTGATAGGGGCTTTCCGGATCGACCCAGAATTCCAGCATGCCGCGCGGTGCATGAACAGCACCTGGCACCTGCCCCTCCCGTTCCAGTTCCCGGATATCACGGATGTCGACAAACGTCACATTCTCCTGCCCATACAGAGCCCGGGCCTCCTCTACGGAGAGGGTCTCGATTTCGCCATTTGCTTCTTTAACGAGCTGTTTTACTGATTTTTTCATTTTTATTACTCCTTCTCGCCGTTCCGGCGAAAAACAGTCTTGTCTTTCGCCCTATATATGATGTTAGAATTTAACATAACATGGCGCCCATAGCGTCCGTCGAGATAAAAATAATACGAGGGAGAAAATGGACCTTTCATTCACCACGCAGGATAATGCCTTTCGCGATGAAGTACGGCAGTTTTTGGCAGATGAGTTCGATGACGACCTCAAACAAAAGATGGCGGAAAACAGAAACAGCTACCTGCCAAAAGCCGACCATGTCAGATGGCAGGACTCTCTCGCCAAGAAAGGGTGGTTGACACCGGACTGGCCAGTGGAATATGGCGGCCCAGGCTGGAACACCACCCAGAAATATATTTTCCAAACGGAAATGGCGAATGCCAACGCGCCCGGAATCATGCCGTTCGGGATCAGCATGTGTGCCCCGGTTGTCATGAAATTTGGCACGGAGGAGCAGAAAAAGCGCTTCCTTCCAGATATTCTGGAAAACAAGGTCTGGTGGTGTCAGGGATATTCCGAACCGGGATCAGGTTCCGATCTTGCCAGCCTGCAGATGAAAGCAGAGGATAAAGGCGATCATTTTCTCTGTAACGGATCAAAAATCTGGACAACGCTTGCGCAGTACGCCGACTGGATTTTCTGTCTTGTCCGGACATCAAATGAAGGCAAACGACAGGAGGGTATCTCTTTCCTTCTGATCGATATGAAATCCGAAGGTGTTTCTGTTGATCCGATTCAGACACTCGATTTGCCCATCAAAGGAGCGCAGGAGGTCAACCAGGTATTTTTCAACGACGTGAAAGTACCGAAAGAAAATCTTGTCGGCGAAATAAACAAAGGCTGGACATGCGCTAAATACCTGCTCGAGTTCGAGCGCGGGAATGCTTATGCCGGCCGCCTGAAGCGCGGTGTTGAAAAGGTCCGGGCCATTGCATCGAAGGAAGTTGACGGCAATGAACCCGTTATCCGCAACGCTGCCTTCAACGCCAAGCTGGCCCGTCTGGAAGTAGCAGTTCAGGCCCTCGAAATGACGGAACTCCGGATTCTGAGTAAACTCAGCTCGGGGCAGAATATGGGTCCGGAATCATCCCTGATGAAATGCCGGGGCACTGACCTGTATCAGGAGGTTGTTGATCTCGCATTGGAGGCTGTCGGAACTTATTCTATCCCATTCACGCCGCTTTATCCGGGTCAGAATGAGGAGGCGATCGGCGCTGAATATGCCAGTGGTGTCGCCCCGCGCTACTTCAACGCCCGCAAAGTGTCAATCTATGGTGGTTCAAACGAGATTCAGCGCAATATTATGGCAAAGCTGATCCTTGGGCTTTAATTTTGCTAGCCGCCTGATCAGAGACCTAAAGGGAACCGGATCATGACGAAGGCGGCGGAGGCTGTCCGTATTTCAATGTGGTCCGGGCCCCGCAACATATCGACAGCGATGATGCGCTCATTCTCCAGCCGCCCGGAATGCAGGGTGGTGGATGAACCTTTCTATGCATATTACCTCTCAAAAACAGGCCTGCTGCATCCCATGCGGGAGGAAGTAATCGCCAGTCAACCGATAGATTGGCGCATTGTTGCAAATGACCTCAACGCACCTTTACCGGAGGGGAAGAGCCTTTATATCAAGCATATGACCCAGCATATGCTCGACGAAGTCGATCTCGGGATCTTCTGTGCGCATCGGAATGTCTTCCTTATTCGCGATCCGAAACGGGTAATCGCATCCTATGCCGCAAAATGGGATCGAATCTCGACGGACGATATCGGCATTAAACGCCAAACGGAAATTTTTGAGGAAATCAGAAAGCTGACGGGTTCCCCGGTCCCTGTTGTGGAAGCTGAGGACATTCTGAAAAACCCTGAAGCGACATTGAAAAAGCTCTGCGTGGCGCTCGATATCGAATGGCGTGCAGAAATGCTGGGCTGGCCAAAGGGACGGCACCCGGAAGATGGTATTTGGTCAGACCATTGGTACGCGTCGGTAGAAGCGTCGACAGGTTTTTCACCATATGAAGAACGGGAAATTACATTAAGCCCCGAACAAACAGAACTCCTCGAAGAACAGATTCCCTATTACGAGGAATTGCGACACTACAAGATATGATCGTCACGCTTTTTGATTGCCAGCTCCAGCTTGCGCATCCAGTCCTTCACACGCGCCTCATTGACCCCGAAATCGCGATAGCCGTAATGGGCCCGGCTAAATACAGCCAGGGTTGAGTTCCCCTCCCCCAGATCAATAAAGCGAACCGTAATTGTATCCGGATATCCGATAAGTTCGGAATATTGCACATAGTCAACCTGTAAATCCGCCCCCAATTCACGACTGGTCAGCTTTTCCGTTCTCGGTTCTGCCAGTGCCACTCCCTCGAACGTTGCGGCCAGGTCTTGCACCGGGACATTAAAAATAGGGCTGATTGTCTTGGGTGGATATTCACAATAGTCCGGGGGTGACATGAGGTAAGTGTTCGGTTTACGCGGCTTTTTCAGAGTCGGAAAATCCAACTCTGGCCTCTGGACATTTTTCAAAAGATTCTTCAACATTGTGACGGTCGACCTCGAAATATGCCTTGTTTTTCCAAATTCAAATTACAGATTAGCGAATTATCGCAAACAAGTTAAAATAAAAGTCATGTTAATACGCGAAGAAATTAATCGAGAACGGATAGACAACCTTATTCGCGAAGCTAAACGCCATGGGCCTTTCCACGCCTTGACCCATGAGGAGCGGGATGAGACAAGGCGAAAGTTTCTTGCAAACGCAAATCTGGACGAAGGCCTTTGGGTTTTTGGCTATGGTTCCCTGCTCTGGAATCCTGCTTTCCACTACACAGGCTGGCAACCGGCACGTCTTTATGGCTTCCGGCGGCGCTTTTGTCTAGAGGCGTCAATTGGACGGGGAAGCCCTGAAAAGCCGGGTCTGATGCTGGCGCTCGATCATGGTGGCTCCTGCAACGGACGCGCATTTCACATCGCGCCCGAGAAAATCGAAAGTGAAACGGATATCCTGTGGATGCGGGAGATGATTTCCGGATCCTACAATGCGCAGCATGTCCGCATCCGCCTGCCTGAGAAAACCGTGAATGGACTGACATTTGTCATTAACCGGAAACACCCCCGCTATATCGCCGATATCGACATGCAGGAGACGGCGCGGCTGCTCGCTTCCGGTGAAGGGCATCTTGGAACCTGCCGCGAGTATCTGAATAATACGATCACGCATCTGGATGAGATGAATGTCCGGGATCGCTATCTCCATGAACTCCAACAAAAATTACGCGAGATTGACAATCAGGAAATGCCACGATAGCCATTACTTACAGAGGGGACGAAAAGCCGGAATACGCAATCAACTTGATCCCACACGTCACATCGCTTAACAATCCGCCTGTAACAATCCAAAATCGGTGATTATTCTTGCAGCCTTCGACTTCAGACACTCTGCCCCCTGTCTTCGTTATTAACAGGCTAAAAGACAACCACCGACGAGCGGATATGATAGAACGCCTCGCCAAAATCGGTCTCAGTCCGACTTTTATAGAAGCGGTCGATGGTTACCAACTCGATATAGAAAATCTTCCCGAATATGATCGCGAGAAGCGGCGACGTTATTTTGGTAAAGACTTGAAAGCCGGAGAAATCGGGTGCCTTCTTTCCCACAGGAAAATCTATGAGAAGATGGTAACTGAAAACATTTCAACGGCCCTGATCCTCGAAGACGATGTCTTTTTTGCCGAGGATTTCAAGGACGTTCTGGAAGACATTCAGAGCACATCCCTTCATTGGGATCTGATCCGCTTTGTCGGACATGGCAAGGTATTTGATACCGGCTTTCGTCGACTCGCAGCTCTGCGCCATGAGTATAGCATCACCCGGGTCCCAACGTCTCCAAGTGGGGCCTATGCTTATTTGCTGACGAAAGACGGAGCCAGTAGACTGCTCCGGTTCATGCAGAAGAATTGGGTCCCGGTGGATATTATTCATAGCCGTGCCTGGCAGACCGGGCTTGAAACGCTCCTCATACTCCCCTCTCCCGCAACGCCCGACCTCGACGGGCCATCCACGATCGGAGATGAACGTTTCGAAAAGGCGAAGCAAATAACAGGGGTGACCAAGTTCCTGCACCCCTTCTATAGGTTCTGGTACAAGCTCAGTAACGGTGCTGGTAAGCGATTACTCTATCTTTTGACCTGGTTTAAAGATCGAAAGTCTGTGATACACTAACTCCCGGCATATTTCCGACCAGCATGACAAAGCAACCGAATGAACCTTAGTTCTGTGTCGCTAAGTTACTTTATAACGGCAAGAGGCCAGTCACCAGCAAGGCGGCGCTTGAAATCACCCCCAGAACCGGAACCCAGATCGGCACGACAAATACATTCCCCAAAGGCTTCTCATTGGTCATTTTCAGTCGGATCAGGGATAGGTTTACCAGAAAAAACACAATCAGAACAATTGTCGATGTGGCCTGCGCAAGTCTATCTATCGGCAAAAGCGTGGCAAAGATCAACACAAGCGCAACAATCACAGCGGTCGCTATAAGCGGCGTCCTTGTTACCGGATGAACTGTCGCCAGAAAGGATGGTAAATTCTGTTGCTTGGCCAGACCATAGATTACGCGTGATGCCATGATAATCTGAATTAGAACGCCGTTGGTTGTTGCAACAATTGCAATCAGATGGAAAATTCCGCTCGTCGCATTTCCGGATTTCTCAAAGATGAGGGCAAGCGGCGCAGCGGAGTCCGAAAGATCCGCCATGGGCACAATCAGAACTACGACTGAAACCACCATAAAATAGGCAATCGTCGCAACAAAAAGTGTAAGAATGATTCCCCATGGCAGCGTTTTATGGGGTTCGACAACTTCTTCCGCCACGTTCGCAATATCCTCAAAACCGACAAATGCGAAAAAGGCCAACAGACTGGCGGAGAGTATACCGCCCCAGACAGAAACCTCAAATGGCGGGACGAGATTACCCAGTTCAGTCAGGATTGCGGGATCGGAACTGATCCCGTAATAAATTACCAAGCTCAGCCCCCCTAGCTCTATGACTGTGAAGATAGCGGCAATAAAAACGGATTCCAATATGCCCCATACCGCCAATGCACCGACAATCAGGATAATGGCCGTTGTCAGAAGAACCGAAGGCAGGGATATGATCTCGCCGACATACGCCGCGGCCCCAATTGAAACAGCAGCAGAAGACACAATCCCTGACGCAGCCACAAGCAACCCGACGATCAGCGTAAGGGTTTTTGAATTCAAGCCAGCGCGGACATAAGCTGCTTCCCCAGCACTTACCGGATATCGTGTCGACAATTCTGCATAGGTAAATCCGGTAAAAGAAACAACTGCGGCAGCGATAAGAAATGAAATCGGCGCGTATATACCTGCCCGTGCCGCCGTTGCACCCACCAGCACATATATGCCAGCACCGACAGTGACCCCCAGCCCATAGAGCGTAAGCAGTGGGAGATTCAGCTTTCTTTTAAGCCCGACCTGATCTCCCGCCATATCAGCGTTTTCAACGTTTCCCATACTAATCTCTTAAAAGACGGCCGAATTGAATAAGAGGGGTCAAACCTGCCACTATTATTGAATACATAACAGCGGATGACGACTCACAAAGAGTGGCTCCCAATTTGCGGGATCCGCTAAAAACGGGCCCCCAACCGTTATCATCACAATACACTCTATAGATGGCAGATTTTCAATAAGCCCCCTGCCATCAGTCACCGCGGATTGAACCTCGCAGATGTCTTTGGGCGCGTCCCCGGCCGCATGTATATTTATATTTTCAGCAATGCTTGATAGCTCCCTCTGCTCTTCAGCGCTGAGGTTAAATGGAACAAATGCGATATATTCCGGTGCCCTGCCAAGAAGGTTGGTTGCGGCCAGAACGCCCCGCTCGGCAGCATCGAGGGTATCACATACCACGGCCACTTCAGGAGCCAGCCTTTTGCTCCCTTTCAGAAACAACGTCGGACGAATAAGCCCTATCATGGAGAGGCGGGTTGTAAGATGTCCCCTGAAATTACGGGAATGCAGACGCCCCGTACTCTCGACAATGACTAGGTCGGCATCTTGAAATTCGTCTTCTTCCGTTTGTGTGCCGCCGCTGATTGTACGGAACCCCACTGTTATTCTGCGACGCCCTGCCTCCTTCTCCAACTGACGTTGAACACTGCGCGCCATGGCCCGTAATTGTGCTTCGACAGTCAAGGTATCCAGACTATGACCTGTCGGCGAAGAAAGCCGGATTTCGCGAACAAAGCCAAGAGTGCCTGCCGCAGCAAGATTGCGATCCTGGATAAATACTCCCTTCACTTCCCCATTCAGTCGCGCCGCAATATCTATCGCCGTGCCTATTGTCTCGCGGCAATGCGTTGCCGCATCGATCTGAAGCAATATCCGACGATATCTGTGAGATATTTGTTCAGCCATCGCCCGCCTCCGCTTTCGTCGCATCGCTGCCTGACCTGTTGTATTTTCGCGCCGCATCAGCAAAGGCTTCAAGCCGAGCCTTGACCCGGCCATTAACAGTTTCCGGCAGATAACTGCCAGACTCATCCTGTTGACCTGCGGCCACACCCGTCAAAATTTCAATACCCTCATCAATGCTTCGAACAGGATAGATATGAAATTTTCCTTTTTTCGCGGCTTCAATAACTTCATCTTTCAGCATCAGGTTTTTAACGTTTGATTCCGGGATCATCACTCCTTGTTCCCCCGTCAGCCCGCGGAAATTACAGAGATCGAAAAAACCCTCAATTTTCTCATTAACACCACCAATGGCCTGCACTTCGCCAAACTGGTTCACCGATCCGGTCACTGCCAGAGACTGCTTTATCGGAATATCGGCAAGTGCGGATAACAGAGCATACAGCTCCGCCGACGAGGCGCTATCGCCATCCACACCGCCATAAGATTGCTCGAACACCAGACTAGCATTTAGTGACAGCGGATTGTCCTCGCTATAACGAGCGGCAATGAAGTTCGACAGGATTAAGACACCTTTGGAATGAAGCGGACCTCCGAGTTCAACTTCCCGTTCAATATCAATGACCCGACCTCGACCGAGATGTATCCGCGCCGTAATCCGGCTGGGACGACCAAAGGCAAAATCGCCGAGTTGCAGAACAGATAGACCATTGATCTGGCCGACTTTTGCGCCGGAAGTATCCAGCATCATTGTGCCGCGTTGGAACTGCTCCTGTGTTCGTTCTCGCATTCGGTCAGAGCGATGTATATGGGCCTTTATTGCCTGTTTAACGTCTTTTGCGTCAATCTTAGAGACACCGCGAGAGGCCGCCCAATGATCCGCTTCCGACAACAGATCAGAAAGAGAGCGTGCATGATTGTAAAGACGCTCCGAATCCCCCGTGAGACGGGTCATTCTTTCCATTACCGATTCCACTGCGTCGCGTGTCAAGGGCAACAACTTGTGCTTTCGTGCTTCCGTGGCAATGTATCTTGCGTAAAGGCCAACGGCATCATCGGTGACCTCTAGACGGTCATCAAAATCAACCGGCACTTTGAAAAGGTTATGGAAATCGGGATCATTCTGGCTCAGCATATAATACAGCAATGGATCGCCGATCAGAATAACCTTCACATCCAGCGGGATGGTCTCCGGTTGCAGGCTGGCGATATTGCCGAGCGACATCATTTGCGTCAGCGATTCAATGCGAATTTCACAACTGCGCAATTCCCGTTTAAGGGTTTCCCACGCATACGGTTGTAATAACAACCGGCGCGCATCCAGGATGAGATAGCCGCCATTCGCCCGGTGCAGTGCGCCCGGTTTTATGAGGCGGAAATCAGTCACAAGCGAGCCAAATTCCGAACGATGCTCGATCCGGCCCAGCAAATTCTCTACTGTTGGATTGTCCTCATACACAACCGGTGCACCGCCATTCTCATCATGGCTCACAAGTACATTGACCTGACAATTGCTTATAACGCGATCCTGCTGCCTGACAAAATCTGCAACCATTTTAGCCGGAATGGCATCTACCGCTTCATCCCGGCTAAGGCGAAAGACGTCGCTATGTTCAATAACATAATTCTGCACTTCGTCTAGGAAGGTGACAACTTCATCGCAATCCTTCCATCGCTCCCGGGTTTCATCAATCAGGTGATCGACCGCGAAACTGGTAACTTCCCGATTTAATTTCTTAATCTCTTGACGCTGCTTTCGTTCCAATTCCGGTAACATCCGCACAGCTGCCTGGAGTTCCCCTTCCAATTCACTGATCTCTTTCTTAATGCGCTCCTGCTCTGTCGCTGGAAGTTTGGAAAAGACTTCCGGGTCAATAACCTTGCCATCCTTTGACGGCGCCAAGGCCAGCCCCATGGGTGTACGTACGATAGCAATATTCTTTGCGGTCGCCTTTTTCTGCAACTCCTCAAACGCCTCTTCCTGCTGCAGCTTGAACTGCTCAGTAATCACATCAAGTCTGGTCTGGTAATCTTCACTTTCGTAAGCCGCGGAAATCACAACCCGGACCTCCTCGGTAAGGTTTTCCATTTGCCGTGCGAGTTCGCGCCCCTTTCCCGCTGGAAGACGCAATACTTTTGGATGATCAGGTGCCGTAAAATTGTTCACATAACACCAATCCTCCGGAACCTGCAGGGATGACGCTTCGGGTTGAAGATATCGATGGATAATTTCAGTTTTTCCTGACCCGGGAGGACCAAACGCGAAGAGATTAAAACCCTGATGGCGTATGCCAATACCAAAGCGGATAGCCTGAATAGCGCGATCCTGCCCTAAGGGCTCATGCAGGTCTTCTAGCTCTGACGTTTCCTTAAAACCAAGCGCTGTCAGATCATATTTACGGCATAGTTTCGAAGCAGGTAATGCTTTGCCTTCCACCATTAACCAAGTCCTTTGTGCTTTTTTATCGGGATTACTCTAGCGTATTATTTATCGCGTAAAATGAGCCAAATCAAATATACGGTGAAATCGCAAGGCGGTCGCCAAGCACCAGATTTTTCCCGAGTATATCAAATACCGGCGTGAATTCTCGCTCGACAGCCAGCTCTTAAAGTGCGAACCTTTTTCTCTACGAGAAGGCCTTAACGAAAATAAGAAACGCAACCAGGGTCGAAGAAACAAACGCTATTTCTTAACGGCAGAGAGGTTTGTTCCATGAAAAAATTACAGAAATTTGCGTTGAGTGCAGTATTGGGCGCGTTGATAGGAACGATGGCCATTCCGGCAACCCCGGTAATTGCTGAAACACCCCAAGATATGCTGGTTATCGCCAATCGCATTGACGATATTACCACGCTTGACCCCGCCGAATCTTTCGAATTCGCTGGCAGTGACGTCATTCGGAACGTCTATGGTCGTCTGGTAAATTTTGATCCGCTAAACCTTGATAAGGGATATGAAGCGGACCTCGCGGAGAGTTGGACAGTATCAGAGGACGGCCGCACCATTACTTTCAATATTCGTGAAGGCGTGAATTTTCATTCCGGCAATCCAGTAACGGCGGAAGATGTAGAGTTTTCCTTGCGCCGGGTCGTCACTCTTGCGAAAACACCGTCTTTTATCCTGACGCAGTTCGGCTTCACCCCCGAGAACATTACGGAAACAATTGTTGCTGATGGCAATACACTTAAAATCACGACCGACAAGAAATACGCCACGTCCTTTGTCCTTAACTGCCTCACCGCGACTGTCGGCGCCATTGTTGATAAAAAGCTGGTTATGGAGAATGAAAAGGACGGTGATCTCGGGAATGAATGGCTGAAAACCAATTCCGCCGGATCCGGCGCTTATAAAATTGTCAGCTGGAAGCCAAGCGAATCCGTTACACTGCAGTCAAATGAAGATTTTTATCTTGGCGCGTCTGCCATGAAGCGGGTTATCGTTCGCCACATTCAGGAAAGCGCTACACAGCGCTTGTTGCTGGAGAAAGGTGATATTGATGTTGCACGCAACCTAAACCCGGAAGATGTGGCCGGCATTACCGGCAAAGAGGGAATTTCCATTGACAGTGAACTGCGTGGACGCCTCATGTATATCTCACTCAATCAGAACCATCCCGAACTTTCCAAGCCCAAAGTTGTCGAGGCAATCAAATATCTTATCGACTACAAAGGTATGCAGGACAGCTTCCTGAAAGGACAGTACAGGATCCATCAGTCCTTCTTGCCGAAAACCTATCTCGGGGCCATTGATGACCAACCCTATACGCTTGACGTCGAAAAAGCCAAAGCTCTGCTGAAGGAAGCCGGCGTCGAAAATCTGGAGGTCGAAGCTGGTGTCCGTGAAGCGCAGGAGCGCGTGGAAATTGCACAGTCACTACAAAATACCTTTGCACAGGCAGGTATAACTCTCAACATTACCATCGGAACCGGCAAGCAAACCTTGACGCGTTATCGAGCGCGCGATCTTGACGTTTATGTTGGCGCCTGGGGACCGGACTATCCCGATCCGCAGACGAATGCAGGAACATTTGCCTATAACCCCGATAATTCAGAAGAAGCAAAGGCAACGGGTCTGCTGGCCTGGAGAAATGCCTGGGATCCCGGTGACTTAACGGCAAAGACGGAAGCCGCGGTTATCGAGGGGGATCGTGATGTGCGAAAGAAGATGTATGAAGACATTCAGCGTGAATTTCAGGCACGAGCGCCCTTCGCCATCATGTTCCAGAAGGATGAGCAAACCGGTCGCAAGAGCAATGTGAAAAACCTCAATCTGGGTGGCGCCATTACGGCTGTTGCCTATTGGCCGGTCACCAAGTAACGCAGTATAAATGACCGTAGCTACAGAACCGGAACGAGGGCGGCGGAAGTCGCCCTTGTCCAAAGCCCTGCTTCCCGTATTGCGGACAGTCGGGACTATAGTCGCGACAATGATTGGCCTGCTGTTCGTAACCTTCATCATCGGCCGGGTAATGCCGATTGATCCTGTTATCTCCGTTGTCGGAGAACGCGCAAGCAAGGAAGCATATGAAGCCGCCTATCGGGCAATGGGGCTGGATCAACCGATCATTGTCCAGTTTTTCTACTACATCGGAGATATCCTGCAAGGCGACTTCGGACAATCGCTTCTGAACGCCCGACCGGTCGCCGAGGATATCCGTCGCGTCTTCCCGGCGACGTTGGAACTTGCAACCCTCGGCACCTTCATCGGGGTATTGATCGGTGTCCCGCTTGGCGTTCTTGCTGCTGTCCGGCGCGGTAGCTGGATAGACCAGATTGCCCGCCTTGTCGCACTGATTGGTTATTCCATGCCCATATTCTGGCTTGGCCTTGTTGGCCTCCTGATCTTTTATGGCATTCTCGGATGGGTCGGAGGTCCGGGTCGTGTCGGCATTTTTTATGTCGATATTGTTCCATCGGTGACAGGCATGATACTGGTCGACAGCCTTCTGGATGGAAACTGGACCGTATTCAAGGATGCTATGAGCCACATCATCCTGCCGGCGTCTTTGCTCGGCTATTACAGTCTTGCCTACATCAGCCGGATGACCCGTTCCTTCATGTTGGAACAGCTGAGTTCGGAGTATGTCACGACAGCCCGGGTCAAAGGCCTGCCTGAATTGACAGTGGTCTGGCGGCATGCCTTTCGCAACATAAAGGTTCAGCTGATTACCGTTATTGCGTTGAGTTACGCGGGATTACTAGAAGGGTCTGTTCTGACTGAGATTATTTTCGCATGGCCAGGCATTGGCTCCTATATCACAACGGCCCTGCTCTCCGCTGACATGAATGCTGTCCTTGGGGGAACAGTGGTCGTCGGCCTCGTTTTTGTCTGTCTAAACGTGTTTTCAGACCTGATGTATAAATTCTTTGACCCGAGGGCAAAATGAGCGTATCTGGCCTACCCTCGGGAAACCACCCAAAATGGCGCAGCTGGCTGCTGACTGATACGCCCACTTCACGACATCACGCCCGCATTGCATCGCTGTATCAGGGCTGGTTATCGTTTCGCTCCAATCCGATGGCAATGTTTGGACTGCTCATACTGCTGATGATGGGCCTGGTCGCCATATTTGCCCCCCTGCTTGCCCCTCACGACCCATTCGTTCAGGACCTGGGTAATCGCCTTGCGCCATTGGGGTCGGACGGTCATCTTTTGGGAACCGATTCCCTCGGCCGGGATATCCTGAGCCGATTAATATACGGCGCCAGAATTACACTCTATATCGTGATCCTCGTTGCTCTTATCGCGCCTGTCGCCGGACTTTTCGTCGGTACCGTCGCCGGATATGCAGGAGGATGGATAGATACAATCCTGATGCGGATAACGGATATATTCCTTGCCTTTCCACGTCTCGTTCTCGCACTTGCCTTTGTTGCCGCCCTCGGCGCCGGCATTGAAAATGCGGTGATCGCGATTTCCTTGACAGCCTGGCCGCCTTATGCACGCATTGCCCGCGCCGAGACTCTCACAATCCGAAAATCGGATTACATCAGCGCGGTAAAATTACAGGGGGCCGGCCCCCTCCGGATTATCACACGGCACATCTGGCCCCTTTGCATCTCGTCTCTGATCGTAAGGGTAACATTGGATATGGCCGGGATTATACTGGCGGCGGCCGGGCTCGGCTTCCTTGGTCTCGGCGCCCAGCCCCCGTCGCCGGAATGGGGGGCCATGATATCGGAAGGACGGAAATTCATTTTGGATCACTGGTGGGTGGCAACGGTTCCTGGCCTTGCCATCTTTCTTGTGAGCCTCGCCTTTAATCTGTTGGGCGACGGCTTGCGGGATGTACTCGATCCCAAGGATGGCGGCTCATGACACGGCTTGAAGTTGACAATCTCTGGGTAAAATTTCCAACACGGAACGGCATTTTTGAAGCAGTTCGGGGGATATCCTTCTCTCTTGGGGAAGAGCGGCTTGGCATCGTTGGCGAAAGCGGGTCGGGAAAATCAATGACAGGCAGGGCAATCCTGCAACTTATTCGGAAGCCGGGCCAAGTAAGCGCAAACCATATCTCTCTTGATGGAGACGATCTTCTCAAAATGAGCAAACGGGAAATACGCAGGATACGCGGCCAGCGCATTTCCATGGTTATGCAGGACCCCAAATTCTCCCTCAATCCCGTGATGACTGTGGGAGAGCAGATGATGGAATCCTATGTGTTGCTGGGAAGAAAATCCCGGTCTGAAATCAGAAACAAGGTTATTGAAGCATTGGAGGCCGTTGCGATCCGGGACCCGTCACGGGTTTTTAACGCCTACCCTCATGAACTGTCCGGTGGTATGGGGCAACGTATCATGATTGCCATGATGCTGATCCCAGATCCAGATATTCTGATTGCAGATGAACCAACCTCTGCTTTGGATGTTTCCGTGCAAATGCAAGTGCTCGATATACTAGATAAGCTCGTGCAGCAACGCGGTATGGGGCTTATCTTCATCAGCCACGATCTTAGTCTTGTCTCGTCCTTTTGCGATCGGGTCTTGATCATGTATGCAGGACGTATTGTCGAAGTTTGCGCGGCGGACAAGTTGCATGAGGCAACGCATCCCTATACCCGCGGCCTTCTGAAATCGCTCCCCCGGCTTGACGCCCCGCAAGAGCGATTGGCGGTACTCACCCGTGACCCGGAATGGGCCAGCGCGGAAAGTGTGAGCGGCGTTAAATGAGCGGCATCGTGATCAAGAAGCTGAGTGTCTGGTTTGATGGCGCGGAAGAGCGCGTCAACGCAGTGAAAGACACCGATCTTCAGATCGCACAGGGCGAGAGTTTTGGCCTTGTCGGGGAGAGCGGATCGGGGAAATCGACTATCCTTCGAGCACTGACCGGATTGATTCCCACATGGTCCGGGGAAATGAAGGTCGCCGGTGAAAGGCTTGGCCGTCATCGTAACCGGCAATTCTACAAGAAGGTCCAGATGGTATTTCAGGATCCATATGCTGCCCTGCATCCGCGTCATTCAGTAGATCAGCTTTTAAGTGAAACGCTCCGTCTACATGGATTTTCCGATGTAGACAGACGCATCGAAAAACTCCTCGACAATGTCGGGCTCGGACCAGCGTTCCGGTTTCGATATCCGCATCAGCTTTCCGGCGGTCAGCGCCAGCGCGTTGCCATTGCCCGCGCCCTTGCACCGGAACCCGAAATATTACTGCTGGATGAGCCAACCTCGGCGCTGGATGTGTCCGTGCAGGCGGAAATTCTGAACCTTCTGGATGACTTACGCCGCGCGCATAAGCTCACCTATCTAATGGTATCACATGACCTGGCCGTGGTCGGACATATGTGTGAGCGGATTGCGGTGATGCAGATGGGAGAAATTGTCGAGATCATGACTATTGAACAAATGCGGCACCTTAATCCGAAGCATCCTTATTCCCGACACTTACTGGAAAGTTCGCTCGGCTATAAGCGCCAGACAGATCAGGTCCCGAAGAAGGCATAGTCTTCATTCTTCTTTGGGTGCCGCCTTATCAAGATTATTAGGGGCAAAGACATCACCAAAAGCGCCTTTACCGGGGCTTTGCGCCGGTTTATCCACCTTCGGCTCGGTAGTGGACCTATCCAGATTATCCGGCTTGAAAACATTCCCGAAAGCCCCCTGACCCGGACTTTGCGTCGCCGAGGGAGCAGAGGTACTTCCCCCGGATGCGCCTGATCCTTGCTGCTTCTGCTGCATTTCAAGCTGACGCTGTTCCCGGATGGCCCGAATACGTTCTTCCTGTATTAGACGCTTTTGTTCCCGGACATCCATTTTGCACACATCCGGGCTATAGGTCTGGGCAAACCAAATGGTGGAAAATCCACCCAAGGCCAGAAGAATGAGAATAATTGCCGCCGGATTGCCACGCAGTATCCTTGGCAGTTGAACCCTCCCGGAAACTGCCGATACCGGCGCGCCGTTAGCTAGCGCCAGCTGCTGATGGCGGCGATAAACCTCATGAATAAGGGCGCCGAAAATAGTCAGGGCAATGATGATGAACGCGAGCGAGGAAATGGACGGGTTAATGCCATAGCGCACTTTCTGCGCAAGTTCGATTGTCAGAGTAGGAAATTTGCCGAAGGTAAAGGTTGTCGTATTGTAATTTTCAAAAGACGCAAGGAATGCAAGCACCGCGGCGGAACCAATCGCCGGTTTCATGAACGGCAGCAGGATTTTCCAGAAAGCCTGTACATGGGTCGCGCCGAGATCCAGCGCCGCCTCGGTCAGGCCTGTATCAAACCGTTGTAGCCGCGCGACGAACACCAGCATGCAATAGGACGCGATAAAAGTGGATTGCCCCAGGATCGTCAGGAATATTCCGTTATGGAGAATGCTGCCCGTACTCATGCCCAGCATCACACTGATGCGGTCCCAGAAAACGAGCGTCGAAATACCGAGAACAACGCCAGGAATAAGGATCGGAGCGATAACAACAGTGTAATAGGTTGCCCGAAGTTTCGGCCATATCTGCGTGAGCAACAAGGCGGCGGCGAGCCCCATAATAACAGAGAGAATAACCGTTCCGACGCCAACGATCAGACTGTTCTCAATGCCGTTCAATATCCGGGTATCATTGGCAAGCACATCAAACCACTCGAACGTCAGGCATTCCCACGGTGTCATTTTAGGGAATGACGGCGAATTGAACGCCGTGATGCTCATGACAATCAGCGGCCCCAGCAGATAGCCGAAAAAAATGACGAGATATGCCCAAAGCATGATTTTCAGGAAGACATTCTCGGCTCTCATTTGCCAATATCTCCTATCCTGACCTTGAATAACTTCATTATCGTCAGAACGATAACGATACAGGACACCAGAAGAACAATGGCAAAGGCAGCGCCTCGCGGCCAATTGCCGCCCTGATTAAACCACTGATAAATAATTTGCGTGAACCAGAGGCTGGACGGGCCGCCCAGAATTTGTGGCGCGGCGAGCGCACCGGCCGTCAGCATGAACACCATGGTGCAGCCCGACGAAATGCCGGGCTTGGCATACGGGATGACCACGCGCCAGTGAATACGCCACCATGGCGCCCCCATATCGCGGGCGGCTTCAATCTGGTTGCGGTCCAAACTCTCGATAACGTTATAAATCGGGAAAATCATCAGCAGGATATAAGCATAGCCAAGGCCCGCATAGAGCGCGACATTTGCCCGAATAAAGTCGATGGGACTGTCAATCAGCCCCATCGTCATCAACATTTCATTGATAAGACCGCTATCACCAAAAATAATCCGGAATGCAAAAGCACGCAGGATCTCATTAATCCAATACGGAATAATCAGCAGCAACACCAAAACACGGATGAAACCGCCACCTTTCGACTGGCCAAGATAATAGGCAAGCGGATAGCAAAGCACGAGATCAAGGATTGTTACAAAAAAAGCGGCAAGCAGGGTTCTGCCGAACACGCCAAGGTCAACAACATTATAGGACGTATCCGCGCCCGGCGCCCCCAGCACCAGATATTTGTAATGCTCCAGCGTATAGGTATCCTTCGGCCCGCCCATCTCCGGCGGCGGAAGGTGGTGGCGGAACGAAAAATCCAGCATGGACAGCTGTGGCAGAATGATCAGGACTACTACCCAGAAGAATATCGCGACCAACAGGAACGTCCCGAGGCCGATCCCGTTCCTGACAAAATAATTTCTGAACAGCTGCGCTATATTCATCCGGCAGTCCTATTCACTGGCCAGCTCACCGACAGGCAAAACAACAGCTTGTTGCGGTTCATATTCCAGCGTCAGCATGCTGCCTTCTGCCGAAGCCCGTTGCTTGCCGATATTAACGAGGGACATCTTAATTTCTTTGCCCTCGGACCCTTCCAGGAAGACGTTATAGATCTGGCCCTCAAACTCCTCATGTTTAACCATGGCGGAAAGCCGGTTGACGGCGGGCGCAACATCTTCGGCTATGTTACAGGCTTCGGGGCGAATGAACATCATCGCAGGATCCCCTACCTTCAGATCTCCTCTTGCAGAGGCTGCAATGCGCGCCAGCAATTCCCCGGTGCGATTTGTGCTGACAAGGGCCATGTCGCCGTCGATTGACTTGATGGTTCCCCGAAACACATTGTTCTCACCCACGAATGACGCAACAAAAGGTGTCGCCGGATCATTATAAATCGCGTGCCCACTTGCGATCTGATCTATGATCCCGGCTCGCATCACGGCAACGTTGTCAGACATCGTCAGGGCCTCACCCTGATCGTGGGTAATATAGATGAATGTAATTCCGACGCGTTGTTGAATCTCGCGAAGTTCCGTTCGCATATGCTGGCGGAGTTTCAGATCAAGCGCAGAAAGCGGCTCATCAAGCAACAGAACATCGGGCTCCGCGCAAAGGGCACGGGCAATGGCGACGCGTTGCTTCTGGCCACCGGAAAGCTCGGATGGAAGTTTATCCGCCTGATCAGACAAGGCAATCATATCAAGCAGCTCATCCGCACGTTTTTGCCGCTCAGCCTTGCCAACCCCTTTAACTTCAAGGGAAAATGTAATATTTTCCCACACTTTCATGAGCGGGAACAAAGCGAGGTTCTGGAAAATAAGAGCAGTTGGCCGTTTATTGGGACCAATGCCCGCCATATCCTTGCCGCCGATCTTTACCTTGCCTTGGCTTGGCTCCAGAAAGCCGGAGACGGACCGCAGGATCGTTGTCTTGCCGCAACCTGACGGGCCCAGAAACGAGAAAAATTCACCGCCCTTGATATTCACATTGGCTTCACGTACGGCAACAAAGTCACCAAACCTGATCCAGACATCTTCCAGATCAACGTCTACCCCTTTGGTCATAAATCATTTCCTGACTGGCACTCTCTTCCCATCAAGCCCCCCTAGAAACAAACTAGGGGTGCCAGCTCACCCGATCGACGACCGGCACCCTGTTATTAAGCCTATGAGCTCTTGAACTTGTTGACATACTCGGTACGAATAGCAGCATACCAAGGAGCCTGAGGCGGCCATGGATTCAGGTTGTTCAGGGAATCGCCCGGATAGGCATCCGCAAAATTCTTCTTATAGGCATCTCCGGCAAACTGATCCGCACCCAGGACAGGTGAGTTGTATCCATGGGAGTCAATGGCTTTACCGGCGTTTTTCGGGTTGTAGGAGAATGTGATAAATTCGTAGATCTGATCGATATTCTTTGCACCAATCGGCATGGACATGCCATCAACCCAGGCCATCGCCCCTTCAACCGGCGCCTGATACATGATCGGATCACCCGCAGTCTTCAGTGCCATTGGCGGACCATCCCATGTCTGGCCAACAATTACACCTTCGTTCAGCAGCCCGTTTTTCTGAGTATCTGCATCATTCCAGAGAAGTTTGATGTTGTTTTTACGGGCAATACACCAATCCGTCACTTTTTCCCAGATCGGGCGCATGGTCTCTTCGGATTCGTATGCTTTCCACATATCGCCGGGGTTCAATTCACCAATCGTCTCCATGTAAAGACCGGCGCAGAGCATCATTGAATGTGGGCGTCCCATGGTCTTTCCAGCATTTTCTTCGGACCAGACATCCCCATAACTCGGGGCTGCACCGGCCGGAGTCCATTTATCCGTCCGCCAGGCGACACCTTCTGTTCCCCAAATATGAGGAAGCCAATGAGATCCTTTTCCTCCGAAATCCCAATCCTTGTTGCCGATAGCCGACATCGCCGGGTTAACCGCATCAAGCGGTACACGGCTCAAATCCCATGGCTGCAGCAATTCAAGCGGTCCCCATTCCAGGCCCTGATTATTCGTCGGCGAGACAATGTCAAATCCCTGACCCTTGTTCGCCTTCATCTTATTGATGATTTCCTCGTTTGAGCCGATGCCCGTGTAGTTGATCTTGATGCCTGTTTCATTTTCAAAATCGGCCAGAAATGGCTCCGGCAAATAATCGGACCACATCAGAATATTGAGTTCGCCAGATGCAGAGAGAGCATTTTTCACAATCGCGGGTCCGGCCGCCGTAAAGGCGCCGACTGCCGTTGCTGTTTTCAGGACATTCCGTCTGCTAAAAGTCTTTGCCGATTTCACGTCAGCAGGGGCAGATTTCTGAGATTTTTCGATCATTTTTCATTTCCTTCTTATGAGCATTGAAATCACTAATAAATGCACGGTTTCAAAGACGCTTTTATTACAAACGGGCTACGGCAGGAACCAACTCAATGGTTAATCTGAATGTCATGATAGCCTATCTGTCAATAAATCAAAGTATATTTGTTGCAGCGCCGAAAAACTGTCCTTGGTGCGACAAAAGGGAATTTACTCCTTATGCTTCAATGCTTTAAATTCGAAAAATATTATATGGCGTCATCCAGAGTATGCTGGACGAGCGTCCAGCGGGGTCATTAGGAATTGACTGGCTTCGACAGCATTTCCATTGCTTCGGCTGCTATTTCGAACGCATGGAGACGAACTTGGTGATCAAAAATCTGGGCCGTCAAAATGATCTCGTCTGCGTCCGTTTCAGACTGAAATTCCCGCAATCTTTCTTTGACGTCCCGGGCATCACCGAGAGCCGTATATGTCATAAACCGGGAGATCGCCGCTTTTTCCTGAAGCCCTAGTTTTTCCGAAAACCCTTCGACTGGTGGCGGTAGTTTGACCGGCATTCCTCTTGCCAGGCCAAGAACACTTTGCATCAGGGAAGTGACAATAAGCTCCGCTTCTTCACGCGTATCCGCCGCCTGGAGATTCATTGCCGCCATGACATATGGTTGCTCCAGCTGCTTCGAAGGTTTGAAGTTTTGCCTGTAAAGATGAAGAGCCTGCCTCAGGTCGGTCGGCGCAAAATGCGAAGCAAAAGCATATGGCAGCCCAAAATGAGCGGCCAGTTCTGCGCCATAGAGGCTGGATCCCAGTATCCAGAGCGGGACTTTCAAGCCAGCACCGGGAACTGCCTGCACCCGCTGACCTGGTTCAGGGTCCGCAAAATATTGTTGTAATTCCAGTACATCCCGCAGAAAATTATCGACACTTCCGTTCAACGACCGCCTCAGCGCCTGCGCCGTAAGGCCATCCGTGCCGGGCGCGCGCCCCAGCCCCAGATCTATCCGTCCGGGATATAGGGAAGCGAGCGTGCCGAACTGCTCCGCTATGACCAGGGGCGCATGATTTGGCAGCATCACGCCACCAGAGCCGATCCGTATTTTCTTCGTTTGGGCTCCGACATGGGCGAGCAGAACGGAGGTCGCCGCACTGGCTATACCGGGAATATTATGATGCTCTGCCAGCCAGTATCGATAGTATCCAAGCTTTTCCGCAAGCTGTGCTATTTCAACTGAGTTTTTGAAGGATTGCCCGGCCGTGCTCCCTTCCATGATAGGTGCAAGGTCCAAAACAGATAATCGGGTCATTATTTTTCACCGTTTTTATTCTTGAATAGCCCCACAACCCTGTTGATACGGTGGGTCGTCAGGTAAAGATTGGTCTCACTCGCGTTAATACCATCTATTAATCGCATCTGCCGCAGCACCTTGTCGAGATCTGCCAGTGTTTCTGCCCCAAATTCTACGATAAGGTCCCAACGACCGTTTGTCGAATGAATAGCCTGAATTTCCGGAAAACCCCGCAAGCGCGTAATGATCCGCTCGTTTCCCTTCCCCTCGATTTCGATCAGGGTAATACCGCGGACCGGCATATCCGCCATGTCTTCTTTCAGCACGACAGTAAAGCCGAGGACTTCCTCATCCTCCAGCAAACGGTCAATTCGCGTGCGAACTGTGGCGCGTGACAGCCCGAGGGACAGGGCAAGCTCCGATACCGAAGCACGCGCATTCTGCCGCAGGGCGCTCACCAGTTGTCGATCAATATTATCCATAATGATTAAATTCCTTAGTCAAATTGGAAATAATAGCGCCGATTTTTGGCATTTTTCCTAATTGATACTGCCATATGAAAATATCAAATTATCAATATGAAAAGTACAGTATTTGGAGAAAATCGCAAATGAGCAGCAAGTCAATGTTGTTGGTTGGTGTTCCTGCCGAACAGGGCAGTCGGAGAAGGGGTTGCCTGATGGGACCCGATGCCCTTAGAACCGCCGGAATTTTGGAGATGCTGGAACGCCTTGGATATGAGGTGACGGATAGCGGAAATCTCGTGTCTGAACCATCCGCAGATATTCCCCATTCAAATCCTCAGGTCCATCATCTCAGCGACTATGCCGCCCTGATTTCAAAACTGGATCAGTTTTGCCAAGGGGAAATCGATGACCGGCACCTGCCGATTTTCATCGGTGGCGATCATTGCATTGCGGCCGGTATTCTTCCGGCACTCGCCCGCAAAAGTGAACAGGAAGGGCGAGAACAATTTGTTCTCTGGCTGGATGCCCATACGGACTTTCAGACTCTGGAAAGCACGGATACGGGAAACCTGCACGGCACGCCCGTGACCTACATGATTGGCGACCCGAGTTTCGACGGCTTTATTCCTGCCCCCACGAAAGCCATCAAGCCGGAGAATATATGCATGATGGGTATCCGTTCTGTCGATCCGGCGGAACGGGAGCGTATCGCACGTACAGGCATCGACGTTCATGATATGCGCGCCATTGATGAGTTTGGAATAGCGCCGCCCCTGCGCCGCTTCATCGATCGGGTTCGGCGCGCCAATGGACGCCTGCATGTAAGCCTGGACATAGATTTTCTGGATCCCGAAATCGCACCGGCTGTCGGCACGACGGTTACGGGTGGCGTCAACCTCCGTGAAGCCCATCTGATAATGGAAATTCTTTACGACAGTGGCCTGGTGACGTCCCTCGACATCGCCGAGTTGAACCCGTTTCTCGACGATCGCGGGCGCACCTGCAAACTTGTTGTTAATCTTGTCGCAAGCCTTTTCGGCCAGCGCGTTCTTGATACTAAGACGAGGAGCATCTGATCATGACCGTCCGTCCCCCGAAAGACATCAATATCGTTCCCTTTGTAAGCGTCGATAACATGATGAAGCTTGTATTGAATGTCGGCATCGAGACGTTTCTGGCTGAACTGGCCGACTTCATCGAAGCAGATTTCCGCCGCTGGGAACTGTTCGACAAGACGCCCCGCGTTGCCTCCCATTCACCGGAGGGGGTGATCGAATTGATGCCAACGAGCGACGGCAATGTCTACGGATTTAAATATGTCAATGGTCATCCGAAGAACACGCGAGCCGGATTGCAGACAGTCACCGGCTTTGGTGTCCTCTCGAATGTGGACAACGGATATCCAGTTCTTCTATCCGAGATGACGATCCTGACAGCGCTTCGAACAGCGGCAACTTCTGCCGTGGCGGCAAAATATCTGGCACCGGATAACGCAGAGTGTATGGCGATTATCGGCAACGGAGCACAGGCAGAATTCCAGGCAATGGCCTTCAAGGCCCTTCTCAATATCAGGAAAATTCGGCTTTATGATATTGATGCCAGCGCGACGGATAAATGTATCCGAAATCTGACCGGGCGAGGGTTTGAGATCACATCATGCAAAACTGCAGAGGAAGCTGTCGAAGGGGCTCAGATCATTACCACAGTCACAGCGGACAAACAGTATGCCACAATCCTGACCGACAACATGGTGGGCGCGGGCCTTCATATCAATGCGGTTGGCGGTGACTGCCCTGGAAAAACGGAGTTACATTCTGACATTCTTCTTCGCTCGGATATTTTCGTTGAATATCCCCCGCAAACAAGGATTGAAGGGGAAATTCAGCAGCTGGCTGAGGATCATCCGGTCACGGAGCTTTGGCAGGTTATTTCCGGCGATCTTCCCGGACGGCGCAATCAGAGCCAAACGACGCTGTTTGACTCTGTTGGTTTCGCCACGGAGGATTTCTCCGCATTGCGCTATGTGAGGAGCAAACTACCAGGGACACCATTTTTTGACAGCCTCGATATGGTGGCCGATCCGGATGATCCACGGGATCTGTTTGGCATGCTGCTGCGTGCGGACAAACCCTCCTGACTCATTGACTTAACGTGATCGGCATCGTTTCATCTTGATATTTTAACAATTGAAGTATATAGTCGTGCATATCTTTTAATATGAGAAGTCTTGACTAATTTCCAGTTTTTCCGGGCAGGGACGGGATGCGCCGTCTACCAACAAATCGCTCTCCGACATTGACGCTAGCAGAAAATTCGATCGTAAGTGGTTCGAAGTTGCGCGGACGTTTGCCCGTCCGGACGCGAAAAGCGGGGTACTCCAATTACTGACAACCGTTGTTGCGCTTGTCTCGCTTTGGACCGCCATGATCATTATTGTGGATGATGCTTACTGGCTCGCACTTTTGCTTGCTATTCCCACTGCAGCCTTTACCGTACGGCTTTTTATTATCCAGCATGATTGCGGGCATCATTCCTTCTTTCGATCTCCCCGCTGGAATGACATGATCGGCCGCCTGATCGGGATTGTTACTTTGACACCACATGAATATTGGCGGCGTTCACACAATACTCATCATGCAACCTGTGGCAATCTAGAGAAACGGGGTATCGGCGATGTCAGCTTGTTGACCGTCGCCGAGTATCAGGCTCTGGGCCGCTGGGGGCGTCTTGCCTACCGGATATATCGAATGCCCGTCGTCATTCTCGGAATTGGCCCTATCTATCTTTTTGTCTTTAAATACAGGTTGCCTCTCGATCTCATTCGCCAGCGTCCGGCATTGCTGATTGGTATTATGGGGACTAATCTCGGAATTGCCGCCATGCTGTTAACGCTTGGCTTCAGTTTCGGTTTTGTTGATATCCTCATGGTGCAGATTCCCGTAGTAATCCTCTCATCGACGGCCGGAGTCTGGTTGTTCTATGTTCAACATCAATTCGAGCGTACTTACTGGCGAAATAAAGAAGACTGGAATATTCACGAAGCCTCAGTGATGGCGAGCAGCCATTATGATTTACCACAGCCGCTCCGCTGGTTTTCCGGCAATATTGGCATTCACCATATTCATCATCTCTCCTGTCGCATCCCCAATTATCGATTAAGTGCCTGCCTGGCCGAGATTCCGGGGCTCAAGTCCCTAAACCGCATCGGCATTCGCGACAGCCTTGCCTGCCTGCGGCTGGCATTATGGGATGAAAATACGCAACGCCTTATTTCCTTTAAGTGCCTTCGAAAGCTGACCTCAACGACATAGTTATTTCGAGTATTTGCGCTGGGTCGACATTCACGCCTTGAAATTAGATGCATATGCAGATAAATAGTCTGAATGATCAACAGCTCAAAGATTGAGACAACACCTGCCTGTATTTGCCTCCGCTTCCGCAAGGCCGCGCGGCGGGTGAGCCAGATTTATGACCAGCATCTTGAACCCTATGGGATTACCATTACCCAATATGGGCTGCTCGGTCATATACGCCGGTTTGAAGGAATAAGTGTTGGCGCGCTCGCGGAGAAGCTGGTGATGGATCCCACAACCCTCACCCGGAACCTGCGGCCGTTGGAACGCAAAGGGTTTGTCCTTATGATACCTGATGAGAAAGACCGCCGGAGTCGTAACTTGAGCTTGACGACATCCGGATATGAAGCGCTTGTTGCCGCCCGCCCGGGATGGGATACCGCTCAGGAAAAAATCGGAAATGTCCTTGGGTTCGATACCAATAAGCTGATGATCGATACCATTGATCAAATGATCGAAGATCTCAGGGAGTAATTTTTTTGCCCAATTATCTGCATATACAGCTAAAAATCAGGAATTCCCAATGACACAGGAGAGTATGGTCAGCACGAAAACAATAGTTCCAAAGGGCAATCCGCTCCTTAACGCACCAATTTTGGGAACGCTGGCCCGCCTCAGTATTCCCAACGTCATCGCCATGCTCGCCACGTCACTTGTCGCAGTGGCGGAGACAGCCTATGCCGGACAGCTTGGCACGCCCGCATTGGCGGGGCTGGCACTGGTTTTCCCTATGGTCATGCTGCAGCAAATGCTGTCTGCAGGTGCCATGGGTGGCGGTGTTTCCTCCTCAATCAGCCGGGCGCTCGGCGCTGGAAGCGAAGCCCGTGCGGCCCGCCTTGCCCTTCATGCTTTACTCATTGGCGCGTTGGCAGGGCTTTTCTTCTGTGCGCTCTTTCTCCTGTTTGGAATGCCTATCTACAGCATGCTGGGTGGGGATGGCGTTGTGCTGATGGAGGCACTGGCATACTCAAACATTGTATTCTTCGGCGCCTTTGGAGTTTGGATGACCAACACGCTCGCCTCCATCATTCGCGGAGGCGGAGACATGAAAACACCCTCGATTACCCTGCTGATCGTCGCGGTGTCGCAATTTCTGCTGGCCGGCGCCTTCAGTCTCGGATGGGGTCCTTTCCCTGCCCTCGGCATGGCCGGAATCGGCATTGGCCTGGTGATTGCATTCAGTGTCTCAACAGTGTTCCTGTTCTGGTATCTGCTGTCCGGCCGGGCCCGTATTACACTCTCATTCAATGATTTGCAGCTGCAGGCCGAGATGTTTCGCGACATCCTGAAGGTCGGCGCGATTTCCTGCATTTCCCCGCTTCAAACCGTTCTGACCATCCTGATCCTCACCCGCCTCATCTCCGAATTCGGGGTGGAGGCATTGGCAGGATACGGAATTGGCGCGCGGCTGGAATTTCTTGTTGTCCCTATCGCCTTTGCCATTGGTGTTGCCTGTGTTCCCATGGTCGGCATGGCCATAGGTGCGGGTAATGCTGCCAGAGCCCGCCAGGTCGCCTGGACGGGCGGCATCTGTGCGGGGCTGTCTATTGGGCTGATCGGAATTGTTGTCGCGCTTTTCCCGAATATCTGGTCCGGCATGTTTACAAACGTTCCTGCAGTATTAGACTCCGCTGGATTATATTTCGCCTGGGTCGGACCTTTTTATGGCCTCCTCGGCCTTGGCCTCTGCCTTTATTTTTCGTCACAAGGGGCGGGCAAAGTTATTGGTCCCGTCGTCGCGGGAACTGCTCGTTTGGTGATCGTTGCAATCGGAGGTATCCTTCTTGCGACAGGCAATGCGCCCAACTGGTCTATTTTCGCTTTGATTGGCGCCGCGATGGCAATTTATGGTGCAGGAACAGCATTCTCTGTATATCGTGCCCGCTGGTGACCGGTAACAACATTCGGTACCACAGTCGACCTATTCCGGTCAGACTGACCAAGCGGAGCCGTATGTATGATTACCTTTGCCTTTGCCATCCTGTTTCTGATTATCACACCCGGACCCGGTGTTTTATCGACAGCCGGAGTTGGTTCCGCATTCGGACGGACGGCAGGCATTCGCTATGTAACCGGGCTTTTTGTCGGAAATAACCTTGTCGCCATTGCTGTAGTATCCGGACTAGCCACAGTGGTCTTGGCCATTCCAATGGTCCGAAATATCCTGTTTGCCCTCTCCGCACTTTATCTATTGTTTCTTGCCTTCAGGATTGCCACTGCGGGCGCAAAGATTGCTTTTATAGAGTCAAGCCGCGAACCGGGTATATGGGCCGGCATTACTCTCCAGCTGATCAATCCGAAAGCCTATGCCGTCAACACGGCAATCTTCAGTGGCTTCCCTTTCATGCCCGATGCCCTATTCTTGGAGACAGTGCTGAAGTTTACTATCCTGAATGCAATCTGGATCCCGACGCATCTGCTTTGGCTCGCAACCGGAATCCTGATCCAGCGCCTTGAGCTGGCACCGCATATCCAGTTTCGCATCAATCTGCTGATGGCGGGCGCGATGCTGCTGGTGGTCGCCCTCGCCGTCTACGCGCAATTCTGAACGGCGACCCTAATCCGAACAGTTGTAATCATTCCTCTTTCTCGATCGCATCCTGAAAATTAATCGTCCCGTCCTCATTCTTCGTAAACGCCTTTTCAAACGCATTTGAAAAAATACTGATGAATGCCGACCATAAATCACTTTCCGGATCATTTAGGTTCCCCTCGATTGGAACACGGAGGGCAAACTGATCTTTAGGCTGGTTTTCGAACAACTCCACAAAACCCGACAGCAGTGCTTCCCATAGCGCATTGAGCGGGTTTTCATCCTTCTCGATACCCACCATTTTCACATCCGTTGCGACCAGCTTTATGTATCCCTTCACCTTCCCATCCGCCGCGGCCAGCTCGCTGAATATACCGATCCTCCCGCCTTCAAAATCGACCGCAGCATAGGCGCGTCCGTAATCGTTAAAGGCAGTGAGATCGGCCTCGTTCAACTCCAATGTCGTATCGAAATCCGGTATTTCCCTAAAAATGTTGAGGCGTCCGTCAAAGCTGAGCGCCCCGCCGCCAATAGAAGTTCCGGATATCTTAACACGGGACGGAAGCGGTGTTTCCCTGTCGGTTACGTTTCGAAGATTGCTGACTGTCGCATCAATATTCTCCACGAAGAGATTGATATTAGGCTCAGCGGTATAGTCGATATAGGCCACCCGGCCGCTATGAACCGCAAGGCGGTTTATGCTGAAAGGCGACAAGGCATCCACGAATTCAAGCCATCCGCCGCCCTCACCCGTCTGCGTCTTGGAGAAATTCATGTTGGCCTCATAAATATCGATTTCCGCGACCACAGCCCCCTCCAGAAGGGCTTTCCACTCAATGGATAAATCAATAGTTCGCGCGGCGGCGAAAGGAACATCCAGCCCGTTTTCCTGCTTTCGAATTTCAAGCGTATGAATTTTATAGGCACCGCGCCATAGGTTGAGATCAATATCCTCTATGCCCCCGCGATACCCATCGAGAAGCGCAATCTGCGTGTTCACGTAATCCTTGACCCAGAGCGGTAGATACAGGCGCCCCGCAACCAGCAATGTCGCAATCACAATCACAGCAATGATAGTTATCTTTCGCTTGGGATGGGATTTGAACATAGCTTGCCCTTTCACCGACTCTTCTTGGCAATACCGCCCATTCTGATCTCGCGGGCTTTGTCTTCTTGCGTATAGGTCCGGGAAAATTCGGCGCCAATCAGCAAAATCAGGCAGGAATAGGAGACCCAAAGCATCACCAGAATTATCGACCCGGCGGCGCCGAAGCTGGATGCAGGCTCTGCCATCTTGAAATAGAAATTCAAGGCATATTCACCGATAGAGAAGAGTATCGCAGATATCACCCCGCCATAGAATGCGACATTCCATTCCACATGCGCGTCCGGCAGTATTTTGAAAATCAGAGCAAAAAGGGTGACAATAATACAAAACGAAAAAGCAGTATTGAAAATGAGAAGTCCCTGCGCCCAATCCGGGGAAAACTGTGTCGCGAACCAATCACTGAAAATCGTGAAAAAAGCTGTAAAGGACAGGGAAATGAGCAATAGGAACCCGACGATCAAAATGAGGCCGAACGAGATGAGGCGACTTTTCAGGAACACCCACCATCCTGCTTTCTGACTTAATTCCACGCCCCAAATGTAATTCAAGGACCGTTGCAACTGAGCAAACAGTCCCGTAGCACCAAATATCAGTGTCGCAACACCCGCAATCATGGCCCAGAGATCTCTATCTCTTTGCTGGGTTTCCTCAACAATTTGCTTGATGCTCAGGGAAACATCCCGACCCAGCATGTTGCCGATATATCCAAGAATTTCCGTCTCCACCCGTTGCTGGTCAAAGAAAACGGCAGCCACCGCCATCACAATGATCAAAAGGCCTGGCAGCGAGAAAATAGCGTAATAGGCTGCAGCGGCACTTTGCGTAAACGGATCATCGCTCAACCAGTTCTGAAAGGATTTGTAAAGGGTGGTGATAAAGAACAATATTCTGCTCCAGTATCGCGGTTAAGTCTGATCCCCGGCTTCGTTCGAAAAATTTCAAATCCCAACGGATGAAATTGAAACATTACGCAGACCGGAGGTCAGAATTATTGCCGCTCCCATCATTACCTGGTGGCAATGATGTACACGGCATGGATGATGCCGGGTATGTAGCCAAAAATTGTTAGCAGCACATTTATCCAGAAATGTTTGCCTAACCCGACCTCAAAAAAGACGCCGAGCGGCGGCAAGATCACAGCAAGTATGATCTTAAGTACGTCGCTCAGCAGACTGTCGCTTGTTCTAACTAAAGGCATGTTTCGTCATCCCAAGCTGAAAGTCTCCAATTCGATTAAGTAGCATCATCAATTTCGTCCGTTACTTCTTCAATTGCCTCGCCCACCGGACTTTCATCCTCACAGGCACTAAGAGCCAGCGGGGCGGCAACAAGAACGAAACCCATCAACATCATCTTCAAGGCTTTCATAACTTTTCTCCTCTCATCAAAAATACGCATAACAAACGCCGGTAATCGCATTTGGTTCCCAGATTTAATTGTTCGGTAGAGCCACGTTGAATTTTTAAGGACATTCAGACGATCTTAGAAAACCGCATAACAACTCATGAAACCTCAAACTCCCGCCAATGGGAACCATCGAAAGGCTCGATTGTTGGTTTAGCCGGTTACTTAATGAAAGGAAGATGACATGAGCGAAGTACGTCCATCTCTGGAGGAAATCTTGAAGGATCCTTCCGCTGCTTTTAATTCACCTCGAGATGTCGTTGATGATCCAAAGCTGAGCGATCAAGATAAGAGCGAAATCCTGAAAATCTGGAAGGAAGATGCGGAAGCCCTCATCCGTGCCGAATCCGAGAATATGAAAAGTGCACACCGCACCTCACCTGCACCCGAATTGCTTGCCGAGATTTCGAACATCCAGATCGAATTTGAGGAAGGGCGAAAGAACAACAATGATAGCTGATCTGACAGGTGAACTTGCATATCTGTCCTGGCAAGAGCTCTTGCTGCGTGTCGGGATGGCTATGCTGTTCGGATTAATATTGGGGCTTGAGCGCGATACAAAGAACAAGCCGATAGACTTTAGGGCATACATGATTGTTTCAGTGACAACATGCGTTCTCGCCATTCTCGGACAAGAGATCTATTCCGACTTTTCCGATGCCAGCAAAATTATGAGGGTCGATATCGCCAATATAATTGCTGGTGTTATGACAGGCATTGGTTTTCTGGGCGCCGGGGCCATTATACGTCGCGATAACAGCCGGGTTATCGGCACGGCAACCGGAGCCAGCATCTGGGCAGCAGGCGGAATAGGACTTACGATCGGATTCGGATTTTACAGTCTGGGTATTGTTTCATTCTTCGCAATAGGACTTATCATGCTCGCTGGCGGCATCGTAAGAGCCAAATTGTCCGGCATAGATGATAAGGAAATCAGAGATGAGGAACGGCGAGAGCAATAACGAATGAGATGCTGGTTCTCGGGAACAGAGAGTTTTGAGCAAAAAAAGCGCCGCAATCAGATGCGGCGCTTTCTTTCTGGGTACCTCTTAGGAGGCAATGTCCCTTTCAAATTTATTCAGCATGTCCTCCGCTTCTTCGCGGGCCACACCGTATTTTTCCTGTAGACGACCGAGAAAAATTTCCCGGTCGCCATCTATCTGATCCAGATCATCATCGGTCAGTTTGCCCCAGGTTTTTTGGGCTTCACCTTTGATCTGTTTCCATTTTCCTTTAAGGATATCTTCGTTTAACATAGTGCATCCTTTCCGTGTTGTTGCGAGGCCTAGTTGGTAGACGAGGACTTGTAGTTAGAAATCAGTGACGCTTTCTTGGCTGTCAGCTGGTATTCATAGTCGTCTTCGACCTGAACAACTTTCGCTGTGTCATAAGGAAGACTCAGCTCTTCACCGCCAAGGCCGAGAATTTTATCGACGCCAACAATGAGCTGGCTCGCCTTACCGTCCTTGAACGTGATGTCTTCAACATCACCCATGGATTCGCCTTCAACATTAACAAGCTTGGCGTCGAGAAGTTTTTCAACGCTATAACCTGATGACGGGATCATGCGCACCTGATCACTTGAAGCGTCGTCCTTCTCATAAGTGAATTCGGTCGCACGCTCGATTGCATCTTCTGATATAGGCATGATGACATCACCATCTGCATTCATGCGAACCATGCTGTCATAATCAAATGCCGCGAGCTTACCCATGCCGAAGAAATCGCCATCACCAATAACGATCAGGACTGCTTTACCGTCCTGATCCAAGATGACATCCTGAATAACGCCGACACGTTCCTCTGCGGAATTATATGCAGGCTCGCCAATGATGTTCGTTGCCATCGTACGAGGGTCGACCTGAACATCCTTAATGTCGAGCATGTCGTCTTTCTCATTGAAGACAAACTCCTTCATGTCCCTGTAAGCCTCTTTCGTGGCCTCAGTGGTTTCTTTAGCTGTTTCCTTTACAGCCTCCTTGGTTTTATCCCAGCCTTCCTTGACTTCCTGCGTCACTTCCTTGGTTGTACTGTCTTCCGTTTTTGCCGTCTCGGCAAAGGCCGGGGCAGCGCTCATAAGCGCAATGATAGAAGCTGTTGCTAAAATCTTGGTTTTCATAATTCGCTCCTTTAGTGGTCTCGAAAAGTAACCTTGCACAGGACGAACGAGCGGTTTGGGAAAAGGTTCCTCATATTTCGGAACCTTTTATTTTTACCTGTGTTGGTAACCACGCAGGCACTTGGGAACTCGGAAAGGAGACGGAGACCATGCAAAAAAGTATGATCAAAATGCTCAACGGTCTCGTAAATCGTTGTGAGGACGCACGGGAGTTCTATACCAGCGCCGCGCGCCAGACGAAAAATGAAGAATTGAAAGATATTTTCCGGAAAATGGCATCGACACGCGAAAGCATCATTATAAATTTGAAGACTCACGCGAACTCTCTAGCCAGCGAACTTGACGACGGCGGCACTCTTTCAGGCCAGGCATCAAATATTTTCAAACTTCTGAAGGCCCGAGTTGGCAACACAGACATATCGCTAGTCACGGAGTTGGAAGCCGCAGAGAATAAAACTCTGAAAGAATTTCAAAATGCACTTGAGAGCAATCCGCCCGAAACAACTCGCAGTCTGATAGAACGACAGATGCGTATCCTGACTCAAACACACAACCACATGAAATATATGAAAGAAAAATTGAATAAAGCCGCCTGAGTTCTAAAAATACATTTGTTTTTTTAATTAAATTGAATGATCCCGAATTAAAGAATAAGCAGTATTTAACTCTCGCCAAAAATGTAAAATTACCAGAAACAATAACGTTGGCATACGCTAAGGTGTAAAATAGACTTCGGTATATTGTTACCTGAGCCGCTCATGCAAACCAGCTTATTTTAAAGGTTGTCCTAATGGCATGTTTTTTGTTGGGTACTCTCGCCACGCTTTGTCTCGTGGCCAGTTTGATGCCCTTTGTGCCGGCAGCACATGGGATTTTCCGAATTTTCGACTTCTGCCGACTGCAAATTGCCGCAATCTCTGCAGTGACCCTAATCCTGACGCCTGTGCTTTTACCTTTAAATATTTACTCTTCTGCATTTGTCGGAATGTCGGTTGTTACGATAGTCATCCAGCTTTGTTATATCATTCGATTTACGCCATTATGGCGCAAGCAATCTGCTAATTACGATCCGGGCCACCAAAACGCAGCAACTTTCAGTTTGCTGGTATGCAACGTCAAACAAGGGAATGACGATCATTTCCGTCTGGCCAGCCTGATAGAAAAGCATGATCCCGATATCGTTGTTCTCATGGAAACCGATCAAGCCTGGCTCGACTCTCTGGCCCTCGTTCTTGATCGATATGAATATGATTTAAGCTGTCCACAGGATAATAGCTATGGAATGCATTTGTCGTCACGGCTGAAAATACTAAAGGGCGATATTAAATTTCTTCTGAACGAGAAAATTCCGAGTTTTCATTGTCTCCTTGAAATTGAAAACGGTCATACTTTTGAAATGATCTCTATACATCCCGATCCGCCGATTCCGCACGACGATACAATTGGTCGGGACGCAGAGATCTTGCTGGCTGGTAAATTGGCAGCGAAAAGACACCACCCGATGATAATTACCGGCGATCTGAATGATGTCGCCTGGTCAGAAACCACTCGGCGCTTCCTTAGGATTTCCAGATTACTGGATCCACGGCAGGGTCGCGGTATGTATAATACCTTTGACGCCCGCGTTCCCATCTTGAGATGGCCGCTGGACCATATTTTTCACTCTGAAGAATTTGAACTTGTATCGATTAGCCGCGAGCCGGCCGTAGGATCAGATCACTTTCCGATGTTTTATGAATTTTCCCTGGTGTATGAAAATGGCAACTCACTCCCGGACGAACCCACCGAAGAAGATATAGAGGATGCAAATTCATTAATTAGCACTGAGAAAAATCGGTCTCGAAAACCGGTCGGGGAAGACTGGGAAGACTGATAAACCCTACCTCCCTTCCGGAATACTCGCTTCGGCAACACGTTTTGCAACTTCTATGTCATTGGATACGCCGCTCGCCACGATTGTTCCATGATAAACAACAGCCCATTTCCATGAGTCAACCGGTTGATCACATTCCCAATCCTGTTTTTGCTTTTCAACCATTAGCTCATAGTCACCAGCATCCGCACATATCTTTTGGGCTTCCCACTGCATTATTCAGTTACCTCAACATAATTTTTTCGCGGTCAGAAATAGTAAGTGCGTCAACAACAAACATGGCGGAACCACTGCTCGAACAGATATATGCCAGAGTGCACCAATGGAATGTGTCTCACCTGTGAATCCAAAGCAGCGTAGCATGTATCTAATTGTTAATCATCCGCTCAGGCAAGGAAAAACCGCCTTAAAAGGCGGTTTTATATTTCAAAATTTGTATCCCCTGAAGAGAAAGTCTCTTCAGATTTTCTGGTTAGTCATCTGCTTCTTCTTGTATGGCTTTACCAGCCTTTTCAATGTCCTTACCAGCTCCTTCCATTGTTTCACAAGCAGTCAGCGAAAGCGCGGACATCGTAAAAAGTGCCAATACAAAATACCGAAGTTGTTTTTGAATCGTAAGCATTTATCTGTCCTTTCAATAGGCCCGATTATCAGAAATACCAACAAAAGATCGACCGAAAAGTTCCCTATTTGTTGAGATATTTAGCCGCGGCGAACCCAGCTATTCCGGCGAGGACCAACGTCGTTTTCGGGTTACCGTTGATTGATTTTTCAAACTCCTCACCCGCCACGGATGCCGCAACCGCCATCATTTGCGAAATCTCGTCCGCTTGTGGCTGTTCTTTTGGCTTTGATCTCACCGCAAAATAGGCAATCACGGCAATTATAAGGCATACCAAAATGACGGTACCTGCGGTTGCCAAAGCTGCAAGATGAAGAGATGTGTAAAGGCTCATCCAGCTATAAAAAGACAATGCCAAGAAGAAAAGCGCGATAAACGACAACGCGGCGGTCAGCGCTATTGCTGTTATCCCGATTGCACCACGCTGCAAAATCTCAGATTTCCGCGGCAGCAAACTGTCAGAGATAACTTGCTGCAAAATTTGGAATAAAGGATTCACGGATTAGCTCCGGTTACGAAGCAACATACTCGCGAGAAAGCCCGCAGCAAAAGCAATCGCAATGCTTTGTCCTGGCTTCTCTCTCACATGATCTTCAATGTGGTGAAGCCCGTCCTGACCGCGGTCCTTCAGTTCGCCCAGTTTTTCTTTGGTTCTAGCACTGAGTTTCTCCGCCCCTTCGACGCCATCTCTCTTCAAGCTGGCGGTCAGCTCGGATACATGGCTTTTCAAGGACGCGAGATCTTCTTTTAGTTCATTGATTTCAGGATAGGAATCAGCTGCTTTGGTCATTATAAAACTCCGTTTTGATCGTGTATATCCTGCGACAAACGAACAGACCAAAAAAGAGTTCCAAGATTAATCGGGAGGGGAAAACATATATCCCACACCACGCATGGTTTTTATAATGCGCGTTCCGTCATCTCCAAGTTTTTTGCGGATACGGCCAATCTGTATGTCGATCGCGCGATCATAGGAATCATACTCACCATCCCGCGTCAGCTCAAAAAGCCGCTCCCGGCTAAGTGTCCGGTTTGGTGCCATGACCAGAGCTTCCAATAGCTGAAATTCTCCAATCGTCATATCTAGTGAATTGCGATTACCGTCGAAAACCTGAAATTGGTCCCGATCCAAGGTAAATTCGCCGAAGTTTAGATTTTTCTTCGAATCGGGCTCCTGCTCTTTTAGTTGTGCAGAAGACGCCGAGATTTTCTCTTCGACACGCCTCAAGGACGCCTTTATGCGTGCCTTTAGTTCTCGTAGTTCGAAAGGTTTGGTTAGATAATCATCTGCCCCCATTTCAAGGCATATGACTTTTTCCGTTGTATCATTTTTTCCGCTGACAACGATAACAGGAGCCTGAGTATGCTGACGGATCACAGGAATCAGACTGGTGCCGTCGGTATCGGACAGGACAAGATCCAGCAAAATGATGTCAGGTTGTTCTTTAGATAATTTTTCCGGCAGTTCCGAACCGTCCTTCATAGAGACAAAAGAATAGCCCTCACCTTGCAGGTAAACTTCCAAAACAACCTGAAGCCCTGCGTCATCGTCAACTGACAGCACAACCCCCTTACTCATCACATTAATTCCTTATTACATTGTCCAAAATACTTATAAGGCCAGTTACGAAATTGATACAAATTTTTTCAAAAATATTACAAAGCCGAAAAACCGACGATACAGACGCTGCATACCTTTATTGCAAGTTCAATGACGCAATAGCAATAAGGAAGACAGCAAATGTTCAACAATCAGGATCTGACAACCGAAATGCCCGGTCTGAGAAATTTTGCGCGCCGCCTGACGAAAAATCACCATGAGGCGGATGATCTTCTTCAGTATACCCTTTTGCGGGCAATGGAAAAGAAACATTTGTTTCAGGAAAATACAGACCTGTTCAAATGGACGTCTAAAATTATGTACAACCACTTTGCGTCGGATTATCGTCGCAAGGTCAAGTATGAAACTAAATATGATCCAGAAAGCTATCTTGAAAATGAATCAATCGATGCACCTCAGGAAAAGCAGCTCGAATTGAATTCAGTAAATGAAGCGATGAAAAAGCTCTCATTTACCCATCAAGAAATCCTCGTCATGATCTGCGTACAGGGAATGAGCTATCAAGAGGTTGCCGATTGCCTGGAGATCGCAGTGGGCACCGTTCGTTCCCGCCTTTCAAGAGCGCGGGAGCATCTACAGGAACTCTTGGACCCACTTGACTAATCAGGTAAATCCGGAAAACCCGGATTACAGATCCGGGTTTCTTATTTCCGCAAAGCTATTACCGCTCATATATTTAACAACAGTTGCTTTCAATTCAATTTCATCAATTGGTTTGGGTAAATATGTATCCATACCTGCAGCCAAGCATTTGGCCTTGTCCCCCACCATGGCATGAGCTGTCATTCCGACAATTGGAGTACGGCTTGTATCCGTTTCTTCTTCTATACTCCTGATGAGCCGGGTGCTGGAAAAACCATCCATTTCCGGCATCTGGATATCCATCAGAATCAACCCATAATGATTTTCCTTCCATTGATTAACTGCCTCTAGCCCGGTTCTCGCGACATCAAACTTTATGTCCATATCTTCCAAGATATGGCCCAGCACAGTAATGTTCCCTTCATAGTCTTCGACAAGTAGCGCCTTTGGTGTGCCTTCGATTTGAGCTTTCAGTTCATCAATCCGCTTTTTCCTGAGAGCTTCATTCTGGGCTTCATCCCTGGATAATTCATCTTTTGGCGCAACAAACGGGACGATCAGGGAGAACACAGAACCTTTTCCAGTCACGCTTTTAACTTCGATACTTCCACCCATCAATCCCGCAAGCTTCTTGGAAATCGGAAGCCCTAACCCCGTTCCTCCGAATTTTCGTGAGATGCCGGAATCCGCCTGCTTAAAGCGTTCAAAGATCAGATCAATCTGACTCTCTTCAATTCCAACGCCTGTATCTTCGATATCTATTCGCAAAACTGAAATGTCGCCAAAATCCTCCTTGGCTGCCTTGACGTGCACATGGCCATTCTCGGTAAATTTGACCGCATTCCCGATCAGGTTGATCAGGATTTGCCTAAGCCGAACCGGATCGCCGTAAAACTGTTGCCCATCCAACCCCTTATATGAAAATACAAAATCAAGGTTCTTTTCTTTCATACGAACGGACATGACGCTGGTTATATGTTCAAATACCTCTTGTAAATTGAACATCAACTCCTCCAGCTCAAGTTCACCGCTTTCGATTTTCGAAAAATCCAGTATGTCGGAAATAATATCTTTCAAGCTTATTGAGCTGAAATTCAGTACTTTTGCAAGCTTCTGCTTTTTGTCATCCAGCTCATGAGCATGCTCGTTCAGAATTCCAGCGGCCCCGGTAATCGCTGTCAAAGGTGTGCGGATTTCGTGACTCATATGGGCAAGAAATTCACTCTTGGCTTCATTTGCCTCTTCAGCGCGCAAAATTGCGTCCTGAAGCGTCATTTCATACTCTTTCGTAGCACTAACATCCGTAAGCGCACTAACAAATCTTAACGGCTGTAATTTGTGGTTCCGTATTAGAATTCCCTGAGCCTTTACCCAGACCAAGCGGCCTGATTTATGGCACATGCGAAATGTGGTTGAGTATTCTGATAACTTACTGCTGATATAAAGACTGATATGGTTCCAGACGGTTTTCCTATCATCCGGATCGAGTTTGTCCGAAAAATCACCTATGGTTCCTTTGAACCCTTCCGACCCATATCCCAGCATTTCCATGAACTGATCGGAAAAGAAAACCTCACCGGATTTAATATCCCAGTCAATAATACCATCCTTTGTGCCTTCAACGGCCAGACGAAACATCTCTTCTTCGGATATTTGATTGGCTGAAAATTTTTGGAGCGCCCGCTTGAGAACGAGGAAGCTTATGAAAAAACCTAACAGAAAAGTTGCAAAGGAAACGGAGGCCAACAACCATATATCATTCAGGTCAGTTATTTTCCCTGAAGTTATTGGAAGTGCAATGGTCAGCAGGAGAGCCAAACAGACTAAAAACCCTGTCGACAAAGTGACCATATAGGTCACGAAGATTTTGTTGCTCAGGAACTTCATCTATGAAACTTACTAGACTGGATCCTGTACGACCAACAAAAAACGGCACTTCCGTTGAAGCGCCGCTTTATGATTTTTGCAAAATTTCTGCTTTCCTGATATTCACAGTGGTGGCCTGCGTCCCCGAACGAAGTGAATAATTGCCGTCACGACAAACAGTACGATGAACACAATAAACAGAATTTGTGCAATCTCAGCAGATACTGCGGCGACCCCACCAAAGCCCAATACTGCGGCAATGAGTGCAACCACCAGAAATGTAATAGCCCAACCAAGCATCAGCTCTCTCCTTAATTTTTTCCGTTGCAGACATACCAACGAGAGAGTGAAGATAAAGTTCCATGGAACTAAATATCAACGAAATCCATTTATTACATTAGGAGCGCTAAAAAATGGCGCGTTATAAAATCCCAACTTCCTATTTATAGCAGCGTTACGGATAGCATGACGTATAGTAATTTTGAAGAAACCGATATTCAGGCTTATGTAGATAATATGTTGGAACCCCGGGATGCCGACCGCATAAAGAAAATCATAAATCACAATCCTGAGGCAAAACGGCAATATCTCAAGCTGTTACAGCAGAACCAGTTGCTGAGGACCTGGTGGCAAAAGTCGATGAATTAACAGCGCGAGTTTTAGTTTTTTGGAAGTGCCAGGAATGTACCATCATTTCTTTTGGTCACCTCCCTCATCAACACGCCAAATCGCCCCGAAACACCCTGTGAAATAAAGCCGACTGCATGGACTCTGGCAAGAGGTTTTCCCGTCAGTTTGTTGGTATTCAGGATTTGCAATCGGTCTATGACATCGTTGTAGGAACCACCCGTATAATCATCTCCAAAAATGTAAATCGAGAGTTTTATGTTCGGGCGGGCGTACTTCTTGAGCGCCACTTCCAGACCTTCTACTGGGCTACTATTGGAATTACTGCGCCAGCCAGCGAACGCCTTAAATACATTGTCGCGTCGGCTGGCTGTGTCCGGAATCCATTTTCCGTTATAGGAGGAGATTAAATGCACACCGTTGTCATTTAATATCTGAAAGCCTTTCACTTGGGGATGGATAGCGAGTACATTTTTCATCTCCGCCATGACCCTGTTCCAAATCCTCTGCATACTTCCGGATGTATCGACAATGAATAGTATATAATCACTGTCCACCGGAATTCCCCCAACTTCATCATCTCGCTTTTGCACATTCATCTGCGGTCGTATGCTGGCCCGATTAAGAGATTCTTCTACGAGTTCGAGGCCTTCCAAGTCATCTTCCGCCTTTTGATCGGCGGCAGCGGCGGCGCTTTTCTTTTCTGCCAGTAGTGCGCGTTCATTCTGAAGTTTATCCAGCAATCTGGATTGGCTTTCAATCCGCCCCTTTCGTTGCTCCGCTTCCTGCTCCAGAACGCCGACATTGCGTTCAACTTCGGTAATCATCGCCAGGACTTCCTTAGCTTCCTCAAGCGTTGCGTTGTTCACGTCCTCTCCTGTCTTGGAGACAAGTATCAACAGGACAACTGCGCCGAACCCGCAGGAGATCAGATCGAGAAAGGAAAGGCTAAAAAGCTCGAATGTGCGATTGCGTCGCTTCATGGCCAGTTTTCCGCAGGGCTTATGAGCAGCCCTCCTGTCGCATATGTCCATGACCAATAAGACGGTGCAGCGCCTGGATCCCCCTCAAGAGGGAGCAGTATAACGTTTACCGGCACCCCGGCCTGCACGCCGTAGTTTCTGACTGTATACTCGAAGAGTTTCCGTCGGCATTCCCCGGTTATAATGGAGGATTTTCCGAACAGAGATGTGCAGCTAGCAAACGGATTTAGGCTTCCGTAGTTTGAATTGCCTTCCGTCGGCAAGCCATCAGTAACGACATAGTAATTCGTGGGCAGGTCGGATTTCTGCTTGGCCACCTGCAGTGCTGCCTCCAGGTTCGTAGCGTTTGTCGGCACGACATTGTCGATTGACGAGAAGACATGTTGTACCGAACTTGCATCCGATCCTCTAAACCAGACAGACGGCCCGATTGGAAAAGCTGTTTCATTAAACCCGATGAATACAGCGTTCGAGGTTTTGGGTATCCTGTTCGCAAGCCATTTTACGATCCTTTGCGTTCGCTTCCATTTCGGCCCATTCATTTTGTCGTGATCCGTCCCGGATTTGCGCTTGATGATATCAATCAGGTTTTCATCCGTCATCGATGCGCTGATATCAATCAGAAAGGCTATTCGCCGGCCTTCGACCTTGAGGCCAAGCAGATATTCTTCTTCTCCCCCTTGATCAGATTGAACGACATCTGCTTTCTGCGCCGGCGGACTTTTAAGAATACGTTCCTTCAGAGTATCCAATTCAGCTATTTTTTCACGGGTCGTTTCCTCGGTTGCCGCGACCTCTTCCTCAAGCGCGCGGGTCTCTCCCGCAAGTGTAGAGATATCAGCTTCGATTTTTGCTTCTTCGTTCTTCTGCTGATCGAGAAGCGCCTTGAGTTTCCCTTCCTGTTCCTGACGAAGCGTCAAATCCGCCCTCAGATCATCAAGGTCAATGGGGGTATCTTCAGGCTGCAGTTTCAGCAAAATCAAAATCAAAACCGCAGCGCCAAGGCCGCAGGCCATGATGTCCAGAAAAGAAAGATTAAATCCTTCAGTTGCGCGACGCTTTCTCAGACTGCACCTATTTGCTGATACGGTTCAGGAGGAATTTCTCGCAATAGGCCTGGGTCTTGATCAGCTGCCCGTCCTGAAGTCCTTGTAGAATATGCAGCATCAACATCAAAAATATCGACAGGACTAAGGCTACCAGCGTCGAATTAAATGCGACGCCAAGACTGTCCGTCATCAATGTAATATCACCGGCAAGCGCCTCATCCGCCTGCGACAATGCGGCGCCAATGCCTCTTACGGTCCCGATGAAGCCAATTGAAGGGATAGCCCAAATGACATAACGGATCATTGTATTCTCTGATTCCTGACGCATGGCCAAAGCATCGATACTGAGCGAAATGGCTTCGGACGTGCTGTGCACATCATCTGTCATCAGATAGCGGCGGATGCTCGACAGAAGCGTTTGTACGACCGGAGACGCCGTGAATTTCTCCGGCAGCTTTTCAATTTCCGTCATCGTTTTTCTTAACGTATCTTTCTCATCGCCGAGGTCATTTTCTTCACTGATGAGCCCGACATAATCAATCTTGTCGAGATGGGACTCGTTCCAGAGGCCCCAGAATTTCCCGGCCATCAAGAACAGGCACCAAAGCGCCAATGTCACGCACGCCTGTTGCTCCCCGTCTTTCAGAATTACCGAAATAACCTGAGGTGCCGCGGTTCCGGCTGCTTGCGCCTCAGCGACCAGTCTTTCCGCACTTGGTGTAATGAAACCAGCGTAGATCAGCTGCACGAAGACGATACAAACAGCCAGCAAGACCGTTGCTATAATAACTTTCCTGATCATCTAGATATCCACTGGAAAAGAAACGGGGGAGTTGAGGTTGATTTCCGCTCCTCCGCTCTGGGCAATGGCATATTGCAATGTCAGAGCACCAAAAATCGCAACTATCCCGACAATGATCCATCTGGTCTTATGTTTAAGCCATGTGTTCATTTTACTTCTCCATATAAAAACCGTCCCACCCGGAAGCCCACCGTGTCCGACCCCTCTGTCCCGGAGCCACGATAAGCGGGCCGAAGTTCCGTCAGGGTTCCGCTGGACCAGTTCGCCCCCTTGAACATATGCTGATCGCCCTGCTGGCGGCCGAGAGGGTCTTGCAAGACCGCGTCATTCGCAGGTGGTACCAGGCTGTAATAATCATGAACCCACTCCGAGACATTGCCAAAGATATCATGAAGCCCTGCGTTATCTTTGGCGAAACTTTTTACCGGTGCAACTCCGGCGTGACCATCCACATAATTGGGAACATAGAAGCGGGTCTTTCCATTGGCCGACTCATCGGCAATATTCCCCGCGTCTTTCGGAATGACAGGGTCATCCCCCCAAGGAAAGCGCGTCTGCTTGATACGTCCGGCTTTTCGTGCCAGCCACTCCCATTCTGCTTCTGTCAGCAATCGGTATCCATCAGCATTCGGAGCGAACCCCCGATAGCGATCGCCATCGAATTTATAAAACGGGCTTAGTTCCTCTTTCTTGCTTAGCCAGTTGCAATATTGCGCGGCTTGATCCCAGGATACATTCGAGATCGGCAACGCGCCCGAACCGCTATATGAGCGGCTTGTATCAAACAAAGCGAACTGTGCCTGCGTGACTTCTGTGCTTGCAGCATAGAAATGACGCGTCAATTCCACGGCCCGGATAAATTCGTTGGCCCGCTGACCACTCTCCGATCTTGGTGCCCCCAATGTGACATTGCCCGGCTGGAACAACACCATTTCCATATCGACGGAGTTAACATATTTCGGTTTTGCTTCGGCAAGCTGAGCCGCCTTTTCCGTCTGCAGCGTCACATCAATCCGCTGAGGGGACGCGGCGGAAGGAACAACGGATTTGATAATCGTTCGATATCCCTGCCGCACGATCGAAATCTTGTGCGTGAAGGAGGGCAGGCGAAGCGACAGTGGCGTGTTCCCGACGGCCTTCCCGTCAATATAGACAGCCGCTTCAGGGCTGGACGTAATTTGAACGTCCCCAATGTTGAGTTTCAGGTTGAAGGAGATTTCCGCTTCCTCCGCCGGTTTCAGCAAAATCTCCCGCTCTTCCGACGTATAGCCTTTCTTTCGGTAGTTAAGATAATAGCGCTTATTCGGTGCGAGTTTCTGCCGTCCGTCCGCCGATATGGATTTGCCATTCAATGATAACTCCCCCCCTGCCGGGGATACGCTCACGTCGACATATGCAGGTTGCGGCTGCAATTGATAGTGGCGGGATAAAGTACGATCCTTATTTGTAATCTCAACTTCATCCGTTATCGGCAGATACCCCTCTTTTTCAATCGTGACGAAGTATTTGCCCGCAGGTCTTTTCACCGCAACTGGGTATTCTGCAACCTTTTCCCCATCGAAATTCAGATCCGCTCCTTCCGGCGTCACATTAAGCTCCACCTGCCCTTCAATCCTTGTCAAGGAAATCTCGCGGGTTTCCGTTTGCCCTCTTCCAAGTTCAAACTGAACGGTCTCTGGTTCGTAATACGGATGCTCCAGCTCGACTTCATATGTCCCTGGCTCCAATTTTTGATCCAGCGATGTCGACAAAGGCAAGGCCTTCCCATTTAGTTTCCAGGCAACATCATCATTTATGTCCATAACAGTCAGCACAAGCCGGGCCTGCAATTCCTGCATTTCAATCAGGGCTGTCTTGCCCTCTTCGTCACTTCCGATAGCCCTGCTGACGGGTTCAAACCCTTCCGAGGTCACGTTTAGGACGGGTTGGCGGGATAATGAAAATAAGGTGCCTTCCACGTAGATAGCGGCACCGCTCTCAACCGATATATCTGCATTGACTGCCGCCGGCTCCGGCGCGATCTCAATGACAGTTGCCTTTAACAAGACGAAACCAACAACCAGAAGAGTGCCGACAAACGAGAAAAACGCCAGCACGCCGATTACAGCAATTTGCTGGCGCTTTGCTGCGAGTTCGATCTGACGTTTAAATTCGCTCATCTGTTATGACTTCAACCTCGACCACAGTATCATCAGGATCAATCGTAATCGGCACCAGCTTCGTTTTGAAGCCCTCTCTTTTCCCTTCAAGGACGTAGGAGCCCGGTTTCAGGCGGATTTTATAGCTGGATACCTGACCGACCCGACCAACCCCTTTAACCGAGACAGACGTGAGCTCATCGGAGAAGATCAATATATCAATCTGACGGTTCCACCGCTCGATTTCATCGCTTAGACTGCTCGCTTCCCTCTGCAAACTTCCGCTGAGCGCCCCGAGAACTTCAGAGTTTTGCAATGCATCAAGCGCATCAGACTTGACAGAGTCGTTCGAAAGTCGCTCAGGACTGGCCATAAATGCCGCAATCTGCTGCTTTTTAGCAAGGATGCTCCGGGATATCTCCAGGCCATCCCGTGCGTCCTTGCTGTTAGGATAGATTGCCGACGCGTTTTCATATTCTCGTTGGGCGGCCTGCCAGTCATCAGCTTCCATTGCCCTGCCACCTCTTTGCATAAAATTATCAAAAGCTATTCTTTGTTTCAGGGCAATGGCCATGCCGGCGAGATTTTTAGTCTCTTCTCTGTCTGGGAAGATGGATTTCGCCTCACTATGCGCTGCCTGCAGGGCGGATAAATCGTTTTCCCTATTTGCATCCAGCCCCCGTACGATACTTTCTTCAAACCGGCGTTCCGTAAGGAGAGTTTCTATTTCCGTTATTCGCGAGCGATAAAAGCTGCGATCCGGGTCAAGCGCTACAATCTGTTCCGAGAAGCGCTTTTCTGCTTCCAGATTATTTTCCGTACGGGCAACGGCAGCTTGCCTGATAAGTTCAAGAACTATTGGAAGAGCCTCTATTTTTTCTTTTAGACCGAGGGCTTCTTGACTTGTATTGTTTAGCGACAACGCATAATCGATGTATGCCCTTGCTCCCTGAACATCGTCGCTGTCAAAACTTGCCGCAGCGTCCGCCATTGCAGTATCGAACGCCATTTCAAAATCCCCGACGGCAACACTCGCCGACTCGATCAGGCGAATGACCTGCTTATAGGCCGCATCGACCGTCCCACTTGCCAATTTACCGACAACATCATCTTTGAGTGCAATCAGATCTGCCTGTAGGGTTTTATTCCAGATCGCAAAGCCCTCCGTTAGAACGATGGACTCCAGCGTCTGTTCATATCGCCCGATTAGGGTGATGACTTCTTCACGCTCGTATGTTTGGGTTGCTGTCGGCTCTTTCTTTTCGGATGATCCCGATTTTTCTGAAGGATCGTTCTCCACCTTCTCGACTGGGGTGGTCATTTGCGTCGATGTCTCGTCCTTGCCTTTAAACGGTGAGCCTGTTGAAATGAAAATAAGCGCGATGACCAGAACCAGTCCAATAACGGTGGAAATCAAAGCGAATATGAAGAGTGTCTGCCTGGACTGCGCGGCCGCTTCTTCAAGTTTTTTTTCGAACATTATCGTTTACTCAAAGCTGCTTTTCCGGTGTTTTTTCCTTTTCGTAAATCTCTTTCAGGAAGGCGCGCCATTCAGCGAACTGCTTTTCCGCATTTCCCGTTATTTTTTTGGTTTCTCCTTCAAACTCGACAACCTGCGGTGCAAGCTCGGAGTCAATGGACTCGCCAAGCTCTTCAATCGTATTTGCATGGAACTCAGATTCCTTGCTGGTTCTGAAGCTCTCTGAAATCATCATGACGCCTCCGACCCCGGCGGCGATCCCGCCTGCTGTCGCGGCTGTGGAACGTCCGGGGCTTCCGCTGTTTGCACCACCAACGGCAAGCCCGATCGCGAGGATGGTCAAAAGTCCGCCGACTATGGCCTGCGTAGTTGCCTTGGTTTCGGCTTCCTGAAGTGCTGTCTCTTCCTTCAGGCTTTGTTCCTGCCAAAGCGCGTAGCTGGTCGACATTTCGGCATTAAACTCGGCGTAATGGTCCTGCATGTTGTCGATGAAAAGCTGATCCCTGATACGGATAGCGCGTATCCGGGCGAGCATGGGATCCAGCTCACTCGGCAGACCAACGAGTTCCACCCGGCCATTTTCTTCCCTGATATATTCAACAAACGCCTCTTCGGAGAAATTCGCCCCAAAGCGCATTTCCGTTACGGATTTTAAAGCAGCGAGATCTGTCGCATCGGCTTCTGAAAGATGCTCTACCAGATCCAGAGCGGCTTCTTCAAAAACAGGCTGATAAGGGTCTTTCCCTTTATTTCGATAGGTTTTGTGAAACCTCTCGAGTACCTCATGCTCATAATCTTCATTGTACCAGTGAGCGCCGGAAATATCGTAGACATCAATTTCGATCTCGACATCCTTGCCATTGGATTCAAGGATTTTCCCAAGCACGTAAAGATCGCCTGTAGCCTCAGAATTCGGGGCAACCCGCACCGCCCCAAAACGTTCCGTTTTCTCCAGTTCTTCCTTGAGTTTAAGCGCAAAGCGAACAGATTCTGCGCGGCGAAGCTCCGGCCAAATCCTCTCCTCCTCCATCTCTTCAGGATCATCAGGCAGACCCGGATCAAACACAGGAATTATGATATCAAGTTTTGTCTTCTGAAATTCCGGCTGGGATTGTACCGCTGTTTTGACCTCACTCGAGGTTCGCGGGCCGACGCCTGTTGACATTCCCGGCGTGACGCAACTGGTCACGAAGAAACAAAAACAGATTGTCCAACCAAGTGTCACCCTCACCATTTTTCTCGCACCATCATGTTCCATAACAGGCACTAGCTATCAGATAGGCCTTTATATTTTCTATACTCTTCCCATAAAAGCTCGCGTTTGACCGGATCCGGCTCATTCATAGCGGCTTCGCGTATTTTCTTTTGCAATATGTTGTCGTTATCCGCAGGCGGAATATCTTCTGGCACTTTGCCATTTGGAAGGGCATCTTGTTGCTGTTTTACAGGAGACTTGGTTTCCTCTCCCTCAACCGTGCTGGCCTGCTGCTCCGTCTTGTTTTGAGAAGGCATCGGCTCTGACCCCTCAATTCCGGAAGACGCAGAGGACATAGCGGATCCGCCGCCACTGCCGCCGGTCGCACCGCCGCCTCCACCACCTCCTGAAGAGGCGTTATTTTTTTTCTGGCTTGCACAACCATCATACTTGTTCAGCGATTCAAATAGTGCCTGATCCATCTCGGCGATTATTTCGTCTTTCGTTTTTCCGCCGGAATTTTTGTAATCGACCCCAGCCTCGGTACAATCCTGTTCCGAGCCGGTTTCACTCGCGCTTGAGGCCGACGCCAGCGCCAGAAAAGCGGAAACTGCCAACAATGATGTCCAGTATAGGGTTATGCGCATTTCAATATTCACTTCAAATAATAATTCAAGATTGCTTATTTATACAAAATGGTCAATTAGTACGGGATATTCTTGCGTAACTGTCTTTTCTCCCCTCTGCAGAGACTTACAACTTCAGGGATATTGCTCCTTCCAATATAGATTATGTCACTGGCTTAACAAATATCATCGCATGGATAAGCCTATAACCTCCCCATTACATATATAGATTAAACGCACAAAGACTTAATATCCGTCGCGGCAAGTGTCCTCTCACATGTTTCAATTGAGGTCGCCGTTAGCATATCATTCCCAACGAATTTTGATTACGATAGTTCGCTGGTTACATGGTGGGAGCGGTATAAGTGCAGCAACTTCATTTCGAGCAAATATTGCTGGCGACGGGCTGGGACAAGGACATTACCCTAAAAATTGACCCATCCGGATACATTCAGTCTATTGAAAGAACAAAGAGCCATGAGATGGGTGAGACCATCACCGGCGCCGCTATCCCGGGAATGCCTAACCTGCATAGTCATGCATTTCAACGAGCAATGGCCGGACTGGCCGAAAAACGCTCTTCCCCGACGGACAGTTTCTGGAGTTGGCGCAAGGTGATGTACGGCTTTCTGGATATGCTGGAACCTGAGGACGTCACAGCGATCACGGCCCAGCTATATATGGAATTGATGCGGGGCGGCTATACGGCTGTGGCTGAATTTCATTATCTCCATCACAGTCGAACGGGGCAGCCCTATGAAGACATGTCGCTTATGTCTCAGGCAGTGATTGAAGGCGCACGTGTGGCAGGGATGCCAATCACACTATTACCTGTCTTCTATGCTCACGCCGGTTTTGGCGGCCTTCCGCCGGAATCCGGACAGCGCCGCTTTATCAATACCCTCGACAATTATCAGGAGTTGTTTTCTGCATTACAGAGACTTGAAATGCAGGATCCGAACCTCACCCTCGGAGTTGCGCCCCATTCCCTGCGCGCGGCGACAAAAGAGGAGATTGTAGAACTTCTGAAGTTTTCCCCCGAAACACCTTTCCATATACACATTGCCGAACAGCAAAAAGAAATAGAAGATTGTATTGCGTCATATGGCAGGCGCCCTGTGGAATGGCTGTATGAAAATTTCGATGTGAATAAGCGCTGGTGCCTGGTACACGCAACGCATTTAACGGATGCCGAGATTATTCAAACTGCAAAGAGTAAGGCAGTCGTTGGGTTATGTCCGCTCACCGAAGCCAACCTCGGCGATGGCATTTTTCCAGCGAAACGCTTCATCTCAGAAGAAGGGAGCTTTGGAATAGGTTCCGACAGCAATATTTGTCTGAATGTCGCGCGTGAGCTTGAGAGTCTGGAGTATGGCCAACGATTGCTTCATCAGGAACGCAACGTGTTGACCTCCACCGCATTCCCTAACACAGGGCATTTTCTATATAAAAAGTCTATGTCCGGCGGTGCCCGCGCCCTAGGCCAGCCCCACGGCGGTCTGCAGGTCGGCGCCCGCGCGAATTTCGTCACCCTGGATTTGGAGCATCCGGATTTTTACGGTCGTGATCAGGAGAATTTTCTCAATATTCTTCTATTCTCGGCCGCCGCAGATTTCAAAACCGATGTATACATAGCCGGTGAGAAAATGGTGGCGCAGGGTCGGCATAAACGTGAAGAGGAAATCACACGCACTTACAAGGCGCATATGAGCAAGCTGCTCGCTAACTTGTAAGAGACCCGATTTCCTGCTTCACAAGAGCAAACCCATTAGCCCCGCTCAAAAACGGCCGCTAACCCCTGTCCACCACCTATACACATGGTCTCCAGGCCGTATTTAGCATCACGGCGTTCCATTTCCCTGAGCAATGTTGCAAGGATACGTCCGCCAGTCGCGCCAACCGGATGGCCCAGGGAAATTCCTGAACCGTTTACATTCATCCGCTCGAAGTCTGACTTAGCAAATCCCCAATCCCGCGTACAGGCCAGCACTTGCGCCGCAAAGGCCTCATTCAGCTCAATCAAATCCAGATCCTTTAGGCTAAGCTCCGCCTTGGCCAGCGCCTTCTCGGTCGCGGGCACCGGTCCGATGCCCATAATCTCCGGGCCGACGCCGGCAACCGCCCAGCTGATCAGGCTGCCATAGACTTTCAGGCCCAACTCTTCGGCAATAGTACGGGTCGTAACCACGCAGGCGGAGGCACCGTCATTCTGTCCGCTTGCATTACCCGCCGTTACAGTCGCCTCAGAATCAGACTTGCCAAGGATCGGCCGAAGTTTCGACAGACTTTCAAGGTTGGCTTCTGGTCGCGGATGTTCATCCTTGGTGACGACGGCCTCACCTTTGCGACTACGCACCGTGACCGGAATAATTTCATCATCAAAACGACCGGCTTCCTGCGCAGCGACAGCACGGCGGTGCGATTCGACCGCGAATTCGTCTTGCTCCTCTCGCGGAACGCTATGGCTCCGGCGCAAATTCTCTGCTGTTTCCAGCATTCCGCCGGGTACCGGGAAGTTAATACCCCCTGCGGTGACACGACCGCGTGCCAGCGCGTCGTGAAATGCGAGGGACGTGCCCTGAATACCCCATCTTCCGGATGTTGAATAAAAGGGAGCATTGGACATGGATTCTGCCCCACCAGCAATGACCACGGAGGACGCTCCCGTAGCTACCTGCATCACGCCATTGATAATGGCCTGCAAACCGGATCCGCATCGGCGATCCAGTTGATACCCACCAATTTCAATCGGCAACCCAGCATCCAATCCGACAACCCGCCCCAACGCCGGCGCATCCATGGAGGGGTAGCACTGTGCGAAGATAACATCGTCCACCCGCTCTGAAAGTCCCTCGCAGCGGGCCAGTAACCCGCTAACAACCGTGCGGCCAAGCTCATGTGCATGCAGGCCCTTGAACTGCCCTCCAAATCGTCCAACGGGGGTACGAACCGGCTCACAAATAACAACGTCTTTTAGCATTAGCTTTTTCCTTATTTCTTCAAATGCTGAAACTGATATGGCTACCTTGTAAGAGAGAAGCCCAAAACATGCAAATCCCCTTTATTGAACAAATGCTTACAATCGTAGCAGTATCTACATAAAAAGGAGCGCCGATTCTGATTGGGCCGCTCCTTCTTAGTTTCAGCATTCCAGCCGCATATCCTCCTCCAAAGACAAGAGGATATGCAATCATGTAAATTCCTTAAATCGGACAATCTTTACGGAAATTGGGCGTCCGCTTTTCACGGTGGGAGGCAACGCCTTCCTTTACATCCTCACCCATAAAGCCAAGCATCTCCAGTGCGGTAGACGCATCAAATATCGGCCCTGCCTGTCGCAACCAGTTATTAAGCGAGTATTTTGTCCAGCGGATCGCACTTTGAGATCCGTTAGCAAGATCGGTCGCGATACCAAGCGCTATTTCTTGCAGCTCTTCGTCCTCCACGCACATAGACACCAGGCCAATACGGTCTGCCTCCTCACCTGAGACAGGCTTGCAGGTCAGCAGATAGTATTTTGCCTTCGCCATGCCGCACAACAGCGGCCATATAATGGCGGCGACATCACCTGCGGCAACGCCAAGCCGGGGATGACCATCAACAATTTTCGCGCGTTTTCCGGCAATAGAAATATCGGCTAGAATACCGACGACAAGCCCTGCGCCGGCAGCCGGGCCATTTATCGCCGAGATAATCGGCTTGTTGCAATTGATGATATTGTAGACAAGGTCCTTTGCTTCTTTCCAGGTATTCATAATCTCGTCGAAATTACCGGTCATTTTCTCGATCAGGCCGAAATCACCGCCGGCTGAGAATGCCTTACCTTCACCAGTGACGATGACGGCGTTGATATCCGGATCGCGGTCGATATCACGCCAGATGTCAGTCATTTGAGTATGCGTTTCTGCATCTATGGAGTTGAAGGTTTCAGGATTACTGAACGTAATTCTCAAAACGCGCTCTGCTGGATAGTCAAATTTCAACTTGTTGTAACTAGAGTATCGATCAGTCATTTTATTCGTTCTTTCTTTTCTGTTGAGCCACCACTGTCGATGACATGTTATAAAACGAGTTGTGTTTTTACGCGGAGCATTCCGAAAAACGCATTATTTTGCTCGGGGCATATTTCCTAACAATTGTTAGAATACTGCTGTGCTTTTTTCCTGTCAATCGAGGAGGTACCGCAAACCCCAAAGATACATTTCATTATTTCAATGAAAATCGGGCCTTTCTGTTCTAACCACCAATCGACATATTTGTTGTTATGCCCCCATCGATCGTGATGATGGTGCCTGACGTGTAGCTGGACCTGAAGGATGCCAAAAAGGCAAACATGTCGGCAATTTCACGAACCGTCGCCGCACGCCCTAACGGATAATTCGCCAGCAGTTCGCCATAGCGGCTCTCATCGCCCCAGCGCTCTTTCGCGCGGGCTTTCATGATCTTTTCGATGCGAGTTGTGGCAACCGGCCCCGGATTGACGCCGACAACACGGATGTTGTCCTGCAAGCTGTGCCCACCCACCGCCTTGGTAAAGGCCATTAGCGCCGCATTTCCCGTGGTTCCCGCAATATAGCGGAAATCAAAATTTTCTCCGCCATTGCCAATATTGTTGAGGATTACGCCATGGCCACGCGCCTTCATGCTGGCATAAAAGAGCCGGGTCATGTCGATATATCCCATTACCTTGACTTCCCATCCCGGACGCCAGTCATCGGCCCCGACCTGCCACATATCGCCGCCCGGTATGGCGCCAGCATTATTGACTAGAATGTCGATGTCACCGGCGGCGGCATGCAGTCTGTCGATATCCCCTTTTTTTGTGAAGTCGGCTGGGAAATACTCTGCCTTGACGCCATGCGCGTCCGTCACACGTTTAGCAATGGATTTGAGACGATCCTCCTGCCGGGCTGCCAAAAACAAATCAGCCCCTTCTTCGGCGAACACCTCGGCGAGGCCTTCCCCGATTCCTTGCGACGCGCCTGTGATTAATACTCTTTTGCCTTTAAGCCCAAGGTCCATTTGCTTAACCTCCTGTTTCTATAGGTCGGGATACTCTCTCAGCGTAAGCGCGACCTTTACAGCGCCCGGCTTCTCAAATGTATCTGGTTCGACAATCCTCACATCCGCTTTAAAAGCCAGAGAATTTCGCAGATGAGTCTCAATTGATTTTTTCAGTTCTTCATCCCGGTCGGGTGAGCGATCAGGTCCTCGCTCAACAATAACTTTCAGGGCCCCTTGAGATGTATGTCCCTCGAAATCTGCGACTACCCGCATCACACCGTTGGTCTCCGGTGTCATATCGCCAATGATGCTTTGAATTGCCGAAGGGAAAACATTTGCACCGCGAATAATGAGCATGTCGTCCGTGCGCCCGATACAGCGGACCTTCGGGCCTGTACGACCACAAGCACATTGAGTGCCCAGCACCTCCACATGATCACCTGAGCGGAACCGGACGAGCGGGTTCGCCTCGCGCCCGATTGCCGTGTAGATCAGTTCCCCTTCTGCACCATCCTCAAATGGAATGACCTCGCCGGTTTCGGGATTGAGGAGTTCGGTGACAATATAGTCCATGCCCACCATATGCATACCGGACTGCTCCTCGCATTCGCCCCAATAGGCCACCCCCATGTCGGTGCCGCCGAGCATTTCGCAGCATTTCGCACCCCAGACTTCCTCGATCCGCTGCCGAATGGCAGGAATGCCGCCGCCGGGCTCGCCACCCACAAGAACGACCTCGATACCGAGTGTTTTCGCCTCGACGCCTAGAATATCCGGCGCCTTCTCCCCCAGAAACACCGCAAAGTTCGGCGCTGCGGCAAGCACGCGGGGCCTTACATCAGCGGCCGCCCGGAGCAGACGATCCGCCCCGCCATCCGCACCAATCGGAATATCGATAACGCCCATATACTGCATGGATTGAGTAATCGGCACACCGCCGACGAAGCCTTTGGCCAGCGCGAATCCATGCAGCGACATATCCCCCGGCCGGATGCCGCTGGCGAAGAAGCAGCGGGCGTTCATCTCATGCCACATCTCTGCATCACCTTGAGTCAAAGCGACGTAGGACGGACTGCCGGTCGTGCCGGAAGAAGCCTGCATCTGAATAATATCTTCCATATCCGCCGCAAGATGCAGTCCGAAAGGAGGCTTTGCTTTCAGACTCTCACGAATTTCAGTTTTCAGGGTGAAGGGCACTTTCTGCAGATCCTCGACCGTCCGGATATCATCGAAGGATACGCCTGCATCAGAGAACTTCTTTTGATAAAATGGCGACCTTTCTTTCAGATAAGCCATTTGGGCAACAAGCTTTTCTTCCTGCATTTTTTTTAAGTCCGCGAGCGGCATAGATTCGACTGCATGCCAGTGAGCAGAATTTTTTCTCTCAAGTGCATCGGCGCGGCGGTACTGTATACTATATTCCATGGAAGCCATTATTTTGTTTCCTTTTTGTAGCATCATTGGAGCTTTACTATTTCTTTGCCTGACGATGGAGCAGAATGGTCAAGGCAACGGAAGAAGACAGAAAATTTAACGTTGCCCCCATTTCAGAATATCAAAAACATTCTTAAATCTCGCCCGCCAATCTTCAATCATTTCAAAGAGGATAAATACTGCAGAGAATGCTATGTGTCCCTGATTTCAAACCCTGTTTTTGTCATCCCGGCAAACCAGGATATTCATTTTTGAAAATCCTAACTTACGTTAGAAAATCTGACAAGGGTAATTAATCCGACCCGCCAAGATGTATAAACGGATATGAAATATGAAACGCGACAATGAGCAAGGCTTTGCACTTATAAAAACAGAGGAACGGGGTGCCTGACACCTGACACCAAAAGGCTCTTGGCTTAGCCATGCATAGTGAGGCCACCGGAAACTGAAATAGTCTGCCCCGTGATAAAACCAGCATCGTCGGAAGCGAGGAAACATACAATGCCTGGAAAGTCGGATGGTTGCGCGAGGCGCTTCATCGGAATGGCTCTTTTCAGGCTTTCTGCAATTTTTTCCGCCCCTGCACCGGACGCGACTTCGGCAAACAACGGCGTATCTGTCGGGCCGGGGCACACAGCATTCAGTTGAATACCCTTTCTGGCAAGCTCCCGGGAAACTGTCTTGGTAAAAGAGATAATACCGCCCTTACAGGCTGAATATACTGCCTCACCTGACGATCCGACCCGGCCTGCGTCCGAGCTAATATTGATAACTCTCCCGCCACCATTTTTTATCATGCCGGGAAGGACTGCATGATGCATGTAGAGCGGGCCGTACAGATTTATATCAATGATTTTTTTCCAGAGATCGACGTCCGTGTCTAAGAAGTTGGCCATTTTATCCCAGCCCGCGTTGTTGACCAAGACATCCACCGGGCCGACTTCTTCAACTTCGCGAACCGCCTTCTCGACAGCTTCTTGATCCGTGATATCAACAGTATAGGCAGTGCCTTTACCACCCTTCTCATCAATCAAGCGCCGTGTTTCAGATGCTCCATCGCGGTTAATATCAAAGAGAGCAACCTTCGCTCCCTCCTCCGCGAAACGAAGTGCTATCTGACGCCCGATACCACTACCGCTTCCGGTTACAATAACATGTTTTCCCGTCAACCCGCGCATGATTGTCTCACTCCCAGATTAAATCGTCCAATTTTCCGGACTTGTTAATTATAAAATCAAACATTTGTTAGAATTATCTCACTTGACATTATCCTGTCAAGAAGGAATTAAAAGCTATGAACGTTAAATTAGAAATTACGCAGCCCATAGAAACTGCGCTTACGAAATCCGAGAGAACCCGCCTTACTATTTTATCTGCAGCGGCGAGGCAATTTCGCATAGCGGGTTACGAACCTTCTACCCTTCGTAAGATTGCCGACGCTGCCGGTATCGAAGCCGGGAGTATCTATTACCATTTCGCCTCAAAAGAAGAGATTTTTGACGTGGTCCTGGATATGGGCCTCCGCTATGTTTATGACGCTGTCAAGAAAGTAAGCGAAGACTGTCAGAAGGACGACATCGGATTTCGCGAAACGCTCGCCAGAATGGTACATGCCCATATAGAGCATTTACTCAAAGAGAATGACTTCACATCATCTAATATACGCAATTTTTCCATGCTGTCTGAAGAGGTGCGAGAACGCCACCGTCCTCTCCGGCTTGCCTATTCGCACCTGTGGGACGACTTTTTGAAAAAAGCATTGGAGAATGGGAAAATCAGATCGGATATCAAAATTGTTCCTCTTCGACAGTTCCTGCTGGGAGCTCTCAACTGGATGGGGGAATGGTTTAATGCATCCCGAATTCCAGTCAGCGTATTATCGGAAAGTGCAGTAAGACTAATTTTGGATGGTATGCTGATTGAGCCCAGAAAAAGTTATTTCACCGTTGAAAACACCAATTTTATAGAAGCGGATTTTATAGAGCAGGGCGATAGCAAAGCGGCGAGAACCCGAATGCATATCCTCTCGTTCGCGGCAAAAGTCATGCGCGCCTCCGGCTACAGAGCGGCTACGTTACGGCAGATAGCCGCCGCTGCCAAAATGGAGGCAGGAAGTATTTACTATCATTTCAATTCCAAAGAAGATCTGCTGGATGAATTACTGGACCGTGGTTTGCGCGAAATGGCTGACGGCGTCTCGAAGATTCTGCGTGATTTTGAAAAATACCCGGACCCAAGCCAGCAACTGGCAGACGCTATCGATGCCCATATGAAGGTACTGTTTGCCCGCAGTGAGTTTACATCTGCCAATATCCGAATGTATGGTCAGCTACCTCAGGAGGTGAGGGCGCGGCACAGGCCTGTTCGGAGAAAGTATGCCTCGGCCTGGGATGCCTGCTTGAAAAACGCGCAGGAGGAGAAGATAGTCCGAAGCGACTTTGAAGTGATTCCTTTGCGGCTTTTCCTGCTGGGCGCATTAAACTGGACTGTCGAATGGTTTGATCCGGGAAAAGGCGGGAGGGAAGGCTTCTATTCACTTCAGGAAATGATTGCCATGCAACAGACCCTTCTGCTGAGCGGCATTGCTCGTAACTAGATTAGTGAGGATTATTTCTTAATATCCTAATCCCCACCCAGATAATCAATGCTTGGTTTCTCCGTCCGGTTGAATCTGTCTCATGGAAATGAAATTTCTTATAAAAAGAAATAACTTAAATACCCATCATCAAAAACTAACAACTGTTCAAAACGATTGACGGGCATTCGCCATTATGCATAGACTGAAAGAAAAAAGGCACAAAAGCTGACTAACAAGCTGACGCCGTATAATTATGGGAGAAATGCAGGTGACCGTTACGTCTTTAGCGCAATGTCTAGATAACACATCGCGCCTTGTTGGAGACCAGATATTCATCAGCTATGAAGGCCAGACTCATACCTTTACAGAGTTTGATCTCAAAACCTCGCAATTGGCAAACGTATTCAAGGCGCATGGCGCGGAGACTGGAGATGTGATCGGGTTATACCTGCCGAGCAGTCCGGAAATGGCCCTTGGTTATTGGGCCTGCCAGAAAATAGGCGCGATCGCAAATCCCATCAGCGGCATGAATCGCGTGCATGAGGTGAGATCCACCGTGAAGCGGACTGGCATGAAAGTGATGCTGACCAGCAAGGAAACACTGCCCTACGCCCTTGAGGTGCAGCAGGAAACCGGCAAGCCGGAGACAATCTTTGTAACCGGCGGCGCAACGGAAGGCGCCCATGATGCTGACTCCCTTATAGATAGCGCCGATAAAACCTGTTCAATACCGGACTTCAAGGCCGATGATATCGTCGCCCTGTTTTTTACATCCGGCACCACAGGGGAACCCAAAGGCGCAACGCAGACACAGCTCAGCCAATACACAACGCTGCGCGACATGGCGGTTCACGGCGGTCTTTTATGGGGCAAGGAAGTCTTCCTCTGTGCGCTGCCGCTGTTCAATAATTTCGGCGCCACCTGCATGATGAACGGAGCCATCTTCTCCGGCGCCAAAATGATCCAGCTGGAGCGCTGGGACACGGAAGCCGTGCTGGAGACGATCACACGTGAAAAGGTGACCTATCTTGCCGGATCGCCGACCATGTTCCTTTATCTGCTACGCGAATTCGATCCCACTAGACATGATCTCAGTTCCCTGAAAACTTGCGTTACAGGTGGATCGCCCGTCTCGCCGAATGTCATGCAGCAGTTTGAAGAGAAAATGGGCGTGCCGCTGCTGCAGATTTATGGCGCGACGGAAAGCACGGGCTATGTAACAGGAGAACCCCCGTTTGGCATCCGCAAACGCGGCTCCGCCGGAGTGCCGATTGGCGGGTCGCGCATCAGTATCGTTGATGACAATGGCGTGGAAGTGCCACACGGCGAAGTTGGTGAAGTGCGGATTTCAGGAGATACCATCGGCGCCGGCTATTGGGGCGATGCCGAAACAACGGCTGCCAGCTTTACGTCAGAAGGCTGGCTCAGCGGCGATCTTGGATATCTCGATGAAGATGGCTATCTATTCATCGTTGACCGGAAAAAGGATGTCATCATTTCCGGCGGTTACAACATTTATCCGCTGGAAGTAGAAGACCTGCTCTACCAGCACCCTGACATCCGTGTTTGCGCCGTTATCGGTCTGCCGGATGAGAGTAAGAGCGAAATACCGGTGGCAGTCGTCATACCGCACGCCGGACACAAACTTGATGGCGCGGCAATAATTGCTTACTGCCGCAAGAATCTGTCCGCCTACAAATCGCCCCGTCGTGTCTACACAGTTGACGATATGCCGCTAGGGCCGTCCAACAAAATCCTCAAACGTACGCTTCGGGACTGGCACACAGAAGGCCAGGGAAAACTGAAAGAGGTCCAGTAATGACAGATCAATCCTCTTCCGCAAATCGCACACTCCCGCTCGCGGGCGCTGTTGCTCTCGTAAGCGGTGCGGGCGGTCCCATGGGCGCAGCCGTTGCCAAGCGGTTGGCGGCGGATGGCGCCTCACTGGGACTTATCGATATCTCGGGTCGACGGTTGGCTGCAACCGTAGAGGACATCCAGCATAGCTATCCCGACATAAAAGTTCATATGGCGCGGGCGAACGCAACTGACGAAGGTGAGACAAATGCCGCCATTGGCGAGATTGTGGACAATCTCGGACCCGTCACAACCCTCGTCAATGTGGTTGGGGGTATTCGCGGCGGTGAACTGGTGACCCCAATTCTGGGGATGAGCGAAGAGCGTTTCGACAGCACTTTTGAGCTGAACCTAAAACCACTTTTCTGGATGGTACAGGCGGTTGCTCCCGGAATGGTCTCCCGCAAAAAGGGAGCCATTGTAAATATTTCGTCAGTGACATACGCTGGTGACGGAGATCAGCCCGAATATGCCGCAGCAAAAGCCGCAGTCTCTTCTCTCACCCGCTCACTGGCGATAGAACTGGCCCCGAACGTACGTGTAAATTGCATTGTTCCGGGATTGATACAAACATCCGTGATTGAAAATGCGGCCCCGGATATGGTGAAGGACTACACCAATCGATCCCTGCTTAAAAGACTGGGTCAGCCAGAGGACATCGCGGGCGCCATCAGCTTTCTCGTCGGCCCCGACTCGAGCTTTATTACCGGTGCCGCCTTGCCCGTGTCAGGAGGGATAGCCGCAAGTCTTTAACGCTTTAAAACGGTAAATTGTATAATCAAAAAACTCAAAACAAGGGAGAATACTATGTCTATGAAGAAAATTATTGGAATCACTGGCGGGGCACTAATTGCCTTGTTCAGTGCACAAACGACATTTGCCGACGAGATCCTCAAGGTAGGCGTTTCCGCTCCAATGTCGGGCGCCGCCGCTGCTTGGGGATTGGGCTTTGAATATGCAGCGGAACAGGCTGTCGAAAAGGTCAACTCCGAAGGTGGCATCAAAGCTGGCGGAGAAACCTACATGCTGGAACTGCATGCCTATGACAACAAATACAACGCTGCCGAAGGTGCCAAGACGGCACAGACCATGCTGAACCGCGAAAACATCAAATTCATTGTCGGCAGCATCGGTACAGCACCTGTGCGTGCAACGCAGGCCCTTTCCGAGCGTCAGGGCGTACTGCTGTTCAATACGGGTTGGGGCAAAAGCATCAAAGGTCCGGAGTATCCGCTCACCTTTACGCAGATGAACACCCCGTTTGAAATTCTCGCGCCCTTCTTCGGCTACATTAAGGAACAGCATCCCGATCTCAAGACAGTCGCGATGATCACCCCCAATGATGCAACAGGTCAGGAAGTAGAGCCTGTTGCCGTCAAGACCTGGAATGATCTTGGTGTTGAGGTTATTTCAACGGACCGGTACGAGCGAGGCACCACCGAATTCCAGTCCATCGCGACAAAAATCGCCAACAGCAAGCCTGATGGCGTTGACTTCGGTGCGGCTCCTCCTGCGGACGTCGGTTCCATCATGAAAGAACTGGACGTGCTGGGCTGGGACGGCGTCAAGATTGTGGCGCCAGGCACTTCGGCCGGCACATTGAGCAAGATGGCAGGCGGCGCGGCGGAAGGCACATATCTCGGTGCTTCCGCTGACTTCCAGGGCGATTCAGCCAGCGAAACCCAGCGTAAGCTGAACGAAGGTGCCATCGCCAAGCTCGGCGAATCCCTGAACGGCATTACCATTTCAAGCTATGATGCGGTGATGGCCCTGAAGAAGGCGATTGAAACAGCCGACAGCATCGACCCGAAGAAGGTTGCGGAAACCCTGCCGACCATCATCTTCGAATCCTCCTATGGCCCGGCGGCTTTCGGTGGCACCGATGTTTATGGCTCTCCGCAGCAGATCCTGATCCCTGTCATGATTACGCAGGTCAAGGACGGAAAAGCCGTGGAAGTCGGGCGTGTTGCCCCGGAAGAGCTTAGGGAACGCCTTAAGTAATACCGACTGGAAAACGGATGCGCCAGCTCCTCTGATTGACAGGCTGGCGTATCCTCCAATCTGGCCTCGCAACCGACCGGACCATATGATGGAACTACAAGTACAGCTTCTTATGAATACGCTGCAGATCGGCTCAGTGTACGTGCTTTTCGCGCTCGGGCTGACCCTGATTTTCGGCGTCATGAAAATCGTCAATTTCGCACATGGTACTTTTTTCACCGCAGCCGCTCTCATCGTCTCGACGATAATGATCTGGGGCGTTGATACAATGGGATTGTCCATCTGGCTGTCCTATCTCATTGCCTTCGTTCTTGCGCTGCTAGTGGTCTGCCTCATCGGTTTTGTCGTTTACGTATTCGGCTTTCAGTATTTTCTGAAGGACCTCAACGGATCCTTCATCCTATCAATCGGGCTGTTGTTGCTGCTGAACGGCACCTATTTGATCTTATACGGGGGCGTCCCGCGCTCCGTTCCCGATGTCATTCCGGGCAACATTACAATTCTTGGCGCCAGCCTCACTCTTCAAAGGCTACTGCTGATGATCGTCGCCGCAATCATCACGCTCGGTCTTTATATCCTTGTTCATCGAACAAAACTCGGACTCAGCCTGCGCGCCGTCGCCGAGGATCAGGAAGCGGCAATGCTGCAGGGCATCCCCTATCGCCGGGTCGCCCTTTATGGCTTCTTGATCGGCGCGACGCTGGCCGCTTGCGCAGGAGCGCTGATGGCGACTGTTACACCCGTGACCACCGTGATCGGTGACGATTTTCTCGTCAAGGCCTTCATCATCATTATCATCGGCGGTCTGGGCAGCGTCGTCGGGGCCATCCTTGGAGGGCTCCTGATTGCTCTGATCGAAAGTTTCGGCGGCTATTATTTCGACCCGTCCACGGCAACGCTCGCAATGTTTGTTCTGGTTATTGTTCTGCTTCTTGTACGTCCACAGGGGATTTTAGGTCATGCTGAAAAGTAATCCGGGGCTTGCCCTTAGCATTCTGATCGCCCTTGCCGCGATCTGCTTTGCTCTTTTTAGCGGCGAACCCTACTATGTGCAGGTCATCATCTGGGTATTCACGAATGCTGTTTTGGCGGTAACACTCAGATTCGTACTTTTAATCGGAGAGCTGAATATTGCAACGGCAGCCTTCTTCGGCATCGGCGCCTATGCGACAGCGGTTGCTTCCACCATCTATGATCTACCCTTTTTCATCTCGCTGCTTGCGGCACCGATCATTGCCGGCCTCATCAGTGCTCTTTTTGGCTGGGTCACCCTTCGGACTAAGGGCCCCTACTTCCTGCTGATCTCCTTTGCCTTCACCGAAGTTGTCCGATTGTTCTATACAAAGTCGGAATTTCTCGGCGGCAATTCCGGCATGATTGGGATGTTTCCGCCGATGGCGTTGAACGATTACTTTCCAGCTATCGCCATTACCATTCTGACGGCGATTCTACTAATTCTGTATTTAACAGAGCGCTCCAACCTCGGGCGGGTCTTTAAGGCCATTCAGAACAATGAAGATATTCCCCGCTCCGTCGGACTCAATGTCATCGCCCTCAAAGTCCTCTGTTTCGTCATCGCTTCAACAGCAGTGGGACTGGCGGGCGGCGTGCATGCCTATACGAACAGCGTCATTGCCCCGGCGGACTTCACCTTCTTCGTTGCGGTTCTCGCCCTCGCCTATGTCAAGATTGGCGGCGAGGCCCATATCGCCGGCCCCATAATTGGGGCGGCGGTCCTGACACTGGCCGGACAATTTCTTCATAGCTTCGGCCCCTATGAGAATATTTTCTATGGCGCCATTATTATCGGCGCCCTGCTACTCGTCCCTGGCGGGATCGTCGGTCTTGGCGCACGCCTCCGAACCGGCACATTCAAGGGGAGGGCGGAACGTTGAGCGATACTCAAACGGAAGCACTTTCTAAGAAAAACAAAGTTGGTGATGGTAAGGTTCTTTTGAGGGCAGAAGGGCTGGAACGTAAATTCGGCGGCCTAACGGCCGTTGCGGATTTCAGCTTTGAATTACGCGAGGGTGAAATACTGGGACTTATTGGCCCGAATGGTGCCGGAAAAAGCACAACCTTCAACCTGATCAGCGGATTTATGCCGCCAACATCGGGAAGTCTCTCCTTCCTCGATCAGAACATTACAAACAAAAATGCGACGCATATCAGTCGTATGGGCCTCATACGAACCTTTCAGCATGAGAGCCTGCTCAGTGAAATGAGCGTTGCGGACAATATCATTATCGCAACGACCCATCGCCTGAAAAGTCAGGCAGAGCGATTGGGTAAGATGCGGGAAACAGCAAAGCTGACCGGTCTTGATGATCACCTGGAAGTGACGGCAGGAAGTCTTCCCCATGGCCTTCAGAGAATGCTCAGCATTGCCATTGCTCTTGCTGCCGAACCAAAGGTGCTTTGCCTTGACGAACCGTTGACGGGATTACAAGGGGTGGAAGTAGGGGCCGCCCTTGATCTGTTTGAGATGATTCGCAGCGAGCTTGGGATAACCATCCTGCTCGTTGAACATAACATGCGGGCTGTTATGCGAATCTGTGACAGGATCCTCGTGCTGAATCACGGTCGGCTTCTCGCGGCCGGGACACCGGAAGAAGTAAGCCAGAATGAACTCGTAATCGAAGCCTATCTTGGACATAAAAAATGAATCAGCCAAATGTCATTTTATCTATCCGCGATCTGTTCGTCAGCTATAGCGGCGTTCCGGCTCTAGAAGGTGTCAGCCTGTCGGTCAAGCAGGGCCAGATCACCACAATTGTCGGCGCGAATGGTGCCGGCAAAACAACCTTGATGAAGGCGGTTGCAGGGTTGCTTACTCCATCAAAAGGCAACATTGAGTTCCAAGGGAAAGCTATTACAGGCCTCACTCCTGCGCAGACGGTTTCCAGCGGACTGACACTTGTCCCTGAAGGGCGCAGATTGTTTCCAACTATGAATATACGCGACAACCTCATGTCAGGGGCATATGTTCGGACGGATAAGATGGCTATCGAAAAGGACCTCGAAACCGTCCTAGACTATTTTCCTGTGCTCAAGGATCGCCTGCATATGCCCGCAAATTCATTGAGCGGTGGCCAACAGCAAATGCTGGCTGTCGGGCGCGCTTTAATGGCTTCGCCAAAACTTCTCATGCTGGATGAACCATCAATTGGGCTGGCTCCGACAATTGTAGATACAATCGCAAATATCATCCAGACTGTTTCTGAAAACGGCGTGGAGATCTTGCTCGTCGAACAAAACGCACATATGGCGCTGGAACTCGCCGATGAAGCATATGTGCTGGAGAATGGCCAAATCACGCTGCACGGAAAAGGTCAAGAGCTAATACAGAACGACAAAGTTCGGGAGGCCTATTTAGGCCTTTAAACGGCGTCCTGTATTACCGGCATATTCTACCCGGCACGATACAAACAGTATCCTGTATTCAGGACCAACCGTAGCTGCGCAAAAGCAATTCCAACTCATATCATACGATAGCTATCTAACGCGGCGGACTTAGCCTGAGCAACTGAATAAAAATTGAAGCAATTAAGGGTATGTCTGATATTTGTTTGCGTTTTCAGACGACTAGTCCATTGACGCGTCAAAATTCTGCCCTATTTCAGTTGCTTACTATGTGACGGCAGCGTGTTACCAATTTTGCCACATTCGATACCCAGTTCATCCTAATCCCCAAAAACGTTTCTAATCGTTCCTGATGAAAAGGCCGATGGGAAACTGGATGTGCTTAACGAACCTCCCAGGTAACGCGCAAAAGTTTTGATGAGTTAGTCAACAGAAACCAAGGCAGATGGAAAAGAATTACTATCCGATAATTTCGGCATGCGGCATCGCCGTCATAATGTTCATGGCACTGTCGCCGTTCATCGCGTCGGCACAGACTTCCACTAAGGAGTCTGACCCGGCCGATGCGAAAACAAGTCCATCACAAGCATCCGAAGCTGCCCCTATCACATTGGAGGCGCTTTTCAACTCTGTCGTGGAGAAGGCCCGCGCGCTGGCGGCCGAGCCTTACGCCGAACCGGCACAGATTCTGGATGGCAAACTAGGCGACCTTACATATGAGGACTTCCAGAAGATTCGATTCCGTAAAGAAGCAGCACTGTGGCGGGATCAAACGCTCTTCGAGGTGCAGTTCTTCCATCCAGGGTTTCTGTATAAATCTCCTGTAGCAATAAATGTATTTGAGAACGGCAGGGTATCTCCACTGCCCTTCAACAAGGCGTCTTTCCGCTACGACGGTGAAGGTTTGGAAGATCAGGTGCCGAATGATCTGGGATATGCCGGTTTCCGAATCCAGTATCCCCTCAATAACCCGGATTACAAGGATGAGTTGGCAGTGTTTCTGGGCGCCTCCTATTTCCGATTACTGGCACAGAATCAGTTCTATGGCCTGTCGGCACGTGGCCTGGCCGTCGACACCGCCCTTCCGCGAGGAGAGGAGTTTCCGGCATTCCGTGAATTCTGGCTCGTAAAGCCGACCGAAGAAGATACAAGCATGACGGTTTTCGCGCTTCTTGACAGCCCGTCGATTGCAGGTGCCTATAAGTTTGTGATTACGCCAGGACCGCGCACGGTCGTGGATGTCAATACGGTGTTGTTTTCGCGTAAGAGCGACCGTCAAATCGGAATTGCCCCCCTTACCAGCATGTTCCTGTACGGAGAGAATGGCACACGGCATTTTGATGATTTCCGCCCGGAAGTACATGATTCTGATGGCCTGCTAATGCATACCGGCAGTGACGAATGGATCTGGCGCCCGTTGACGAACCCGAGGCAGTTAAACGTCAGCGCCTTCATGGATTACAACCCCAGAGGCTTCGGGCTCATGCAACGTGACCGGAACTATAACAACTATATGGATTTCGAAACTCACTATCACCAGCGGCCAAGCCTTTGGGTGGAACCGCTTGGTGAAGGGTGGGGGAAAGGCAGTGTCCGCCTGGTGGAAATTCCAACGAATGAAGAAGTGAATGACAACATTGTTGCATTCTGGGTGTTCGACCGGAAAATAAACGCCGAGGAACCCGTACAGCTTGCCTATCGGCTGACCAGCCTGAACAATCTGGATCTGCCCAACCATATGGCGCGAGTCCTCCGCACACGCACTGGCTGGGGTGGTATTCCCGGTGCAAATCCGCCGCAACCCAGAAGCGTCCGGCGCTTCGTGATCGATTTTCAGGGCGGAGATCTCTCTACCCTACACCCGGAGCAACCCGTCACGCCTGAGATTCAAACATCGAACGGTAAGATCAACGATCTGGTGCTGCACAAGTTGCCCGGCACCGATATCTGGCGCCTATCTTTCCGTCTCCAGGAAACCGGGGAACTAAAAGCCGACATGCGTGTTTATCTTACATTGAGGGGGAAGAGGTTGACTGAAACCTGGAGCTATCTCTATGAGCCTGTTAATGTCAAATAAGCAGAAAAAAACATCTATCGCCTCAACAGCAGATGCTCAAGATGGTCGGTTTTCCATTCCATTCGGAACGGAAAGGCGCATCATTTTTTTCACGCTGGTTTTGCTAACCGCCGGCCTGTCTTGTCGGATGATGTTCGACATTCTGGTAGCGAATGGCATGACGTTGGTGGAATTAATGATTCTGGCTCTCTTCACCATCACTTTTTCCTGGCTCGTCATCTCCTTCTGGTCCGCAGTCGTGGGCTTTATCTGTCAACTTCTGAAGATTGATCCCCTCTCACTCCGTCGTCGCATCAAGACAAAAGACTTGGACGGACTCCCGCTGACATCGCAGACCGCTGTTGTCATGCCCGTTTATAATGAGGACCCGGAGCGGGTTCTGGCGGGCCTGGAAGCGACATACCAATCGCTCATGGAAACCGGTGAGGGCTTGCATTTTCATTTCTTTCTTCTGAGTGATACACGAAACGAAAATATTGCAAAGGCAGAAAAAGTAGGCTGGCATGAGCTGGTGGCACGACTGAACGCAGAAGGTCGCCTCTTCTATCGCCGCCGCGAGGATAACCGTGGGAAAAAAGCAGGCAATATAGAGGATTTCTGTCGCCGCTGGGGCCGCGCCTATGACCATATGCTGGTGCTGGACGCCGATAGCGTGATGAGCGGCGATACGATTGTGACCTTGGCCCGCGCCATGGAAGCCAATCCGGATGCCGGTATCATTCAAACCGTACCAATGCCGGTACGGCAAAAGACGTTCTTTGGTCGCTACGTGCAATTTGCTTCGCGGCTTTACAGCCCCATGCTCGCTACAGGGCTCAGCTTCTGGCAGATGAGAGAGTGTAATTACTGGGGTCATAATGCCATTCTCCGCCTGCAGGCGTTCTCTAGTCATTGTGGCCTGCCAACACTGCCGGGAAAGGCGCCACTCGGTGGCGATATCCTGTCCCATGACTTTGTGGAGGCCGCGTTGATACGCCGGAGCAACTGGCACGTCTACCTCATGGCAGACCTGCGAGGATCCTATGAGGAGCTACCGGGAAACCTTCTCGACTATGCCAAGCGAGACAAACGCTGGGCACAGGGCAATTTGCAACATCTGAAATTACTTGGCGTCCGTGGCCTGCATGGAATAAGCAGACTGCACTTTACCTTGGGCGCTCTGGCCTATGTGTCATCGCTTTTGTGGCTACTGCTGCTGGTACTGACGACCGTTGACGGTGTAATGCGCTCTGTCATCCCGCATAACTTTTTTGGCAATGGACGCCAGTTGTTTCCTGACTGGCAGGTGGTGGAGTATGTCAAGATTATCTCCCTGTTCACCTTGACCGTAATCATGCTGATTGGCCCTAAAATTGCCGGTCTGATGCTAACCTTATTCAACAGCCGGGAGCGCCGCAGTTTCGGCGGCGGCATCCGCCTCGTCATCAGTGCCATACTTGAAACCACATTCTCAATTTTCCTGGCGCCCGTAATGATGTGCCTGCATGCTTATTTCGTGTTGACCACAATCGCCGGCCGTGTCGTCACTTGGGATGCCCAGAACCGTGAGAGTGACTCTCTTTCTTATAAAGATGCAATCCAGAGCCTCTGGGTACCCACTGTCGCAGGAACTATCTGGGCAATGATCGCCTGGTTTTGGGTGCCGAGCCTTTTCTATTGGTTACTGCCGGTAACATTCGGCATGATGATCGCCATTCCGCTAACGGTCTGGTCTTCCAGCGCCGGTTTGGGAACTGGTCTCCGCACATGCGGATTTCTGGTCACACCGGAAGAGGTAAACCCGCCCTCTGTACTGAATAAGCTGGAGCAATGTCTGGACACATCGGAAGGTTTCCCGCACTCGGGTGCGAGATCGGTCATGATGACACCGCAGGAAATACAGAGTGAAATGAATCCTGCACCGGTTTCATATTACAGCCATGAATTTGAAAACTGGATATGGCGTTTGATCCGCCATCGCCAACGCGACGGCTCCACCATAAATTCCAAAGGCGAATGACTCTTAAAACACTATTTCAGAGCCTATCAACGTTGACACCTAAAGTGCGGAATAAAATGGCGATCTGCATAGCGTAATTTGTCCGTTCTCGCGCGAGAGCCTGTTCGGCATTGGCCAAAACGCGCTGCGCATCGACAACATCCAGAAAGCTGATAAGACCCTGCTGATACAAGGCCTCGGCTTGCGAAAAACTCCGGCGACTGGATGTCACGACATTTTCAAGAGACAGCTGGCGTCGCTGGGAAGATTGAATGGCTGCCAGCGACGTCTCAACTTCCTGACTGCTCTCACGAAGTATTTGCTCATAAACAGCGAGCGCCTCTTCAGTCTGCGCTTTTGAGATTTCAAAATTAGCATCCCGCGCCCCGCCATCCGTCAGCACCTGCTCAATCAATGCCGCAAGAGATCCGATCAGCATCTCCGTCACGGGCATGGCACTAACACCGGTCGCCCCGATAGTCAGGGCACCAGTCAGCCGAAAGGTCGGATAGTAATCAGCTTCCGCAACGCCAATGTTGGCAATGGCCTGCTTCAGATTTGCTTCCGCCTGTTGAACGTCTGGTCGCATCGACAGCACTTCAAGCGGGATTAATTGAGGTATTGAATTTCTATAGGCCGGCGTTTGCTTCTGTTCTCTTAAAGTTTCTTCATACGCGCCCGGAAATTGTCCATTCAGGCTGGCAAGCTGGTTACGAGAATTGAGGAGTTGTTCTTCCAGCGGCGGAATGTCAGCCCGCAGGTTTTCAACGGATGTTTCTGCACGGCGAAGATCAAGTTCCGGTGAAAGACCGGACTCAAAACGGCTTCTGACAATAGAGAGTGTCTTTTCCTGCAAGGCAACTGACTCACGCAAGAGTTCCAGTTGCCTCTGATTCCCGCGCAATTGCAGATATTCGCTGGCGATATCCGAGCTGATACGCAATACAATGCTCCTGAGGTCCGCCTGCGCGGCCTCAAGCCCGGCACGGGCAGCTTCTACTTCACGGCGTGTGCGGCCAAAAACATCCACTGGCAGAGACACGCTTAGTCCGGCAGCCACACCTCTTGCATTTGTGGTATCGTTATCTCCGCCTAAATCCTGGCGAACCTCGACATCAGCCCCGAGGTCAGCATCAGCGCTCAAGTCGTCACCAGCCCCTGCGAGTTTCACTCGTGCCCGGGCCTCCTTGACACGGGCGGCAGTTGCAGAAATTTCGAAATTTTTTTCGATGCCAGTTTCCACCAGCGTATTCAAAAGCTCATCATCAAAGCCGGTCCACCAATCCGCCGCAACACCCTGATATTCACGCCCTTCGTTCAGGGTTTCCAAAACATCCTGTGATACGAACTGTGGCGGTGCGCCTATTTCTGGCGCTTCATAATCCGGCCCGACCGTGCACGCGGTAAGAGCAACACCAACCAGAAAAAGACAGCAATGCCTCATGACGCTTCCTTTTGCGCATTCAGCAATTGCTTCTCCAGTTCGCGGCCAGCATGGGCCCGTGGCTTAAGATGCGGAGCAATCAATGAATAACCGAGCGGTGCGAAATAGAGCGTGAACAGTGTCGACAGCCCGAGCCCGCCAAAGATAACCCAGCCAATGGTGCTTCGCGCTTCCGATCCTGGCCCCGCGCCCAGCACAAGTGGCAGAGCGCCCAGAACAGTAGAAAGAACGGTCATGACAACCGGTCGAAGGCGAATGCGAACGCCCTCCATGATGGCATCTGGCACATCCAGGCCTTCATCCCGTTTCTGATCCATGAATTCTACAAGAAGAATTGCGTTCTTGGTCATGAGGCCAATCAGCATTACAAGCCCTATCTGACTATAAAGATTAAGCGATTGTCCGGTCACCAGAAGTACAAAAACCGCCGCCGCCAACCCAAACGGCACCGTGAAGATGACGATCACTGCACTTCCCAGACTTTCGAACTGGGCCGCCAGCACAAGAAACACGACAAGCAAGGCAATCACGAATGTTAGCGCCACTTCATAGCTGGTTTCCTGCAACGTCGCGGCTTCGCCCAGAAATATTATACTGTGGCCGGGAGGGAGGACCTCATTCGCCACGGCGCTGACACGCGCCATTGTGTCCCCCAGCGGCGCGCCGGGTTCAATGCCAAGATCAAGTTCCACCGCACGGCGCTGTCCGTGGCGGTCAAGCTCAGCGGATACGCCACGTTCCTGCACATTGATCAATGCGCTTAAGGGCACAAGTTCATCATTTGTGTTGGTGACAAATACACTCAAAAGATCGCCAGCATCGTCAATCACGCCGCGTGCCGGTCCCATCATCACCGGGACGGCCTGATCGTCTACGCTAAGGTCGATCACGTCATATCGGTCCACCATAACGCGCAAGGTCTGCGATATTCTCTCCATCTGTACATTCAGATCGTTGGCCTTTTCCCGGTCGATATTGAACAGCATTTCCGGCTGCGATGTATCGAACTGGACGCGCACATCATTGACTTCGGGTACACGCTCCAACAGCGCATCTCCAAGCTGG
>TARA_R110000782_G_scaffold78276_6_pt1 | contig 85168 bp, 83 predicted proteins | sample TARA_R110000782 | Tara Oceans TARA_R110000782 (sample SAMEA4397859) | marine metagenome | biome: Polar Biome; feature: [SRF] surface water layer (ENVO:00010504); material: water (ENVO:00002006), including particulate matter (ENVO:01000060) such as... | depth 5 m | reverse complement strand
CCGCCTTTTCTTTGCCCGCCGTTCCGATCAGATCAGATTCAGCGACTTGAGAATATTGTATAGCGAGGTCGTGGTCAGGACCATGCCGACCAACAGCATCAATCGGTTGGCGGGAATATATTTCGCCAGCAGCGCGCCCAATGGTGCCGCCGCCACGCCGCCGATGAGCAGGCCTATGGTCGCCAGCGTGAAGGTTTCCCAGCCGAGATGGATCAGAAACGTGATGCTGATCGACAGGGTGAGCAGAAATTCGACACTGTTCACCGTGCCGATAGTCATGCGCGGATTGGCCCCTTGCAGCAACAGGTTGGACGTAACAATCGGCCCCCATCCGCCGCCGCCGCTGGCGTCGAGAAAGCCGCCGACCAGGCCCAGCGGCGCGACGATGCGCGGATTGTCGTTTTGGTGGATTTTATGGGTGCTGCGCCACAACAGCCACAGGCCGATCACCGCGAGATAGCTCAGCACATAGGGTTTCACCGCGCTGCTATCGACGGTGGAGAGGAAATAGGCGCCCAATACGCCGCCGATCACGCCCGGTATGGCAAGACGGCCAAACAGCCGCCAGTCGATATTGCGATGATAGATATGACTGATGCCCGATGCGGCCGTGGTGAAGGTTTCGGCGGCGTGGGTGCCCGCCGATGCGGCCTTGGGCGGCAAGCCCATCGCCATCAGCAGCGTCGTGGAAATCACGCCATAGGCCATACCGAGCGCGCCATCGATAAGCTGCGCCGCGAAGCCGATGGCGATGAAGGGCAGCAATGCAGGCAGGTTGGCGAGCAGAAAGTCCAGCATGGAGGTCTCCGTTATAAATCTCTACTTAAAATATAGAGATTAAGAAGGCTGGGAAGATAGAAAATCATTCTTTGATTGATAGACAATCTATGTGTCTATAATAACTATTTGATTTAAAACAAAATAATATAATCATGATTGCTGGGATACGATTGAGCGGTACGATTCTACGTCATGCCGAGCGCGCTGTGAGCCGTCAAAGGAAATTATAGGGATCGATGTCGATCGTCACCCGCACTGAAGCGGGTGGGCGCACCTGATCGAGCCAATAGGCGATGGCGTCCTGTATATTGATGCTGCGCGATGCATGCACGAGCAGGCGATGGCGATAGCGCCCGCGCAGTTGCGAGAGCGGGGCGGGGGCGGGGCCATATATGTGCAGGCCTTCAGCATCGGGAGCCTTGTCGCCGAGGCGGCGGGCGACATCCAGCGCGGCCTGCGCATCTTCGCTGGAAACGATGATCGCGGCGAAACGACCGAAGGGCGGCGCATTGGCGTGACGGCGATTTTCCGTCTCGGCCGCATAAAAGCGTTCGGCATCGCCCGACAGCAGTGCCTTGATGACGCCCGCATGCATCATCCGGCTTTGCAGGAACACGCGCCCCGGCTTGTCGCCGCGTCCCGCGCGCCCGGAAACCTGACTGATCTGCTGGAAACAGCGCTCCGCCGCCCGCAGATCGCCGCCCTCCAGCCCCAGATCGGCGTCGATCACCCCGACCAGCGTGAGGTTGGGGAAATGATAGCCCTTGGTCACAAGCTGCGTGCCGATGATGATGTCGGTCGCGCCATTCTCGACACCCGCGACGAATTCCGCCACCCGTTCGGGCGACCACAATGTGTCCGATGTCACAACCGCCGTGCGCGCCTGCGGAAACAGCAGCGATACCTCGTCGGCGATGCGCTCGACGCCGGGGCCGCAGGCGACCAGCGCGTCTTCCTCATGACATTCCGGGCAGGCGCGCGGCGTGGGCATCACATGGCCGCAATGATGACAGGCAAGGCGGCGCGTGAGCTTGTGCTCGACCATCCATGCCGTGCAATTGGGACATTGAAAGCGATAGCCGCAATGGCGGCATAATGTCAGCGGCGCATAGCCGCGCCGGTTGAGGAACAACAGCACCTGCTCGCCCTTGGCCAGCACCTCGTCGATGGCGTTGACCAGCTTCGGGGCGATCCAGCGGCCGCGCTCGGGAGGATCACTGAGCATGTCGATGCCGATGATCTCCGGCATCTGCGCGCCGCCGAAACGGGCAGGCAGCTTTATCTCCTCATAGCGGCCGAGGCTGACCTGATGGCGCGTCTCGATAGCGGGCGTCGCCGATGCGAGGATGACCGGGCAACCCTCCATACTGCCGCGCATCACGGCGACATCGCGCGCATGATAATGCACGCCGTCCTCCTGCTTGAAACTGGTCTCATGCGCTTCATCGACGGTAATCAGGCCGAGGTCGGGAAAGGGCAGGAACAGCGCCGAGCGTGCGCCCACCACAACCCGCGCCTCTCCGCGCGCCACCGCCAGCCACGCACGGCGTCGCTCGCTCTGCTTGAGGCCGCTGTGCCATGCGACGGGCGCGACGCCGAATCGCGCCTCGAAACGCTTGAGAAACGGCTCGGTCAGCGCAATTTCCGGCAGCAGCACCAGCGATTGCCTGCCCGCGCGCAGCGCGCTGGCAATGGCCTCGAAATACACCTCGGTCTTGCCCGATCCGGTGACGCCATCGAGCAGGAAGGTCTGAAATTCCGCGTTCTCGACTGCCGCCGTTAGTCGCTCTGCCGCGGCTGCCTGCGCATCATTGAGGGCAGGGATGTCATGATCCGGATCGGGCGCGGCATAAGGCATGTCGGCGCTGACCTCGACTGCTTCGAGCGCGCCGACCTTTATCAGCCCGCGAATCACGCCAACCGACACGTCGGCCTTTTCCGCCAGTTCGCTCGCCGTCGCCTGATGGCCGCCAATGGCCCCCAGCGCCTGCTCGCGCTGCGCCGTGAGGCGTGGGGGCGGCGTGCCGCTGGCGCGATATTCGAGAAGGGTCTTCTCGCCCGTCATCGCCGCCCCGGAAGAAAGCGCCATGCGCAGCACGGCGGCGGGCGGCGCCATGTAATAAGCCGCGACCCATTCGATCAGGCGGCGCAGCGGCGCGGGAACCGGCGGCACCGGCGCGATGCCAAGAAACGGGCGCAGGCGCTTGTCGCCAACCGGCGCGACATCGGGAAAACTCTCCTCTTCCCATATCACGCCCGTCATACGGCGCGGCCCGAGCGGCACCTCGACGATGCTGCCGGGTTCGACATCTATGCCGCCCGGCACGCGATAATCGAGCGGGCCGATGGGACTGTTGAGCAAAAGGACGCGGGCGCGAGTCATCGCCTCTCTCTAACCGCGTTTTCACCCCATGAAAAACGGCTTCCCTTTTTCATACGAAAGACGGACTATGCCGCTGGCCTCGCGCAGGGCCGCCGGAGGAGAGAAGAATGGAACGCAGGCAATTTCTTTTGAGCGGTTCGGCGTTGGCGCTGCTTGGCCTGAGCGGATGTTCGCAGGGGCTGCGCTATAATCTGACGGAAGCCGTCCGCCGTCTGCTGACGCTGTCTTCGCAGCGTGCGCTGGCACGGCTGATGGCGCCGGGCGGTTTCTACGACAGCCAGATTGCGCGCATCTCCCTGCCCGATTCGATGGGCAAAAGCGGATCGCTGGTGACGCGGGCGCTGATGAGCACGCTGCTGCGCGACCGCCTGCAGAAACAGGTCAATCGCGCGGCGGAAAAGGGCGCGGAGCGCGCTGCGCCGGTCATCGCCGATGCTATCCTCGCGGTGTCGCCGGAAGATGCGGCGGCCATTCTCAAGGGCGGCGGTGCGACCGCGACGGCCTTGCTGCAACGGAATATGGGCGACGCGCTGATCGGCCAGATGCTTCCGGGCGTCGATGAGGGGCTGAAGCTGTTCGACAGCTCGGTGGTGACCGAAGCGCTCAGGCTGGCCACCGGCATCGATTTCGCCGGGTTGCGCGCCGATGTCACGCGCAAGGCTTCGGATGCGATTTTCGCGGAAATGGGCAAGGAGGAAATGGCGATCCGCGCCGATCCGCAATCTACTCGCGATCCCGTGCTGATCGCGGCGCTCACCGCAGCCAGGGCGATGTGATCGGGGTGGGCAGTCCAACGCTTTTTTCCCGCCATTGCCCTTATCGCCCCGCGCCGATGCCGCTATAGCGGGCACCGACTCATCATCCGAAAATCCGGGGACCACGCATCATGAAATTCTTCGTCGACACCGCCGATACCGCCGAAATCCGCGATCTTGCCGCCACCGGCCTGCTCGATGGCGTGACCACCAACCCGTCGCTGATCCACAAATCGGGGCGAAAATTCCTCGAAGTGGTCGAGGAAATTTGCGGCATCGTCGATGGGCCTGTGTCCGCCGAAGTCGTCGCGCTCGATCATGAAACGATGATGAAAGAAGCGGAAATCCTGCGCAAGATCGCCGACAATGTCTGCATCAAGGTGCCGCTCACCATCGATGGCCTCAAAACCTGCAAGGCGCTGACCAGCGAAGGCACACAGGTGAATGTCACGCTTTGTTTCTCGGCCAATCAGGCGCTGCTCGCGGCAAAAGCGGGCGCGACCTTCATTTCGCCCTTCGTCGGACGGCATGACGATAATGGTTTCGACGGCATGCAGCTGATCGCAGACATTCGCCTGATTTACGACAATTACGCCTTCGATACGGAAATCCTCGTCGCCAGCGTGCGGCACTCGATCCATGTGTTGGAGGCCGCGAAGATCGGCGCGGACGTGATGACCGCGCCGCCCGCCGTCATCAAGTCGCTGTTCAACCATGTGTTGACCGACAAGGGCATCGCCGCGTTCATGGCGGATTGGGAAAAAACGGGTCAGACGATCGGCTGAGAGCCGTCTATTCGCGGTCCGTCGGTCCGCTCTGCGGCGTATGCCAATCCCCCAAAGGCGCGCGCTTTTCCCGGAATCGCAACGCCAGCCCGATAGCGGTGCCCAGCGCAATGGCTATCGTCAGGTCGACGAGAACCGTGAGCACGGCGGTCAAGAACAGCAGCGCCAATTCCGCGCGGGGCAGCTTCATCCGTTCGCGCCAGCGATGCGGTTCGCTCATCGACCATGCCGTCACGATGAGCAGCCCGGCCAGCGCGGGCAGGGCAAGCGCTCCTGCGGGGCGCGAAGCCACCAGCATCGCGGCAAGGATCACCAGTGCGTGAATCATCCCGGCAACAGGCGTGCGCCCGCCCGCATTGACGTTGGTCGCCGTGCGCGCGATTGCGCCCGTCGCGGGCAGCCCGCCAAAGAGCGGCGAGGCAAGGTTCGCGGCGCCTTGCGCGATCAGCTCCGCGCTGGAGCGATGCGCACCCCCGATCATCCGGTCGGCGACGATCGCGGACAGCAGCGATTCTATCCCGGCGAGCAGCGCAATCGTGAAGGCGGCGGGTAATAATTCCCATATCAGATGCGTATCGATAGCGGGCAGCGTGGGCGAGGGTAGCCCGGATGGCAACATGCCATAGCGGCCGCTCACGGTCTCTATGTCCGGCATCGCCCATGCCGCTATCATGCTGGCCAGCGCGACCACCGCCACCATCCAGGGAAAACGCGGCGAAATTCGGCGCAATATCAAGATTGCCGCGATCGAGGCGCTCCCCAATGCCAGAGCCGCCGGATTGAGCGTGTCGCGCGCCGCCCACAGCCCCTCCACCTTGGGCAGAAATTCGGCGGGAAGCGGCATCGTGACAAGCCCGGTCAGGTCCTTCAACTGACTGATGGCGATGACGATGGCGATGCCGATGGTGAAGCCTTCGATCACCGGCTCGGGAATATAGCGGATGAACCGGCCAATACCTGATAGGCCGGCCACAAGCAGTATCGCACCCGCCATGAACGTGGCGACCAGCAGGCCGTCAAGGCCATGCTTGTGGATGACGCCATAGACGACGACGATGAACGCCCCGGTCGGCCCGCCGATCTGCACCCTGCTGCCCCCAAGGGCGGAGATCAGAAACCCGCCCACCACCGCCGTTATCAGGCCGGTAGCAGGCGGCGCGCCCGATGCGATGGCAATTGCAATCGAAAGCGGCAGCGCGACCAGCGCGACCGTTATACCCGCCAGCAGGTCTCCCCCGAACTGGCGCGGCGTATAGCCGATCATGGTCGTGAGCAGCTTTGGTTTCATCGGTTGACCCGACCGCTGCTCTCAGTCACCCTCAGTTATCCCCAAAGCCGCGCGGCGCGGCGTCGATGACGGTGAATTTCCCGCTGTCGACCCGCTGCACCTCCAGCGCGCGTTCGGCAATGCCGTCACGGCCAAAGCGAAACGCGCCGTCGATGCCGGCAAAACCGCCCTTGTCGGTCAGTTCCGATACCGGGAACGCCTTGCCCGGCTTCCAGTCCTGCGCGATCTTCACCGTGAGCAGCACCGCATCATAGCCCAGCGCCGACAAACGATAGGGCGCGGTGCCGAAACGGGCGCGATATTTGCTCGCCAGTTGCCGATAATAGGCATCTGACACACTGGCGAACCATGCGCCATGCAACGACGGAGCGGACGTCAGGCCATTCTCGGTGTTCCATAATTCGGTGCCAAGGATACGGGCATCGACACCACCATTTTGCCGGATAAGCGGCGCGGCCTGCATCGCCACGCGCCCGCCATCGGCGATCAGCACGGCCTGATAGTCCGATCCCTGGCCCAGCTTCTTGACCGCGGCGGTAATGGAGGCCGCCGAGCGGGTATAATTCTGCATCGAAACGACCGTGCCGCCAGCCGAGCGCACGGCGCCGAGCAGCGCATTGCCGGTGCGCTCGCCATAAACGCCCGTAGGCACCAGCGCGGCAAAGCGCTCCACGCCCTTCGAACGGGCATAGGTAACGACGCGATCCACCGCCTGCACCGGCGAATAGCCCATGATGAACACGCCGTTGCCTGCAACGCTGCTGTCGTTGGAGAAGCTGACGACAGGCACACCTGCCTTGCGCGCGGCGGGGGCGGCGATTTTCACCTCCTCGCCGGTCAGCGGGCCGAGAATCAGCCTGTTGCCCTCCGCGATCGCCTTGGCGACGGCCGCGCCCGCGCCGCGCCCGGTGTCATAGGTGGTGATGCGGACATTTTGCGCGCCGGTATCGAGCAGCGCCAGCGTGGTGGCGTTGGCGATGGACTGGCCGACACCCGCATTGCTCCCGCTCATTGGCACGAGCAGGGCGATTCGGTGCCGCTCGGTGTCGGTCGGCAGGCCGGGTTCGACGGGGGCGGGCTGGGTCGGGCCGGTGGTTCCCGGACCGGTGCCGCGCGGCACAATCGTCTGGCAAGCCGCGAGAAACAGCGCGCTGCCGATCATCATGACCCGGCCCGCGCGGCGCATCAAGCTCCCCATGTCTGCCCATATGTTGTCTTGCCGAACTGCACCCGTCTCTGCCATGGGGACTCCTTATGATGGAAGCATTGTCTCCGGGCCTATATATCGTTGCCGGGCCGATCGGCAACTTGTCTGACCTTGCTCCGAGGGCGGCCGACATATTATGTCGCGCGGACGTGATCGCGGTGGAGGATAGCCGGGTGAGTGCGAAGCTGCTCCGCCATGCCGGATCAGACCGTCCGATGATCCCTTATCACGACCATAGCGACGAAATTGTGCGCGCCCGCCTCGTCGAACGGATGGCAGGCGAGGCGGTCGCCTTGCTCTCGGATGCCGGAACGCCGCTCATCTCCGACCCCGGCTACAAGCTGGTGCGCGATGCGCGCGCGGCGGGCAGGGCGGTGACGACCGTGCCCGGCCCCTGCGCGGCGATCGCGGCGCTCACACTGTCGGGCCTGCCGACAGACCGCTTCCTGTTCATGGGGTTCCTTCCGCCCAAGGCCAAGGCCCGCGCCGATGCGCTGGCCGAGGTGGCGGCCCTGCGCGCCACATTGATCTTTTACGAAAGCGGCCCACGGCTGGGCGCGAGCCTCAGCGATATGGCGCTCGGCCTTGGCGACCGCGAGGCGGCGGTCGCCCGCGAGATCAGCAAGACCTATGAGGAAGTGCGCACCGGCACATTGACCGAGCTGGCGGCGATCTATGGCGAAGCGGGACCAAAAGGCGAGATCGTCGTCATCGTCGGCCCACCCGGCGAAGCGGCGAAGGCCTCCGCGCAGGATGCCGACGCATTGCTGAGCGATGCACTGGCGCGCCTGCCGGTCGGCAAGGCGGCGAGCGAGGTGGCGAAAGCGACGGGCCTCGACCGGCGCACGCTCTATGCCCGCGCGCTGGAGATTAAGAGCGAATGAAATCCCCCGAGCGACTGGCCGCCGAAAAGCGCGGGCGGCAGGGCGAACGCATCGCCGCATGGTGGCTGCGCCTCAAGGGCTGGAGCATCCTCGACCGGCGCGTGCGTACCAGAGCGGGCGAGATTGATCTGATCGCGCGGCGCGGGAGCCTTGTCGCGTTCGTCGAGGTGAAGGCGCGCGCCAGCGACGCGGAGCTGGACCTCGCCATAGACGAGCGGCGCCTGTCGCGGGTCGCCGCGGCGGCAGAAAGCATCGCCCATCGCTATCTGCAACCGGGCGATGATATGCAAATCGACGTCATCCTCCTTGCGCCGCGCCGCCCGCCGCGCCATTTGAGCAATGTCTGGCATGGGGGATGACCCCTCGCACATAACCGGGGAATGAATATGTCACTCAAAGTCGCCGTGCAGATGGACCCGATGGAGGGCATCAGGATCGGCGGAGATTCGACCTTCGCCATCATGCTGAGCGCGCAGGCGCGCGGACACAGCCTCTGGCATTATCAGGCGAATGATCTCACCTGGCGCGGCGGGCGGTTGCTCGCCAATGCGCGCCCTGTCACCGTGCAAAAGGTCGAGGGTGACCATTTCCGCTTCGGCGAGGCGACACAGCTCGATCTTGGCCGCGATGTCGATGTCGTGCTGATGCGGCAAGACCCGCCCTTCGACCTCTCCTACATCACCGCGACGCATCTGCTCGAACGGATCGAGCACGAAACCCTCGTGGTCAATCGTCCCGGCTCCGTGCGCGATGCGCCGGAGAAACTGTTCGTGCTCGATTATGCGCGCTTCATGCCGCCGACGATGATTACCCGCGATCTCGGCGAAGTGAAGGCGTTCCTCGCCGAGCATAAAGACATCGTCGTCAAGCCGCTTTACGGCAATGCCGGCAACGCCGTGTTCCGCGTCGGCAGCGACGGCGCGAACCTCTCCGCGCTGGTCGAGCTGTTCAACGCAAGCTGGGTCGAGCCGTTCATGGTGCAGGCGTTCATCCCGGCGGTTTCCGAAGGCGACAAGCGTATCGTGCTGGTCGACGGCGAAGTCGCAGGTGCGGTCAACCGCGTGCCGGGCAAGGGCGAAATCCGCTCGAACCTTGCGGTCGGCGGATCGGCGGTGAAGGCAGACCTGAGCGAACGCGAATGGGAAATCTGCCGAGCGATGGGGCCGGAGCTGAAAAAGCGCGGGCTGCTGTTCGTCGGCATAGACGTGATCGGCGGCGAGTGGCTGACCGAAATCAACGTGACCTCACCCACGGGCATCGTCTCCATCGACGCGTTCAACGGCACGGATACCGGCGCGATGATCTGGGAAGCGATTGAGGGGAAGCTGGCTGGCGAGAGGGGCGATCATAATTAATTTTTTTGTTGCCCCCGAAATTGAGGCGAAAAGTGGTCTGATGTGTTCAGAGGGAATGAAACTCTCGATACAGGCGCGGCTCGATTATACATTCACCGATCCGGCCGATGTACTTGTGCAGCTAGAGGCGGCAGCCATACCGGAGCAGATCATAATCGATCAGCACATCGAGTTTTCCGATTATGAGCATTTTGCGCGCGTGCCGGCTCATAATGGCATTGGCGAGCGCATCTGGCTGCGGGTGCACGATCAGCTTACCATTGATTATCATGCGCGCGTGGAAGTGAACCGCATCATTGCCGACATCGCAGGACTCGAGCGCATCCCACCCCACATGCTACCCGGTGAAACGGTGGAATATCTTATGCCTTCGCGCTATTGTCCCTCTGATCGGTTCCAGGCCCTCGCCGACGCCGAATTTGGCGAGCTGGATGGCGGGGCGCGGATCATGGCGATGCGTGATTGGGTATATACCAATATTGCTTATGTATCGGGATCGAGCGATGCCGATACGACGGCGCTCGATAGTTTCGTGAAGCGCGAAGGCGTATGCCGCGATTTCGCACATGTGATGATCACGCTGGCGCGAGCGGCTGGCATTCCTGCCCGCATCGCGAGCGTATATGGGCTGGGCGTGGAACCGCAGGATTTTCATGCGGTGGCTGAAGTTTTCCTGTCTGGCGAATGGCATCTGATCGATGCGACGGGCATGGCGCACGAGGCGGGAATGGCCAAGATCGGCATTGGGCGCGATGCCGCCGATGTGGCCTTTCTGACGGCTTATGGTGATGCAACGCTGAGGGAACAGACGATTTCAGTCATCGAGGTTTGAGATATAGCGGAATGCAGTTCATGCCCTCGGATGCGCATTCCGATAGACGTCGAGCAGATGCGCGGCATCGACCTGCGTATAGATCTGCGTCGAGCTGAGGCTGGCATGGCCGAGCAGTTCCTGCAAACTCCGCAAATCCGCGCCGCGCCCCAGCAAATGGGTGGCGAAGCTGTGGCGTAGCGCATGCGGGCTGGTGCGTTCGGGCAACATCAGCCGCCGCCGCGCCTCGCGCACCGCCTTGCGGATGATCGCCGGGTCAAGCGGTCCGCCGCGCGCGCCGCGAAACAGCGGTTCGTTCCTGGCCGGGGCGTAAGGGCAGGCGGCGGCATAGGTTTCCAGTGCCTCGCGCAATTGCGGCAACAACGGCACGATCCGCGTCTTGCCACGCTTGCCGGTGATGCGGATCGTCTCGCCCGCAGGCACATCGCCGCCTGTCAGCGACAGCGCCTCGGAGATACGCAGCCCCGCGCCATAGAGCAGCAGCAATATCGCCCAGTCACGCGCCGCGATCCACGGCTCGCTGGCATTTTCCCCCACATCCTCGGCCAGCGCCATCACATCGTCGGGCGAAACCGGGCGCGGCACGCCTTTCTTGACGCGCGGCCCGCGCATGGGCGGCACCACCGCCGCTTCACCACCCGCGAATTTGAGAAAGGCACGGATCGCGGAAAGCTCTCGCGCGGACGAACTGTTGCCAAGTCCCTCGTTCCGCCGATGCGCCAGATAGGCGCGCAGATCGGCGGCGGGCAGCGTGGTGAGCTGGGTCGTCGAGGGCGGGCCGCCCAGATGAACGGCAAGAAAGCCCAGCAGCCGCTCCGCGCTTGCCACATAAGCCCGCACCGTATGCGCCGAGCGCCGCCGTTCGTGCGCCAGATGCTTGCGCCAGCGGGTGATGAGGGGATGCGTAGCCTCCGTCATGCACAGCGCTATAGCATGATTTGCGGCAATATCGCATCGAGCAGCAACATGCCCGCCGGGGTGATGGCGATATGGTCGTCTGTAGCAGCGATCAGCCCCATATCTCCGAGACGCGCAACCGCAGCCGGATCGAGCATGGCCTCTCGGGGAAAATCGAGACGGCGGGCGAGCGCGGCAATGTCCACGCCTTCGGCAAGGCGCAGGCCCATCATCAGCGCCTCGCGCGCCCGCTCATCGGGCGCAAGCGGCGTTTCGCTCTGGCAGCCATGGCCATTGCGCTCCACGGCGGCGAGCCAGTTCTCCGGCTTTTTATGGCGCTGTGTCGCTTGCGCGTTCCTCCGCCCATGCGCGCCGGGGCCGATGCCGACATAATCGCCATAGCGCCAGTAAGTGAGGTTATGGCGACTTTCCTCGCCCGCGCGCGCATGATTGCTGATCTCATAGGCGGGAATATCCGCCGCAGCGGTGAGGGTCTGGGTCAGCTCATAAAGGTCGGCGGCATGGTCCGGGTCGGCCGGGGTAAAATCGCCGCGCCGCACCATCGTCTCGAACCGCGTACCCGGTTCTATGGTGAGCTGATAGAGCGAGAGATGGCCGCTCCCGAAGGAGAGGGCGTGGGTAAGCTGCGCTTCCCATTGCGCGACCGATTGACCGGGCAGCGCATAGATGAGGTCGAAGCTGGTGCGCGCGAAATGCGCCTGCGCCGTCGCAATGGCCCGCTGCGCCTCGCTCACATCATGCGCGCGCCCCAAAAAGCGCAAGGCTTCCGCTTCGAAGCTCTGTACACCGAGCGACACCCGGTCGACGCCTGCACCGGCGAGATCGGCAAAGCGATCGACCTCGACGCTGTTGGGGTTGGCTTCCAGCGTGATCTCGATATCGGGCGCAAACGTCCAGTGCATCGCCGCCGCCTCGATCAGACCGGCGACAAGGGCAGGGGGCATCAGCGAAGGCGTGCCGCCGCCGAAAAAGATCGAACCGAGTGCGCGGTCTTTCGTCAGCGCCGCCTCATGCGCCATGTCGGCGAGCAACGCGGCGCGCCACTGCGCCACATCCACGCTTTCGCGCACATGGCTGTTGAAATCGCAATAGGGGCATTTCGAAACGCAGAACGGCCAGTGGACATAAAGCGCCAGCGGCGTGTTGGGCGAATACGGCCTTACCGCGCCGTTAACCACCGCGTTGCCCGAATCCTTAATGCGTTTGCCTGAATAATGCGTTGTCATTAGGGGATAAGCCCATATGCGTTCTGTCGCCGCCGCGCTACTATACTTATGTCTGCTGCTTGGGCCGGTGACGGCGCGGGCGGATACGCCATCCACCCTATGCCAAGGCTGTGCAGACAGCGCAGACAGAGGCTTTGCCCGGTCGATGCCTGTCGATGCCAGCCGGTTCCGGGCGACCATGCTGGATAAGCATAATGCGGAACGGGCGCAGTGGAATGTGCCGCCGCTGGCATGGAACGACGCGCTGGCCGATGCCGCGCGCGATTATGCCGCCTATCTCGCGCAATCGGGCAGGCTGGAGCACAGCGCCGATCTCGGTGGCCCTCGCCCGCTCGGCGAAAATCTCTGGATGGGCACGCGCGGCGCTTATGGGTATGACGAGATGGTCGGCAGCTTCCTCGACGAACGGCGCTTTTATGTCGCGCGCGCCATCCCCGATATCAGCAGCACCGGAAGCTGGAGCGACGCGGCGCATTACAGCCAGATCATCTGGCGCACCACCACGGCTATGGGCTGCGGCATCGCGGCGGGCAGAGATTTCGAGGTGCTCGTCTGCCGCTATGATCCGGCCGGCAATATCTGGGGCCGCACCGCCGATGACGATCGCGGGTTCGATGCGCCTGCAACCCAGTTAGCCAGCAACGGACGCATTCTGCGTTCGCGCTAAAAAATCGCGGCCACCAGTTGCCGGAAGGCATCGGCGCGGTGGCTCATCGCATGTTTGTCGGCCGGTTCCATCTCGGCGAAGGTGATGGCATGGCCGTTCGGCTGAAAGATCGGATCATAGCCGAAGCCCTTGCTTCCGCGCGGCGGCCACACGATTATGCCGTCGACGCGGCCCTCGAACGCCTCGACATGCCCATCGGGCCATGCCAGCGCCAGCGCGCAGACAAAATGCGCATCGCGGCCCGCCTCCGGGCCCTTCGCTGCGAGCGCATCATGCACAAGACGCATGGCGAGGCCGAAATCCTTGGCCGGCCCGGCCCAGCGCGCTGAAAATATACCCGGCTCCCCGCCCAATGCCTCGACGCACAGGCCGCTGTCGTCGGCAAGCGCGGGCAGGCCGGAAAGATCGGCCGCCTGCAATGCCTTGAGTTCCGCATTGGCGATGAAGGTCGTGCCGGTTTCCTCCGGCTCGGGCAGGCCCAGCGCGCCCGCCGACACCGGCTCTATGCCCTGGGGCCCCAGCAGGTCCGCAATCTCCCGCACCTTGCCGGCATTATGGCTGGCGATGACCAGCCTGCCGGGTTCGAGCTTGCGGATCGCCTGTTCGTTTCCCCAATTGTCGGTCATTATGCGCTCCTTACCGGCCCGTCGCCTTGCGCTGCGCCGTGAAAATCTCGCCGCAGCCGATGCGGGCAAGGCGGAGCAGGCGCAGCAGCTCTTCCTCGTCGAAAGTCGCGCCCTCGGCGGTCGCCTGCACCTCGGCGAGCTTCGAATCGCCGGTCAGCACGAAATTAGCGTCGGCTTCTGCTGAAGAATCCTCGGGATAATCGAGATCGAGGATCGGCGTCCCCTGATAGATGCCGCAACTTATCGCCGCGACCTGATTGACGATCGGATCTTCCGTGAGCGCGCCGCTCTGCATCAGCGTGTCGATCGCGATGCGCAGCGCCACCCACGCGCCCGAAATCGACGCGGTGCGCGTGCCGCCATCGGCCTGTATCACGTCGCAATCGAGCGTGATCTGGCGCTCGCCCAGCTTCTTGAGGTCCACCACCGCGCGCAAGCTGCGGCCGATCAAACGCTGGATTTCCTGCGTGCGGCCCGATTGCTTGCCCTTGGCTGCCTCGCGGTTGCTGCGGGTGTGGGTCGAACGGGGCAACATGCCATATTCCGCCGTCACCCAGCCTTCGCCCTTGCCGCGCAGAAATGGAGGCACGCGCTCCTCGATGCTTGCCGTGCACAGCACCCGCGTATCGCCGAAGCTGACGAGACAGCTTCCCTCGGCATGGCGGGTGAAGCCGGGTTCCATCGTAATATTACGCATCTGATCGGGAGTGCGGCCGGATGGGCGCATAGAAACAAGCCTTTCAATAGAGCGGTATGAATGGAAGGGGGCTTATGCGCGTGGGAAGAGCGGCACAACCCCATAGAGTGATTTCGAAGCAGGTGGACTCACCTGCTGACTCGGAAATCACGGTAAATCAAATGCACTCTAACGGCATGGCATTGCAAAAACATGCCCTCGTTTCGTCGACGAAATCCCTCATATTTTTCGATTCGACGAAAATTGCCATCACCTTATCTTTCGGTTGGGTTGGGAAAGCGAACCGGATGCCGAATGGAAAGTTAAGGCTGTCATGAGACATTATCGCTCCCCCCTGAACCCCGCCGGAACCGCGATTGCCGCTGTTCTGGCACTGGCTCCCTTCGGTGCGGTCGCGCAGATCGCCGACTCTGCGGCGCAACCCGCCCCAGCGACTGCGCCCCCAGTCATAGCTCAGCCCGCGCCCGTTGCCGCGCCGCCGCCTGCCGTGCCTACGGCTGATACGGCCACCAGCGGCTCTACCGCGCCGCAGCCGGTATTCGCACCGTCGAGCCCCGTCGTTCAACAGGTGCCGACGAAAACAACCCCGCCTTCCTCGACCCTTCCGGCAGAAGAACCGATCGCCCCGGCATCCAGACCTGCAACGCAAACCGAACCGAAAACCGTGACGCAAGCCAAGCCGGTTGCTACAGAGTCGGCGGCTGATCGTACCACGGCGCGACCAGCAGCCGTTCCAGAGCCCGCCATATCCGAAAGCACATCCGGCGGTGCGTCCGCGCCTCTCGGAACGGATGGGCCGGATTCGAACGCAACAGCATCTCCCCTCACTGCACCACCCCTGACCATGATGCCTTCGAGCCCCTCTACTCAGGAATTACCCCAGACTGGCGCGTCCGGGTCGGAAACGGCCGAATGGGCATTGGGCTTGGGTACTCTCGCCTTTTTGGGTGTGGCGGGTGTCTCTCTCGCCATGATCCGCCGCCGCCCCTCTCAAGAGGTCGTCCGCAAGCGTCGCCGCCGCTTTTCCCGCTATGATCCTCCGCTGCATCACCGCTCCCGCGATGAGGATATAACTGACGAGGCGGTCGCCGCTTCCTCGCCGCAACCGCCGCAGCGCTCCGTGGTGGCCGAAGCTCTGACCAGCGCGCGCATGGCCGATGCCAATGAGCACACATCCTTGTCGACTATCGCCGCAAAGCATGGCTTAGACCGGGAAGTGGACAATCTCGTTGTCCCGAAAGAGCTGGTTTACCCTGTCCAGCCGGGCAACAGCGCCATTGCCTCGTCCGATGACGACGGCGATCTGGTGGCGCGCCGCGAAGCCATGATCGCGCAAACGCCTACCCCGGAAAACCCGTTTCTCACCCGCAGAAAACGCCTGTGCCGCGCCAATTTCCTTCTGCGTCGGCAGGGCTCGGCCTCGGTGGAGCCGGAAAAGGCCATGGCGCCCATTCAGGCCGAGGCGACGGAGCAGGCCATCCCTCAGGTTCCGCGCCCGGATCAGGTCAGCTATCGTTTCGGTGGCGGGATGCCCTCTTCACCGACCTTCAAGCCGAAATATAACTGAGACGTTCTGAACCAGAATGCGAAAGGCGCTTCCTGCGGGAGGCGCCTTTTGTTTGATGTGCCAATGATATGACGGATTGAGCTTGCGCGCCTGCGTCCCTACATTGCCGCCATGGCCACGCCCCCCATTACCGAACTCAACGACCGCGCGCGCGACATTTTCCGGCTTGTGGTGGAAAATTATCTGGGCACCGGCGTGCCCGTGGGGTCGCGCACATTGAGCCAGTTGCCGGGGCTGAACCTGTCTTCCGCCTCCATCCGCAACGTGATGCAGGAGCTGGAGGAGATCGGCCTGCTCGCCGCGCCGTATGTCTCGGCGGGGCGCATGCCGACGGACACGGGATTGCGGATGTTCGTCGATGGCATGATGCAGGCGTCCGAACCTTCGGTCGAAGAGCGGCGCATGATCGAGAGCCAGGTCGAGAATAAAGGCCCGGTCGAGGATGCGCTGGCGGCGGCAAGCGCGGCGCTTTCCGGGCTTTCGGCCTGTGCGGGCATGGTGCTGGTGCCCAAGCGGGAGACGCTGCTGCGGCAGTTCAGCTTCGTGCCGCTCGGGAGCCGCAGCACTACAAGCGGCGCGGAACAGGCATTGGCGGTGCTCGTCGGCGCGGATGGCAGCATCGAGAACCGGATCGTCGATCTGCCGCCCGGCATCGCCCCGTCGCAGTTGGTCGAGGCGGGCAATTATATCTCCAGCCGCCTGTCCGGCCTCACTCTGGCACAGGCGCAGCAAAAGCTGGCGCAGGAGCTGACAGCGGACAAGGCCGCGCTCGACGATGCGGCGCGCGGGCTGGTGGAGCGGGGGCTGGCGAGCTGGAGCAATGATGCTGCCGACCGGCCGGTGCTGATCGTGCGGGGGCAGGCGAACCTGATCGACGAACATGCGTCCGCCGATCTGGAACGCGTGCGGCAATTGCTCGACGATCTGGAGGGCAAGCAGGAAATTTCGCGGCTGATGGAGGGCGCATTGGCGGCTTCGGCGACGAAAATCTTCATCGGTTCGGAAAACAAGCTCTTTTCCTTGTCCGGTTCTTCGGTCATAGCCGCGCCTTATCATAATGGCGACGGCCGCGTGGTCGGCGTGGTAGGGGTTATCGGCCCGACACGCTTGAACTATGCCCGCGTCATCCCCATGGTGGATTTCACCGCACAAACCCTATCGAGATTGATGAGATGAACGACGAAAAAATGGATACGCAGCAGGTAGTTGAGGAAGCGGCGGCGGAGCAGCCGGAGGCGGAAACCGCGGAATTTGCGGCGGACCCGGCGGAGACGCGCCTCGCCGAACTGGAGCAGGAGCTGGAAACGGCGAAGCAGGATGTGCTCTACGCCCATGCCGAAACGCAGAATGTACGGCGCAGGCTGGAAAAGGAGCTGGTCGATGCGCGAGCTTATGCCTCGACGGCCTTTGCGCGCGACATGCTCTCGGTCGCGGATAATCTGTCGCGTGCGCTCGACGCCATTCCCGCCGATCTGCGCGAGGATGACAAGTTCAAGGGCCTCGTCGTCGGGCTGGAAGCGACCGGGCGCGAGCTGGAAAGCATTTTTGCCCGTCACGGCATCGAGAAGATCAGTGCGCTGGGTGAGGCGCTCGATCCCAATCTGCATCAGGCGATGATGGAAGTGCCGAGCGACGAGGCTCCGGGCACCATCGTGCAGGAAATGCAGCCGGGATACCGGATCAAGGAGCGCTTGCTGCGTCCCGCGCTTGTGGGCGTGGCGAAGAAGCCGGAATAAAGGGCAGCAACGCTTCCAGCGCTTCGTGCGGAGGCGCGCCTCCAGGCGCTATTCCGCGCCGATAGAGAAAGGCATGGCGGACGATTTCCGCCTGCTGCTCTATCCCATATCGGGCGAAAGGCCTGTCCGGCCGGAGCGTATAGTCATATCGGCACCAGGGATGGCGCATCAGCGGCAGATAATATTTCCCGCGCGTCTGCGCCTGCCACACATGGGTCATTTCGTGGATGAAATGCCCTTGTAGCGAAAGCGAACCGGCGCAGAAATCCTCGCAATAGGTCCGCCCCAGCGGATGAAACCACAAATGTCCGTCGGGCGCCATAGTTACGCGGGGCCGGTGGAACGGCCAATATTTGCGCACATGCAGGCGCACCGCATCATAATCGATCGCGCCGCCGAACATCGATGCAGCCAGCGCAATCTCATCGGACGTCAGCGAACGGCTTGTCATGCGTTCCTTGGACAGATCCCTGCACCAGACGCGCCGCTCAATGCGCGTGATCGGCCATGTTGCCGCTCATATTGCCGCTCATATTGGCGCTCATATTGGTCATGCCTCCGGCCGCCGCGTCGTTGTTTGCGGGGTTCCTGATGACCGCATCGACGATCAGCCGGTCACCATTGGAAAACAGCAATGTCATCTGCATCTCGCCCGCCTTCACGACGGCGGGATTGATGCCGAAGATCATCACATGCTTGCCGCCGGGCGCGAAGGCGACCTTGCTTTTCGCGGGCACCTCGACCTGGTCGATCGGCTGCATCGTCATCATGCCGTCCTTCATTACGCTTTCATGCATCTCGACGCGCAGCGCGCCATCGGTCGTCACCCGGCGGAGCTGCACGTCTTCCTCGCCGCCATGAATGACGAAATAGCCCGCCGACGGGCCGGTGCCGTTGGGATTGACGCGCACCCATGCCTGATCGACATAGAGCGGGGCGGGCTGCCCGCACCCGGTCAGCACCAGCGACGCGGCAAAAGTGGCGAAAATAGCGAACGAGCGGAAAAGCATGGCGGATCGTCCTTGAAAAAAATGTCTCATAAAGGGGCTGGAGGCCATAGCTAATGCACCTCATGCCTTGTGCCAAGAAAAAGCGCGCCTATATCGCATCACAGACGGGTGGCCGCACCGGCTCTTCAGCAGCGATGCGACACCCCTGAACCGCTGAACTTTTGGGGTTAAAGAGGACGTAAATGGCTAAAGTTATTGGTATCGATCTGGGAACGACCAACAGCTGCGTTGCAGTGATGGATGGCGGCAAGCCCAAGGTAATTGAAAATGCGGAAGGCGCGCGCACGACGCCGTCGATCGTCGCGTTCACCAAGGATGGCGAGCGCCTGATCGGCCAGCCGGCCAAGCGCCAGGCCGTCACCAACCCGGACAACACCATTTACGCGGTGAAGCGTCTCATCGGCCGCCGTTTCGACGATCCGATGACCGCGAAAGACATGGAGCTGGTGCCCTACACCATCGCCAAAGGCCCGAACGGCGATGCCTGGGTGAAGGCTGGCGGTGAGGACTATTCTCCTTCGCAGATTTCCGCCTTCACCTTGCAGAAGATGAAGGAAACCGCCGAGAGCTATCTGGGCGAAACCGTGACGCAGGCCGTCATCACCGTGCCCGCCTATTTCAACGACGCTCAGCGTCAGGCGACCAAGGACGCGGGCAAGATCGCGGGCCTTGAGGTGCTGCGCATCATCAACGAGCCGACTGCAGCCGCGCTCGCTTACGGCCTCGACAAGCAGGATGGCAAGCTGATCGCGGTCTATGACCTTGGCGGCGGCACCTTCGACATCTCCGTGCTGGAAATCGGCGACGGCGTGTTCGAGGTGAAGTCGACCAATGGCGACACTTTCCTGGGCGGCGAGGATTTCGATGCCAAGGTCGTCGAATATCTCGCGGACAGCTTCAAGAAGGACGAGGGCATTGATCTGCGCGGCGACAAGCTTGCGTTGCAGCGCCTGAAGGAAGCCGCCGAAAAGGCGAAGATCGAACTTTCGAGCGCGCAGACGACGGAAGTCAACCTGCCGTTCATCACCGCCGATCAGAACGGCCCGAAGCACCTCGTCAAGACGATTACGCGCGCCGACCTCGAAAAGCTGGTCGCGGACCTCATCAAGCGGACGCTGGAGCCGTGCAAGAAGGCGCTGGCCGATGCCGGGTGCAGCGCGGCCGACATCAGCGAAGTCGTGCTCGTCGGCGGCATGACCCGCATGCCGCGCGTGCGCGAAATCGTGAAGGAGTTCTTCGGCAAGGAGCCGCACACCGGCGTCAACCCGGATGAGGTCGTCGCCATGGGTGCCGCCATTCAGGCGGGCGTGTTGCAGGGCGACGTCAAGGACGTGCTGCTGCTCGACGTGACCCCGCTGTCGCTCGGCATCGAGACGCTGGGCGGCGTGTTCACCCGCATGATCGATCGCAACACCACGATCCCGGCGAAGAAGTCGCAGGTGTATTCGACCGCCGACGACAATCAGCAGGCCGTGACGATCCGCGTGTTCCAGGGCGAACGCGAAATGGCGGCGGACAACAAGATCCTCGGCCAGTTCGACCTTGTCGGCATCCCGCCCGCACCGCGCGGTGTGCCGCAGATCGAGGTGACGTTCGACATCGACGCCAACGGCATCGTCAACGTCTCCGCGAAGGACAAGGGCACCGGCAAGGAGCAGCAGATCCGTATTCAGGCCTCTGGCGGTCTTTCCGATGCCGACATCGACCAGATGGTCAAGGATGCCGAACAGTTCGCAGATGAAGACAAGAAGCGCCGCGAGGCCGCTGAGGCGAAGAACAACGCCGAAAGCCTCGTCCACACGACCGAACGCCAGCTCGAAGAGCATGGCGACAAGGTGGATGCTTCGCTCAAGGGCGAGATCGAAACCGCCATTGCCGCGACGAAAACCGCCATCGAGGGCGGCGATGTCGAGGCGATGAAGGAAAAGGCGCAGGAACTGGCGCAAGTCGCCATGAAGCTGGGTCAGGCGATCTACGAGAAGGAGCAGGCTGCTGGCGCTGCTCCGGGTGGAGAAAGCGGCGAAGCCAAGGCGGACGACGACGTCGTCGATGCCGAATTCTCCGAAGTGGACGAAGACAACAAGGCATAAGAGAATGGACTGCACCGTCATTCCCGCGGAAGCGGGGATCCAGAGTGGCAAGCGCGACACTTCGCGGCTCTGGACTCCCATTCGCATGGGAGTGACGGATCAGCAGGATGGGGAACGTCGATGAGTGCGCAAGTCGATTTTTATGAATTGCTGGGGGTCGAGCGCAACGCCGACGGGGCGACGATCAAATCCGCCTATCGCAAGCTCGCCATGCAATGCCATCCGGACAAAAACCCCGGATGCGAGCATAGCGAAGCCAAGTTCAAGGCGATCAGCCACGCTTATGATTGCCTGAAGGACGAACAGAAGCGCGCGGCTTATGATCGCTTCGGCCATGCCGCGTTTGAAAATGGCGGGCCGGGCAATGGCGGCGCGGGCGCGGGCTTTTCCGACCTTGGCGACATATTCGAAACGATTTTCGGCGCGGCCGGCTTCGGCGGCGCGGGCGGCGGTCGTGGCCGACAGAAGCGGCGCGGCGCGGATCTGCGCTACGACATGGAAATCTCGCTCGAAGAGGCGTTCAACGGCAAGACGCAGGATATCACCATCGAGGTTTCGACCTCGTGCGACGATTGCGACGGATCAGGCGCGACGCCGGGCACCGGCTCACGCGCCTGCACGACCTGCGGCGGCCATGGTCAGGTGCGTGCGCAACAGGGCTTTTTCGTGGTCGAGCGCACATGCCCCGCCTGCCATGGCGCGGGTCAGGTGATCGAGTCGCCATGCCGTTCCTGCCGTGGCGAAGGCCGCGTGGACAGGCAAAAGACGCTCTCCGTCACTATTCCCGCCGGTGTCGATGAAGGCACGCGCATCCGCCTTTCCGGCGAGGGGGAAGCGGGCGCGCGCGGCGCGCCTGCGGGCGATCTCTATATTTTCCTGCATCTGAAACGCCACCGCATTTTCGAACGCGACGGCACGACCCTGTTCTGCCGCGCGCCGGTAAGCTTCACGACGGCCGCGCTGGGCGGTGAGATCGAGGTGCCGGGGATGGACCGCGAGATGGTAAAGATCAAGATCCCGGCGGGCATACAGTCCGGCAAGCAATTGCGCCATCGCGGCGCGGGCATGCCCGCGCTCAATGGGCGCGGCGCGCGCGGCGACATGGTGGTGCAGATCGATGTCGAGACACCCACGCGCCTGTCGGCGAAGCAGAAGGAACTGCTGGAGGAATTTCGCGCCACCGAAACCGGCGACGAATGTCCGCAATCGAGCGGCTTTTTCGGCAAGCTGAAGGAAATGTGGGAAGATTTGGGGTAAAGTGATTTCAAAGCAGGTGACATCACCTGCTGACTCGGAGCCGAAGACCAGCGCAGCTAATACCAACATGCGTTGATTATGACTCATACTCGTCATTCCCGCGAAAGCGGGAATCCAGGATTTCAGGCACAGTTTTGTGAGGCTATGGATCCCGGATCAAGTCCGGGGTGACGAAAATCCATAGGTTTCGATCAATGCAGCTTGGTATTATTTGATCGGCGAATCCGGTGCCAGACGCATGTCGAGATAATTGTCGACCGACATCATCAACTGATCCAGCTCATGCTCGAAAAAATGGTTCGCGCCGCGAATTTCGTCATGATGGATGGTGATGCCCTTTTGCGTGCGCAGCTTGTCGACCAGCTTCTGCACGGCACCCGCTGTCACCACCTCGTCATGGGTGCCCTGCACGATGATTCCCGATGAAGGGCAGGGGGCGAGAAAGCTGAAATCATACATGTTCGCAGGCGGCGCAACCGAAATGAAGCCGCGCACTTCCGGTCGGCGCATCAGAAGCTGCATGCCGATCCACGCGCCGAAGCTGAAGCCCGCGATCCAGGTCGTCTGCGCTTCGGGATGGATGCTCTGCACCCAGTCGAGCGCGGAGGCGGCATCGGAAAGCTCGCCAATGCCGTTGTCGAACGTGCCCTGGCTGCGGCCGACGCCACGGAAGTTGAACCGCAGCACCGCAAAGCCGCGCTTCACGAAGGTTTTATAGAGCGCCTGCGTGATGCGGTCGTTCATCGTGCCGCCGCCTTGCGGATGCGGGTGGAGGATCATCGCAACCGGCGCGCGCGGGCGGGGCGGGGGGCTGAAACGGCCCTCAAGGCGGCCTTCGGGACCGGGGAAAATTACGTCTGGCATGGCATCTGGCTGACTATCAAGAGAACAGGGCGACCGCCTCCGGCAGAGTTTGCTGGCGACGGGGGAAAGAGCGCCTATATAGGATTGCGATCGCTTTTCGCAATAAAATGAGTCTTTTCCTTGCCAATTAGTTCGTCCTCATCTCCCGCGCCCCGTATCTATCTCGATCATGCGGCGACCACGCCGATGAGCGATGCGGCGCGCGCGGCGATGATCGAGGGGATGGACCATTGGGCCAATCCCTCCTCGCCCCATGCCGAAGGGCGCGCGGCGCGCGCGGCGCTGGAAGGCGCGCGAGGGCGCATTAAAAGCGCGCTGGAATGGGACGGGCATGTCCTTTTCACATCGGGCGCGAGCGAGGCGATTGCGATTGCCCTGACGCGGGCCAAGGCAGAGCATATCGTCACATCGCCGGTCGAGCATGATGCCGTGCTGCGGGTCGTCGGTGGCGCTGAACGCCTACCCATAGACGATAGCGGCCGGGTGACGGATAGCATATCCGGCGCGCTCCATGCGATCCAGCATGTGAATAACGAGACCGGGGTTGTCCAGCCGATTGCCGAGCTGGCGGCGCAGATCCATGTGGCGGGCGGCTGGCTGTTTTGCGATTGCGCGCAAAGCGCGGGCAAGCTCGATTTGCCGCTGGCTGCGGACATGATCGCCGTGAGCGCCCATAAATTCGGCGGACCTCCCGGCATCGGCGCGCTTCTGGTGCGCGATCTGGCGCTGCTGCGCGCTACGGGCGGGCAGGAGCAGGGCTATCGCGGCGGCACGGAAAATGTACCCGCCGCGCTCGCCATGGCGGCGGCGCTCGAAAGTGGGCGCGGCTGGATGACCGGGGCGGCGCGGTTGCGTGCGGTGCTCGACGATGCGATCCGCGCGGCGGGCGGCGCGGTAGTGGCGCAGGATGCGCAGCGCATTGCCACGATCGCCAGCTATCGCATGCCGGGCGTGTCGGCGCGCGCGCAGCTCATCCGTTTCGATATGGCAGGCATCGCCGTATCGGCGGGCGCGGCTTGCTCCTCGGGCACGCTTAAAACCAGCCCGGTTCTGAAGGGAATGGGATGGAGCGACACAGCCGCCGACGAGGTGATCCGCGTCAGCTTCGGGCCACGGACAAGCGAGGAGGAACTGCGCGCCTTCATCGCGGCATGGCAGGATATATCGGGAACCAGATCAACATGATATATCTTGATTATCAGGCAACTACACCCGTTTCCTCAGAAGTTTTCGAAGCAATGGCGCCGTGGCTGCGCGATCATTACGCCAATCCGCATAGCGCCCACAAGCCCGGCCGCGCCGCCGCCGCCGCGCTCGAAGTCGCCCGCGCCCGCGTCGCGTCTCTCATGCCTCAAAACGGGCGTATAATTTTCACGTCCGGAGCAACCGAAGCGCTCAACATCGCCATCGTCGGCGCGGCCAGAATGATGCGCGCCCGCAACCCGAATCGCACCCGTGTCCTCTGCCCTGACACCGAACATGCCGCCGTGCGCGACACCATGCTGGCGCTGGCCGAGCAGGGTTTCGAGCCGGTGCTGCTGCCGGTTCATCCCGAGGGCCTGATCGACGAGGCGGCGCTGGCGCGCGAACTCGATGACCGCACCGCTCTGCTCGCCGTGATGCTGGTCAATAACGAGATCGGAGTCATTCAGCCCGTCGAGGCGCTCGCCCGACAGGCGCATCAGGCGGGCGCGCTGTTCCTGTGCGATGCGGTGCAGGGCTATGGCCGGATCGACCTTCTCCCAAGCGCCGACATGATCGCCATAAGCGGCCACAAGATTCACGGCCCCAAAGGCATCGGCGGGCTGTGGCTGCGCGATGGCCTTGATCTGCCGCCGCTGATCCACGGTGGCGGACAGGAAGGCGGTCTGCGCTCCGGTACCCTTTCGCCCGCATTGTGCGTCGGCATGGGCGAGGCGGCGCGACAGATGGGCGAACGCCGCGACGAAGACGCCGCCCATGTCGAAACCCTGTGGAACCGCGCGCGGCAGCTTTTCGCGGACTGGACCTTCAATGGCGGCACCGAGGCGCGCTATCACGGCAATCTCAACCTGCGCCGCGAAGGGCTGGACGGCGCGCGCCTCCTTTCCGAATGCCGGGAAGTCGCCTTTTCGCTGGGTTCCGCTTGCGCCAGCGGATCGGGTCGCCCCAGCCATGTGCTGCGTGCTTTGGGGTTGAGCGACAAACAGGCGCGTTCCTCGATCCGTTTGGGGTTCGGCCGTTATACGACAATGGAAGAACTTGAAACAGCGGCCGAAATCATCAATCGTGCGGCGCAGGCGCAAGAACCCGGCGCCGAAGGATGACATGATGCCGCTTGTCCGTTTTATCAGTGCCAATGGTGAGGAAGTCCAGGAGGTCGCAGCGAAAGACGGCGATTGCCTGCTCGATGTAGCTCAGGCGGCCGGACAGCCGCTCGAAGGCACTTGCGAGGGGCAGATGGCCTGTTCCACCTGCCATGTGATCGTCGCCGCGGAGGATTTCGCCCGGCTGCCGCCCGCATCGGAAGCCGAGGAAGACATGCTCGATCTCGCTGCCGCCGCCACCCGCAATAGCCGCTTGGCTTGTCAGATCACGCTGTCCGCGAAGATCGATCCACTCACCGTGCGCATCCCCGGCGAATTCCGCAATTTGCAGGGACTGTAGAAGAGGCGCTCTCAGCCGGACTCAACAGGCAGATCGCGCAGTTTCAGGAAGGACAGCTTGTCCCAATAGCCCCGCTGAAAAACGATGCGACTGTCGCGGATCGTGAAGAATCCGCACCCGCGCAGACCCAGAGGATCGCGCCATTCCAGCGCCACGACCTCGCCGGCATCATGGATCGCCTCGACGATGCAGACCATGTCGGCGGCGGCAAATTCCTTCTCGAACATCGCACGGATCGCGGCGCGGCCCTGTACAGGGTCTTGCGGCACCTGATGATTGATCGCGTCCTCATGATAGAGCGCGGCGAGGGCGGCTATATCGCCCGCATTGAAGCGCTCGACCCAGACTTCCACAAGATGCTTGGGTGTCATGGTCCCATTCTCCCGGAGCTGTTTATGTTGTGGCAGGGGATGAAACACCATAGCGCGCCTCGCATCAACCCTTGAAAGCGGTCGATATTGCCGCCATATGCGCTGCGGGAGTCGGGCGGACGCAGTTGTCGCCAACCTGGTCAGGTCCTGACGGAAGCAGCCACAGTGATTTTTGCTGCGGGTCGTTCCGGCTCCTACGCTGGTTTTATTGAAGCGATACGGCACCAGCCCTCTCCCCCGCCTCATCCGCGCGAGCGGATCATAAAAGACTCTCTCCTCTTCCTTCGACATGGCGTCACGCAGCGGCTACAACTTCCCGGATGACCGATTCACTTTCATTGTTGCCTGACGCTCCGCCGCAAAAAGCGGCAGAGACCGCCAGCCCCTATCGCGTTCTCGCGCGCAAATATCGCCCGCAAACCTTTGGCGAGCTGATCGGTCAGGATGCGATGGTGCAGACGCTGGGCAATGCGATCCGGCGCGGACGGCTCGCCCATGCGTTCCTGATGACCGGCGTGCGTGGTGTAGGCAAGACATCGACCGCGCGCCTCATCGCCAAGGCATTGAACTGTATTGGCCCGGACGGGCAGGGCGGCCCGACGATCGATCCTTGCGGGCTATGCGAGCCATGCCGCGCCATATCCGAAGGGCGGCATATCGACGTGATTGAGATGGATGCCGCCAGCCATACCGGCGTCGACGATGTGCGCGAGATCATCGAGGCGGTGCGCTATTCCGCCGTTTCGGCGCGCTACAAGGTCTATATCATCGACGAAGTGCATATGCTGTCGAAGAACGCCTTCAATGCGCTTTTGAAGACACTCGAAGAACCGCCCGCGCATGTGAAATTCCTGTTCGCCACCACCGAGGTTAACAAGGTGCCGGTAACAGTACTCTCGCGCTGCCAGCGCTTTGACCTGCGGCGGATTTCGGCGGAAAAGCTCGCTGAACATTTCGCGCATGTCGTCGAGGCCGAGGGCGTCAATGCGGAACCCGCTGCGCTCACGCTGATCGCCCATGCGGCGGAAGGATCGGCGCGCGATGGGCTGTCGATCCTCGATCAGGCGATCGCGCATGCGGAGACCGGCGCACAAGGCGCGGGCGACCGCACCGTCGTCACCGCCGATCAGGTGCGCGATATGCTGGGGCTGTCGGATCGCGGCGCGGTGCGACGGCTGTTCGGCCTGCTGCTCGAAGGCGACAGCGCGGCCACCCTCGCGGCGCTTGGCGAACAGCATGATCTGGGCGTCGAGCCGCTTTCGCTGCTGCGCGGCTTGATGGAGGTCGTTCATAATATCACGATGCTGAAGGCCGGGCGGCGGGCCGACGATCCGACGCAATCGGCCGAAGAGCGCGAGGCGTTGGCCGATTGGGCGAGCCAGCTTGGTTTCGCGCCATTGCACCGCCTATGGCAGTTGTTGCTCAAGGGGCATGAGGAAGTCGCGCGCGCGGCGATGCCGATGGAAGCGGCGGAAATGGCGCTGCTGCGTATCATCCATGCCGCGAGTCTGCCCGATCCCGCCGAACTGGCGCGCCTGCTTCAGGGCGGAGCGGTGGCCGAACAGGCGCAGGGGCAGCAAGGGCAGGGTGCTGCCTCCTCTGCGTCCCCCACCGCACAGCTTCCCGCGAGCTTTGAGGCGCTGGTCCAATTGTTGTGGAACAAGAACAAGAATATTGTCGCCGATGAGATGGAGCATCTGGTCCGCCCTGTGCGCTATGCGCCGCCGGAGCTGGATTTTCAGCCTGTCAGACCGATGGACCGCGAAACCATCGACCGCATGAAGTCCGCCATCGACGATGCGACACAGGCGCGCTGGCAGCTGACGATATCCGAGGGAGAGGCGCAGCCCAGCCTTGCGGAGCGCAAGGACAAGGCCGAAGCGGACGCCAAGGCGGCGATTCTCGAAACACCCATCATGAAGGCGGCGATCCAGGCATTTCCCGATGCCGAACTGTTGCCTGTCGACGATACCGCGAAATGGAGCGCAAACGCATGAAAGATCTGAATGAAATTCTCGGCATGGCGACCAAGGTGCAGGAGGAGCTGACCAAGGCGCAGGAAAATCTCGACAAGATCGAGGTCGAAGGCGCTGCGGGTGGTGGCGTGGTGAAGGTGCGCGCGACTGCCAAGGGGCGTATCGTGGGCGTTTCCATCGACGAAAGCCTGCTCGCGCCTTCGGAAAAGCAGATATTGGAGGACCTCGTTACCGCCGCCTTCAACGATGCGCGGCAGAAGGCGGATGAGGCATCGGGCGCGGAAATGAGCAAGATGACCAGCGGTTTACCGTTGCCTCCGGGCTTTAAACTGCCGTTCTGAGCACCATATAGGCGTGAACCGAAAAGCGATGTCATAGGCTCAACCCTATCTTCAGCTTTTTGTCACATCGCCGCCAAAGCATTGATTGGCGTGCTATAGATCACATATAGGGTCGCTCGCCTTAACAGGGCGACGGTATGGAGACAAAATTGGACACGCAATTCCCGCTGCTTCCCCTGCGCGATATCGTTGTTTTTCCGCAGATGATCGTTCCCTTGTTCGTGGGGCGTGACAAGAGCGTCGTTGCGCTCGAAAAGGCGATGGAGGCGGACAAGGAGATTTTCCTCGTTTCGCAGCTCGATCCCGCGGAAGACGACCCGGACCGCGACGCGCTCTATGATATGGGCGTCATCGCCACGGTATTGCAGCTTCTGAAGCTGCCCGATGGCACGGTGCGCGTACTGGTGGAAGGCAAACAACGGGCGCGTTTGAGCAGCGTCGTTGAAAGCGATGGCTTCGTCGCGGCGACGGTGGAACCGGTCGCCGAGGAACCGGCGAGCGGCCCGCAAACCGCAGCGCTGATGCGTTCGGTTGCCGATCAGTTCGAAAATTATGCCAAGCTCAACAAGAAGCTGCCCGCCGAAACCCCGATGCAATTGCGCGAAATCGAGGAAGCCGGACGGCTTGCCGATGCGGTGGCCGCCAATATCAACGTCAAGGTTTCCGACAAGCAGGCGCTGCTCACCGAAATCGACGCCGCCAAACGCCTCGAAATGGTGTTTGCCTTCATGGAAGGCGAATTGGGCGTGTTGCAGGTCGAGAAGAAGATCCGTGGCCGCGTCAAGCGCCAGATGGAAAAGACCCAGCGCGAATATTATCTCAACGAGCAGTTGAAGGCGATCCAGCGCGAACTTGGCAATGGCGAGGGCGAAGAGGCCGATGAGCTGGCCGAGTTGCAGGACAAGATCAACAAGCTCAAGATGAGCAAGGAAGCCAAGGCCAAGGCCAATGCGGAGCTGAAAAAGCTCAAGTCGATGCAGCCCATGTCGGCCGAGGCGACGGTGGTGCGCAACTATCTCGACGTGCTGCTCGGTCTGCCCTGGGGCAAGCGCTCCCGGGTCAAGACCGATCTGGTGAAGGCTCAGGAAATCCTTGATGCCGATCATTTCGCGCTGGAAAAGGTCAAGGACCGGATAGTCGAATATCTGGCGGTGCAGGCGCGCACCAACAAGCTGAAAGGCCCGATCCTGTGCCTCGTTGGCCCTCCGGGCGTGGGCAAGACCTCGCTTGGCCGCTCGATCGCCAAGGCGTGCGGGCGCGATTTCGTGCGCCAGTCGCTGGGCGGCGTGCGCGACGAAGCGGAAATTCGCGGCCATCGGCGCACCTATATCGGCAGCTTGCCGGGCAAGATCGTCTCGAACCTCAAAAAGGCGGGCAGCATGAACCCGCTGTTCCTGCTCGACGAGATCGACAAGCTCGGCCAGGATTTCCGCGGCGATCCGGCCTCCGCTCTGCTCGAAGTGCTCGACCCGGAACAGAACAGCAAATTTCAGGATCATTATCTGGAGATCGACCTCGATCTTTCGGATGTGATGTTCGTGACCACGGCGAACAGCCTCAACCTGCCGCAGCCGCTGCTCGATCGCATGGAGATCATCCGGCTGGAAGGCTATACCGAGGATGAGAAGGTCGAGATCGCGCAACGGCATCTCGTGCCCAAGCAGATCGAGGCGCATGGCCTCAAGGAAGACGAATTCTCGGTTACGGAGGAAGGTCTTCGCGATCTTATCCGCTATTACACCCGCGAGGCGGGCGTGCGCACGCTGGAGCGCGAAATCGCCCGGCTGGCGCGCAAGGCGTTGCGCAAGATTCTCGAAGGTTCGGTGAAGGGCGTCGAGATCACGTCTGACAATCTTGCCGACTATGCCGGTGTACGCAAATATCGCCATGATGTCGGCGAGGAAGAAAACCAGATCGGCGCGGTGACGGGCCTTGCATGGACCGAGGTAGGCGGCGAGCTGCTGACCATCGAGTCGGTCACGGTGCCCGGCAAGGGCATGGTCAAGACCACCGGCAAGCTGGGGGAGGTCATGAACGAATCGGTTCAGGCCGCATTTTCCTATGTTCGCGCCCGCTCGCCTGGCTATGGCATCAAGCCGAGCATCTTCAATCGCAAGGATATCCATATCCATTTGCCCGAAGGCGCCGTGCCGAAAGATGGCCCGTCGGCGGGCATCGGCATGGTCACCAGCATCGTTTCCACGCTCACTGGTGTGGCAGTGCGAAAAGATGTGGCGATGACGGGCGAGGTCACTTTGCGGGGCCGGGTGTTGCCCATAGGCGGCCTGAAGGAGAAATTGCTGGCGGCGCTGCGTGGCGGCATAAAGATCGTGCTGATCCCGGCGGAGAATGAGAAGGATCTCGCGGAAATCCCGCAAAATATCAAGGATGGTCTGGACATCGTTCCGGTGTCTCACGTCGATGAGGTGCTGGCGCGAGCGCTGGTCGCTCCGCTCGAACCGATTGCCTGGTCCGAAGAGGACGATCTGGCCGCCCAGCCGGTTTCGCCTGCGAGCGGCGAAAATGATGCTGCGCTGCGGCATTGAAGCCTTGTGTGGATTTTGCTCCTGTCAAAATGCCTTTCACCGGGAAATGCGCCGGACTTTGGCCTGATTTTGCGCTTTACCCTTTGACAGATGGGAAAAACCACGCCTTTATGACGCGCACAGTTTTTCTGATTCCCGTCCAACATCAAGCAACAAGGGGGTTCCCACAATATGAACAAGCAGGATCTTATCGGTGCGGTCGCTGAGAGCAGCGGTCTGAGCAAGACAGATGCCGCCAAGGCAGTCGAAGGTGTTTTCGATGCCATCACCGGCGCGCTCAAAAAGGGTGACGAAGTCCGCCTTGTTGGCTTCGGCACTTTTTCGGTTTCCAAGCGTAAGGCATCGACCGGCCGCAATCCGCGTACCGGCGAGACCATGACGATCAAGGCTTCCACCCAGCCGAAGTTCAAGGCAGGCAAGGGCCTCAAGGACGCTGTCAACTGATAGCGGCATACAGCTCAACCCAGGCCGAAAACGGTTTCAGGGGAAGGGTGTTCTGAGATAAGACCTACGGGTCAGGGAAAGTGAGCGGGGCAGTGCCTCGCTCTTTCTTTTTTCCGCAAGATATTGCGGGCATTATTGGCAATGCATGCTTGACGCTGGGAATGAGCGGGCTTAATTGGCCGTCCGCCCTAGGGCGATTTCAGTGTGGCGATCGTAGCTCAGTTGGTTAGAGCGCTGGTTTGTGGTACCAGAGGTCGGGGGTTCGGATCCCCTCGGTCGCCCCATTATTTCCGATTTTCCTATACGCGAATATAGGGTGCAAGCTGCATCCATATTTCCGCCTTGCGGGCATAGGCCATTGTGTTGGCAGGACTGCTTGAGGGGAGGTCGCGCAGCATTGGCAGAGCCGTTCCGCCGATGGGTGAGTCGGCTATCTGCCGCCTGCCGATCTTGCTGGCGCTGCTGCCATTAAAGGCGATGACTTCCAGCTTTTTCAACCCGGCGATGAAATCGCTAAGGCCATTGGGTACGATTTCGCGCAAATGCTGGTCGAGACTGCCCGGGCGTACGGCACGCGCGACGACATCCCACAGGCCTATCCCATTGCGATTGAGCTGTGTCAGCCGCACTTCATAATCCAGAGAAAGCAGGTCCACCCCCGTCACGGCGCTTGTCAGGCGCCAGAAATGATTGCGGGGGTGCCCATAATATTGCTGCTTTGCCAATGAGGCTTCGCCGGGCAGACTCCCTAATATCAACACGCGGATATCGGGGGTAACGGCAGGGGCAAAGCAGCGGGAAGCTGATGAGGTCATGCGGATGCTTATAACCCAGCCAGTACCTCCCAGGAAATGCTTCCCTTAATAATTGGAGGGCGGGTCGCTGGCCGGAAAGGATTCATCCACTTGCTCGTCCACCTTGTCCCATTTGCGGTGTTCAGCGTCCGTCTCTCCTTGTGGACCGGCATTGCGTACCACTCCGGAAGAGTAGACCGGCGCGGCGTCGGCATTGCTGCTTGCCCCCGCCTTGTCCCTATTAAATAGCTTGTAAAGGATACCGCCGACCCCGGCGATCATCCCTATCCGAACCAAAGTGCCCATGATATTTTCCTTCCATAGCCATTCGGCGTTTAATGTGTTGCATGCAAATCGACGGTCGTGTGCACACCCATTTCGTCATCATGGGCGCGCTTGCCGGTCAATAGCTTGAACATGCCCTTCAGACTGCGATCGAGTGTCCATATTTCGGCATCGTCCAGTTCGAACCGCAGCATCAGCAGCGCCGGGTCGTCACGGCCCTTGTCATACCAGGCTGCAACGGTATTCGACCAATAACGATCAATGACGGCGGGGTCGCGTTCTTCGACCAATGTGCCGGAAATGCAGCAAAACAGATCGTGGTCCTTCGATATGAACTGCGCCATTGCCTTGCCCCCGGGCGCCAGGCGATTGGTCCGGCTGGTATAGAACCAGAATTCGCCATGGGCATGGCTGTCGAGATGCGCCTCCATGGGAACCGCATGGTCCCCGGACTCATTGAGCTTCAGCATGAGGAAAGGGCTTTCCTCCATTGCTTTCCACATTTGTTTGCGAACAGAATCTGTCATATTGGCCTCCTTCCTCATTGTAACGAGCGAAGGCGGGTAAGTTTCCCCGATTAGCGGCGGTGGGCCGTATATAAGGGGCGTTCGGGCGACGGGCTATCGCAGGCTTCGTAGCGAATAACCGCGCAGACGCTTCACCGGACGCAGCACGAAGCTGGTGTGCATGGCCGACACGCCGGGCAATTCGCTCAGGCAACGCCGGTGAATCTCTTCGAAATCGGCAAGGGTGCGCGCGGCGACCCGCAGACGATAATCCGCCTCGCCCGATACAAGATCGCATTCCAAGATGTCATCATAAAGCTGCACGGCCGCTTCGAACCGTTCCATGCAGGCCCGGCTCTGATTTTCCAGCGTGATCTCGATCAGTGCATGCACCCCGATGCCGGCTTTGGCCGGGTCGATATAGGCGCCATAGCCCGCAATTATGCCTTCTTCTTCCAGTGCGCGCATGCGCCGATGACAGGCGGAGCTGGAAAGCCCCACGATTTCGCCCAATTCCGCAATGGAACGACTCGAATCCTGCTGAATTTCGGATAATATCCTTATGTCTGTCTTATCCATGGAAATATCTTCTGATAATGAGATTAATACAGGATAATATCCTGTTTCTGTATCAAAGCCTATCCTGGTTCGGGAACTTTTTTCGGCCAAATGACGCTATGATAGCCTGCCGAAAGTAGGGAGTATCGCATGCGCGTTGGAACGGTCAGGGAAATCAAGAATCACGAATACAGGGTTGGTTTGACGCCCGAGAGCGTCGAGGAACTGGCGGCGCATGGCCATGAACTGCTGGTCGAAAGCGGGGCAGGGCTGGGAATCGGCGCGAGCGACGATGCCTATCGCGCGGCGGGCGCCGAAATTTGCGGCACAGCGGCAGAAATATTCGCGCACGTGGATATGATCGTCAAGGTAAAGGAGCCGCAGCCGATCGAGCGCGCGATGCTACGCGAAGGACAGATTCTCTATACCTATCTTCATCTCGCACCCGATCCGGAGCAGACGAAGGATCTGGTCGCATCCGGCGCGGTGTGCATCGCTTATGAAACGGTGACGGATGCATATGGCGGCCTACCGCTCTTGAAACCCATGAGCCAGGTGGCCGGGCGCATGTCGATCCAGGCTGGCGCGACCGCCTTGCAGAAGGAACATGGGGGACGCGGCGTTCTGCTTGGCGGCGTGCCGGGCGTGCTGCCCGCCAATGTCATGATCATCGGCGGTGGGGTGGTCGGTTTCAACGCGGCGCAGATGGCGACCGGCATGGGGGCGGATGTGACGATCCTCGATCGCAGCCCCGATGTGCTGGAGCGTCTGTCCAATCATTTCGAAAGCCGCGCCAAAACCCGCTTTTCCAGCAAAGCCAACATCGCGGATTGCATCAAGGCTGCCGATCTGGTCATCGGCGCGGTGCTGATCCCCGGCGCGGCCGCACCCAAGCTGGTGACGCGCGCAATGCTAGGCCTGATGAAACCGGGCGCGGTGCTGGTCGATGTCGCGATCGATCAGGGCGGCTGCTTCGAGACCAGCCATGCGACCACTCATGCCGACCCCACTTATGTGGTCGACGGCATCGTCCATTATTGCGTCGCCAATATGCCCGGCGCGGTGGCGCGTACCTCCACTTATGCACTCAATAATGTCACGCTGCCTCATGCGCTCGCCATTGCCGATCTCGGCTGGCAGGAGGCATTGCGCCGCGATGCGCATTTGCGCGCAGGGCTGAATGTGTGCGGCGGCAAGGTGACTTATGAGGCAGTCGCCGCCGATCTCGGTTATGAGTATGTCTCGGCCGAGGAGGCGATCGGTCGATCAGTCTGAAAAGAGCCCGTGCGGATCACTGGCGACCAGCACCGCATCCGCCCGCGCCAGCGCCACCAGCGTCAGGCCATGGGCCGTCGCGCGCTCTATCGCCAGCGTCGATGGCGCGGAGATGGTGACAAGCATCGGGCAGCGCGCCAGCACGGTTTTTTCCACCAGCTCATAGCTGCACCGTGCGGTGAGCAGGATGAAACCGCTGGCGGGGTCCACTTCCTCTCTCGCCAGCGCCCCGATCAGCTTGTCGAGCGCATTGTGGCGGCCTATATCCTCGCGGACGGCAAGGATCGCCCCATGCGCATCGCAAAAGGCGGCGGCATGGGCCGCGCCGGTCGCCTGCGTTAAGGGCTGGCGCATCGAAAGCGCATTCAATGCGGCGAATATCGCTGCGGCATCACCCGCTGGACGCGTCGTCAGCATGGGCAGAGGCCGCATCACCTGATCGAGATTTTCCAGCCCGCACAGGCCGCAGCTTCCCTCGCTCACGCGGTTGCGCGCGCGCTCGGCAATCCGCTCCATCAGATGTGGTGCGAGCATGACGCGCGCAACCCAGCCTTTTTCAATTGCCGCGATCTCCATCGCCTTTATGTCAGAGGGGGCAGCAATCAGCGCTTCGGAGAGCGAAAAACCGGTGACGAAATCCTCGATATCGGCAGGCGTCACCATCATCACCGCATAAGCGATTCCGCCATATTCGATCGACAGCGGCGCCTCTGCGGCAATGCAGCGGTTTATACGCTCGGCCTCACCATCCGCGTCGAGGCGGATCAGACTATAGCTGCGCTGCGCATGGTCATCATTCCCGGTCATGCATCGCTCAATAAGCGTATCGCCTCCGATGCGACAGGGGAAAGACCCGCGCCATCATGCGCGCGGATTGCGGCCATCATGCGCGGATCCCAAAACAAATGGATATGCTCTGCTGTAGCTTCCGCGGGGGCAGGTTCATGCGCAAGATTGGCCGCGATCTGGTTTGCCATGCGAATGAGGGTTTGCGTCGTATCGCTCATTCCGCGGCTTCCGCATGAACGACGCGGCGGGATTTGTCGGAAAGCGTCTCATAATCGCGCTGCCAGTCGGTCGGGCCGTTCGAAGCCGATATCTGCACCGCCGTCACCTTATATTCCGGGCAATTGGTGGCCCAGTCCGAATAATCGGTGGTGACAACATTTGCCTGCGTATCCGGGTGGTGGAAGGTCGTATAGACGACGCCCGGCGCGACGCGATCCGTCACCAGCGCGCGCAGGCTCGTCTCGCCCGCGCGGCTGGCGAGCTTCACCCAGTCACCGGTCTTGAGACCACGATCCTCGGCATCGACGGGATGGATTTCGAGCACATCCTCCTCATGCCAGCGGCTGTTGTCCGTGCGGCGGGTTTGCGCGCCGACATTATATTGCGAAAGAATGCGCCCGGTGGTGAGCAGCAGCGGGAAACGCGGTCCGGTTTTCTCGTCGGTCGGAACATAATCGGTGACGACGAACTTGCCCTTGCCGCGAACGAAGCCATCGATGTGCATGATGGGCGAGCCATCAGGCGCGGCATCGTTGACCGGCCATTGCAACGAGCCCTCCTTGTCGAGCCGGTCGAAGCTGACGCCCGCAAATGTGGGCGTGAGTCGTGCAACCTCGTCCATGATCTCGGACGGATGGCTATAATTCCATCCCAGCCCAAGGGCATTGGCGAGCGCCTGCGTCACCTCCCAATCCTCCATGCCGTTGATCGGTGTCATCACCTTGCGCACAAGCTGGATGCGCCGTTCCGCATTGGTAAAGGTGCCGTCCTTTTCGAGGAAAGTGCTGCCGGGCAGGAAGACATGCGCGTAATTGGCGGTTTCGTTGAGAAACAGATCGTGGACGATTACGCAGTCCATCGCCGCCAGACCCGCCGCGACATGATGCGTATTGGGGTCGGATTGCAGAATATCCTCGCCCTGCACATAGAGCGCCTTGAAGCTGCCATCCACTGCCGCGTCGAGCATATTGGGAATACGCAGGCCCGGTTCCGGGTCGAGCGAGACGCCCCAATCCGCCTCGAACAGCGCGCGCGTGGCCGCATCCGAAATATGGCGATAGCCGGATAGCTCGTGCGGGAAGCTGCCCATGTCGCATGCACCCTGCACATTATTCTGGCCGCGTAGCGGGTTCACCCCCACGCCGCGCCGGCCGATATTTCCCGTCGCCATGGCGAGGTTGGCGATTGCCATCACGGTCGAAGAGCCTTGGCTGTGTTCGGTGACGCCGAGGCCATAATAAATCGCTGCATTTCCGCCAGTCGCGTATAGGCGCGCCGCTGCCCGCACGGTCTCGGCAGGAACCTTCGTTACCGCCTGCAACGTCTCCGGGCTGTTGGTCGGCAGTGAGACGAATTCGGCCCAATGCTGATACTCGTCCCAGTCGCAACGCTCGCGAATGAATTCCTCATCCGCCAGCCCCTCGGTGACGATGACATGCGCCATCGCCGTCAACACCGCGACATTGGTGCCGGGGCGCAATGCCAGATGATGATCGGCCTCGATATGCGGCGACTTGACCATATCAATCCGGCGCGGATCGACGACGATCAGCTTCGCGCCCTCGCGTCCATCCTTGCCGCGCAGCCGCTTTTTCATGCGCGATGCGAACACGGGATGCGCGTCTGTGGGGTTCGCGCCGATGACGAGAATGACATCGCTATCCTCCACGCTGTCGAAATCCTGCGTGCCCGCCGATGTGCCGAAAGTGGTCTTGAGGCCATATCCCGTGGGCGAGTGGCAGACGCGGGCGCAGGTATCGACATTATTGCTGCCGAACCCCGCGCGCACAAGCTTCTGCACGAGGAAGGTTTCCTCATTGGTGCAACGCGACGAAGTAATGCCGCCCAGCGCGCCGGGACCATAAGCGGCCTTGATGGCATTGAGCTTCTGCGCGGTGAAGGACAGTGCCTCGTCCCAGCTCACCTCACGCCAGGGCTGATCGATGCTCTCACGGATCATCGGCGTGGTGACGCGTTCGGCATGCTGGGCATAGCCCCAGGCGAAGCGGCCCTTGACGCAGCTATGCCCGCGATTGGCCTTGCCATCCTTCCACGGCACCATGCGTACCAACTGCTCGCCGCGCATCTCCGCGCGGAAGGTGCAACCCACGCCGCAATAAGCGCAAGTGGTGATAACCGAACGATCCGGCGTGCCGATCTCGACCACCTTTTTCTCGACCAGTGTTGCCGTCGGGCAAGCCTGCACACACGCGCCGCAGGATACGCATTCGGACCCCATGAAGTTATCCGAGGCCAGCCCCGCGCTGATCTTCGAACCAAAACCCCGGCCCTCGACCGTCAGCGCCAACGTGCCCTGCACCTCGTCGCAGGCGCGTACGCAGCGCGAGCAGACGATGCATTTCGACGGATCGAAATCGAAATAGGGGTTAGAGTGGTCTTTCTCCTGTCCCAGATGCGTCGCGGCGACCGGATAGCGCACATCGCGCAGTCCGACCGCGCCGGCCTGATCCTGAAGCTCGCAATCGCCATTCGCGGCGCAGGTGAGGCAATCGAGCGGATGATCGGAGATATAGAGCTCCATCACGCCCTTGCGCAGCTTCTGCAGCCGGGGCGTCTGCGTATGCACGACCATGTCCGGCTCGACCGGCGTGGTGCAGCTCGCCGGTGTTCCGCGGCGTCCGTCGATCTCAACCAGACACAGGCGGCAGGAACCAAAGCTCTCCAGGCTGTCCGTCGCGCATAATTTGGGGATCGACGTGCCCATTTCGGCCGCGGCGCGCATCAGGCTCGTGCCAGCGGGCACAGTGACGGCGCGGCCATCGATGGTGAGCGTCACCTGTTCTTCCGATTTCGAACGGGGTGTGCCGAAATCGCTTTGTGGTTGATAGGTCATGCGGCGTCCTCCGTCGCTGGTTGCGCCTTGAAATCTTCGCTGAAATGCCGGATCGCGCTCATCACCGGATAGGGGGTGAAACCGCCCAAGGCGCAGAGCGACCCGAATTTCATCGTGTCGGACAGATCCCCTATCAGCGCGATATTCTTCTCGACATCGCGTCCGGCGATGATTTCGTCCATCACCTCCATGCCGCGCACGGACCCCAGGCGGCAGGGCGTGCATTTGCCGCAGCTTTCCTCGGCGCAGAATTCAAGGGCGAAGCGGGCCATGGCCTTCATGTCCACATTGTCGTCGAACACGGTGATGCCCGCATGGCCGATCAGCGCATCGGCGGCCGCAAAGGCTTCATAATCGAAGGGCAGATCGAATTGCTCGACCGGGATATAAGCGCCTAATGGCCCGCCGACCTGCGCCGCGCGCACCGGACGGCCCGATGCCGTGCCGCCGCCAATATCGTTGACCAGCTCGCCCAAACTAATGCCGAACGCGATCTCATACAGCCCGCCATGTTTGACATTGCCCGCGAGTTGGACCGGCATCGTGCCGCGCGAACGCCCCATGCCATAAGCGGCATAAGCGTCTCCGCCATGCGCGAGAATCCACGGCACGGCAGCCAAGGAAAGCACATTGTTGATGACGGTCGGCTGGCCATGAAGGCCCTTGATCGCGGGCAGCGGCGGCTTGGCGCGCACTTCGCCGCGGCGGCCCTCAAGCGAGTTGAGCAGCGACGTTTCCTCACCGCACACATAAGCGCCCGCGCCAACGGCAATCTCTACCGTAAACGGTGCGATCACGCCTGCGCACTTCTCCGCCGCCGCGCGCATCTTGCCAATCGCATGCGGATATTCGCTGCGGATATAGACAATGCCCTTGTTCGCGCCGACGGCCAGCCCCGCAATCGCCATGCCTTCAATCAGCATATAGGGATCGCCCTCCATCACCATGCGGTCGGCGAAGGTGGCGCTGTCGCCCTCATCGGCGTTGCAGACGATATATTTCTGGCTGGCCTGCGCGCCCGCCACCGTTTTCCATTTGATTCCGGTCGGGAAACCCGCGCCACCGCGTCCGCGCAGGCCCGAGGCGATGACCTGTTCCAGAGTAGCCTCCGGGCCGATGGCGCGCGCCTTTTCAAGGCCCGCCCAACCGCCGCTCGCCTTATAATCGTCGAGCGAGAGCGGACGCGTCTTGCCAGCGCGCGCAAAGGTCAGGCGCTGCTGGGATGCGATGAAGGGGTGATCGGCGATCTTGCCAATGGAAGGGGTGCTACCTGCGAGGATGGCAGGAACATCCCCCGGAGTGGCGTTGCCATAACCAACGCCATCGATCTCGACCAGCGGTTCCAGCCAGTGCATGCCCCAGCTCGATACGCGCTCCACGCTCGCGCCCGCGCGCTCGAACGCGGCGGCGAGGGCATCCGCGCCTAGCGCGAGCGCCACGGCATCGTCGGATATTCGCACGACACTCATGCCGCCGCTCCTATCAGTGCATTGAGCTTGTCGGCATCGAGGCGCGCATGTACTTCCTTGCCCACCATCGCATTGGGACCAACCGAGCATAGCCCCAGACAATAGACCGTCTCTATCGCTACCTTCCCGGCGGCGGCGCGCTCGGCCCCCTCCACAAGCGCCTCGACACCCCGCGCCTTACACGCCTCTGCGCGGCACAGCTTGAGCACTGGTAAAGGCTGGGGCGAGGCCCGGAAATCATGGTAAAAGCTCACCACACCATGCACTTCGGCGCGCGTCAGGTTGAGCGCAGAGGCGATCTGCCGTACGGCATCCTCACTGACATGCCCGTACTCCGCCTGAATATCATGCAGAATCGGCAATAATGCCGCGCGGGCCCGGTCATGTGTGCGTGTCTGACGCTCGATACTTTCTGTAATTGCTTCGTGCTGTTTCATCGTCGTCCGGTCTCGAAATTCCGATGGAATAATGCGCCTGACCACACTTTGGGTCAAATCAATCCGGACCATGTTTGATAGAAATTATCTATTATAAGACTCTGCGGGCCGCTTCCATCGCCGCGCTGGCAAGCGGGGTCAGCGGTATGCGATCGAGCACTACCAGCCCGATGCGGCTCGCGGCTATCTCTTCCTCGAAACGCAAGACCTTCGCCCAGGACAAATCCGGCAGCAGCGCCACATAGCTGTCCGGCAAGATGGTAGCGAAGGCGCCGTCCTTCACCATCGCAAGCAGGGTGACATAGGAATCGGCGGTGATGCGCGGGTGCAGAACATGGTCATGTTCGGCCATGCGAGCATCGAGGATGCGCCGGTTTTGCATCCCCTGATGCAGCAGGCACAGCGGCAATCCGGCAATCTCTTTTATGCTGATGGAAGTGCGGTCCGCATTATTTGCGTCGGCGCGCATCAATACGCGATAGCTTTCCTCATACAGCGGTACGCTCAGCACATCGGCGGGCGGCTCATGGTCGAGATAGGTCAGGCCGCCATCGATTTCATATTCGCCGAGCGCGCGCACGATCTCGCGCGAGGTAAGCGATCGTACCGAAAGCGTGAGGCCATGGCGCGAGCCGAGTAAGGCATTGGCCATCCGTCCGGCGAAGGGCAGGGCGGCAGGGATGGCGCCGAGACGAAATTCGCCCTGCATCTCGCCATGAGCGGCGGCGAGCGCAGTTTTCATGCCCTCTTGCGCCGCCACCAGTTGCCGCGCCCAGGGCAACAGCGCCTCGCCTTCGGGGGTCAGGCCGACAAAGCGCCGGTCGCGCACCATCAGGCGCTTGCCCAACTGGCGCTCCAGCGCGTTGATGCCGGCCGAAAGCGTCGGTTGCGAAACGCCGCATGCGTCAGCCGCGCGGGCGAAATGCCGTTCCCTGACGACACTGAGGAAATAGCGAACGAGGCGGACCTGCATTATGCGGGGCATAACCGATCACGCCGCGCATTACTATTGGAGTTAGGGCTATTGCCTTAGCGCCAACTGCCCCCGCGCCCTTTATTTTCCCGGTCGATCGCCAGAATGATGCCGATGCACAGCATCACCGTCAGCATTGACGATCCGCCATAGGACATGAAGGGCAGGGGAATTCCCACCACCGGGGCCAGCCCCATCACCATCATCAGATTGATAGCGACATAGAAGAAGATGGTCGTGGTAAGCCCCGCCGCCACGAGCCGGGAAAAACGATCCTGCGCGCGGATCGACACCCGGATGCCCCAGCGGAACAGCAGCAGAAAAGCAAGGATCAGCGACACGCCGCCCAGCATGCCCCATTCCTCAGCCATGGTCGCGAACACGAAATCGGTATGGCCTTCGGGCAGATAATCGAGATGGCTCTGCGTACCGTTCAGGAACCCCTTACCAAAGAATCCGCCCGAGCCGATGGCGATTTTCGATTGGCTGATATGATAGCCCGCGCCCAGCGGGTCGCTTTCCGGGTCGAGGAAAATGAGCACGCGCTTCTGCTGATATTCATGCAGGAAGCTGAAAGCGATGGGAATGATCGCGGCGCCGGCCAGCCCGGCACCGATGAACAGGCGCAGCGGCAATCCGGCAAGGAACATCACTATCACGCCACCCGCCGCGATCATAGTCGCGGTGCCAAGGTCAGGCTGCAATATCACCAGCGCCCAGGGAAAACCGATGAGCAGCAGCGCGGGCCATATCGCCGTCCATCGCCTGATCTCGCCGACAGGCAGGCGCGCGTAGAAGCGCGCGACCGCGAGCACGATCACCGGTTTCATGAATTCCGAAGGCTGGAGCTGCATGAAGCCGAGGTTGATCCATCTCTGGCTGCCCCCCGCAATGCCGCCGATCAGCTCCACCAGAATCAGCGAAACGAGAACCACGCCATAAGCGGGCAGCGCATATGAAGCGAAGAACGATACCGGAAAGCGCGAAAGCACCAGCGCCATGCCTGAAAACAGCACAAAGCGGACCAATTGGTTGAGCGCCCAGGGCGTCATGCTACCGCTCGCCGCGCTATAGAGTACGACGATGCCGAAGGCGGCGATGGCTGCAACCAGCAGCATCAGCCGCCAGGGCAGGCGCGCTATGGGTTGTGGGACAATGCTCATTCGCGCGTTCCGTTTGCCGGAAGCGATGCGTTGACGGCCGCATTGTCGGCTTCGCTATGCAGTGTTGGATCAGGCGCAGGATCGACAGGCGGGGCCAGCCCCCTGGAAATGCGAAAAGCCTCCATCTGTTTCTCCAGCCGCTCGCCGGGCGTTCCGCCCCAGCCCTGCTCCAATTCTGCGAGAGTTTCGTAGGCTTTGACCGGATCGAACAAATAGGTCAGCACATCACGCGCTACCGGCGCTGCCGCGCGGCTGCCGCCCATGCCATGCTCGATCACCACCGAACCAGCATAGCGCGGCCTGTCGACCGGGGCGAAAAAAACGAAAAGCCCATGGTCCCGATAGCGGCGGTCCACATTGGCGCCGCCTCTCTGCCCTGCGGCGATACGGCGAACTTGCGCTGTTCCGGTCTTGCCTCCCATCATGATGTCGGGGAAAGGCAGACGACTGCGCCCGGCTGTGCCGTGTCCGTTCACTACTTCGGACATCGCGGCTCGCACGATAGCAAAATGGGCGGGGTCATAGGGAAAAGGCTCAGGCGCGCTCTCGCCGTTCCGCATCAAAAGGCGAGGGCGAATGCGTTTGCCGGATGCGATGCAGGCGGCCATCACCCCAAGCTGAAGCGGGTTGAGGATCAGATATCCCTGGCCGATCGCGGCGTTGAGCGTATCCGATTGAGTCCATTTCTGATTGAAGCGACGCATTTTCCATGCGCTGTCTGGTACGGTGCCGTAATTCTGGCTTGCCACCGGCAGGTCGAATTTCTCGCCCAAACCAAGGCTTTTGGCCATGACGGCTATGGGATCATAGCCCAGCCTCAGCGACATCGAATAGAAATAGGTGTTGCAGCTGCGGGCGATGGCCGTGTGCATGTTCATCGAGCCGTGACGGCCAAGGCAACGGAAGAAGCGATTGCCGAGCTGGTATCCACCGGGGCAGTTGACCCTTTCTTCGGGGCTGATTCCCGCTTCGAGCAACGCCATCGCCACCATCGGCTTCAACGTCGATCCGGGCGGATATAGGCCCTGCAAAGTCTTGTTGCGCAATGGCACGCGGTCATCTTCGGACAGCATATCCCATTCGAGTTGGCTGATGCCGTCGGAAAAGCTGTTTGGATCGAAGCTGGGCATGGATGCCATGGTCAATATATCGCCCGTCCAGCAATCCATCACCACGACCGAACCGCTTTCCGTGCCCAGCCTGCGTCCGGCATATTCCTGAAGTCCGGCGTCGATAGTCAGCTTCACCGTATTTCCGGGCGTATCCGAGCGGGTGGTCAGTTCACGGACCACCTTGCCGGCCGCTGTAACCTCTACCCGCTTTGCTCCTGGTTTTCCGGTGAGCACCCGGTCAAAGGACTGTTCCAGACCATCCTTGCCGACCTTGAAACCCGGTGTAATGAGCAGCGGATCGCGCCGTTCCTGATATTCCTTGGCCGATGCGGTGCCGACATAGCCGAGCAGATGTCCGACCGATGGCCCCGCCGGATAATCGCGCGAATAGCCTTGTGCTGGCGCAACGCCCGGTAAATCGGGCAGGCGCACCGATATCGCGGCGAACTGTTCATAGCTTAGTTGGTCGGAAACCTGCACCGGCTGAAACCCGGCGGCTTTTTCCAGATCTTCCTCGATCCGTTCGACATCTTCGGGCGCGAGCGCCAGCAACCGCTCTAACGTGCCGATGACGGCTTCCTTGTTGCGCAGGCGGTCGGGGATGATATCGACGCGAAAATCAGTGCGGTTCTTTGCCAGCGGTTTGCCGTGCCGATCGATAATCCAGCCGCGCCGGGGCGGCACAAGTGTCAGGTTGACCCGGTTGCTTTCCGACAGCAGCGTATATTTCTCATTCTCGGCGACGCTGATCCAGCCCATGCGCGCGGCCAGCAGCATACCGACGCCGCCCTGAATGCCGCCCAGCACCATCGCGCGGCGCGTGAAGGTGAAAGACAGGCTGGCTTCGGTAATATGCTTTGGTGTGAGCTTGGGAAATTTCATGCCATCATGCGCCAACGGTCCATCCAGGCGATGATGCGCACAATAAGCGGATAGAGCAACGCAGACCAGAGCAATTGTGGAAGAATGAGATGCAGAGGCGCGCTGCTTCCCGAAAGCCATGACAATATGACCCCGCCCGCCAGAAAGACGAGGCTGGCGCATATGGCGAGCAGCCAGTCATGCCAGTAATCGCGCCAGAACAGGCGCGCATCGACCATTTCCAGTGCGATCAGGATAGAGGACCAGAGGAATACCGCCGTTCCTATCGGATGTCCGCTCATGATATCGTCGAACAGACCAAGCGGCGCGCCGATCCATAACGGCCATAATTCATGATGCAATAGCCGCCATCCCAGCAGAAACAGCAGGCCCAGCGGCGGCAAGGTCGGTGACTGCACGAGGATCGGCAGCATGGCGGGCAGCGCCGAGGCCAGCATCACGCAAGCGATCGGCGTTCCTTCCATGCGCCAGCGCGATGGCATGGAGCCGAGGCGCGGAAGCGGCGCGCTCATGGCGTTTCTGCCTCTCTGGAGCTGTCATTCGCGGTTTCGGGGGTCGTCTGCGATGCCCGCGGATCGGGAATATTGGTATCATAAGGGCGCTCCACCATCACGGCCTCGACGCGCGCGGGGCTGGCCAGCGGCACGGCAATCGCCATTCCTTCCTTGAGCGCTACGATAACGGCGACCGGAATATTGGGGCTGTATATGCCGCCCGTGCCGGTTGTCACCATGATGTCTCCCGGCTGAAACGGGTTGGCGCCGGTATTCAGCGGGCGAATTTCCAGCGTGCCGTCGTCCAGGCCTGAAGAAATGGCGGCGACATTGTCCGTGGCGCGGCGCACCGGCACGATATTCTGGCTGTCGGTCAACAAAAGCACATCAGCGCTGTTCGGCCCGACGATCAGCACACGTCCGATCAGCCCTTCGGGCGCGCGCACCGGCATGCCGACCTCGACGCCTTGCAGGTTGCCCGCGTTCATCCGGGCGATGCGCCGGGTGATGGTCGAGGAAGAAGAGATCAGCCGTGCGGTCGCCACTTCGCTGTTGCTGGCATCGGTCAACTCCAGCAGCTTTTTGAGACGGATATTTTCCTGCGCAATCGCCTCGGCTTCGATCAGCTTGACCCGGTTCGCCTCGACCTGACGGCGCAGCGCCGCATTTTGCGAGCCGGCGTTGATATAAGCGAAGATATTTTCGTCGATCGAGCCGATGCCGCTGACCATCGATCGCAAGGTCGCGGCAATTGGGCGCGTAATTTCGGCAGTTGTCGAACGGATAACAGAAAACCCGGCTGGATCGGCCTTCGAGACGAGGACCGCGAGCAGACCTGCCAGCCCGGCCGCTATCGCGGTGACATAGCTGACGAACAGGCCATATTGCGCCCGCCTGTTGACTCCGGGACGGCGACTGGAAGGTCGCGCCATGTCGGGGGTCTCCTGCTAGAACATCGTGCGGAAAATTGGGCGCCGGTTTTCCGCGAAAACGATGCGATAACACATAAATTCGGTCAGGCGGTCTGCAACACTCCGCGATACATCGGGTCTTCCAGCGCGCGGCCGGTGCCGATGGCGACGCAGGTGAGCGGATCTTCGGCGATGGTGACGGGCAGGCCGGTCTCGTCGCGCAGCTCATCGTCCAAACCCTTGAGAAGCGCACCACCGCCGGTCAGCACGATGCCCTGATCGACAATGTCGGCGGCCAGCTCCGGCGCGGTGTTCTCCAATGCGATGCGCACGCCCTCGACTATGGTGCCGATGGGTTCGGCCAGCGCCTCGGCGATCTGCGCCTGATTGATGCTGATTTCCTTGGGAACGCCGTTCACAAGATCGCGCCCCTTGATATGGATCGTCGCGCCCACGCCATCTGCGGGCGGCTGGGCGACGCCGAACTCCTTCTTGATGCGTTCTGCGGTGGCTTCACCGATCAGCAGGTTATGATGACGCCGCACGAAGGAAACAATGGCTTCGTCCATCTTGTCGCCGCCCACGCGCACCGATGTGGTGTAGGCGAGGCCGCGCAGCGAGAGCACCGCGACTTCGGTCGTCCCGCCGCCAATGTCGACGACCATCGAGCCGATCGGTTCGGTCACCGGCATGTCCGCTCCGATGGCGGCGGCCATGGGCTCTTCGATCAGGAACACCTGACTCGCGCCCGCATTGCTCGCGGCGTCGCGGATGGCGCGGCGTTCCACGCTGGTGGAACCCGATGGCACGCAAATCACGATTTCGGGGAAGCGCCACGGGCGCGACTTGCCGCCATGCACTTTGGTGATGAAGTGCTTTATCATCTGCTCGGCGACGTCGATGTCCGCGATCACGCCGTCGCGCAGTGGACGGATCGCTTCGATGCTGGCGGGGGTTTTGCCCATCATCAGCTTGGCATCATCGCCAACGGCCTTGACGCGCTTTACGCCGTTGATCGTCTCGACCGCCACCACCGAAGGTTCATTGAGCACGATACCGCGCCCGCGCACATAGACGACCGTATTCGCCGTGCCGAGGTCGATGGCCATGTCTTGCGAGGAGAATTTGAACAAGCGGGTGAAAATCGACATGCCATATCCTGTTTTCGTTGCTCCCGGCGCAGGGAAGGGGAGCGAATCCTGATGGTGCTTTGCTTTAAAGTGATTTCAAGTGAAATGGAAACATTTCGCGGCTCGGAAATCACGGCAGAACAAAGACCTCAGACCATGGTTTCGATTCAATCAGAATCGAATAGGGTCTGAATTCGCGCTGGACAGGAAGTCGAAAAAAATGTCCGCTTCCGGCTCGCGGAATGCGCCCGCTTGGGCTAGTGCGATGCATATGTCAATACGCCGCCTGCCCGAACATCTCGTCAACCGTATCGCAGCGGGCGAAGTGGTTGAAAGACCCGCTTCCGCGCTGAAGGAATTGATCGAAAATGCGATAGACGCGGGCGCGACGCGGATTGCGGTGCGCCTTGCCAATGGCGGGCTGGATCGAATCGAGGTGATTGATGACGGCTGCGGCATGACGAGCTCCGACATGGCGCTGGCGCTGGAGCGGCATGCAACGTCGAAGCTGCCCGATGAGCGGATCGAGGCGGTCGAAACGCTCGGTTTTCGCGGCGAGGCGTTACCCTCTATCGCCAGCGTCGCGCGGCTGACGATGGAAAGCCGGGTGCGTGGTGCGGATGGCTGGCAACGGATCGTCGACAACGGCCGGCTGGAGGGGGAGGGGCCATGCGCCGTTCCGCCCGGCACGACTATCCGCGTCGAGCAGCTTTTTGAACGTATTCCCGCGCGCCGCAAATTCCTGCGCAGCCCGCGCGCCGAATATGCCGCCTGCCTCGATGTCGTGCGGCGTCTTGCGATGGCGCATCCGCATATTGCCTTCTCGCTTGAACATGACGGGCGTCGCAGCCTCGCCGTGCAGGGCGGTGAAGCGCGTGAGGAGCGGGTCGCCGCACTCACGGACCGGGCGTTGGCGGATAACCATGTCGTCGTGGCGCTGGAACGCGAAGGGCTGAGCCTTTCGGGCGTGGCGAGCCTGCCCACCTATAATCGCGGCGTGGCCGATCACCTCTATCTGTTCGTCAACGGCCGCCCGGTGAAGGATCGTCTGCTCGTCGGTGCGGTGCGCGCGGCTTATGCCGATCTGCTGGCGCGTGACCGTCATCCGGTGCTGGCCTTGTTCCTCGATGTGCCCGCGGGTGAGGTCGATGTGAATGTCCACCCCGCCAAGACGGAAGTGCGGTTCCGCGATCCCTCCTTGGTGCGCGGCATGCTGGTGAGCGGCCTCAAGCGCGCGCTCGACGAGGCCGGATTCCGTTCGGCGCAACGCCCCGATGCCGCGTCGATGATGGCATGGCGCAGTTCTCCCGCATCCTCTCCCACGCCGATTGGTGCGACGCCTATGTTCGGACGCGCGGGAGCGATGTTCGCCGATACACCTGCTATGCCCGCGCTTTCCGATGCGGTGCGGCGCGATTGGGGCGGCTATCCCGTCGCGTCGTCCGGCCTAGCACCTGCCGCCCGCGCTGAGGAAGCGCATGGTGCTCCACCCGAAGCGCATAATTTCCCGCTGGGGGTCGCACGCGGGCAAGTCGCCAAAACCTATATCGTAGCCGAGGCGGAGGACGGCCTCGTCATCGTCGATCAACATGCCGCGCATGAGCGGCTGGTGCTCGAACGCATGCGTCGTGCGCTGGACGATGCAGGCAACGGCGTCGCGTCGCAGGCGTTGCTGCTTCCGGAAGTCGTCGAGCTGGAGGAACCGGCCTGCGATCGTCTCGAAGCACGCATTGCCGAATTGCGCGAATTCGGGCTGGAACTGGAGCGTTTCGGTCCATCTGCAATGCTGGTGCGCGCGACGCCCGCGATGCTGGGCGCGGGCGATGTCGCTGGGCTGGTGCGAGACCTTGCCGACGATCTTGCCGAGGCCGATCAGGCGCTGTCATTAAAGGAACGGCTCAATCATGTCGCCGCGACCATGGCCTGCCATGGCTCGGTCCGCGCGGGCCGGGTGCTCTCGGTTGCGGAAATGAACGCGCTGCTGCGTGAGATGGAGATCACCCCGCATAGCGGCCAGTGCAACCATGGCCGCCCGACCTGGGTGAAACTGGCGCATGGCGACATCGAAAAGCTGTTCGGACGGAAGTGAATTAACAGGCAAATTGCCCATTATCTCATCATTATATTTATTCCAGCCCGAAATCCTTCTTCGAAACCCGGCGCACGGTCAAATTGCCCTTGTTCAACAGATCGATGACGCTGCCCTTGCCCGCGAGATGCCCCGCGCCCACGGCGACGAACACCGTGCCCGGCTGTTCCATCCGCTGCACGATCCATTTTACCCAGCGGGCATTGCGGTCATAGAGCAGCGCCTGCGCCATTTCCGGCGTTTCCTTGAGCGACTCGTTCATCTGCTTCGCTAGCTCGCGGGCATTGCCGGTCTGCCAGTTGTGCATCAGCTTCGCGAATTCCTTCCCTGTGCTCGGCAAGTCTTCCACGGTTGAGCTGAGATAGGCGATCTGCACCTTCTGGGGCAGCGTATCGAAGTAGCCCAGTTGCTGCTCGGTGGTCTCAAGGCCGATCACGCGCTTGCCCGATGCCTCGGCCGCGTCACCGAGAATTTTTTCCACCCCGAGATCGTCACGATAGCCCATGCGCAACAGCGGCGAGACCGAAAGGTTGATCGCCACCAGCCAGGGATCGATCCGGTCCATCGTTTGCGGGGGCAGATTATATTCCTTGAGCGCCGCCATATAAAGCGCGCGGATTTTGGGCGGCAGCAGCGAGCTGGTCGGCGGGCCGTCGACATTGGTGGCGAGCGGTCCGACAATCGCCGCCATCCGTGCCGGGTCTTCCTTCAGCACCTCCAGCACCAGCTCGTCCGAGCGGTCGAACGCGGCCTTCACCTCATCGTCGAACCAGATAACGCCGGGCCTGAGCATATGGACGCTGCCGAAGAAATAGATGGTCGTGTCGTCATCCGAGAGCACCCATAACGCCGGATCGGAACTGTGATACGCAGCGGCGGGCGCCTCCTGCTGCGCGTTGCGCGTCTTTTCCCCCGCAACTGGCGGCGAACAGGCCAAGGCGGCGATGGCGAGGAGCGGGATGCAGCGGCGCCAGAAAAGCTGCGAAAGCAGGAAAGCGGTCATGCATGCTACATGGCGGCAACCGCGCGCAAGAGCAAGCGCGCATCCGGGAGTAGCGCAGCGGGACATTATGCGCGGCCCCGCGCCGAGCTAATGCCTTGACCCACGCGCGCCCATGGGCCAATGCGTCCCGCGCAATTCCGATCTTTTCCGTGGGCAGAGACTTTATGGCCGAACCGGCAGCCAGTTTGAGCTTTCAGGACCTGATCCTGACGCTGCACGATTATTGGAGCAAGCAGGGCTGCGTGATCTTGCAGCCGTTCGACATGCGCGTTGGCGCGGGCACTTTTCACCCGGCGACGACATTGCGCAGCCTCGGCCCAGACCCATGGAACTGCGCCTATGTGCAGCCCAGCCGCCGCCCCACAGACGGGCGCTATGGCGAAAACCCCAACCGGCTCCAGCATTATTACCAATATCAGGTCATCATGAAGCCATCCCCGGCGAACCTGCAGGAGCTGTATCTCGGCAGCCTGAAAGCCATCGGCATCGACCAGCTGGTGCACGACATCCGCTTTGTCGAGGATGACTGGGAAAGCCCGACGCTGGGCGCATGGGGGCTGGGCTGGGAAGTCTGGTGCGACGGCATGGAAGTGACGCAGTTCACCTATTTCCAGCAGATGGGCGGGTTCGATTGCAAGCCGGTCGCGGGCGAACTCACCTACGGCCTCGAACGCCTTGCCATGTATATTCAGGGCGTCGACAGCGTCTATGATCTGCGCTTCAACGATGCCAGCGCCGACCGGCCCGCTATTACCTATGGCGACGTGTTCCTCGCCAACGAGCAACAGATGTCGAAATGGAATTTCGAGGTGGCGGATACCGAGAAACTGTTCCGCTGGTTCAAGGACGCCGAAGCGGAATGCATGGCCAGCATCGAAGCAGGCGTGCCGCTCGCGGCCTATGAACAGGCAATCGAGGCGAGCCATGTTTTCAATCTGTTACAGGCCAGAGGTGTGATCTCGGTTCAGGAACGCGCCAGCTATATCGGCCGCGTGCGCGATCTCGCCAAGGGCAGCTGCGAGGCCTATATCGACAAGAACCGCCCGGAATGGGAAGCACGCTTTCCGGGGTGGAGCCTGTGATGACCGATCTCCTTCTCGAACTACGCTGCGAGGAAATTCCGGCGCGCATGCAGGCGAAGGCGAGCGAAGATCTGGCGCGTCTGTCCACCGAGAAACTCGCTGAAGCCGGGATCAAGGCAGAAAAGCTCACCAGCTATGTGACGCCGCGCCGTCTCGCGCTGATCGCGCATGGTCTGCCGCTGCAAACTCAGGCGGTGAGTGAAGAGTTCAAAGGCCCGCGCACCTCCGCGCCGCCTCAGGCGCTCGAAGGTTTTCTGCGCAAAACGGGCCTGAGTCAGGATCAACTTGAGGACCGCGACGGCGTGTGGTTCGCCACCGTCGAGAAACCCGGCCGCGCGACCGCCGATGTGCTGGCGGAAGCGATCCCCGCGATCATCCGCGCTTTCCCATGGCCCAAATCGATGCGCTGGGGTGATGCGTCCGTTACGACCGAGAGCCTGCGCTGGGTGCGCCCGTTGCAGGGCATAGTGGCGATATTGGGCGAGGAGCTTGTGTCGTTCGAGATCGACGGCATCGCGTCGGGCTATGCGACGGTCGGGCACAGGTTCCATCATACTGGCGAAATTACCATCGGCGGCGCGCAGGATTATGTTGAGAAGCTGCGGGCCTGCCATGTCATCGTCGATCAGGAAGAGCGCAAGGCTATCATCGAAACGCGCGCCAAGGCACTTGCCGCCGATGCTGGTTATGAACTGATCGAGGATGCCGGGCTGATCGCGGAAAATGCCGGGTTGACCGAATGGCCGATGCCGCTGCTGGGGCATTTTGACCCGAATTTTCTTGAGGTTCCGCCTGAAGTCATTCAGCTAACGCTCCGGATAAACCAGAAATATTTCGTATTACGCGATGGCGACGGAAAACTGGCCCCCGCCTTCATCTGCACCGCCAATATCGAGGCGAAAGACGGCGGCAAGGCGATTGTCGAGGGCAATGGTAAGGTGCTCGCCGCGCGGCTCTCCGATGCCCGTTTCTTCTGGGAACAGGACAAGAAGACGAAGCTGGCGGATCATGCCGAAAAGCTCTCGCGCATCACCTTCCACGAAAAGCTGGGCACGGTCGCGGACAAGGTCGAGCGCGTCGCCAAGCTGGCGCGCTGGCTGGTGGAAGAGGGCATTGTTCCACCCCAATTCCGTCATTCCCGCGAAAGCGGGAATCCAGTTTCGAATGGTGCGGACTGGACCCCCGCTTCCGCGGGGGTGACAAATGAAGAATTGGCCACCCTCGCCGAACAGGCAGCAAAGCTGTGCAAGGCCGATCTGGTGACGGAGATGGTCGGCGAATTCCCGGAACTGCAAGGTCTGATGGGCGGCTATTACGCCCGCGCCGAAGGCTTGCCCGACGCCGTAGCCGATGCGATCCGCGATCATTATAAGCCGGTCGGGCAGGGCGACGAAGTCCCCACCGCGCCGGTGACGGTGGCGGTGAGTCTGGCGGATAAGCTGGATACGTTATTTTCGTTCTGGTTTATGGATGAGAAGCCAACTGGGTCCAAGGATCCATTTGCGCTCAGGCGCGCCACGCTTGCGATCATCGGGGTATGCATCGAGAACGATCTTCGGGTTCCTATCAGGTTGATGCTCCAGTTATGCCTTGGCGCTTGGCATACTCCCAAGGGCGATCGGCCTACTTTTCATCAAGTCCGAAATGAGGTGGAAGATTTTCTGTCACCTGGTGAATGGATCCGCGTTAAGAATCGCAAAGAGACGATGACTTTGGGAGGTGGGCTCGAAAATCGGGCTGTTTCCGAAACTATCCGATTTAATATTGAGCCTCATACGGTGCTGTCTGACATCCGCGATTTCTTCGCCGATCGCCTCAAGGTCCAACAAAAGGAAGCGGGCGTTCGTCACGACTTGATCGACGCGGTATTCGCTCTCGGCGGTGAGGACGATCTCGTTCGCCTGCTCGCCCGCGTTCATGCGCTGCAATCCTTCATCTCCACCGACGATGGCGCCAACCTGCTCGCCGGGTATAAGCGCGCCGCGAATATCCTCAAGAAAGAGGCTCCAACCCCGGTGCGCTCGGATGCAGGGGAGGAAGACCCGCTCGCCGCGCTCGACGATCCCAAAGTGGCCGAGGCGATGCGCGCGCATGAGGCGTTGCCGCTTTCCTACACCCCCGAACCCGCCGAATCCGCGCTCATCGCGGCCCTCGATGCCGCCGAACCGCGCGCTGCCGCCGCCATCGAAGCGGAAGATTTCGCCGCCGCCATGGCTGCGCTCGCCTCGCTGCGCGCGCCCATCGACGCCTTTTTCGAATCCGTCACCGTCAATGACCCGGAACCGCCCAAGCGCGCCGCGCGTCTCGCGTTGTTACAGCGGGTTCGCGCTGCGGTGCACAAAGTTGCTGATTTTTCCAAGATCGGCGGTTAATAGGCCCGCAAGGGGCGGGCTCGCCTGAGTCCGAAATCATATAACCTTCCTGCACTAAGGTGGAATGATAATGACGAAATATGTGTATCGTTTCGGTGGCGGCGCCAATGATAACGGCAAGGGCGACAAGAATCTGCTGGGCGGGAAGGGCGCGAATCTCGACGGTATGGCGTCCATCGGCCTGCCGGTTCCTCCCGGTTTCACGATCACCACCGAAATGTGCACGCGCTATTATGACGATGGCGAAGTGTTCCCCGAATCCTTGCGCGCGGAAGTCGCCGACGGCATCGCCCATATCGAAACGGTGACGGGCAAGCGCTTTGGCGATGCGTCCGATCCGCTGCTGGTTTCCGTGCGCTCGGGCGCGCGCGTTTCGATGCCGGGGATGATGGACACGGTGCTCAACCTCGGTCTCAACGATGAAACCGTGCTCGGCCTTGCGTCTGCATCGGGCGACGAGCGTTTCGCGTGGGATAGCTATCGCCGCTTCATCCAGATGTATTCGGATGTCGTCCTCGAACTCGATCATGACGCCTTCGAGGAAGCGCTGGAAATCGCCAAGGAAGACCAGGGCTATCATCTCGACACGCAGATGAACGCGGACGACTGGAAGGCGCTGGTCGGCGAATATAAGAAGCTCGTCGAAAAGCTGTGGGGCAAGCCCTTCCCGCAGGATGTGCATGATCAGCTCTGGGGCGCGGTTGCCGCCGTGTTCGGCTCATGGCAGTCCGATCGCGCCAAGGTCTATCGCCGCCTCAACTCCATTCCCGGCGAATGGGGCACGGCGGTGAACGTGCAGGCGATGGTGTTCGGCAATATGGGCGACACATCGGCCACCGGCGTTGCCTTCACGCGCGACCCGGCGACCGGCGAGAATGTCTTTTATGGCGAATTCCTCATCAATGCGCAGGGCGAGGATGTCGTCGCGGGCATCCGCACGCCGCAATATCTGACCAGAGCCGCGCGCGAGCGGGCCGGGGCCAAGCCGCTTTCGATGGAAGAGGCGATGCCCGAAACCTATGCCGAGCTGGCCAATGTGTTTCATATCCTCGAAACCCATTACCGCGACATGCAGGACATCGAGTTCACGGTGCAACAGGGCAAGCTCTGGATGCTCCAGACCCGTTCGGGCAAGCGCACCGCCAAGGCCGCGCTCAAGATCGCGGTCGATATGGCGACCGAGGGCCTGATCACGGAAGAAGAAGCTGTCGCCCGCGTCGACCCTGCCGCGCTCGATCAGTTGCTGCACCCGACGCTCGATCCCGGCGCCCCGCGCGATGTGCTGACCAAAGGCCTGCCCGCGTCTCCCGGCGCGGCTTCGGGCCAGATCGTGTTTGATGCCGATACGGCCGAACGCTTCGATGAGATGGGCGAGGCGGTTATCCTCGTGCGCATCGAAACATCGCCGGAAGATATTCACGGCATGCATGCGGCCAAGGGCATCCTCACTGCGCGCGGCGGCATGACCAGCCATGCGGCTGTGGTCGCACGCGGCATGGGCCGCCCCTGTGTTTCCGGCGCGGGCGCGCTCGCCATCGATGCCAAGGCGAAAACCCTGCGCATTGCCGGGCGCGAGCTGAAGGAAGGCGATATTCTCACCATTGACGGTTCCACCGGCGAGGTGATGGCGGGCGAAGTGCCGACCGTGCAGCCCGAACTGGCCGGCGATTTCGGCACATTGATGGTGTGGGCCGACAAGGTGCGCCGTCTCAAGGTGCGCGCCAACGCTGAAACGCCGCTCGATTGCCGGACCGCGCGCGAATTCGGCGCGGAAGGCGTAGGCCTGTGCCGCACCGAGCATATGTTCTTCGACGCCGCGCGCATCACCGCCGTGCGCCAGATGATCCTTGCGGAAAATGAAGCGGGCAGGCGCGAGGCGCTGGCCAAGCTGTTGCCCGAACAGCGCAGCGACTTCACCGAGATATTCGAGGTGATGGCGGGCCTGCCGGTCACCATCCGTCTGCTCGATCCGCCGCTACACGAATTTCTGCCGCACGAGGAAGCGGAGTTCGAGGAGGTGGCAAAGGCGACCGGCATCAGCGTCGATCTGCTCAAGCGCCGCGCCAGCGAGCTGCACGAGTTCAACCCGATGCTCGGCCATCGCGGCTGCCGTCTTGGCGTCACCTATCCCGAAATCTACGAGATGCAGGCGCGCGCCATCTTCGAGGCCGCGCTCGACGTTGCGGCGAAGACCGGCGAAGCGCCCATCCCCGAAGTCATGATCCCGCTCGTCGCCACCCGGCGCGAGCTGGAGCTGATGAAGGCGGTGGTCGATGGCATGGCCAAAGCGGTGTTCGAGGAGCGTGGCAAGACCATCGATTATCTCGTCGGTACGATGATCGAGCTGCCCCGCGCCGCGCTCAAGGCAGGCGAGATTGCCGAAGTGGGCGAATTCTTTTCGTTCGGTACCAATGACTTGACCCAGACTACTATCGGCATCAGCCGCGATGACGCGGGACGGTTCCTCACGCAATATGTCGACAAGGGCATTTTCGCGCGCGATCCGTTCGTCAGCCTCGATATCGAGGGCGTGGGGCAATTGATCGAGATTGCCGCCGAGCGGGGCAGGGCAACGCGCCCCGACATCAAGCTCGGCATTTGCGGCGAACATGGCGGCGATCCGGCCTCCATCGCCTTCTGCGAAGAGACTGGCCTCGATTATGTTTCCGCCTCGCCCTATCGTGTGCCGATCGCGCGGCTGGCCGCCGCGCAGGCCGCGCTTAAAAACAGGAAGTAAAAAGCCAAAAAGGGGGTTGCCTTGCTACGCAACCCCCTCTATCTGCGGCTCTCCCAACGGGCACGGCCCGTTTGAGATGGCAGTGCGCCCGTAGCTCAGCTGGATAGAGCATCAGACTACGAATCTGAGGGTCGGACGTTCGAATCGTTCCGGGCGCGCCATTTCGGTTCAAAGCTGCGAACGCCTAGAACCGCCGCCTCTACGCCAGAGGCGGCGGTTAGCGTTCGCAGCAGTTCGCTCCGCAGCCCACGGATGCGAACCTCTTTCCGGCTCACGACTTCCACACGCTGCGCGACTGCCCGCACCTGATCGCGGGCAAACGTCCCGTCGCCGTTCCGCAGCTTCTTGCGCAGCGCGGTCGCAAAGGCGCGCAGGCTCTCCGGCGTGATCGCCGGGCCGATCTTCACGATATGCGCCAAGGCGCGCTCGGAGTCGCCCTTGGCCTGATCCCGCGTCGCGGTCAGCTCGGCGATGCGATCTTTCAGCGACGGGTCGCTCACGTCGATCACCCCGTTCTCGATCGCGTCATAGAGTCGTTTGAGCTTGGCTTCCGCCTCGGTCGCCCGCCGCTCAAGATCGGCCACATGCTCGCGGCGCTGGTTCACCCACTCGTCGCGGCGTTCGAGGATCTGATCCATCAGAGCTTCGAGCCGCGCCGGGTCGAGCAGCCGCGCTTCGAGATGATCGACCACGGCCTCATTGAGCCGGTCCATCGGCACGGTGATGCCGGGACAGCCGGTCGCACCCTGCCGCGCCTTTGTCGAGCAGGTGTAATAGCGATATTCCCGCCCGACGCTGCTGGTGCCCGTGCGCAGCGTCATCGCGCCGCCGCAGCACGCGCAGAAGCAGATGCCGGTGAGCAGTGTAGGGCCGCCGACCGCCATCGGCGCCATCATTTTCGGGCTGCGCGCCTTGAGCGAGCGCTGGACCGCCTCGAACTCCGCCTCCGAGACGATCGGCGGCACTTCCATGACGGCGTGTTCGCTCTCCGGCTTCGGCGTCTTCGTCTTGTGATCGCGGGTGTTGAAGCGGTGCTGGCCGATATAGGTCGTGCGGGTGAGCACCTGATGCACCGCGCCCAAGCCCCAGCGCCCGCCGTCGCGGGTGCGGATGTTGTGCTCGTTGAGCCAGGTCGCGATCGACTTGAGGCCCATTGGCCCCCGGTTATCGACGCCGTTCAGCGCCATGCGGTAGATGCGGCGCACCGTCTCGGCCTGGATCGGGTCGATCTCCAGCTTCTTCTTGATCTTCGCGCCACGCTCCCCGGCCGCAACCACGCGGTAGCCGATCGGCGCCCGCGCTCCGTTCCAGAAGCCTTGTCGGGCATTCTCCTTCATCGCCCGCAGCGTGTGCTTGCCGTTCTCTTTCGACTGATACTCGTCGAACAGCGTCATGATCTGGCGCATCATGATGCTCATCGGATCGTCGCCCAGGTCTTGCGTGATCGAGACGAGCTTCACCCCGTTCTTCGCCAGCTTGCGGACATAGAACTCAAACTGGAACTGGTCGCGAAAGAACCGCGAGAAGCTGTGGACGACGATGACGGTGAACGTCGGCGGCTTGGTCATCGCCGCGTCGATCATGGCTTGAAAGGCAGGCCGGCGATCGTCGGTCGCGGTGTTGCCCGGCTCGACGAACTCGGCCGCGACTTCCCAGCCACGCGACAAGCAGTAGCCTTCGATTTGGCGGCGCTGGTCGGGAATCGACAGGTCGCTCTCGGCCTGCCGGCCGGTCGAGACCCGGAGATAGAGCGCGGCGCGAGCCGTCGCTACGACCGGCGCCTCATCCTCATTTCGTCGCAGGGCGGCGCTGGTCATGACGGTTCACTCCTCACTTCACGGCAGCGGCCCGAACAGCTTGTCCAGCTCTTGCCGCAGATGGCCTTCGATCGCGCGCAGTTCGGCGTCGCCGATCGGAACTTGCTCCGGCCAGTCGTCGGTGACGACGATCGGCCCATCATTCTCGCGCACCGGACGCGAAGCCCGGCGCGGCGCGACGCGGTTGGTGTAGTCGTGCAGGTCATCCGGGCTTTCGGCCCAGCGACGAGGCGTGCGGCGGCGGAGCTTGCGAGGAAGGGCCATCCCGACACGCTGCGTCGCGACCGCGCTGCGTGCAAAGCCTCTCTCGCGGCGTAGTGCAGATAGGGGCGTGCTGCGGCGGGCGTCATGCTGCGCCCCACGGATCGACAACCGTGATCCCGCAATCGGCGAAATCGCGGACGTTGTGAGTCGCCAGCCGCGCGCCGCGCGAGCGCACGATGGCCGCAATCTGCGCGTCGATTTGACTGATCGGCTTGCCTCCATGTTTCCGCCCGGCGGCGATCTCGGGATAGATAAGGGCCGCTTCGGTATCGAACGGCAGGACGCGCCCCGCCAGATCGACATCGAACATCGGACGTGCGGCAGCGAGCAGATCATCGCGGCGGCGTCCCTCGGGAAGTAGGGCCAGACCGTAGAAGATTTCCGCCTGGGTCAAGGTCGTCGTGAACACCCCCGCCATCGGTTGCTCGGCGATCCACGCCATGACCCTCGGGTCAGGTTCGCGCCGCATCAGTTCGGAAATGACGTTGGTGTCGAGGACGATCATCAGCCGAAGTCCACCGGCTCGCGGATCGCCTCACGGGGCAGGTCAGGCAGATCGACGCCGCCTAGCGGGCCGAAGCGTTCGTGGATCGCCTGACCAAGATTGCGAGGGCGAGGATCGTCAGTGGAGAGCGCCGAGCGCAGGATGTCCCGCGCCTCATCTTCCATCGAACGGCCATTGACGGCCGCGCGCACGCGAAGGCGCTTCTTGATCGCATCGTCGATGTTTCGGATCGTCATCACCGCCATATGCACCTCCATAAGTCACTGACTTCATATTAGTCGATGAAGGTAAAAATTGCAAGATGAGGATGGCGCCTCCCTGCGGGACCGCCGCTCTATCTTCGCTGCGCTTCGACCGAGCCCCTGACGGGTCTCGTCCCTACCGGGTGACGATCAGCATGGCGGGGCGGCGCCGGCGCGCCGGTCGGTCAATCCGCCCATGCGGATTGTAGCTGTTCCGAGCTACGGAGATCGGGCCAGGGCTGCGCCGGCCCAATCGCATTGTTTGTAGCTCTCCCCGTCGGTGGGTTGGGCGACGCTTCCCTTTAGGCCCGCCGCGCCGGGCCGCAACGCGCGGCAAGCCGCGCTTACCTCCTCTATGTTCCGGCCCTTCGGGTGCTGCCCGGCTCCGCCGGCGGGCCTGCCGGTCCGCTCCTTCGCCGCCCACCCCATTCCGGGGTGAGTGCGGTTTGAAGGAGAAGTGTGATGAACGCTGTTACCCAAACCGTTGCCGCCGAGCCTGTGTCGGGCGTCGAGATTTTCGTGCCGCTCGCCAAGCTCAAGAAGTCCCCGCGCAATGCCCGCAAGGTGCCGCATGGGGAAGCCGCTATCGAGGCGCTGGCCGCGTCGATCCAGCACAAGGGGCTGATCCAGAACCTTGTGATCGAGCCCGAGGTCAAGGACGAGAAGCCGACCGGCTACTACCTCGTTACCGCTGGCGAGGGCCGCAGGCTGGCGATGCTGCTGCGCGCCAAGCGCAAGCAGATCAAGAAATCCGAGCCGGTGCGTTGCTGGCTCGATACCGCCAACGACCCTTCCGAGGTCAGTCTGGACGAGAACGTGACCCGGACCCCGATGCACCCCGCCGATCAGTTCGAGCGGTTCCGCGAGCTTGCGGACGGCAAGGGCTGGGGCGCGGAGGAAATCGGCGCGCGGTTCGGCGTGTCGGCGGGCGTGGTGAAGCAACGCCTTCGCCTTGGCGCTGTCTCCCCGAAGCTGTTGCAGGTCTATCGCGAGGACGGGCTTACGCTCGACCAGCTTATGGCCTTCGCCATCACTGAAGACCATGCCCGGCAGGAGCAGGTGTTCGAGGGGCTGCATCACAACCGCGAGCCGTGGATCATCCGGCGCGACATGACCGCCAGCAATGTTCCGGCAACCGACCGGCGCGCGGTGTTCGTCGGGGCCGATGCCTATGTCGAGGCGGGCGGCAACATCATCCGCGACCTGTTCAGCGAGGACCGGGGCGGGTTCTTCGAGGATGCGGGCTTGCTCGATATGCTCGCCGCCGAGAAGCTGCGCGAGATCGCGGGCGAGGTTCAGGCCGAGGGGTGGAAATGGGCCGAGGCCCATATCGACTATCCCCACGCGCACGGGATGCGGCGCTTCTATCCGCAGTCCGTCGCCCTGTCCGACGAGGACGAGGCCCGGTTGGAGGCGCTGTCCACCGAGCATGACGAGCTTGCCGAAGGCTATTCGTCCTATGACGAAATGCCCGAGGACGTGGCCGAGAAGCTGGAGGCGATTTCCGACGAGATCGACGCCATCTCCGAGAAGCGCCACGCTTACGATCCCAACGTGATCGCGCATGGCGGCGCGTTCGTCGTGCTTCACCATGACGGCACGGTCAGGATCGAGCGCGGTTTCGTCCGAGTCGAGGACGAGGCGCTGGCGGACCCGCAACCGGAGGACGAGGGCGACGCCATAGACCCGAAGGCCGTGGAGGATGAGCCGACCGAGGACGACGAGGACGTGCAGGAGATCGAGGATGAGGACGAGGAACCGGGCAAGCCGATTTCCGACAGCCTCACCCGCGACCTGTCCGCCCATCGGACGCTGGCCCTTCGCGTGGCGCTTGGCGAGCGGCCCGATCTGGCGCTGATCGCCCTGACCCACACGCTCACGGCGCAACTGTTCTACAGCTACGCCGAGGCCGGTTGTCTTGAGGTTCGTCCGACCGTGACGCCGCTTGGCAGCCATGCGGACGGGATCGAGGATACTCCGCTGGCCGCAAAGGCGAACGAGGCCCGCGAGGCATGGGCCGAGCGGATGCCGCGTGATGTTGCGGACCTGTGGGGCTTCATCGTCGGGCTGGACGATGAGAAGCGGATGGCGCTGCTGGCGCATTGCGCGTCCCGCACCGTCAACGCGCTGCGCCTGCCGTGGGACCGCAAACCCCGGACGCTGCAAACGGCGGACAGGCTGGCGACCGCGCTGGCGCTGGACATGGCGAAGGACTGGACGCCCACCGTGGACAGCTACCTTGGCCGCGTCACCAAGGCGCATATCCTTGAAGCCGTCGCCGAAGGCGTTTCCGAGGATGCCGCGCGCCATATCGCGGACAAGAAGAAGCCGGAAATGGCCGAGGCCGCCGAACAGCGTCTGGCCGGGAGCGGCTGGCTTCCTGCCGCGCTGCGGACGCCGAAGGCGGAAGCGGAGCAGCCCGCGCCCGTCGAGGTCGAGGACGTGGGAAGCGTGGAGCAGCCGTCCGAAGCGGAGGCTCCCGATACCGAAGCGGAGGACGGCGAAGCGTCCTTCGCCGTCGCCGCCGAATAGCGGCATCGGGCCGGGGCCGCGCGAGCGTCCCGGCCTTTCATTTCGGCCGGCGAAAAATCGCGGCCGCGCCCGTTGGGGCGCGGCCGCTTTCGTTTTGCGAACACGCGATCCTCCCAAGGGAGGCGCAACGGGTGGCGTATTGACGAACAGCGTCTTGGCGATCGGTTCGCCGATTGAGCTTGTCAGGCCCTGGAGGCGGGGTCGCGTCGCGATGACGATACTGCGGTTCAGGGACTGCAAATCCCACGTCGCATTCGATGTATGTTTGTCGAGGTTGCGGGCCGTCGTTTGCGCCCGCCATCCCATGATCGCCTCCATTGTCGGTCGTTTGCTGATCGCGGGGTTGAGCACAGCAGCCGTTTTCCGCCTGTCAGGTCGCGAGGTGCGCCAAGGCGTCTGGTTTCGGCTTCGGCATGACCGCGCGGCCTCTCGATTGGCTTGATCTAACCGGGGCCGGCTTCGCCTTGCTCGGCCTGGTGCAACGCCGCCGCGCGGCTTTTTTCCGCCGCCTTCGGCTTTGCATCGCGAAACAAAAAAGCCGCGCGTCGCCATCCTCCGCTGCGCTTCGGCCGCAAGCGGTGCGCGCCCGATCATCCCCGCTTCACCGATCGCCATCGAGGCCGCGGCGGTCGCGGCCCGAGATCGAAAGGAACTTTGACATGGCGACCATCGGCACCTTCACCCAGGCGGCCAACGGCTCCTTCACCGGAACCATCAAGACGCTCACCCTGAACGCCAAGGCCACCCTCCGGCTGATCGACAAGGAGAGCGAGAAAGCCCCCGACTACCGCCTCGCGGTCGGTTCGGTCGAGTGCGGCGCGGGATGGAAGAAGACCAGCCGCGAGAACCGCGAATACATCTCGGTCAAGCTGGACGATCCCACCTTCCCGGCCCCGATCTACGCCACCCTGTCCGAGACGGACACCGCCGGCGAATATGCGCTGATCTGGTCGCGCTGACCCCGACACGGCGCCCCGCTCCTTCGGAGCGGGGCGTCTTCGCGCGTTTGTCTCGCCGGTTTTCAAAGCGGACGGGCCAATCAGCCCGGCATGTTGTCGGAGGTGCTTGGGGCGCTGCCCCCGGCGCACTTCAAGCAGCTTCCGCCCAGCTTCCTCCACGCGCGAGCGCGTTCCGTGCAGCCGGTTCCCCGCGAAGCCGCTTTCCGTTTGCACCCCCGGTCTCGCCGACGGGCAGGGTTTCAGCGCGGCGCTCCGCTGCGCGGAAACCCAAGCCCAAGGAGGCCAAAATGCACTACCAGCTTGCCACCCGGTTCGGCCGCAACGCCCATCAGATCAGCGGCCGGGAGCCGCTCGACAACGAGGCGCTCTATCGGCATGTCCCGTCCATCTTCGCCCGCGAGGCGCACGACAGCCGTTCGGAGCGGTATGTCTATGTTCCCACCATCGACATCGTGGAAGGGCTACGCCGGGAGGGGTGGTCGCCGTTCTTCGCAGTCCAGTCGGTGCCGCGCGACGGCAGCCGACACGGCCACGCCAAGCACATGCTGCGCCTGCGTCGGGATGACGGCATCGGCAAGCCCGAAGCCGCCGAAGTCATCATCGTGAACAGCCATGATGGGACAAGCGCCTATCAGATGTTCGCCGGGATGCTGCGCTTTGTCTGCACCAACAGCATGATTGCAGGCGAGCGGTTCGAGGAAGTCCGCGTGCCGCATAAAGGCAATATCGAGCATGACATTATCGAAGGCGTGTTCACTGTCGCGGAGGATTTCCCCCGGCTGATCGACGCCAGCGAGTCTATGAAGGCGATCCAGCTTTCGCCCGATGAGCAACGCTTGCTTGGCGAAGTCAGCCTTGTCGCCCGCTATGGCGATGATGAGAGCCCGATTCGGCCCGAGCAGATCATCGAGCCACGCCGCCGCGAGGATGTGGACCGCAGCCTATGGACCACGTTCAACGTCATTCAGGAGAATGTCATTCGTGGCGGGTTGCATGGCCGCAAGCGTAACGCCGAAGGCCGTATCCGGCGCAGCCAGACCCGCGCTATCAACGGCATCGACCAGAATGTGACGCTCAATCGCGCACTCTGGACGCTGGCCGAAGGGATGCAGCGTTTCAAGGCAGCGTGACCGTTCGCCACCGCAGGGCCGGACCTTCCGGCCCTGCGGCTTCACCATCTGCGCCGATCCGCCGCAGCGGATCGGCGGCGGCCGCGCGGCCCGAAGGTCCGCGCGGCCGCAATGGCGCGCTCGCCGGGCTGGCGCCCGGCTCGCGCTCAGTGGTGGCAAAATGGCCGCTGCTGTCTTATGAAAGGTGCGGGCCGCTACGCGGCGGCCTGGGGTGTGGAAACCCCACGTTTAGCGGTTCGGCGCCGGCCGTGACGGCGCCGCGATCCTTGACCACGCGGTCGGGGAGCCTGTGACGTATGTCCAGGTGCCTCGGTGCTAAAGGTCACAGGAACCGACTAAACGCGGTTTTCCAACTCCCCGATCAGGGTTCAGGAGCTGTTTGCGGGGGCGCACCGCAAACCAGCAGCCCTGTGAACAGTCGTTGGGCAATGCAGATTTCGCACGCAATTATGCCAAGCGGGCACATCGAAAATGCTGCGCTTTGATCTAATTAGTTAACGGGGTCGCATGTTTGGGGGCACGATGGACGAAATGCGTTTCGATGATCGCGCACCGGAGTCGCCGCAGCTCACCAGCTATGACGAGGGCCATCTTGTAGCCTATCTGCGTCTGCTCGATGCTGCGGCGGAAGGAGCGGATTGGCGCGAGGCCGCAGGCTTGATTTTCGGCATCGACGTGTCCGCCGAACCAGACCGGGCGAAGACAATGCACGACAGTCATCTTGCACGCGCCCAATGGATGACTGAGATCGGCTACGCTCATTTGCTCGGCTCACGACGCTACTTAAACCGTTAAGAATTAACTCCATTTTGGAGTGATTGCGTCGCTTTCCGTAGCGCTTGCGCGGCATGGTTGTGCGCGTCCTTGGCGCTATCGCGCGGAAATCTCCTTCAAGATGCTGCACCTTCCTGAAATCCGCGCAAAGCGTGGTGGGAGGATGCAATGCCGACGCCGCCGGGGCGTCGCCAGCGACGCGCCGGCCGGATGTCCGACGCTCTCGGGCGCGCCGATCTAGCCGCCGAGTTCCTGCGGCGAAACTCCACCTATCGCGCCGAACATGCGCAGATGCAGCAACGCATCGCGGACGGCGCCGTCGCGAAGAACGCCGCAGAAGCGGCGTTCGCGCGGCGCTGGGGGTTGTCCTTTCGCCACGGCGCCGGATGACCTTTCAGAGCCGGTCGTCTGGCGCCCGGAGCTGACCGCCGTCACGGTTATTCTCGACGCCGCACCGGAAGGATTTGAGGCCGCCGCCCCGGTCGATCCGCGCACGCTGGGAGCGTTGCTCGCTGACCTGACCGGAATCGACGGACGCCATGTCATCGTCGCCGATGCGGCCGGTGAGCATCGGTTATGGCTGCGCGATCCAGCGCCTGGCCGGCCGCTCGCCGCAATCGTCCCGCTGGACAAGGACTTCAGTACCCGCATCGCGAGCCTGCTCCGGTTCCACCGACGCCTGCTCGGCCGGGCAGCGGGGCCGCTGCCGCGCGGCTGGCCTCTCACGGCCTATCGGCTGGCGCGCCTCGACTTGATGCTCCGCGCGCTCGACCTGCGGCGCGGCGGCGCAACCTATCGCCAGATCGCTTCCGAGCTGGGGCGCGAAGAAGCCGCCCAGCTCCCCGCGACCGAATGGAAAATCTCGGCCGCGCGCTCTTTCGTGGTGCGGCTAGTCCGCGATGCCACCGCCTTCGCGAATGGCGACTATCGCAAGCTGCTCCGCATCCGCTGACGTTCCCGCCTCGATTCACCCTAGCGAGGGGTGGTCGCATCCGTGCAGCCGCACATCTTCATACTCCACCCGGCCGTTCCTGCTTCGACACTTTCGCCTCCTGCCGCCACTGCCCGCAGGAGCCGTCACTTGTCCGATACGCCCACCAACTTGCCACCCCGCTTCCTGCGCACGCCGGAAGCCGCGCGCTTCCTCGGCCTCTCAGGACGCACCCTAGAGAAGCACCGCTATTTCGGGACCGGCCCGGCCTACCGCCGGATCGGCGGCCGGGTCGTCTATTCCGTTGATGACCTGCGCGCCTGGGCCGACATCGGCATCAAGCATTCAACCTCCGATCCGGGGCAGGACGACCTCATGCCACGCGCGGATTCGGCCATTGCCCGGAGCCGGCGATGACCGTCCCGCCGTCACCCATGCGCCACCGCCAGCCCTCCGACGATGGCATGACTCGCGTCGAGCTGACGTGGATCGAGAAGCGGATAGAGCACTGGATCAGGTTCGGCCGCGTCGCCGTGGACGAGATCGTTGACCGCCGCCGCCGGATCGTCCGCTTCCGGCCCGGCGCGGTCTTCGCGTTCGTCCGCTGGGCGGCGAACGACTACGGCACGGTCAGCTCGCGCATCGACATCGTGCGCGCGGTCGGCGCGGGCGAGCCTTTCACGACATTGCCGTTCGTGCGGCCGGGCGGCGACATCCTGCTCAAGATCGAGGGTTGGCCGAAGGTTGCTCAAGTGCTCGCCGCGATTGACGCGACCGAGGCGGCGGGCGTCGATCCCTGCGACGCCGCGCCCGATCATTGGCGCCACGTTCACAACCGTATTGCCGCTGGCTATCAGCCGCGTCCCTACACGCTGGAGCGGCATCGCGCCTGGCTAAAGCGCCGGGAGATCGAAGGGTGACGCGGCGCTTCTATGTCCGCGTGACCGCGATTGCCGCTTCGGTGTTCGGCGTTTCGTTTACGGTCATTGCGATCACCGATCCGCTCCCGCGCGTTATCTGGAACGCCAGCGCGAGCGCGCCGCTCGGCCTCTACAGGATCGAGCCGGACGGCGATCCCGCTGTGAACGTGCTGGTCGCGATCACGCCGCCAGCGCCCCTCGCACGATGGATGGTCGAGCGCGGCTATCTCGGCGAGGACGTGCCGCTGTTGAAGCACGTCGCCGCCAAAGTCGGGCAGCGCGTTTGCCGGATCGGCGCCGTGGTTAGCGTCGATGCGCGGCCGGTCGCCATCGCACTGACGCGCGATCGACTCGGCCGCCCGCTGCCCGTCTGGCGCGGCTGTCGCACGCTCGCGGCCGGCGAGCTGCTGCTGCTCAACCCGGACCATCCCGACAGCCTGGACGGCCGCTATTTCGGCCCGCTCGACGCCTCCGCCATGCTCGGTCGGGCGATCCCGATCCTCACCCGTGATGCGCCCAACGCGCCGCTGATCTGGCGCGGCTGGCGTCCCGAACCCCGCTCTTAGCCCCCAACCGAAAGGAAAATCCCATGCAGCTCGGCACCTTCATTCGCACCCCCAAGGGCTTCCAAGGCCGCATCGAGACGATGACGCTCGACGTGGCGCTCCGCATCGTTCCAGCCGACCCGCAGGAGGGCGAGAACACGCCTGACTGGCGTGTCCATCTTGGCAAGACCGACGATGGTCCGGAGGTGGGCGCAGGCTGGAACGAGACCGGCGAGCGCGCCGGTGATTACGTCTCGCTGCGCCTCGACGATCCCAGCTTCGCGCAGCCGATCCGCGCGGCGCTGTTCCGCACCGGCGATGATGACACCGCCTGGGCGCTGCGCTGGAACCGGCCGCAGAAGCGCCGCGAGCAGGACTGAGGCCGTGCCCGTGTTCGTCCGTGCGCCCGTCAGCATCGCACCTGTTCCGCTTATCCCTTGGTTCGCGGGAAAGCCGTCTCATCCCTTCGTCCCGCTCGGTCGCAGGCCGGCCGGCGCGCGCAGCAAAGGTCAAGGGCGGCCAACGGCCGGCGCTACGCGCGAACCCTTTACCGCAGCGAGCACGCTGGCAGGCTGGCGGCGGAGTGGAGTCGGAGCGGTGGCAGCGCTCGCCGTCTCGCTGCTGATCTCGGGTGCTTCGCTGGGGACGGCGCTGGCGCAGGACGCGCCGGCCGTCCGATCGGCGGCTGTCCATCCCTACGCCGATTATGTCGCCGACGCCTCGCGCCGGTTCGGCATCCCCGAGGCATGGATTTGGGCGGTGATGCGCGTCGAGAGCAACGGCGATTCCCGCGCGCTCTCGACGGCCGGCGCGATGGGCCTGATGCAGATCATGCCCGCGACCTGGGCCGGTTTGCGCGCACGATATGGCCTCGGCGCCGACCCTTATGATGTGCGCGACAACATCACGGCGGGCGCAGCCTATCTGCGCGAAATGCACGACCGCTACGGTGACGCAACTGCGATGCTCGCGGCCTACAATGCCGGGCCGGGCCGCTACGACGATTACCGTTCGCGCGGCCGTCCGCTGCCCGCCGAGACACGCGCCTATCTCGCGCGTCTGGCGTCGATCGCCAGCGGGGGCGGCGACGCTCAGCTAGTCGCCGCGCCGCTTCCCGATCCGTTCGCCTGGCGTCGCGCCGCGCTTTTCGTGCGCGTGGCGAGTGCAGCCGATGTCGTCACTGTCGCGCAGCCTGGCGGCGGGACTGCTGCGGCCGAACCGGCTGCCGATCCGCCGTCCGGCCGCACTGTTGCCGACGGCGCTCCCGCCTTTCCCCCGCGCGTGGCAGCTCCGGCCGACACGCTGTTCGTTCCCCGCGCTGGCGCGGGCCGACCGCAATGACCGGCTGGCCGCTCGGATCGTCGGTCCCCCTCGGTGTGAAGGGTGAAGGGGCAGGAAAGAGCTGGAGGGGACGAGGGCAAGATACAAGACCCGCCCCGTTCAGCCGAAAAGCCGAGGCTTTTCCGTGGCTTCACGCGGGGGCATCGGTCGGCGCGCGTGCCGCGCGGAAGGAAAAAGACAGCAAAATCAACGCCTCGAATGGCACCATAGGCCATTTCCGGCCAAAAGCGGCCCGACCATGAGCGAGGACAGCGACTTCCGCGTCCGGCCGGGCAAAGCCAAGCGCAGCAAGGCGCAAGGCCGCAACGCGCGCGGCCTAGTCGCCGAGGTGTTGCGCGCCGCCGCCATGAGCGGCGGCAACCCGCGCCGCGCCTGGAGCGGACCTACCCGCCGGGGCCAATCCAACTTCGGCCGGGGCCGCACCGCGTTCGCGCGCAGCCGCCTGTTCGGATCGGGCCGGCGCGTGCTGGTGAAGGCGCTGCCCGTCAACCACCGCGGCCGGGGCGGATACCGCATGGCGCCGGTGTCCGCGCATGTCGCTTACCTCAATCGCGAGGGCGTGACCCGCGACGGCTCGCCGACCCGCATGTTCGACGCGGCCGGCGACAACGCCGACGATCGCGGCTTCGCCGATCGCTGCAAGGACGACCGGCATCATTTCCGCATCATCGTTTCGCCCGAGGATGCGGCTGAGCTGACCGACTTGCGCGAATACACCCGCGACCTCGTGCGCCAGATGGAGGCGGACCTTGGGACGCGGCTGGATTGGGTCGCAGTCGATCATTGGAACACCGACAACCCGCACGTCCATCTGCTCGTGCGCGGCGTCACCGACACCGGCGCCGATCTCGTCATGGCGCGCGATTACATCAGCCATAACCTGCGCTCCAACGCCGAGGAGCTGGCGCAGGCCGAACTCGGTCCGAAGCCCGAGCATGAGGTTCAGCGCACGCTTGAACGCGACGTGACGGCGGAACGCTGGACCCCGCTCGATACCGAGATCAAGCGCGCATCCGACGAGCTGGGCGTCATTGACCTGCTGCCCGAGCGGCCAGGCCCGGACGATCCGCGCCTCCGCCGTTTGATGGTCGGGCGGTTGCAGCATTTGGAGACGATGGGGCTCGCAGCGGAAGGCGAGCCAGGCGAGTGGGCGGTTGCCGAAGGTGCGGCGGCGAAGCTGCGCGAGCTGGGCACGCGCGGCGACATCATCCGCACGATCGGCGCGGCGCTCAAGGACCGGGGCCAGGACCGGCCGCTCGACAGCTACGCCGTCGTCACCAGCGCGCCCGAGAAGCCGATCGCCGGCCGGCTGATCGACAAGGGGTTGCACGACGAACTGACCGGCACGGCCTATGCCGTGATCGACGGCACGGACGGTCGCACCCATCATGTCCGGCTGCGCGGCATCGAGGCGCTGGAGCATAGCCCCAAGCTCGGCGGGATCGTCGAGCTGCGCGGTGTCGGCCGGCCGGGTGAAGTGAAGCCGACGCTGGTGCTCGCCACGCGGTCGGACCTCGACCTCGCCGCACAGGTGAAAGCGCCCGGCGCGACCTGGCTCGACCATCGCCTGATCGAGCGCGGCGCGAGCGTCGCGGATGGTGGGTTCGGCGCCGAGGTGCGCCGCGCGATGGACGCCCGCACCGATCATCTCGTCAAGGAAGGGCTGGCGCGGCGCTTCGGCGAGCGCACGGTGTTCGAGCGCGGGATGCTCGACACGCTGCGCAAGCGCGAGCTGGACGCGGTTGGCGCGAAGATCGCGGGCGAGACCGGGCTTGCCTATCGCCCCGCCGCCACCGGCGAGAAGATCGCCGGCGTCGTGCGTCAGCGCCTCGCGCTCGCATCCGGCCGCTTCGCCATGATCGACGACGGCCTCGGCTTCCGGCTCGTCCCCTGGGCCAGCACCCTCGAACAGCAACTCGGCCGTCAGGTGTCCGGCGTGGTCCGGGCCGGCGGCGGCATCGACTGGACGCTCGGCCGCAAGCGCGGCCTCGGCATCTGAATCAGGAGACCTCCATGTCCGCGACCAAGATACTCTGGGGCCAGATCATCATCGTGTTCCTGATCGTGCTCGCCGGGGTGTGGGGCGCGACGCAGTGGACCGCCGCCGCGCTCGCCTATCAGCCCGAGCTTGGCCCGCCGTGGTTCGTTGCCTTCGGTTGGCGCATCTATCCGCCGCCGGCCTTCTTCTGGTGGTGGTTCAGCTTCGACGCCTACGCGCCCGACATCTTCAAGACGGGTGCGTTCATCGCCGCGTCTGGCGGGTTCGCGTCGATCGCCGTCGCCATTGCCATGTCCGTGTGGCGCGCGCGCGAGTTGAAGAACGCCGAGACCTACGGATCGGCGCGCTGGGCCACTGAGCGGGAGGTGCGCGCGGCCGGGCTGCTGGGGCCGAACGGTGTCGTCCTTGGCCGGCTCGCGCGCAACTACCTCCGCCACGACGGTCCCGAGCATGTGCTGTGCTTCGCCCCGACCCGCAGCGGCAAGGGCGTCGGCCTGGTCGTGCCTTCGCTGCTGACCTGGCCGGGAAGCTGTATCGTGCATGACATCAAGGGTGAGAACTGGACGCTCACCGCTGGCTTCCGCGCGAGCCACGGGCGCGTGCTGCTGTTTGATCCGACCAACGCGGCGTCGGCCGCCTACAATCCGCTGCTGGAGGTGCGGCGCGGCCAGTGGGAAGTGCGGGACGTGCAGAATGTCGCCGACGTGCTGGTCGATCCCGAAGGCTCGCTGGAGCGCCGGAACCATTGGGAGAAGACCTCCCACTCGCTGCTGGTCGGCGCGATCCTCCACGTCCTCTATGCCGAGGCCGACAAGACGCTGGCCGGCGTTGCCGGTTTCCTCTCAGACCCGGCGCGCACGATCGAGCAGACCTTGGCGGCGATGATGGCGACGCCGCACCTCGGCGAAGCCGGCGTGCATCCAGTCGTCGCCAGCGCGGCGCGGGAGCTGCTGAACAAATCGGACAACGAGCGATCGGGCGTGCTCAGCACGGCCATGTCATTCCTCGGCCTCTACCGCGATCCCGTCGTCGCGCAGGTCACGCGGGCCTGCCAGTGGCGCATATCGGATCTAGTCGAGGGCGAGCGGCCGGCGACGTTGTATCTGGTCGTGCCGCCCAGCGATATATCGCGCACCAAGCCGCTGATCCGTCTCATCCTCAATCAGATCGGGCGCCGCTTGACCGAGGAGCTGACGCCGAAGGGCAACCGCCATCGTGTGCTGTTGATGCTCGACGAGTTTCCTGCGCTTGGCCGCCTCGACTTCTTCGAGTCCGCCCTGGCGTTCATGGCGGGCTACGGCCTCAAGGCGTTCCTGATCGCTCAGTCGCTCAATCAGATCGAGAAGGCTTACGGCCCGAACAACGCGATCCTCGACAACTGCCATGTCCGCGTGAGCTTCGCCACCAACGACGAACGCACGGCCAAGCGCGTTTCGGACGCGCTCGGAACCGCCACCGAGATGCGGGCGATGAAGAACTATGCCGGGCACCGCCTGTCGCCGTGGCTGGGGCATTTGATGGTGTCACGGTCGGAGACCGCCCGCCAACTCCTCACGCCCGGCGAGGTGATGCAGCTTCCGCCCGACGACGAGATCGTGATGGTGGCGGGTGTCCATCCGATCCGCGCGAAGAAAGCGCGCTATTATCAGGATCGCCGGCTGTCCGAGCGGATCGCGTCGGCGCCCGCGCCCGAGGCGGCCGGGGTCAGGCCCGATGACTGGACCGGGCGGCAGGCATCGGCCGATCCGAAGCAAATCGCGCGCATCGTCCGCGATGCCGAGGACGCCGCCAATGGTGGGCTGCGCCGCGAGCCCGAGCTGCCCGAGCATGTCGCCATCGCGCCGGAAACGACGGTCCCGCCCGCGCAGGAGTTCGCGATCGTGGAGGACGAGCAGGACGACGCGGCCCGGCAGGCGGCCGTGCGCCGCCGGATGCAGGGACTTGCGCGACAGGCGTCGCTCGATCCCGGCGACGGAATCGAGCTGTAGGAGGCCGCCGTGCGAACCCGGCTCAACGTCTATTTCCCGCCCGCGCTCGCCAAGCAGGTGGACGAACTGGCGATCCGCCGCCGCATCTCGCGCTCGGCGATCGTGGAGGCGGCAGTGGCGTCCTATCTTTCGCCGGACGGCGCCGACCGGATGGAGGCGGCGTTCGCGCGCAGGCTTGATCGCCTGTCGCGTCAGGTCCAGCGACTTGAGCGCAATACCGGCCTGACGACCGAGGCGCTGAGCCTGTTCGTCCGGTTCTGGTTGGCCGTGACGCCGCCGCTTCCTGATGAGGATCAGGCGGCGGCGCAGGTGAAGGGGCGCAAACGCTATGAGGGCTTCATCGAGACGCTCGGCCGGCGCTTCGCCAGCGGCAAGACCTTGATGGACGAGATACCGGAAGATGTCTGGCCGCCTTCAACATCACCCGAGTCGGACTGAATTGTCGCGCCTGACTCAGATGTAGCGGAAGGGCGCTTCCGCCCTCGGCAACGTATCTGCCGCCCCCTCTACTACGCCGACAACTAGCTGTTGCGAGCCGAGTATTCCTGCGTCTCTTGATGTGCCCCGACAGCCGGGCGGCGGTTCGCCCGGCCCATTTCAGGGGCCCATCGTTGACCGTCCACCCGACCCGATCCGAGTCAAAATCACGCGGCGCGCGGATGCTGCGCACCGCGCTCGGGCCGTCGATCGCGGGATGGCTGGACGATCCCGCCGTCATCGAAGTGATGCTGAACCCGGATGGCCGGCTTTGGCTCGATAGGCTTGGCGAAGGCATCAGCAATACGGGCGAGCTGCTGAGCGCTGCCGATGGCGAACGCATCGTCCGCCTGGTCGCACACCATGTCGGCGTCGAGGTTCACGCCCGATCCCCGCGCGTCTCGGCCGAGCTGCCGGAAGGCGGTGAGCGGTTCGAGGGGTTGCTGCCGCCCGTTGTCACAGCGCCAGCCTTCGCGATCCGAAAGCCCGCAGTCGCCGTGTTTACGCTCGACGATTACGCGCGCGCCGGAATCATGTCGGCAGTTGAGGCCGATGCGTTGCGCCACGGCGTCGAGAGCCGCGCCAACATCCTCGTCGCAGGCGGGACCGGCGCGGGCAAGACCACCCTGGTCAACGCGCTGTTGGCGGAAGTCGCCAAGACCACCGATCGCATCGTCCTGATCGAAGATACGCGCGAGCTGCAATGCGCCGCGCCCAACCTCGTGGCCATGCGGACCAAGGACGGCGTGGTGTCGCTGTCCGAGCTGGTCCGCTCGTCGCTCCGCCTTCGGCCCGACCGCATCCCCATCGGCGAGGTGCGCGGCGCCGAAGCGCTCGACCTCATCAAAGCCTGGGGCACCGGCCATCCCGGCGGCGTCGGCACGATCCACGCCGGCACCGCGCTCGGTGCGCTCCGCCGCATGGAGCAGCTCATTCAGGAGGCCGTCGTCACGGTCCCGCGCGCGCTGATCGCCGAGACGATCGACCTGATCGCCGTGCTGGTCCGCGACGCGCACGGACGCCGGCTGACCGAGCTGGCCCGCGTCGCCGGGCTCGACCCCGCGACCGGCGACTACCGCCTCGCACCGCTCACCACCCCCCAGCCCGGAGACCTGCCATGACCAAGGATACCAAACCTGTCAGCGCGACCAAGCGTCGCTTGCTCGGCGGCACCATGCTCGACCGCATGGGCCACGTGGCGATTACCGCAGCCGGCCTGCTCTACGCGCTGCCTGCCCATGCGGGCGGTTCGTCGATGCCGTGGGAAGCCCCGCTGCAAAGCATCCTCGAAAGCATCGAGGGGCCGGTGGCGAAAATCATCGCCGTCATCATCATCATCGTGACCGGCCTGACGCTGGCGTTCGGAGACACGTCGGGCGGCTCGCGCCGGCTGATTCAGATCGTGTTCGGCCTGTCGATCGCGTTCGCCGCCAGCTCCTTCTTCCTCAGCTTCTTCAGCTTCGGCGGCGGAGCGCTGATCGCATGAACGGCGCGGCCGATCATGGCGAACCGATCGCGGGCTATTTCGCCCCGGTCCATCGGGCGCTGACCGAGCAGATATTGCTCGGCGGCGCGCCACGCTCGCTCGCCATCGTCAACGGGACGCTGGCGGGCGCGATCGGCCTCGGCCTGCGCCTGTGGATCGCCGGCCTGGTCATCTGGGCCGTGGGCCACGGGCTGTCCGTGTGGGCCGCCCGCCGCGACCCGCAATTCGTGGACGTGGCCAGACGCCACCTCCGCTACCCGACATGGATGCGGCCATGATGAGCTTGCGCGAATATCGCAGCAAAGCTGCAAACCTTCCTGACTTCCTGCCCTGGGCGGCGCTGGTCGGCGAAGGCGTCGTGCTGAACAAGGACGGCTCGTTCCAGCGCACCGCCAAGTTCCGCGGCCCTGATCTCGATAGCGCGACGCCGGCCGAGCTGGTGGCGACGACCGCGCGGCTGAACAATTCGCTACGCCGTCTCGGCTCCGGTTGGGCGATCTTCGTCGAGGCGCAGCGAACGCCCGCGCTCGACTATCCGCAGTCCGCCTTTCCCGATCCCGTGTCGTCGCTGGTCGAGTTCGAGCGCCGCGAACAGTTCCGCGAGGAGGGCGCGCATTTTGAGAGCCGCTACTTCCTGACGCTGCTGTGGATGCCGCCGGCCGAGGAAGCGGCGCGCGCCGAAGGCTGGCTCTACGAGGGCCGCTCCACATCCGGCGTCGATCCGTGGGAGCTGCTCAAGGGCTTCACCGATCGCAGCGACCGTGTGCTCAACCTGGTCGAAGGCTTCGTGCCCGAGGTTCGCTGGCTCGATGACGCCGAGACGCTGACATACCTCCACTCGACCGTCTCGCCCCGCCGCCAGCGCGTGCGCGTCCCCGAGACGCCGATGCACCTCGACGCGCTGCTCGCCGACGAGCCGTTGACCGGCGGGCTGGAGCCGCGCTTGGGCGAGCACCATCTACGCACGCTCACCATCGTCGGCTTCCCGAGCGTGACCTTTCCCGGTCTGCTCGACGAGCTGAACCGGCTCGCCTTCGAGTATCGCTGGGCGACCCGCGCGATCATGCTCGACAAGACCGATGCGACCAAGCTGCTGAGCCGCATCCGCCGCCAGTGGTTCGCCAAGCGCAAGAGCGTGGTCGCGATCTTGAAGGAGGTGATGACCAACGAGGCGTCGGTCCTCGTGGACAGCGACGCCTCCAACAAGGCCGCCGACGCCGACACCGCCCTGCAGGAGTTGGGCGCCGACTATGCCGGCATGGCCTATGTCACCGCGACGGTGACGGTATGGGACCGCGATCCCGCCGTCGCCGCCGAGAAGCTGCGGCTGGTCGAGAAGGTCATCCAGGGCCGCGACTTCACCGTCATCCCCGAGGGCATGAACGCGATCGAGGCATGGCTGGGGAGCCTGCCCGGCCACACCTACGCCAATGTCCGCCAACCTCCGATCTCCACCATCAATCTCGCCCACCTGATCCCCCTGTCAGCAGTATGGGCGGGGCCGGAACGGGACGAGCATTTCGGTGCGCCCCCCTTGCTCTACGGCAAGACCGAAGGCTCGACCCCGTTCCGGTTTTCCCTTCACGTCGGCGATGTCGGCCACACGCTGATCGTCGGCCCGACCGGCGCCGGCAAGTCGGTGCTGCTCGCCCTGATGGCGATGCAGTTTCGGCGCTACGAGAACGGCCAGGTGTTCGCCTTCGACTTCGGCGGCAGCATTCGCGCTGCCGCGATCGGCATGGGCGGTGCCTGGCAGGATCTCGGCGGGATGCTCGCCGACGAGGCCGGCGACGGCGTGCAGCTCCAGCCGCTCGCTCGGATCGACGATCCGGCCGAGCGCGCATGGGCGGCGGAATGGCTGGCGGCGATCCTCGCGACCGAAGGCGTCGCGGTCGATCCGCAGGCCAAGGAGCATCTGTGGTCGGCGCTCGGCTCGCTTGCCAGCGCACCCGTGCCGGAGCGCACACTGACCGGGCTGGCCGTGCTGTTGCAATCTCAGCAGCTCAAACAGGCGCTCGCCTCCTACTGCATCGGCGGGCCGTGGGGCCGTTTGCTCGACGCCGAGGCCGAACGGCTTGGCGAGGCGTCCGTGCAGGCGTTCGAGACCGAGGGTTTGGTCGGCGCCGGATCTGCCGCCGCGGTGCTGTCCTACCTGTTCCACCGGATCGAAGGTCGGCTGGATGGCTCGCCGACGCTCATCATCATCGACGAGGGCTGGCTGGTCCTCGACAGCCCGGACTTCGCCGCGCAGCTCCGCGAATGGCTGAAAACGCTGCGCAAGAAGAACGCCAGCGTGGTGTTCGCCACGCAGAGCCTCGCCGACATCGAAACCTCGAACATCGCGCCGGCCATCATCGAGAGCTGCCCGACGCGCATCTTCCTGCCGAACGAGCGCGCGGCCGAACCGCAGATCGCCGCCATCTACGAGCGGTTCGGCCTCAACGCCCGTCAGATCGAAATCCTCAGCCGAGCCACGCCCAAGCGCGACTATTACTGCCAGTCGCGGCGCGGCAACCGGCTGTTCGAGCTGGGGCTGGGCGAGGTCGCGCTGGCCTTCGCCGCCACGTCTTCCAAGACCGATCAGCTCCGCATCGCCGAGCTGGTCGAGACCCACGGCCGCGAGCGCTTCGCCGCCGAATGGCTGCGCCATCGCGGCCTGGCCTGGGCGGTCGATCTTCTTCCCGAACCCCAACCCGATCCGCTGGCCGGTCGCCGGGAAGATGCCGGCCAGCTGCCCCTTGCCTTGAAGGACATCACCCCATGAAGCCCAATATCCTGCGCCGCGCCATGCTGGCCGGTGCCATCGCCACGTCGAGCATGATCGGCATCACCGCCGCCACGCCGGCGCACGCCCAGTTCGGCGGGATCGTCTATGACCCGACCAACTATGCGCAGAACGTGCTGACGGCCGCGCGGTCGCTCCAGCAGGTCAACAATCAGATTCAGCAAATCCAGCAGCAGGCGACCAGCCTGATGAACGAGGCGCGTAATCTGGCCTCGCTGCCGTTCAGCTCGCTTCAGCAGTTGCAGCAGCAGGTGCAGCGCACCCAGCAGCTTCTCGGCGAGGCGCAGCGCATCGCCTACGACGTGCAGAACGTCCAGCAGGTGTTCAACGGCCGCTACAAGGGCACGGCGCTGACCGGCACCCATGCGCAGATGGTCGCCAACGCCAATGCGCGCTGGGCGGATAGCGTCGGCGCGTTCGAGGACGCGCTGCGCGTGCAGGCCGGCGTCGTCAGCAACATCGACAGCGCGCGCACGACGATGGACGGACTGGTCACGTCCAGCCAGTCGGCGACGGGCGCGCTTCAGGCGGCGCAGGCCGGCAACCAGCTTCTCGCGCTGCAATCGCAGCAGCTCGCGGACCTGACCGCGCTGCTCGCCGCGCAGGGCCGAGCACAGGCGATAGACTCTGCGCGTAACGCCGCCGTCGAAGCCGAGAGCCGCGAACGGCTCCGCCGCTTCCTCACGCGGTCCACCGGCTATCAGTCGGGCAACGCCCGCATGTTCCACGACTGATCGTCATGGACAGCAAGCTCCTCGCGCGCATCGGCGCCGTCGTCTTCATCGCCATCGCTATCACGATGACGGCGATCGAGATGAGCCGCGCGCCCGAGCCACCGCGCGCGGAGCCGGCGGCCGTCGCCGATGTCTCGGCGACGGACCCGCTGCTGATCGAGCTGCGCCGCTGCCAGTCGATCGGCGCGGCCGGGGCGAGCGACCCCGATTGCCTCCGCGCCTGGGCCGAGAACCGTCGCCGGTTCCTCGCACCCGGCGCGCGCCCCGCCGCCCGCATCGCCGATGGCGCCACCCCACAGGAGAATTGACATGGGCGGCACCGGCGTCGTCGATCGCTTTCTGGATGTCTTCACCCGCTACATCGACAGCGGGTTCGGCCTGCTCGGCGGCGAGGTGGCGTTCATCGCCACCACCCTGATCGTCATCGACGTGACCCTAGCCGCGCTGTTCTGGACGTGGGGCGAGGGCGACGACATCATCGCCCGCCTCGTCAAGAAGACCCTGTTCGTCGGCGTCTTCGCCTACATCATCGGCAACTGGAACAGCCTTGCGCGGATCGTCTTCGAGAGCTTTGCCGGCCTCGGGCTGAAAGCGTCCGGCACCGGGTTCACCGCCGCCGAGCTGCTCCAGCCGGGCCGTGTCGCGCAGGTAGGCTTGGAAGCGGGCCAGCCTATTCTCGAATCGATCTCCGACCTGTTGGGCTGGATCGCGTTCTTCGAGAACTTCATCCAGATCGCGGTGCTGCTGATCGCCTGGGTGCTGGTCATCCTCGCCTTCTTCATCCTGGCGATTCAGCTTTTCGTGACGCTGATCGAGTTTAAGCTGGCGACGCTGGCGGGCTTCGTCCTCATCCCGTTCGGCCTGTTCGGCAAGACCGCTTTCATGGCCGAGCGCGTGCTGGGGCTGGTGATCTCGTCGGGCATCAAGGTGCTGGTGCTCGCCGTCATCGTCGGCATCGGCTCGACCTTGTTCGACGAGTTTCGCGCCGGCTTCGGCGGCGCGCAGCCTAGCATTGAGGACGCGATGGCCGTCGCGCTCGCCTCGCTGTGTCTTCTCGGCCTCGGCATCTTCGGCCCGTCGATCGCCAACGGCATTGTGTCCGGCGGCCCGGCGCTTGGCGCAGGGGCGGCGGCCGGAACCGTGCTCGCAGCCGGCGGCGCGCTCGCCGGTGGCGCCGCTGCCGCCCGCCTCGGCGTCGGCGCCGCGGCGGGTGCGGTCGGCGGAGCGGCGCGAGGCGCCGCCTTCACCTCGGGCGCAGCCAACAGCGCCTATGCGCTCGGCTCGGCCGGTAAAACCGGCGGGGCTGCGGTCGCCGGCGGGGCTGCTGGCGTCGGCCAAGCGGCGGCCGGTGCGGTCATGTCACCGCTTCGCAAGGCGGCCGCTTCGCTCAAGGACAGCTATCGCTCGGGCGGTCGCGCCGCCGTCACCGCAACGGGCGGGACCATTTCAGGCGGCAGCTCCACGCCGTCGCCGGACACACCGGCCGGCGCGCCTGCATGGGCGTCCGCGATGAAGAACCGTCAGACGATGACCCACGGCGCGACCATCGCCGCCCACACGCTGCGCTCCGGCGACGGCGGCGGCAGCGGCGCATCCGTCGATACCAGCCAGAAGGATTGATCCATGTTTAAGCGACCGACTATCCGCTACGGCCAGACGCCCGAGCCGGCCACGCCCTATCAGCGCGCGGCGCAGGCATGGGACGACCGCATCGGCTCCGCGCGCGTGCAGGCGAAGAACTGGCGACTCGCCTTCTTCGGGACGCTGGCGCTTTCGGGCGGCTTGGCCGGCGGCCTCGTCTGGCAATCGACGCGCGGCCATATCGTCCCCTGGGTCGTTCAGGTCGATCGGTTGGGCGAAGCCCAGGCGGTCGCGCCGGCCGAGGCCGGCTACCGTCCGACCGATCCGCAGATCGCGTTCCATCTCGCCCGCTTCATCGAGCAAGTCCGCGCGATCCCGGCCGATCCGGTCATCGTCCGTCAGAATTGGCTCAGGGCATACGACTTCACGACCGATCGCGGCGCGCTCGCGCTGAATGACTATGCGCGCGCCAACGACCCCTTCGCCAATGTCGGGCGCGTGCAGGTCGCGGTGGAGGTGTCGAGCGTCATACGCGCCTCACCCGACAGCTTCCGCGTGGCCTGGATTGAGCGCCGTTATCAGGACGGCAGTCTTGCCGCCACCGAACGCTGGTCCGCGATCCTCACCATCGTCATCCAGCCGCCCCGCACCCCCGACGCCCTGCGCAAGAATCCGCTCGGCGTCTTCGTCAATGCCCTCAACTGGTCGAAGGAGCTGTCGCAATGACCGGCCTACCCATCCGCCGCGCTGCCACGGCCGCGCTGTTCGTCTCCGCATCCGCGCTCGCCGGCTGCGCCACCACGTCGGCCAGGCCGCCCGTGATCGCTCTGGACGATCCACCCCCGATCGTCGCGACGCCTGCAGCAGAGCCGGCCCGCGCGGTCGAGATCGTCACGATCCCCGAACCATTGCCGCTGCCCGGCCAGTTGAAGCCGGTGATGGAGAGCGCGCGACCGCCAGAGCCCGCCGATCCGCGTCGCCGTGTCGGCAACGCCAACGACGCCGCGCGCATCCAGCCGGTGCGCGACGGCTTCCTCAACGCCATCCAGCAATATCCGTGGACCGAAGGCGCGCTCTATCAAGTCTATTCCGCGCCCGGCCAGATTACCGACATCGCCTTGCAGGAAGGCGAGCAGCTCGTCGGGCCGGGGCCGGTCGCTGCCGGCGACACGGTGCGGTGGATCATCGGCGACACGGTGAGCGGCACCGGCGCGACCGCGCGCGTGCATATCTTGGTGAAGCCGACCCGGCCCGACCTCGCCACCAACCTCGTCATCAACACCGACCGGCGCACCTACCATCTGGAGCTGCGCGCCACGCCCGCGACCTACATGGCGTCCGTATCCTGGACCTATCCGCAGGACCAGCTCATCGCCTTGCAAGGCCGCAACGCGGCCGCCGCTACCGCTGCGCCGGCTGCGACCGGCGTGGATATAACGGCGCTCAATTTCCGCTACCGGATCGAAGGCGACCGTGTGCCGTGGACGCCGGCCCGCGCGTTCGACGACGGACGGCAGGTGTTCATCGAGTTTTCCGCCGGGATCTCGCAGGGCGAGATGCCGCCGCTGTTCGTGACCGGCGCGCGTGGTGACGCCGAGCTGGTCAATTACCGCGTGCAGGGCCGTTACATGGTGGTCGATCGCCTGTTCGCCGCCGCCGAGCTGCGCCTGGGCGATCGGCGCACCGAGCAGCGTGTCCGCATCGTGCGCGACGATGGACGGAGGGGGCGGCCGTGACCGACAGCCCTGATCCGTCCGTCGAGGATCGGCCCGCCCCGCAGTCGGCCCGACCTGATCCGGCCGCGTTCCAGCTTCGCGGCGACCCACCCCGCGTCATGCGGCTCTCCCGTAAAGCGCTCGCCGTCGTTGGCGTCGCCGCCGGACTCGGCATAGGCGGTTCGCTGATCTACGCGCTGCGACCGCCGGGCGATCGGGCCGCGAAGGAACTCTACAACACCGACAGCCGCGCCACGGCCGAGACCATCACGTCGGGACCGCGCGACTACGCACAGGCGCCCCAGCTCGGTCCGCCACTTCCCGGCGACCTCGGCCGCCCGATCGTGTCGGCGCAGCAGCGCGGCGAGGACGTTCCCGTGCCGCCGATCGGCGCGCAGCCAGGTCCGCCCGATCCGCGCGCACAGGCGGCGGAAGCCGCCCGCCAGCGCGCGGCGCAGGAACGCGACGCGGCCCGCACCAGCTCGGTCTTTCTCGGCAGTGGCGGCGCGCGTGCGGGTGCGGAGCCGGCCTCGACGCCGGGCTTGCCTACGCCTTCCGCGCAGGAACCGGCGCAGCAGGCGGCGCAAGGCGACCAAGCCGGCAAGCGCGCTTTCATGGCGCAGACGGCCAACCAGCGCACGGTCAGCGTCGAGCGGCTGACCGCGCCGGCATCGCCCAACATCGTGCAGGCCGGCAGCATCATTCCGGCCGCGCTCATCACCGGCGTCCGTTCGGACCTCCCCGGCCAGATCACCGCCCAAGTGACGGCCAACGTCTATGACAGCCCCACGGGGCGCATCCTGCTCATCCCGCAGGGCGCACGGCTGATCGGCGAGTATGACAGCGAGATCGTCGCCGGACAGACCCGCGTGCTGCTCGCCTGGGACCGGCTCATCCTGCCGGACGGCCGCTCGATCGTTCTCGAGCGCCAGCCCGGCGCGGACGGTGCCGGCTTCGCCGGCCTACAGGACCGCGTGAACCAGCATTGGGGCAACCTGCTCAGGGCAGCCGCCGTCTCGACGCTGCTCGGCGTCGGAACCGAGCTGGGTGCGGACAGCGATGACGACCTTACCCGCGCCCTGCGGCGCGGCTCGCAGGACACCATCAACCAGACCGGCCAGCAGATCGTGCGTCGGCAGCTCAACGTGCAGCCGACGCTCACCATCCGGCCAGGCCATCCGCTGCGCGTGGTTCTCACGCGCGACCTTGTGCTCGAACCGATCGGAGCAACGAAATGACGAAGTTGAAGTTGGGACCGCTCGCCGACGACAGGCCTGTCAAGTTGACGGTCGAGCTACCTGCCGCCGTCCACCGCGATCTCGCCGCTTATGCCGCCGCGCTTGCGGCTGAAACGGGCGGCGAAGCGGTAATGCCGGAAAAGCTGGTTGCGCCGATGCTCGCCCGATTCATGGCAAGCGACCGCGGATTCTCGCACGGTCGGCGCGGGGCGAAAGCCTGATCCCAGCCGCGCCGTTCAGTTGCCGAGGAACTTCCTCCGGCGCTCTGCGGCATCGACCTTGATTATCGCTTCCTCGGCTGTCGCGCATTCGCCACCACGCACCGATCCGTCACGACACCCCGCCGCCACCTGACGCGCTTCGTCGATGTGAGCGACAAAATACTGCGTGCCCCGCGCCTCGGCAGGCGCTGCGGAAGCTGGTGAAACAGCAGCAACCGTATCGGTTGACTGGATCGGCGAAATCACCGGCCGCAAGACGAATCCGCCTGCGAAGCCAATAATCAAAGTTACGAGCACCATGATGATAGTCTTGCCTTGCGACATGGCGATAAACTCCTAGAACTAACCATCTATATTAATGGAAATTCTGCGAGAAATCAAAAGACAGCGCATAGCGCGCCTTGACGAATCCGAGGAAGCGCCGCAGCGCGGGATTGCCGTTGTCATCTCGCCAGCAAGCCGAATATCCGGTCAACGCCGGCCCTTGTTCGCCGTGGATCGGACGATAGACGACATCGGGATAGTGAGTGCCGGTCGAACCCTCGCAGACAATGCTCATCCCTGAACCGCCACCGAGGATGCTCAGGATTGTTTCGCGACTAGACTGATGCATTCTGATGTCCGGTTTGGAGCCGAACATTGCCAGCCGTCCGAGCAGCATGTCCCGGATTTCGGGGCCGGGATCGGCAATAGGCAGCAGGAAACGCTCGCCTCGAAGATCAGTCCAATGAACTACGTCGCGCTCCGCCAACGGATGCGAAGCGGGAAGCGCTACTAGCATCCGTTCGCTCCATAGCGGCTCACAGCGAAATCCGTCTTGGCTGACCGTGCCCATGAGAATCGCGATGTCGATCTCGCCAGTATCGAGTCCTGCGAGTAGGACACTTCGGTCGGCTTCCACGCCCTCCACTTCGACTTCAGGATGTGTCTCACGCCAACTCATCATCGTTGCTCGTAGATTGCCGGCGGAAACGGAGCTGTTGTGGCCTAGCCGCAGGCCGCCCGCCCGCCCTTGGCCGGCAGCCCGCATCATCGCAACGAGTTTGTCAGCGCTGGCAACCATCGGCTTTGCCCCGCGGATAAAAGCACTGCCGGCAAGTGTCATGGTAACGCCGGAACGAGAGCGCTCGAAGATGGGCATACCGATGGAGCCCTCCAATTTCAGGATGCTCCGACTAAGCGTCGATTGCTCAATGTCGAGTGCTCGGGCAGCCCGATAAAAGCTCCCGTGATCCGCGGCCGCGATCGCATAGCGCAGTTGGCGGATGCTAAATGGCATCGCTGCGGCTGGCTGTAGGATCACGATAGGCCAGCAGCCGGAGCGCGTTGAACACGACCAGCAGCGTTGATCCTTCGTGCATCGCTACCGCCGGACCGATACCGAGCCCGAGGATGGTGGCGGGCACGAGGAAGGCGACCACGCCCAAGCTCACGAAGACGTTCTGGCGGATTACCCATCGCGTGCTGCGGCTGAGCCCCACCGCAAACGGCAGGTGCGCCAGATCATCCGCCATCAGGGCTACATCTGCGGTTTCCAGCGCGACGTCGGACCCAGCGGCACCCATGGCAATGCCCACCGTCGCTGTCGCCATGGCGGGAGCGTCGTTAACGCCATCACCCACCATCGCGACCTTGGCTTCGGCGCGGAGCTTCTTGATCGCCTCTACCTTATCCTCCGGCATGAGATCGCCCCACGCTTCGTCAATGCCAACCTCCCTGGCGATAGCTTGGGCGGCGCGCTGGTGATCCCCCGAGATCATAATCATCCGCTTGATGCCGATCGCGCGCAGCTTTTCCAGCGCATCGCGCGCCGCTTCGCGCGGAGTGTCGAGCAGTCCGATCGCGCCGAGGTCTTTGCCGGCACGGCGAACGACCATGCTGGTTTGGCCGCCCTCGCGCAGCTTTTCGATCGCGGCCGTCATTTCGGCGGACAGCGGCGCGATGCCGTCAGCACCAAACATTTCAGCCTTGCCGATCAGCACCTCATCAGCGCCGACGACGGCCGACACGCCGCGCCCCGTGAGGCTCTTGAGATTGTCGGCTTTCGGCACCGCCTGACCACCGATATGGTCACGCCCGTCGCGGGCAATGGCTTGGGCGAGCGGATGATCGCTCAGGACTTCGACGGCAACGGCTACCGTCATCAGGTCTTCCTTGCTCACGCCCGCAACAGTGATGATCTCCTGTATGCGAGGTTCGCCCCTCGTGAGCGTGCCGGTCTTGTCGAACGCGATGGCATCGAGTGAGCCGAGCAGTTCGAGCGGCGCGCCGCCTTTGACGAGGACACCGCCGCGTGCGGCACGGGCCACGCCCGAGAGGACCGCGCTGGGTGTGGCGATGGCGAGCGCGCAGGGGCTTGCCGCGACGAGCACCGCCATCGCCCGATAGAAGCTGTCGCGGAACGGCTCATCTACGACAACCCAGGCAAACAGGAGCAGGAAGGACAGCGCGAGCACTGCCGGCACAAAGAACCGCTCAAATCGGTCCGTGAAGCGTTGGGTCGGCGACTTCTGCGTTTCGGCCTCACTGACCAGCTTCACCACCTTGGCGAGCGTGCTTTCGGTGGATAGCCGGGTCACTTCGATTTCGATGAGGCCGC
>TARA_R110000782_G_scaffold68542_1_pt1 | contig 85374 bp, 82 predicted proteins | sample TARA_R110000782 | Tara Oceans TARA_R110000782 (sample SAMEA4397859) | marine metagenome | biome: Polar Biome; feature: [SRF] surface water layer (ENVO:00010504); material: water (ENVO:00002006), including particulate matter (ENVO:01000060) such as... | depth 5 m | reverse complement strand
CGGCGCTGCTCGCCCCGCCCGGCGGTGGGGACACCGCCTTCATCCGGCTCGTCGAGCAGCCTGCCGTGCTCGCTTACCTGCCGATGCGAACTTACGGCTGGGTCGGCTATGAACTCACCGTCCGCGACGTGCCCTCGCTCCACGACCGGCTGCGCGGCAGCAGCATCCGCATCCTGACCCCGCCCGAGCGCGCACCGGACGGCAACGGGTGGACGCCGATCGAAGCGACCGGACGTGCCGGCGAGGTGTTGTTCTTCAACGCCGTGACCGACACGCTCCGCGACCTCGAGTTCCCGCGCGCGGTCGCCGATGTCGACCGCATCATGGTCGCCATGCTCGCAGCCGCCGACCGCGCCGCCGCCGTGCGCTTTCATGTCGACGCATTGGGGTTTTCGGAAGGCGGCACATTCCGGCTACCCTATCCCATCATCAACACCGCCTTCGGGCTTCCGCCCGAGACGGAGAGCGAGGCGACCGTGATCAGCGTGGGACGGATGCCGGTGTGCGAGATCGACCAGTTCCCGCCCGGAACGACGGAGCGCAAGCAGCTGCTCGGCTACCTGCCGCCGGGCAACGCCATGGTGAGCTTCGCCGTGCGTTCGCTCGACGCAATCCGCGCGCCGCTGATCGCACCCCCGGAGACGCTGGACGGAGCGCTCTATGCCGGGCGCCGCACCGCCTGCACACGCGGCGCTGCGGGCGAATTGATCGAACTGATCGAAGTCGGCGGCGGCTTCTGATGGATTCCGAGCCTTCGGTCGTCGAACGCATCCGCCGGTCCCGGCGCCGGATACAGAGCGAATCCGAAGACGCGCTGCGCTTCCTGGGCCGCCTGCGCAACGCCCGCATGGTGGGCGCGGTCGCGCCGAGCGGACCCGCACTCGCGCGGCGCATCGTTTCGGGCATCGATCCGGCGCGCGGCGCAGTGCTGGAGGTCGGCGCAGGGACCGGCGTGTTCACCGCCGCGCTCATCGCACGCGGGGTGCCGGCCGAGGCGCTGACCGCCGTGGAGGCCGATCCGGTGTTCGCGGCGCTGCTGCGGGCGCGGTTTCCGAACGTCGAAATCGTGGAGGGCCGCGCGGAGGATGTGCTTGGCGACGGCGGCCCGCTTGCCGACCGGCGCTATGCCGACGCCGTCAGCGGCCTGCCGCTGCTCAACTTCCCGCCCGCGCTGAGGCGGCGCATCCTTGAGGCGATCTTCGCCCGGCTCGCGGAGGACGGCGCGCTCTATCAGTTCACCTACGGCCCCCGGGCGCCGCTGGGCCGTGGCAGCCTCGCCGCGCTCGGCCTTATCGCCGAGCCTGCGGGCCGCGTGTGGCGCAATCTGCCGCCCGCGAGCGTCTACAGAATTCGCCGCACCACCTGACTGTCTTGCACGATCAAGACAGTGCGCTAGACTTGGCGCATGGCACAGCCGGTCCGCTTCGACATTCCGCACCGCCTCGGCCGGGACGAGGCCCGCCGCCGCATGGACAAGGGGCTCGGCGATCTTGACCGCGCGATGCCGTTCGCCTCACGCATCGGCAAGACATGGCAGGGCGACCGGCTGGTGATCGAGGTGACGGCGCTGGGGCAGGTGACGACCGCGAACCTCGACGTGGCCGAAGACCGGGTAAGCATCGAGCTTGCCCTCCCCGGCCTGCTCGGCATGTTCGGCGAGAAGATCGCCGGCGTCTTCCGCAAGCGCACGACCGAACTTCTGACCGATGGCCGGACCGACGCGTGATGCTGGCCTCCCTGCTCCTTCTCGCGGCCGCCGCCGAAACGCCCGACCCGATGGCGACCTACCGCGACGCCACGCGCGCCGAACGCCCGTGCCGCGAAGCGGCCGCGCGCGGCGAGATCGTCGTGTGTGCGCGGCGCGGCAGCGTCTATCGCGTGCCGTTTCGTGATGCCGATCCCGGCAGCCGCGCCGCGCGCGCCGCGAATGTTCCAGCGGAGCGGGAAAAACTGCGCGGACGTGCGGTTGATGCTGGCGGCATCATGAGCTGCTCTGCCGTGGGGCCGGGTGGCTTCACCGGCTGCACCAAGGGCATCGACCTTGTCGGCACCGCGAAGACAGTGCTGCGTGCAGTCAATATCATCGACTAGCGTCGAAACCCCATCGCACATCGCTTGCGAACCGCCGCGCGGGAAGGCAAGAGGCAAGCGCTTGTTTTCAGGAAAGGTCGCGTATGTCCGGACGTTCGCTGTTGCACGGAAGCTGTGCCGTCGCCGCAATCGCCGTGGCAGCCATGCCTGCGATGGCAGAGGACGGCGCGGCGAGGCCCGCGCTCCCCGAAATCGTCGTCAGCGCGCAGCTTCGCCCTCAGCCCATTGAAACGGTGCCCATCGCCCTCACCGCGCTGCTTTCCGGCGAGATCGAGGCGCGCGGTATCGACGAGCCGCTGGATGCCCTTCGCGGCGTTCCCAACACGGTCGCGGCGCATGTACCCGGCTTCGGCAGCGACAACGACTATGTGATCCGTGGACGCAGCGGCGTCGCCACGGTGATCGACGGCGTTTACGTCGGGCGCGGCGCGGCGACCAACTACGGGTTCTTCGATATCGACCGCATCGAGCTGCTGCGCGGACCGCAGGGGCCGCTTTACGGCCGCGACACGAGCGGCGGCGTGCTCCACATCGTGAACCGCACGCCCGGCGACCGAACGAGCGGCTACCTCGACGGCGCCTACGGGCGGTTCGGCACCTACCAGTTCCGCGCCGGGCTCGACGTGCCGATCGGCGAGCGTTTCTCGCTCGGCCTCTCCGGCTATTGGCGCAAATCGAACGGCTATGTGCGGAATACGACCACCGGCGACCGGCTGAACGAAGACGACGGCTGGGGCCTGCGCGCCGCCGCGCACGCGAAACTCTCCGACACGCTGACGTGGACGGGATCGATCGCGCGCATGGAAAGCACAGCGCTCTACGCGCCCGATTTCGAATGCGATCCCGCCGCCCCCGCCGACTGCAAGGGCCGCTTCGCTTCGACCGGCTATGCCGAGACGGTCGGCCCGAACCATTTCGGACCGCTTGGCGTGAACGGACGCAAGGCGAGCTTCGGCTTTGGCAATTCGGCCAAGACCTATCTCGCGACCTCGCGCATCGCGTGGACGCCGAGCGAAGCGGTCACCTTCGAGGCGATCACCGGCTATGTCGATACCAAGCGGCAATACGGCATCGACCTTCGTGACGGGCGTGACGCGCCGACAATCGCGGACCCCGTACCCGCCGCGCGCGGCGATGTTTACGGTGGCTACACGATCCTCGGCGATACGCACCACAAGCAGTTCTCGCAGGAACTACGCCTGAGCGGCGCGCTGGCGGGCGGCTTCGTGAATTATGTCGCGGGACTTTCGTATGCCGAGGAAGACGGCGATAGCGACCTTGCCGACATCCTGACGCCGAGCACCGGCATCGCGAGCCTTGTCGCCGACCGCCGCGTGACGACCGAGACGAAATCGAAGTCCACCTATGCGCAGGTGGACGTGAACGTCACCGATGCGCTGACGCTGACCGGCGGGGTGCGCTACAGCGACGAGGACTTGCGTTTCGGCCTGACCGACAATCGCGCGGGCTGCGCCGTGCTTCCGGGCGGCTGTCTGGATGACGCGCTCGTCACGGCGGGTGTGCCCGCGAAGATGAGCGACAGCTTCTGGTCGCCGCGCTTCGCCGCCAGCTTCAAGCCGAACGAAAACGCCACGCTCTTCGTGTCCGCGACGCGCGGCTACCGCTCGGCAGGCTGGAACGATCGCGCGACGACCGCAGCTACGATCCGTCCCTACGCTGCGGAAACGATCTGGAGCTATGAGGCAGGCCTGAAATCCACGTGGTTCGAACGCCGCCTCGCCATCGACCTCACCGGCTTTTACGCGGACGGCAGCGACGCGCAGATCGTGGATGGCGGTTTCGATTATGTCGGCACCGCAGGCTTCCGCAACAAGGGCATCGAGCTGGAAATCGCGGCCGTGCCGCTCACCAATGTCACGGTTCGCGCCGCCGCCGGCTGGCAGGACGCGAAATACAAAGCGGGCAGTGCGGTTCGTGCGCAGCAGGCGGCTTGCGGTGCGGAACTCGCCGCAGGGTTGATCGCCGGCGCAGCGGGCCTGGACAACGCGCCCTCGTGCGGCACCGGCATCGTCACCGCCGCCGGAGATATCGCCGATCCTGTCCGCGCGCCCAAATGGACCTTCTCGGCGGGCGCGGCGTGGGACATTTGGCTGCCGCCGGTTTCAGGTTCGATCGTCACGCCGTCGGTGGACGTGACATACCGTTCGGCGATGGAGACGGGCGGCGCGAATGCCTCGCTCTACACCGGCAGCGTGACCGGCGTCAGCACCACCGTCTACCCCGCCAACCCTTATGGCGGCGGCTTCCTCACCGGATCGCAGTCCAAATCGCAGCTTCTGGTGAATGCGGGAATCGCGCTGCGCACCGACGACAATTTCTGGCGCGTGAGCCTTGAGTGCGAGAATTGCCTGAATGAGACGACGGTCGATGCCTCGCTCGGCAACGTTTCGTGGCTGAACACGCCGCGTGTGTGGATGCTTCGCGCGCGCCGCCAGTTCTGACAAATCGCGCGCCTTGACTTCCCGCTGTCACATATGCGGGACAATGGTGCCCGCGACTTCTTGAGGGGATACCATGCGCGCGTTCATCACCGCTTTGCTGCTTGCCACCGCCACGCCCGCGATCGCCGCGGACATGCCGAAAAACGTGATCGTGATGATCGCCGACGGCTCCGGCCACAATACGCTCGCGGCAACGCGTTTCTGGACCGGGCGGCCGCTCACCATGGACACGGGCCCTTGGGTGCGCGCCTCGATGGCAACTTACGGGCTTCGGATGCAGCGCAAGGTGCCCGAAGGCGGCGACCCCTACGCGCAGGATCCTGACGCCGTCTACGACCCCGCGAAGGCGTGGGACACGCGCCCCGTGAAGGGCATGGCGGAAAAAGGCAGCACCTATCCGGCGCTGTTCGCCGGCTACCAGTGGCACCGCCGCATCGCGCCCGACAGCGCCAACACCATGTCCGCAATGATGACCGGCGTGCGCACCTTCGACGGCGCGATCGACGTGGACGGCGCGGAAAAGCCCGTGCAGTCGGTCGCCGAGGCCGCGAAGGCGGCAGGCAAGATGACCGGCAGCCTGTCGAGCGTGCCGTTCAACCACGCGACGCCCGCAGCCGGCGGCGGCGCCCACAATCCCGACCGCGACGATTATCACGGCCTCGCGCGCGAAATGTTTTCAGGATCGCTCGATGTTCTCGGCGGCGGCGGCAACCCGGACTATGACCAGGACGGCAAGCCGATCACCGACGAGCACGCCGAAATCCGTTTCAAGTTTTTGCCGCCCGAGCTTTGGGCCGAACTGAAAGGCGCGAATTCACGCTGGAACCTTGTCGAGACGGCCGGCGACATCCGCGACCTCGCGGAGGGCAAGACGACGTCGACGAAGCCTCTCGCCATGATCGCGGCGGTGAACCCGACCTTGCAGGCGCAGCGCAGCTATCCGACGAACGTCGCGCGCGGCACGGCAGACCCCGGCGCGGTGCCGCTCACACCCGGCATGGTGAAGCTCGACGAGATGGCGATCGCAGCGCTGAAGCATGTCGGCACCGACCCCGACGGCTTCTTCATGATGATCGAGGGCGGCGCGGTCGACTGGGCGATGCACGCCAATGATTTCCCGCGCATGATCGAAGAATATATGGCCTTCGACGATGCCGTGCGCGCGGTGGTCGCGTGGGTCGACAGCCCCGAAAGCGCCGCGAGCTGGGACGACACGCTGCTCATCGTCACCGCCGACCACGACCATCTGCTCTATGGCCCGAACCTCGACGTGCCGTTTCAGCGCGTGACCAACAAGGGCGCGGGCAAGCTGCCCGGCTATTCATGGGCGTGGAACTCGCACTCCAACCAGCTCGTCCCCTTCTTCGCGCGCGGCAAGGGCGCGGAGCTGCTGAAGGCCGAAGCCGACCAGATCGACGAATATACCGACAAGCAGGGCCGCAAATTCGGCTACGGCCGTTATCTCACGCAGCCTGAGATGGGCGCATTTCTGCTGAAGACGCAGGGAAAATAGCGGGGAAGATGGTGGGCGCGGCAAGGATTGAACTTGCGACCCCTGCGATGTCAACACAGTGCTCTACCACTGAGCTACGCGCCCACGCGGCGTGCCTTCTAGGCGAGCGCCGGGCGCGGCGCAAGCCGCTTATTCGCCTTCGAAGATCCGGTCGATTTCAGCGACCAGATCGCGCAGGTGGAACGGCTTGGAGAGCACCTTCGCGTCGCTCGGCGCGCCCGAGCCGCGGCTGAGCGCCACAGCGGCGAAGCCGGTGATGAACATGACGCGCATCGTGGGCGCAAGCTGCGCGGCGCGCTGGGCAAGCTCGATGCCGTCCATTTCCGGCATGACGATGTCGGTGAGCAGCAGCCCGAAGCTTCCCGTCGCGATGTGCGGCAGCGCCGCCGTGCCGCGATCAACGGCGACGACTTCATAGCCCGCGCGCGTAATCGCGCGTTCCAGGAAGAGGCGCATCGAGTCGTCGTCTTCGGCGAGCAGGATGCGGCCCGTGATGCGGCCTTCGGGTTGTGTCGTCATGGTCTTATCCGCCGCTTCTTACGGCGGAGGACTTAACATTTCCTGTCGTGGGCTTGCCAGCCCGAAACCGGACAAGGCGCTCTTTTGCTTTCGTTCCGCCCGCGCTAGGCTATTCCCATGCCACACTCGGATAATCCCCGCCGTTGAGCGCCGAGACCTCCGTCTCCGCATTGACGCCCGGCCACTTCGTTTCCGGCCCGCGTGGCACCCCCGCGCCGTTGGTGCTCGCGTCGCCGCACAGCGGCCGTGCGCTGCCGCCGGGATTCCTCTCTGCCGCCGCGCTCGACATGGATGGGTTGCGCCGCGCCGAGGATGCCTATGTCGATGAGCTGTTGGCGCCCGCGGCTGCATCGGGAGCGCCCCTGATTACCGCGCGCTGGGCGCGCGCCTACGTCGATCTCAATCGGGATCCGCTGGAGATCGACCTTTCGATGCTGAGCGACCCGGCGGCGCTGGGGCCGGTGAAAACCACCGAACGCGTCCGGTCCGGGCTCGGCGTGTTGCCGCGCCTCACCGGGCCGGGGCTTCACATCTATCGCGACCGGATCACCAGCGCAGCGGTGCTGCAGCGAATCGCGGCGGTTCACGCCCCCTATCATCAGCGGCTTGCCTCGCTGATCGAAGACGCCGCCGCGTGTCACGGCTATGCGCTGCTGATCGATGGCCACTCGATGCCGCCGCTTTCGCTGCCGGCGCGCCAGCGGCCGGAGATCGTGATCGGCGATGCGGGCGGCACGTCGGCCCCCGAATCAGTCGTGCGTTATGTGGAGGCCCACTTCCGCCGGGCAGGCCTGCGCGTCGCGCGCAACACGCCCTACGCGGGCGGGTATACGACGCGCTTCCACGCCGCGCCCGCACGCGGGCGATTCGCGATCCAGATCGAGATCGACCGCACGCTCTACATGGACCCGGATACGCTGGAACGGCACGCCGGCTTCAATGAGGTCGCGGAAACGTTGAAAAACCTGGTGGCGGAGCTTCTGGGCTGGCTTCCGCAAACGTTCGGAAAACCGCAGGCCATCGCGGCCGAATAAAGCAGCCTGAAAGAAAAAAGGTCACTTCGACAATGTCGAAGTGACCAGGGTTCAGGGAGGACGTGGCATCATCCTCGTCAGATGATGCTACGCGGGCGTGCCGCGCAAAAGGGGGGGAACGCAGCGCCGCCTGAAATCAAGATGGGCCGGAATTGTTAAGTTTTCAAGCGTCTGCCCGATTTTTTCGCAAAAAAGGCAACATTCTCGCCAGAACATCGTCGCGATCGAGAAAATGATGCTTCAAAGCGCCCAGAATGTGCAGAATTACAAGTACAAGTGCCAGAAATGCCGCAGGACCATGCACCGCATGGAAGACGCCGCGACCCGCCTTCCCCAACGGCGAATCGGGAAGCGGGACGAGATCGAACCAGATCAGCGGCCGCTCGGGACTGGCGGCGAACGCCCAACCGCTCAGCGGTATCGCGAGTAGCAACACGTAGAAGCCGATGTGGGTGGCGCGTGCGAGCACGATCTCCCACCCCTTCATGTGCGCGGGCAGCACGAGGAAGCCCGCCTTCAGACGCAGCACGAGCCGCCACAGCGTGAGCGCAAGGACAGTGATGCCGACCGACTTATGGATGCCCATGATGGCCCCACGCTCGGCATCCGGGAGCCCTTCGGCATAGACCGCGCCGACGATATTGCCGAGAACGAGAACGGCGATCAGCCAGTGAAGCGTGATCGCCGTTTTCGAATAGCTGCTGTGTCCCACCGCCATAAGAGCTCCTCCTGCCCACGCTCCGCAAGGTCGCGAAGTCTATGCGGAATCCTCCGCAAGGCAAGACGAGCCGGGACGGGGTGTCAGGCGTCCGTTTTTTCTGGCGTGGCCTTCGCCGCGCCCTGCGAGAACAGGTCGGTGACGTAGGACAGCGAGAAGAGGTGCGCATACATCAGCGGCAACATGCCGTTCTGAATGAGCTTGCGCGCCTGATCACCGCGCAGATCACGGATCTTGTCCTGCGAGATCATCTTGAAGCCGCGGTAGATCGCGGGCTGCGCCATGCCGTCCATCTGGATGGAAACCTCGCCGTCCATCAGGAACTCACCCTTTTCGAGCTCCTGCACGAACGCCTGCGTCTTGCGCATCGAGTTTTCGAACTGCTCGCAGAACTCGAGAACGTTCTTCACGACATCGGTCGCCTCGCCATCCTTGAACAGCGGCTCGCCTTCGTCGGCGCCGAGATCCTCGGAGGTCTCGTCGAAACAGAGCGTCAGCTCCTCGGACTGCGGATTGATCCGCGCGAGGAGGAACGGATAGCGGCGTACATAGGCGGGCACATAGGTGCCGGCGCGCCAGTTGCCCGCTTCGTCGACGAACAGGTTCTGGCCTTCGCTGAGCGAGGTGAGCGCGAGCGGCACCGGCGTCTGGCCCGCCGCGAAAACGATCGGGTAGTGGCGCTGCACGAGGTGGAACTCGTCGACCGTGATCGGGATCGCGTGCAAGGTGCGTGCGAACGGCGCTCCCGTCCGGGATTTCAGCCCGAGCGTCTGATGTACCGACGAGGAGAGCGGCGCGAGCGCGTTGTAGAGCGGCGGCAACTGGGCGGCTTGCGGATTGGTGGCCATTGTGTTCCTTCAGGCGCGGATACGGAGTTTAAAATTGGCGGATCGTTTAGGCGGTCTGCCGCTTCGCGGCAAGCGAAGAGCGGGAACGGAAAAGCGCGAACACGATGGAATCTGCGAGCCTTATCGAACATGACACGGGGCAGGACGCCCGCGAGATCGCGCTGGTCGACCCCGCCGGCTTCGAAGCGTGGCGGGACGCGCTGCCGGCGCGGGCGCGCGCCGCCGTGGACGCCGCGCAGTTCAAGGGCGCGGCGGGCACGCGGGTGATCCTTCCGGGGAGCGAAGCGGAAAACTGGAGCGCCGCCTTCGGCGCGCCCGCCGCGCTCGGACCCTGGGATCTTGCCGGGGTGGTGAAAGCCCTGCCTGCCGGGCGTTACAAGCTGGCGGGCCGTGAACCGGGCGCCGCAGCGCTCGGCTGGATGCTCGCGCACTACACGTTCACGCGTTACCTCTCCGAATCCAAGCCTGTTGAGCCGCGCACGCTGCTGGTGCCGAAATCGGTCGATATCGCGGCGCTCCGCCGGCTTGCGGACGCGCAGGTGCTGGTGCGCGATCTCGTGAACACGCCCGCTGAGGACATGGGGCCGGAAGCGCTGGAGGCCGCCGTGCGCGACGTTGCACGCCACCACGGCGCCGAGGTGAAGGTCACCGTCGGTGACGAGCTGCTGGCAGCAAACTTCCCCACGATCCACGCCGTGGGCCGCGCCGCCGCCGCCGGCCGCGAACCCCGGCTGATCGACATGGGCTGGGGCCGCAAGGGCGATCCGAAACTGACGATCATCGGCAAGGGCGTGTGCTTCGATTCGGGCGGGCTCGACATCAAAACAGCGGGCAACATGCTGCTGATGAAGAAGGACATGGGCGGCGCGGCGCACGCGCTTGCGCTCGCGGGTCTCGTGATGGGTGCGAAGTTGCGCGTGCGGCTGCGCCTGCTGATCCCGGCGCTCGAGAACGCCATAGACGGCGGCGCATTCCGCCCCGGCGACATCATCAAGACGCGCAAGGGCACGACCGTGGAGATCGGCAACACCGATGCAGAAGGGCGGCTCGTGCTCTGCGACGCGCTCGCGCTCGCGGACGAGGACAGCCCCGAGATGATCCTCGACTTCGCGACGTTGACCGGTGCGGCGCGCGTGGCGCTCGGCCCTGACCTCCCCGCACTTTTCGCCAACGACGAGACCCTTGCCGAAGGGCTGCTCGAAGGCGCGGGGGCAAGCGGCGACCCGCTGTGGCGGATGCCGCTGTGGAAGCCCTATGCGGAGATGCTGAAGTCCGACGTGGCGGACATCAACAACAGCGCTTCGGGCGCATTCGCCGGGGCGATCACCGCCGCACTCTATCTCGAAAAATTCGTCGATCCGAAAACACCTTGGGCGCATCTTGATACGTTCGCATGGATGCCGGCAGCGAAGCCGGGGCGCCCGAAAGGCGGCGAAGCGCTAGGTCTCAGGGCGTTTTGGGCGTATATCGAGAGACGTTACGGCAACCATCGCGGCGAATGAACGGTTCAACGGGTTAACCTAAAATATCAACACATCATTAACTCCCGTTAAAATATGGTGACCCGAAACGAGATAACGGGTGAAAAAACCATGTCCCTCTCAGGCCTAGACGACCGGATCGATGCGCTCCTCAGCCCCTGGATGCAGACGGTCATTGCCTATGTGCAATCGAACCGTCCGGATCTTACCAACCGGCAGATGGCACTGCTGCTGGTCGTCTACCTGACGCAAGGACCACACACTGTGCGCGGCCTTGCCGCCAAGCTGAGGGTTTCGAAGCCGGTCATCACGCGGGCACTCAACACGCTCGGCGCCTTCGGCTATATCCGCCGCCAGAAGGACGAGAGTGACCTGCGCAACATCTTCGTCGAGCGGACGGCGCAGGGCCACGAATTCCTCGAAACCTTCGCAGGAATGATCGAGGCGACACAGGGCCATGCCGAACGCAGCAACGCACGCGAGGAGCGCGCTTACCTCTAGCGCCGAACGCCCGGACCCACGCATAAACGCGTGGCGGAATGATCTTGCCGATGTGGCCCTCGAGGGGCTCGTCGAGGTACCGTGCTTTGCCGCGCCGATTCGCCATCGGCTGGCGGTACAGCAGGCGCCTATCCGCAAGGCGCCGGAAGCGGATGCCGTCGCCGTGAGCGAGCTTCTCTCAGGTGAAGCCTTCGACGTGCTCGATGTGTCCGGCGGTGTCGCTTGGGGATACAGCGCTCACGACCATTATGTCGGCTATGTCGACGCTGCACTGCTTTCCGAAGGCGCCGGGGCGCTAACGCACCGGATCGCCGCGCCGACCGCGCTCGTCTTTACGAAGCCCGACATCAAGTCCACCGTAATCGGCGCGCTGCCGATGGGGGCGCTGACTGCCGCTGCGGCACATGACGAGAAGTTCGTGTCGGCCGCTGGAGGCTATGTTCACCGGCGTCACATCGCCGTGATCGATGAATATGCCGCCGACCCTGTCGCAACGGCCGAACTGTTCCTCGGCACGCCTTACAAGTGGGGCGGCCGCACGCGCGGTGGGATCGACTGCTCGGGCCTCGTCCAGATTGCGCTCGGCGCCTGCGGCATCGATTGTCCCCGCGACAGCGACATGCAGGCCGCGCTCGGGCAGGAGGTCGAGGATCGGCGCTACCGGCGCGGTGACCTCGTGTTCTTCCCCGGCCATGTCGGCTTCATGTTCGACGAGACGCGGCTGCTCCACGCCAACGCCTTCTTCATGTCGACGGTGATCGAGCCACTCGACGATGTCGTGGGCCGCCTGCTGCCGCAGTACGACGCGCCTGTGACGGCAGTTCGCCGCCTATAGCTCGCCGCGTTCCCGGCGGATCGCCCGCCACTTCACGACATTGGCGTTGTGCTCATCGAGCGTGCGCGCGAACACGTGGCCGCCGGTGCCGTCCGCCACGAAATACAGCGCGTCGGTGGTTTCCGGATCGAGCACGGCTTCGATCGAAGCGCGCCCCGGATTGGCGATCGGCCCCGTGGGCAAGCCCGCCTTCGCGTAGGTGTTATAGCCGTTGTCAGCACGCAGTTCCGACTGGCGGATGCGGCGGCCGAGCGGCTTGCCCTTGGTGATTGGGTAAATGACCGTGGGATCGGCCTGCAGCATCATGCCGATGCGCAGCCGGTTTGAATACACGCCCGCGATCGTGCGGCGCTCCTCCGCCTTCGCGGTTTCCTTCTCGACGATTGCGGCGAGGTTCACGGCCTCCTCGGGCGTCTTGACGACCGACGAGGATTTGCGCGCGGGCCAGAGTTCGGCGAGCGTCTTCGCCATCGCATCCTGCATCCGCTTGAGCACGGCGGCGCGCGGCTCACCGCGTTCGAAGCTGTAGCCCCCGGGCAGCACCGACCCTTCCGCTGGCACATCGACCTCACCCGTGAGCAGGTCTTCCGCCATCAGCCTTTCATGCACAAGGATCGACGGCAGGCCTTCGGGCACGACGATGAGCCGCTGGAGCGGCTCGCCGTACTGGAGGATGCGCAGGATCGCCGCCGCGCTGCTCCCTGCCGGGATGCGGAATTCGCCGGCCTTGATCGGCGCGCCGGTGCCCAGCACGCGCGACATCAACCGGAACGCGTCCGACGAGCGGATCGCGCCTGCCTTTTCGAGCTGAACAGCGGTAGCGGCGAGCGACGCGCCGCGCGGCACGATGATGTCCGTGTCCTTCGCGAGCGGGCCGGTGGTGGTCCACTGGAAAGCAAGCACGGCAGCAGCCGCCAGCGCCGCGACGACGATGGCGACCAGCAGCTTTTTCATAAAGTCAGAGCGCCTTGACGATCAGCGAGGCGTTGGTGCCGCCGAAGCCGAAGCTGTTGTTGAGCGCCGCCTTGATCTTCCGCTCGCGCGCGACGAGCGGCACGAGATCGACCCCCACGCAGCCGTCGCTCGGGTTTTCGAGGTTGATCGTTGGCGGTGCGATCTGGTCGCGGATGGCGAGCAGGCAGAAGATCGTCTCCACCGCACCCGCACCGCCCAGAAGATGCCCGATCGCACTCTTCGTCGACGACATCGACACCGTGTCCATCGCGCTGCCGAACAGGCGACGGACGGCGCCAAGCTCGATCTCGTCGCCGAGCGGCGTCGAGGTGCCGTGGGCGTTGATGTAGTCGATGTCGGAGGGGTTCATGCCCGCCTTCTTCAGCGCCATCTGCATCGCGCGGAAGCCGCCGAAGCCTTCCGGGTGCGGCGCGGTGACGTGGTAGGCGTCGCCGGTGAGACCGTAGCCGACGACTTCGCCGTAGATCTTCGCGCCGCGGGCCTTCGCGTGCTCATACTCCTCGAGCACGACGACACCCGCGCCTTCACCCATCACGAAACCATCGCGGTCCTTGTCGTAGGGGCGGCTGGCGCGTTCCGGCTCGTCGTTGAACGCCGTGGAAAGCGCGCGGGCCTGCGCGAAACCGGCGATGCCGAGCGGGCAGATCGCGCTTTCTGCGCCGCCCGCGAGCATGATGTCGGCATCATCAAGCGCGATCATGCGCGCCGCATCGCCGATCGAGTGCGCGCCCGTGGAGCAGGCGGTGACGACGGCGTGATTCGGGCCCATCAGGCCGTACTTGATCGAGACCTGGCCCGACACGAGGTTGATGAGGCGGCCGTGCACAAAGTGCGGGCTGACGCGGCGCGGGCCCTTTTCGTGGAGCACGATCGATTCGGATTCGATGCCCGGCAGACCGCCGATGCCTGAGCCGATCGAGCAGCCCGCGCGGAGCTTCTGCTCGTCGGTGAGGTGGGCGAGGCCTGCGTCCTCGATCGCCTGACCGGCGGCGTCGATACCGAACTGGATGAACAGGTCGACCTGGCGCTGGATCTTGTGATCGACGCGCTTCGAGACGTCCCAGCCATCTTCGCGGCCATCCATCTTCACTTCGCAGGCAATCGTGCAGGCCTGATCGGACGGATCGAACCGGGTGATGCGCGCGGCGCCCGACTTCGAGGCAAGGATATTGCGCCAGCTGGATTCAACGTCCCCGCCGAGCGGTGTGACAAGACCCAGTCCGGTGACGACGACGCGGCGCATTCGGTTCTCCCGTGTCCTGATAACAAGCGAGCGGCCCTCCGGCCTTTTCCGGGGAGCCGCTCGTGATTCCGTGCCGTTTGATCCGGCAAGCGTCCCCGTGTCAGGCGGCGCTGTTTTCCTCGATGTAGCCGATCGCGTCCTTCACGGTGAGGATCTTCTCGGCGGCATCATCGGGAATCTCGACCCCGAACTCTTCCTCGAACGCCATCACCAGCTCGACGGTGTCGAGGCTGTCCGCGCCGAGATCGTCGATGAAGCTCGCGTCCTCGGTCACCTTGTCCGGCTCGACGCCGAGGTGCTCGACGACGATCTTCTTCACGCGTTCTGCGACATCGCTCATATAAATGGTCCCCTAGAAGAACAGACTGTGTTTGAAATTGGCAGTAACCGGGTGGCCGTGGCCTTGCAAGTCCCCGTGTCGCTTAGATCATCGCCATTCCGCCATTCACATGAAGCGTCTGGCCGGTAACGTAGGCTGCTTCACGGCTGGCGAGATAGACGACCGCACCCGCCACGTCGCTCCCTTCGCCGAGACGGCCCGCAGGAATCCGGCCCGTAAGCGCCTCTTTCTGGGCATCGGGGAGCGCATCGGTCATCGCCGAGACGATGAAGCCGGGCGCGACGCAGTTCACGGTGATGTTCCGGCTGGCCACTTCCTGCGCGAGCGCCTTCGACATGCCGACGAGGCCGGCCTTCGAGGCCGCGTAGTTCATCTGGCCGGGGTTTCCGGTGGCGCCCACCACGGATGTGATCGAAATGATGCGCCCGAAACGCGCCTTCATCATGGGCTTGAGCGCCGCGCGCGACAGGCGGAAGGCGGCTTCGAGGTTGATGCGGATCACGTCCGTCCACTCCTCGTCCTTCATGCGCATCGCGAGGTTGTCGCGGGTGACGCCCGCATTGTTGACGAGGATGTCGATGCCGCCCATCGCCTCGACCGCCTGCCCGACGAGCGCGTCAACCGCCGCGCTGTCCGAAAGGTTGCAGGGGAGGATGTGCGTGGTGCCGCCGATTTCGGCCGCGACCGCCTTCAGAGCGTCCTCGCGGGTGCCGGACAGCGCGACGGTCGCGCCCTGCGCCGCGAGCGCTTTCGCGATCGCCGAGCCGATGCCGCCGCTGGCGCCCGTGACGAGCGCCTTCATCCCGGTGAGATCGAACATGCCTTGCCTTCCCTTAAAGTGTCTTCGCCGCCGCTTCGATGTCGTCCATCGAAACCAGGCTGAGCGTTGCCGCATCGGGGGCGATGCGCTTGATCATCGGACCGAGCACCTTGCCGCCGAACTCAACGAAGCTGTCGACCCCAAGATCGGCCATTGCAAGAACGCTTTCGCGCCAGCGCACGGTGCCGGTGACCTGCTCGACCAGAAGCCGGCGAATGTCCGCCGGATCGGCGACGGGCGCGGCGGTGACGTTGGCGACCACGGGAACAAACGGCGCGGCGATGTTGGCGCCCGCCAGCGCTTCAGCCATCTTTTCGGCGGCAGGCGCCATCAGCGAACAGTGGAAGGGCGCGGAAACCGGTAGCAACATACCACGCTTCGCGCCGAGCCCCTTGGCGATCTCGATGGCGCGCTCGACTGCGGCCTTGTGGCCGGAGATGACGACCTGCCCCGGCGCGTTGTCGTTCGCGGCCTGGCAGACTTCGCCCTGAGCGCCTTCCGCCGCGGCCTTCACGGCAGCTTCGAAGTCGAGACCAAGCAGAGCGGCCATCGCGCCCTCGCCCACCGGTACCGCCGCCTGCATCGCCTGCCCGCGCAGCTTGAGGAGCCGCGCCGTTTCAGCAAGACCGATGCTTCCGGCGGCGCAGAGCGCCGTGTATTCGCCGAGACTGTGGCCCCCCACGTAAGCGGCCTTGTCGGCGAGCAGCAATCCGCCTTCCTTTTCGAGCACGCGGAGCGCCGCGATCGCGTTCGCCATGATCGCGGGCTGAGCGTTCTCGGTGAGGGTCAGATCGGCCTCCGGGCCTTCGAACATCAGCTTCGAGAGGTTCTGCCCGAGCGCCTCGTCGACCTCCTGAAACACCTCGCGCGCTGCCGCACTCGCGAGGCTGAGCGCCTGCCCCATGCCGACCGCCTGGCTGCCCTGCCCCGGAAAAATGAATGCGCGTGCCATAGGGGCCGCCCCTTCTTCGTTGGTTACGATGCCTTGGGCAGGCGCTTAGTGATGTCCGCGCGCGCGCGCAAGCGACAGAGGAATGTTGCGATTCGGCTCCGAATCGTTAAGGTTCGCGCGGTTTTCATTCGCCGTGATGAACGGCCCGTTCAGCAGCGGGCCATCATTGCCGTGTAATAAAGCATGGTCAAAGGCTTGGAGCGGAGGGCCTCTTCAAGCGTTAATGTGCCGAGGTTCGGCACGCTGGACCCAAAACTGGGAGTGGAAGGATTACGATGACGTTTGTTTCCCGCTTGACGATGGCTGCCGCGTTGGCGCTCGCGGTTCCCGCAGCCCTTTCGGCCCCGGCCGTGGCACAGGCGCTCTCGCCGGGCGTCGGCAAACCGCTGCAGGAAGCCTCCAAGCTCGCGAACGCGGGCAATAATGCCGCTGCCACGGCGCGCGTAAACGCCGCCCGTAGCGCCGCGAGCACTGCGATCGAACGCCGCAAGGTCGCCGAAATGGCCGCCTTCGTGCACACCAAGGGTGGCCGCTGGGCCGCTGCCGCGCAGGAGCTCGAAAGCATCGGGGCACCCGCCTCGCAGCTCGCACCGCTGTATTACCGCGCCGGTCAGCTCGACAAGGCGATCGCGCTCGGCAAGAAGACCGGCGGCGTGCAGGGCCAGACGATCGTCGCCCAGTCCTACTTCCGTCAGGGCAATTTCAAGGGCGCCGCGGGCGTCTACGAGAACCTCATCAAGCAGCATGGCGCGCGCGAGGGCTGGCTGCAGAGCCTCGCCAACGCCCAGTACAAGATGGACGACAAGAAGGGCTACCTCGCCACGACCGAGCGGCTCATCAAGATCGATCCGTCGCCGGCGCGCTGGCGCGCGCTGCTCATCGACATGAAGAACGGGCAGATGCCGCGTGAAGCGAAGCTCGCGCTCTTCGAGCTGATGGAGCAGACGGGCAACATCACGAAGCCCGAGGATTACCAGGAATACGCTAAGCTCGCGATCGTCGCGAACCAGCCCGCGATCGCCAAGCGCTCGCTGGAAAACGGCATGAAGTCGGGCGTGATCCCCGCAAGCGACGCGATGAACGCGCGGCTTCTCGAAGCCGCCGCGAAGCGCGCCGCCGCCGCCTCGGCTGGCGTCGGCAAGCTGCCGAAGACGGGCGCGGGCCAGTTGCAGGCCGCGCATGTCGCGTTCGGCGCGGGCGATTATGCCAAGGCCGCCGCGCTTTACAGCGCCGCTGCAAAGGCGGGCGGCGCCACGGCGGACCAGGCCAAGATCCTTGCCGGCATCAGCCAGCTGCGTGCGGGCAACCGCACGGCTGCCACGGCAACGTTCAAGAGCATTCCGGAGGCAAGCGCCTATAGCGGCGTCGCCGGCCTCTGGTCGCTCTACACCTCGACGAGCGCCGCCTAACCGCGCTTGCCTTTCCGGCGCTTTTGCGCCATAGGGCCGTCATCAGCGGCGGGGAGCCAGCCTTCCCGCCGCTTGTTTTTGTATCCCGTAGCCAGCCGGAGGGGCGGCGGATTGCCCGTCGTCAGCGATCGGTATTTGAGGAGAAGATAGGACCATGCCCTCTTACGAGCATGTTTTCCTGGCGCGCCAGGATCTGTCCACCGCGCAGGTGGATAGCCTTGCCGAAACGTTCACGAAGATCATCGAGGACGGTGCAGGCAAGGTTGCAAAGACCGAATATTGGGGCCTCAAGAGCCTCGCCTACCGCATCAAGAAGAATCGCAAAGCGCACTACGTGCTGCTCAACATCGAGGCTCCGGCCCCGGCGGTCCACGAGATGGAACGCAACATTGCGATCAACGAAGATGTGATTCGCTATCAGACGATTCGCGTCGACGAGCTTGAAAAAGAGCCCTCGGCGATGATGCGCAAGAGCGATCGCGGCGACCGCGATTCGCGCGGACCGCGCGGCGACCGTGGAGATCGCGGTGGCGATCGTGACCGCGGCCCGCGCCGCGAGCGTGAAGGAGAATAACGATGGCACGCCCGTTTTTCCGCCGCCGCAAGACCTGCCCGTTCAGCCGGGCCGATGCGCCGAAGATCGATTACAAGGACGTGCGCCTGCTTCAGGGCTTCGTCTCCGAGCGCGGCAAGATCGTGCCGAGCCGCATCACCGCGGTTTCGGCCAAGAAGCAGCGTGAGCTGGCCAAGGCGATCAAGCGCGCCCGCCACCTCGGCCTGCTGCCGTTCCTCGTTCGCTAAGGAAGGATAAGACCCATGGCTATGGACATCATCCTGCTTGAACGCGTCGAGAACCTCGGCGGCATCGGCGACGTGGTTTCGGTGAAACCCGGCTACGCCCGCAACTTCCTGCTGCCACGCGGCAAGGCGCTTCGCGCCAACGACGCCAACAAGGCGAAGTTCGAGGCAAACCGTGAGCGCATCGAAAAGGAAAATGCCGAGAAGCGCTCCGGCGCTGAAGTCGACTCCAAGAAGCTGAATGGCGCGAAGGTCGTGCTGATCCGCGCGGCTTCCGACGCCGGCCACCTCTACGGCTCCGTCGCCGCGCGCGATATCGCCGAGGCGTTGACCGAAGCGAACGGCATCGCCGTCCACAAGAACCAGGTGGTGCTGAACACGCCGATCAAGGCGCTCGGCATTCACAAGGTCCGCGTGGCGCTGCACCCGGAAGTCAGCATCGAGATCGAGGCGAACGTCGCCCGCTCGAGCGACGAGGCCGATCTGCAGGCGCAGGGCGTCGACGTGCTCGCCGACATGTTCGAAAAGGACGTGAGCGGCTTCACCGAAGAGCGCGACCCGAACCTTGAGCCGGGCGAATTCGCTGCTGAAGCCGAGGTTGAGGCCGAAGCGGAAGCCGAAGGCGAAGCGAACGCCTGACAACAGGCTTCGTGACGAAAAAAGGAGCGGCGCGGGGCAACCCGCGCCGCTCTTTCTTTGTGATCAACGCTTGCGGAAGATCAGCGACAGGTTGTTCGCGGGCATTTCCACGAACCCTTCGAAACCAAGGCCATTCACTTCGGCCTCGGCCCGCACGTCCTCCAGCCTTCTGAGACCCCAGCGCGCGTCGCGGCCTTTAAGATCGGCATCGAAGGCTTCGTTGCTGGGTGCAGTCGGCGTGTCTGCGCGGCAGAACGGGCCGTAGATGTAGAGAAGCCCGCCGACGGGGAGGCGCTTGCCGACACCCTTCATCAGGCCCTCTGTGGCTGCCCACGGGCTGATATGCAGCATGTTGATGCAGACCGCGGCATCGACATGCGCCACCGGCCAGTCTGCCGCCGCCGCGTCGAGCGCAAGCGGGGTACGCACATTCGACAAGCCCTCTGCCGCCACCCACGCTGCGATTGATTCGCGCGCCTCGGGCGACGGGTCGCTCGGTTGCCAGACGAGATCCGGCCGCGCCCGCGCGAAGTGCACGACGTGCTCGCCGGTTCCGCTCGCAACTTCGAGCACCAACCCCGATTCGGGTAACAGCGGCCCCAGTACGCCTAGAATCGGATCCCGATTGCGGGCGGTTGCAGGGGCGAAGCGGCGTGGCGACATATTCGACATCGCTCGCTCATAACAGAAAAGCGGATCAATGCTGCGCGGCGTTTTCCTCGGCGAGGCGCAGGACGCGCAGCACATTGCCGCTCCAGATCTTCTCGATGTCCGCGTCCGAGAAGCCCTCGGCGCGCAGGCGCTCGGTCACCTTGGGGAGGCCGCCGATATCCTCGAGGCCCTTGACGCCGCCGCCGCCGTCCCAGTCCGCGCCAATGCCGACATGGTCGACGCCCGCGACCTTGATGATGTGCAGCAGGCTTTTCATGAAGGCTTCGAAATCGGTGTTCTGGATTGGCATCACGGCATCGAGCGCACGCGTTTCGCGCGTCAGCTTGGCCTGCTCCTCCGGCGTCATCGTGCCGATGTTTTCGAGCTGCCCGAAGAGCGCGTTGCGTTCAGGCGTGAAGTTCATCGGCGCGAGAAACACCGTGGTGACGCAAATCACGCCGCCCGCCTCGGCAAGCTTGCGGATGCGCGCGTCGTCGAGATTGCGGGGCTGGTCCGAGATCGTCTTCGAACCCGAATGCGACAGGATCAGCGGCGTCTTCGACAGCGCCAGCATCTGATCGAACGCGGCGTCAGACGAATGGCTGCCGTCGATCACGATGCCGAGTCGGTTCATCTCCGCGACCCACTGGCGTCCGAGCGGACTGAGACCGTTCCACTGCGGCGTGTCGGTCGAAGAATCGGCGAACTGGTTGTTCTTGCCGTGCACCGGCCCCGCCAGACGCACGCCGAGATCGTAGAACGTCTTCAGCAGCGAAAGGTCTTCGCCGAGCGGGTAGGAGTTTTCGATGCTGAGCCAGCCGAAGCGTTTGCCGGCGACGTCCATGCGCTTCGCATCGGCTGCGGTCGAGATGAGCGCGATGCGATCCGGGAACTTCGCCAGCGTCGTGCGGATGAGATCGGCGCGGCCGAGCGCGAACGCTTTCGCCTTCGCAAAACCCTCCGCCGTCACCGGGCCCTGTTCGGTGTAAATGACGAAGAAGCCGCCATCGAGATCGCCTTCGTCCATGCGGCCCATGTCGACCTGCACGAGATCGGTATCGTAGCTGTGCTTGTCGCCGAAGCTCCAGCCCTGGCGCGCGAAATGCATCGGCGTATCGAGGTGCGTATCGAGCGTCAGCGTGCGCTGGTGCAGCGTTTCTGCGGAAGCCGGAAAGGCGGCAGCAAGGAGGACGGAGGCAAGAACACGCTTCATTTCAAATCTCCTTTTTTCATCACCGCGAAAGGCTTGCCGGTCGATCTGATCCGATACCATCGTCCCGGATCGACCGGCGCACGCTCGCCGAGCTTCGAAGCCCGAGGCCCTGGGACAGCCAAGGGTATCGCTCTCGGCGATCGCGATGAATATAGCACTTATGCGACCGCTGCTCGGCTCCTGACGATCTTCGCAACGCCGAGTGTAAGCAGCGGCACGACGAACACCGCGAGCATGATGTAACCGAATGCGCCGTAGCCCGATGCGATGAGATCGATGAGGCCGACCCGTGCGGCGACGAAGCCGCAGACGAGCAGAACCACCGCCGAAACCCCAAGACGGGCAAGCGGCGTAAAGTGCTTGCCGCGCGTTTCCGCGACACCGGCAATGCGCTCGTTGAGCGAGGTGATGATGCCCACGCCCGTTTCAAGCAGCGCGCAGAAGATCATCAGCTGAAAAACGATCTGAAGCCATGGCGCTTCCATCCGGCGCAGCAGGAAATCGGACGGCAACGCGACATTCGCGATTTCCGGATAGAACGCGACCATGCAGAGGAAGAAGACGATCGCCGGAATCATCGCGAGCGGACCGGCGACGACCCCCGCGATCACCGCATCACGCGGCCGTGTGAAGTTCGTCACGAACGAAAGCACGGCAATCGCGCCGACCACGTTGTAGCTGGCGTACGTCAGGCCGCCCATAACCCAGCCTGTCGTGGGAACATCGAGCGCCAGAGACGGCGCGATCCTGTCTCCGAACGTCGACAGCGCGAGCACGAGGAACACCGCATAGGTCAAATAAATGAAGCTCGAGGCATATTTGAAGACGTGCTCCACGCCCGCATTGCCGAAACTTGCCGTCGCGGCGATCGCGAAGACGAGGAAGAGCGTGCCGACAATCTGCGGCAGGCCGAACACCTCCGCGCCAATCGTGCCCGCGGCCGCCGCAACGACCGCCAGAATGAGCACCAGCAATGCCAGGTAGGCGATTTCGAACACCACCCAGCCCGGCCCAAGCAAGCCCTTGAAGAAGTCGCGGTAGTTGTAGAGCGAAAATCGATACGAAAACAGGAACGTCACCGCGCAGACGGCACTCCAGACGAGCATGGCAAGCAGAATGCCCATGAGCCCACCGAACGGCCCGCTGCCGAGAAAGAATTCGGCAAGCTCGCGGCCCGTTGCATAGCCGCCGCCGATCACGACGCCTTTGAAGATGAGACCCGGTAACAGGAAACGCTGGAACCACGACGATCGTGTGGTTGTCGTGGCTGTCATCAATATTATCCCAGGCAGTTGTCGACGAGTTTCTGGAAAGCCGCGCCGCCGCGGATCGGGTCCGCAACCGGGAGGCCAAGGCGCTTGCTTTCCGCTTCCATGAGGGCTTCGGCTGCGGCTGCGTCCATGCCGCTGGTGTTGAACGCGATACCCGCGCAGCGGATCGCCGGATTGGTACGGCGGCCCAGCAGAAGGTTGAGCTCGATGGTCTCTTCAAGGCTCGGGATCGCATAGCCCGGCGCACCGATGATCTCTGCGCGGCCCGGCTGGTGGCACACGACGATCACGTCGGGCTGGCTGCCGTGCAGAAGACCGAGAGATACGGCTGCATACGCTGGGTGAAACAGCGAGCCCTGCCCCTCGATCACGTCCCAATGGTCGGGCGCCGCGTCCGGGCTCAGCACCTCGGCAGCGCCGGCCTCGAAGTCCGACACCACCGCATCCATCGGGATGCCGCCGCCCGCGATCATGATACCGGTCTGCCCGGTGGCGCGGAAATCGGCGTCAACGCCGCGCTCCGCAAAGGCATTTGCCAGAGAAAGCGCCGTATATTTCTTCCCGAGCGCGCAGTCCGTTCCCACCGTCAGCAGGCGCTTGCCGGTCCGCTTGCGGCCGGTGCCCACCGGCAGGCCCTCCGGCGGTATGCGCACATCGATAAGGCGCCGGCCGTGCTTCGCCGCCGCTTCCGCAAGCTCGGGGACATCGCCGAGCCGAACGTGCATACCGCTGACGAGATCGAGGCCAGCCTCAAGCGCTTCGACAAGTGCCGGCACCCACGACGGCGAAATGCCGCCGCCGCCGGGCGCAACGCCGATCACCATCGACCGCGCGCCCCGCGCATAAGCGTCTGCAGGCCTCAGCTCAGCCAGACCCGCCGTTACCGTTCCCGCCGCAAGCCGGTACTCCCCCACGCACTTGTCGCCCGCCCAGTCACGAAGACCAAAGGCGGTTTTCGCGTAACCACTTTCTACAATGTCCCCCAGAAACAGCAAATACGGGGTCGGAAGCCGAAGCTGGGCATTACCGGGGAAAGACGACATGTGCATGGGGACCAGTCTGTTCTCTTAGCTAGAATGAAAGATTGAATGCGGCCGCCAACAGCGCGCCGTGAATATGAGTTGCTACCATTTCGAACCTGCCCCCCCCGGTTTGTCGCCTAGGCTTTATGCCCAGGTCGCTCCCAACAACCGCCTGAAGTTCCCCCCCAGAATGGCGGTGATGTTTTCGTTCGAATATTTGCGGCGAATAAGTTCCTCAACGAGGTCGTAAGTCTTCATCGGATGATCGAAACCATCCGTATCGATCTTGTCTCGGAATGCGTAGCTCGATTTGTAGCCGGCCTTCAGCATCTTGTACTGATCGGCGGGCATGTCGTCGTAACCGTTGAGATCGGCATCCGAACCGATGCCGACGTGATCGACGCCGATCAGCTTCACGGCATGATCGATGTGATCGACGACATTTGCGATTGTCGTCGGCTCCTTCTCGCTGACGAACATGCGCACGCCGGTGATACCCATCACGCCGCCCTTCGCGCCGAGCGCCTTGATCGCTTCATCGGTCTTGACGCGCGGGTGGTTGACGAGCGCGCGGCAATTGCTGTGCGTGATCGCGATCGGCTTCGGTGAAATGGCGATGGCGTCGAGCGTCGTGCGATCGCCACAGTGCGAAACGTCGACGAGCATCCCGACCTTGTTCATCGCTTCGATGATCGCCGCGCCGAAATCGGTGACGCCGCCATCCACGCGCTCGGTGCTGCCCGATCCGAGGAGGTTCTGGCTGTTGTAGGTGAGCTGCGAGCAGCGCTGGCCGATCTCGTAGAACGCCTTCACGTCTTCCACCTTGCGGAAGTGCTCGGAGTTCTGGACGCCCATGATCACGGCGCACTTCCCCTCACGCTTGGCGCGATCAAGATCCTCGGCCTTGCCGACGAGCGAGAACACGTGCGCATTGCGGCCGGCGAAGCCTTGCCACGCAGCGAACCAGCCCAGCGTATCCGCATAGGCATCCGGGCCGCCTATGCCGACGGCATTGTGGAAGCCGGTGATGCCGCTCGCGCGGAAATCGGCAGCATCCTTCTCGCTGAGCGGATTGGCGTAATATTCGGACCGGAAATCGATCTTCAGCGGTGCAAGCATATCGATGACGAGCGATTGCTTGACGAGGTCGACAGCGCGCTTCGAATAGGCCTTCGTCGCTGCGGCGTGGGCGCGGAACATGCCCGTGTTGATCATCGGAAAACCGGTCACAGCAGCTGCTGCAACCGCGCCACCGATTATTTGACGCCGCGAAACTCCGGGCAATGACGCCATCGCCTCTCTCCCCCTGCCTTATGAAATATCCTGATCAGGATTATCAATCCTGATCAGAAAATTGTCAATTAGGGATCACACGGCCATCACTGGACGGGCTTGGCGACGGCCCCGCCCTTCATCACAAACGCTGTGGTTTCCAGCGCCCGAATATTGGTGAGCGGGTCACCTTTCACAGCGACAATATCCGCCGCCTTGCCCGGCGCCAGCGTGCCGATCTCGCTGGTGAGACCGGCATGGTCCGCCGCCGAGACCGTCGCCGCACGGATCGTTTCCAGCGGGGTCATTCCCGCTTCAACCATCAGCGCGAACTCCTGCGCGTTGTCGCCGTGGGCGGAGACGCCGGAATCGGTGCCGAACGCGATCTTCACGCCCGCCTTGTGCGCGCGCCGCAGCGCATCGACCATCAGCGGACCGACCTTACGCGCCTTCGCGCGCACGGGCGCGGGCATCCATTCCGCCGTTTCGGCGCGCTTCTTCACCGTGTCGCCGGCAAGCAGCGTCGGCACGAGATAGCTGCCCTTCGCCTTGAAGAGCTTGATCGATTCCGCGTCGAGGTAGGTGCCGTGCTCGATCGAATCGACACCGGCGCGGAGTGCGGCGTTGACACCGTCCGTACCGTGCGCGTGCGCCGCCACCTTGCGGCCGAGCCTGTGCGCGGTTTCCACGAGCGAGGTGAGTTCAGCATCGCTCATCTGCTGGCCGAGACCGGCTGCGGTGTTCGACATCACGCCGCCCGTGGAGGCCGTCTTGATGACATCGGCGCCGCTCTGGATCGCCTGACGCACCGCGCGCGCGCAGTCATCGGCACCCGAGCACAAGGTCGGCGAGCGGTAGAGATCGAGGATTTCCTGACGGTAGCCGTGAATGTCGCCGTGGCCGCCGTGTGCCGCCACGCCGCCCGCCGCGATGATGCGCGGCCCTTCGACCTTGCCCGCCGCGATGGCGTCGCGGAGACCGTATATCGCCTGCGGCTCGCCGCCGAGATCGATCACGGTGGTGAACCCGGCGCGCAGCGTGCGCCCGGCGAAGACGACGCCGTCGAATGCCGAATCCGTCGCGGATTTGCTGAGCGCTTCGCTACGCTCGTTAGGATTGGATTCGCCCGTGATGTGGACATGGCTGTCAATGAAGCCCGGCATCACGAAGGCGTCGCGCAGATCAACGACCTTGCCCTCGCCCACATAGCCGTCGCGAATTTCGGCGATGCGGCCGTCCTTGACGACGATGGTTTTCGCCGTCTCGACCCGGCCGGTGCCGGGATCGGCAAGCAGACGCCCTGCCTGAATGTAGGTGGCTGGGCTATCGGCCGCGGCCAACGCCGGCGCCGTCGCGGCTGCAAGCAGCAGCCCGCAAAGAACAGACTTCATGATCTTCCCCCTCAAATCGGCTTCGTTCAGGCGTCCCGGCCCCAGACGTTGTCGGGACAGCGCACATATCCGTCCTCGTAAACGATGCTGGGTTCGCGATCCTTCGCAAGGAAGATCGGCCCGTCGAGATCGACCACATCGCAAAGCTGGCCGACGACGTAGGCAGGCGCCATCGCGAGGCTGGTGCTCACCATGTTGCCGACCATGACGCCGAGCCCGAGTTCGCGGGCCTTGCGCGCCATCGCCAGCCCTTCGGTAAGCCCGCCGCACTTGTCGAGCTTGATGTTGACGACGTTGAAGCGGCCGACGAGGCCGGGAACGTCGGCGAGCGTCAGCACGCTTTCGTCCGCAGCGATCGGGATCGGGCACGAGAAACCGTCGAGATCGGCCTCCGCGCCGCGGCGCAGCGGCTGCTCGAGCAGCTTCACATCAGCCTCGACGAGCACCTCGACGAGCGCCGGAAGATCGGCAATGCCGTAGCCCTGATTGGCATCGACGCCGATCCAGCAATCGGGCCGCGCCGCACGCACGGCGCGAACGCGAGCGATATCGTCTTCAAGATCGCCGGTGAGCTTCAGTTTCAGCGCGCGGGCCTGCGCGTATCCGACCTTGGCACCCTCCGCCATCACTTCGGGCGAATCCGCGCCCAGCGTCATGGTGGTGAGCAGCGGACGCGAGGTTTCGAACCCCGCGATGTCCCACACGCTGCGCCCGGTCTGCTTGGCTTCGAGTTCCCAGAACGCGCAATCGAGCGCATTGCGCGCGCCGCCTGCGGGCATGAGCGTCTGGAGACCGGCGCGGTCGATGCCGCGCTCGATCTCCGGACGGACGGCTTCGATGGCCTGCAGCATCTCAGGCACATTGTCATCCAGATAGTAGACGCCGGAAGCCTCTCCCCGCCCCGAATGGACGCCGTCGGAAAGCGTGACGACGACCAGATCGGAGTGGGTGAAGACGTGCCCCGAGATCCTGAACGGCTTCGCCAGGGGCAGGGACTCGACAGTAACTTCAAGAGAGAGCTTTCCGGCAACCGACATTAGAACTGAACTCCAAAGCTGATGAGATGGAAGGCGAACGCGGCCCACAGGATCACGACCGCGGCGAGAAGCACGAGAATACTCCACAGCTTGGAGAACCAACCGCGACGACCCGTCCAGACGAGGAGCAGGTTCCATGCCGCGACGGCAACCATGCCGATGAAGGCGATCGTGCCGACGATCTGGAGCAGATAGATGGCCCAGTCCATAGCGCCGCCGAGCAGGTGGAAGTCCGACATCATCGAGGCGAGCGTCGCGACCCAGCCGATGAGCACCAGCGTCACCACCGCCGCGAAGCCGCGAACGAGACGGAAGGCTTTGAGCTCCTTGCCGGCAAGAGCCAGCTTCGCACCATAACGGCGGCGGGCGATGGCGCCGATCGGCCATGACAGCGCGGTAAGGCCGAGGATCGCGAGACCCGCGATCACGCCGGGCGACAGCCAGCCGGGGGAGGCGTACCACGCCGGACGCTGAAGCATCATGATCGGCGAGATGGCATCGATGCTGACCCAGTCGACCTTGCCGTCCTTGAGCTTGGCGGCGAGGCGGCCGTGGCCACCGACCTCTTCCCAGACGAAGGGTGCGGTTTCCACCCACTTGGAATCTTCGCCGCCGGTGTTCTTGAACGGCAGGACGAGATTACCCTTGTCGTCGACCGCGATCTTCATGCCACCCGCGAGGTCGAGCGCCTTCATGAAGCTCGATTCCGGCCGCCGCGAGCTGATGTAAGTACCTGCCAGCATCTTGGCGTGCTCGGCCGTGGTCTTTTCGTCGACGCCAGCCTTGATCGTGCGCTCCATCGGGAAATACCGATCGGCGAAACTTTCGACCAGCGTGCTGCGGATTGCGCCCGTCACGCCTTCCTTGCCCGAGCTGTTCATCGAAATGTAGATGCCGACGTTCTCCTTGGGGAACAGCATCAGATCGGAATGGAACCACTGCGTATCGCCGCCGTGACCGATCGCCGTTTGGCCGTTGATCCGCTGTTCATAGAAGCCGAGGGCCATACGGTTGAGCGGCGGCAGGATGGAGAGCGTCGTCGTGTGCATCATATTCGCGGTTTCGGGCGAGAGCAGCGGTCCGCCGTTCGCGAGGTGCGCGATCATGAACTTGCCCATGTCCGCACCGGTCGAGGCAAGGCTGCCTGCGGGCGCGAGGCCGATAACCTCATAAGGCTTCGGCTCGCCGGACGCGGTCGCATAGCCCTTCGACATCAGCGGCTGCAGCCGCTCAGGCAGCGGCTGGCGGAAGCTCGAATGGTTCATGCCGAGCGGAGCAAAAATATGCTGGTCGATATAATCTTCGAACGACTTACCCGACACCCGCTCGACGATGTGGCCCGCAAGCGCAGTGGCGTAGTTCGAATAGGCGGGCGTCGTGCCCGGCGCGAAGATTCGGTGCGGCACCCAGCGCTTCAGGAGGTCGCCGAGCGGCGCCTCCGGCTTACCCTTGGAGATGAGACCGCGAATCTGCTCCTCGAAGCCGGCGGTGTGCGTCATGATGTTGCGCAGCGTGACCGGTTTGCCATCGCGCGGCGGGATCTTGAAATCGAGGTAGGTGTTGACGTCGGTGTCGAGGTCGAGCTTGCCCTCCTGGACAAGCTGCATCACCGCCGTCCACGTGAACAGCTTCGATACCGAGCCCGGACGGAACAGCGTTTTTTCTGGATCGACCGGGGTAAGCTTCTCGACGTCCGAATAGCCGTAGCCGCGCTGCGTCAGCACCTGGCCGTCCTTCACGACGACGACGACGGCACCCGCCACCGCACCGCGCGCGAGCGCATAGGGCAAGTAGCCGTCGAGCCACGCATCGACATCGGCCTTGGTCAGCGTCGGCGCGCCGGGCACCGGGATCGGCACGGCGGGCGCTGCAGCCGTCACCGGCACGGGATTGACAGGTACGGGTGCAGGCGCGGGTTGCGCCAGCGCAGGCTGAGCGATCAGGGCGACCGCGCCCATAAACAGAGATTTCAGTGAACCTCGCATATTCCCCCTCCAAAACTCATCTTGCCGCAGGGCAGCATGTTGGATTGCGTGTTCAACGCGGACGAGATACCGTGCGCGTGAATACATTGTTTTGTCCCATGCAGGCAATAATGATCCTATTTAGAGAATTGTCAAACAGCATGATGTCAGAGGAACCACTGCAGAGCCCCGGGGGACAGGCGTGAAATCGGATAAACCAACCCTCGGAACGCTGCTGCGCGGCCTTCGCACCCGCAACGACTGGACGCTGAAGGAGATGAGCGAACGGAGCGGCATCCCTGTCTCCACGCTCTCCAAGGTCGAGCACGACCGCCTGACGCTCACCTACGACAAGCTGCTGCAGCTCAGCCAACGCCTCAACATCCGCATGTCGGAACTGTTTGCCGAGGAAGACCCGCAGGAGGCGGCCGCTGTCACCGGGCGGCGCAGCATCGGCAGCCAGGACCGCGCGATCCGCGTCAAGACGGACAACTACGACTATTTCTACCTGTGCACTGAGCTCAGGCGGAAACGGATGATCCCGCTGGTGACGCGTATCCGCGCGAAGTCCGTCAAGGAGTTCGGCGAGCTGGTACGGCACCCCGGCGAGGAGTTCGTCTACGTCATCGAAGGCCGCATGGTCGTCCACACCGAATATTACGATCCGATCGTGATCGAGGCCGGCGAATCGATCTACCTCGATTCGAGCATGGGTCACGCCTATGTCGTCGGCGAAGGCTACGACGAGGCGCTGACCATCGGCGTCTGTTCAGCGGCAGAAGGCGACCTCATGGATTCGCTGATGAGCCTGCACGGCGAGGAACCGGGCGGCATCCACAAACTCTGAGGCGGGCGGGAACTTTCCGACGCCTTCACCCATATGGCGGGAATGGCGTTCCACTCTTCATGGATCGAAGCCCGTCCGACGGGGATATACCTTCCGTCGGCTGATGCATGGATCGATCCCGCCGTCCCGGTCGATCGGGCGATCATAACCCACGGCCATTCGGATCACGCGCGCGGCGGTCACCGCGCGGTGCTCGCGACACGCGAAACGCTCGCCATCATGGAATGTCGCTATGGCCCGCAAACGGGCCAGGCGCTCGGCTATGGTGAAGTCATTCGCATCGGCGACGTCGACCTGCGGCTCGTACCTGCCGGACACGTGCTCGGATCCGCGCAGGCGGTGCTGGAACGCCGCGGGGAACGCGTGGTTGTTTCCGGCGACTACAAGCGCCGCCCGGACCCCACATGCGCGCCTTTCGAGCCGGTGCCTTGCGATGTGTTCGTCACCGAGGCGACCTTCGCCTTGCCCGTCTTCCGGCATCCGCCGATCAGCGGCGAGATCGGCAGGCTGCTCGCAGCGCAGCAGGCGCAGCCGGACCGGGCGATCCTGATCGGTGCCTACGCGCTCGGCAAGGCTCAGCGCGTGATTGCCGAACTGAGGCGCCATGGCCATGATCGCCCGCTCTTCATCCACGGCGCGCTCCAGCGCCTGTGCGACCTCTACCAGGAACTTGGCGTCGCGCTCGGCGAGCTTCTTCCCATTTCCGACCTGAAGCCCGCAGCGCTTGCCGGCGAGATCGTTCTTGCGCCGCCCTCGGCGCTGAACGACCGCTGGTCGCGGCGGCTGCCCGATCCCATCACGGCCATGGCGAGCGGCTGGATGCGCGTGCGTCAGCGCGCGCGCCAGCGCGGCGTCGAAATGCCGCTCGTGATTTCCGACCATGCCGACTGGGACGAACTGACCGCGACGATCCGCGAAATCGCGCCCGGTGAGGTTTGGGTGACTCACGGCCGCGAGGATGCGCTCGTCCACTGGTGCCGCGAACACCAAATCACAGCGCGCGAACTCGCGCTCGTCGGCCGCGAGGATGAAGACGACTGATGCAGGCGTTCTCGCAACTCCTCGATAGCCTGATCTACACACGGTCGCGAAACGCCAAGCTCGATCTGATCGGCGCCTATCTCAAGACGGCACCGGACCCGGATCGCGGCTGGGCGCTCGCCGCGCTCACGGGCGATCTCTCGCTCCCCGCCGTCCAGCCGAGCATCATTCGCTCGCTGGTCTCCGAGCGCGTCGATCCGGTGCTCTTCGGGCTCAGCTACGATTACGTTGGTGACCTTGCGGAAACCGTGGCGCTCATCTGGCCGGGTGCGGATATTCTAGGCACCACTCCGCCACGGCTTGCCGAGGTTGTGAACGAGCTGCAGCTTCTAACGCGCGCGCAGGCGCCGGCGGTGATGACGCGGCTGCTTGATCGTCTCGATGCGAACGCCCGTTTCGCGCTGCTCAAACTCGCGACCGGTGGAATGCGCGTGGGCGTCTCGGCACGACTTGCCAAGACTGCGTTTGCTGAAGCCTTCAGGCTCGATGCCGACGATGTCGAAGAGGTGTGGCACGCAGTTGCGCCGCCCTACACAGAACTGTTCGCCTGGGCGGAAGGCAAAGGCCCGCGCCCCACGCCCGAAGACGCGCCGGTGTTCCGTCCGTTCATGCTCGCCCACCCGCTCGAAGACCGGGATATCGACCTCTTGGACTATGCCGCCGAATGGAAGTGGGACGGCATCCGCGTGCAACTCGTACACGTCGGCGGCGAAACGCGGCTCTACAGCCGGGCCGGCGACGATATCACGCGAAGCTTCCCTGATGTCGCGGAGATCTACCAGACACCGGGCGTTCTCGATGGCGAACTGCTCGTGCGTGGAGACGTCCAGGGCGGCGAGGCCGCGAGCTTCAACGCGCTGCAGCAAAGACTGGGCCGCAAGACCGTCTCGTCAGCGATGCTCAGGGACTTCCCCGCCTTCGTCCGGCTTTACGACATCCTCTTCGACGGCCCCGAAGACCTGCGCCCGCAGCCATGGACGGAACGGCGCATTCGGCTGGAAACCTTCATGTCGCGGCTGGATCGCGACCGTTTCGATCTGTCCCCACTTGTCGACGTACGCGATTTCGCGGCGCTCGAAGAGCTCCGGCTCGGCGCCCGTGATGTCGCGATCGAAGGCCTGATGCTGAAGCGGCGCGACAGCCCTTATATCTCCGGTCGCCGCGTCGGGCTCTGGTACAAATGGAAGCGTGATCCGCTCGTCGCGGACTGCGTGATGATGTACGCGCAGCGCGGGCACGGAAAGCGATCGAGCTATTATTCCGACTACACGTTCGGGTGCTGGACCGAGAACGGCGAGCTGCTCCCCGTCGGCAAAGCCTATTCCGGCTTCACCGACGAGGAACTGATGATGCTGGACCGCTTCGTGCGGAACCACACCATTGCCCGCTTCGGCCCTGTACGCGAGGTGGAAAAGACGCTGGTTCTGGAGGTTGCGTTCGATTCGGTCCACGCCTCGAAACGCCACAAGTCCGGCCTCGCGATGCGTTTTCCGCGCATCAGCCGCATCCGCACCGACAAGCCCGCCGCCGAGGCCGACCAAATCGAAACGCTGCGCCGCATGGCGAGCTGAGCCCTGCCTCAGCTTTCCAGCAGAGTCTCCAGCGCGCGAATAGTCTCGTCGCACCATTCGATCTGCGTGCGGGCGCCGCGAATACCGAAATCGAGGGGCGCAAGCAGGTAGATCAGCGTCTTGCTCGTCCGCCCAGCGCGGATCGCGTCGTCGTAGCCCGCGCGAAACGCCTCGAACGTGGCCAGCTCGTGCGCGAGCTGGCGCCGGTAGTCCGCAAGGTGCGCAATGCTCACTTCGGGCGCGACGTGGCGGCCGAAGAACAGCTTCAGCAGATATTCGTTGCGGATCCCCGCGCTGGAAACAGGCGCCGCGAGCCAATCCCTCAAGGCGTCCCGACCGGTTTCGGTGATCGCGTACTTGCGGCTCTGGCGACGTCCGCGGCCTTCCGCGCCCACGCATTCCACCAGCCCCTCGGCCTCCAGCTTCTGCAGGATCGGGTATATCTGGCCGAAACTTTCATTCCAGAAATAGCTGGTGCTGCGCCCGATCGCCTTCTTGATGTCGTAGCCCGAGCGCGGCCCGCCCGCAAGGAAGCCGAGCACGGCGAAGGCCGATCGGTTCTTGCCCAGGCGCTGTGCGGCGTTCGTCATCTTTCGGGGCGTCTCCGGTTATTTGACGCAGGTCAAGGTCTTGCCGCGGCGACAAGGCCATGTCAGCCTCAGAACTGTGGCATTCATGCCGACAAAACGGCGGGGACCGGTTATGGAATCACTTACAATCAAGGCCTTCGGCTGGCTGGGCGCAGCGCTCATCGCGATCATCGCAATCGCGCTTTCGGCCGATCAGGGATTTGCGATCCACATGGCGATCGTCGCGGTGGCTGCGCTGCTGGCGCTTGCGGCGACGCTCTCGGGCGCGGACTACACCATCGCTCGCGGCATCCTCAAGGCGCCGGTCGATACCGGCCGGTACGACGACGATCCCGTCCGCTGGGGCGTGATCGCGACGGTGTTCTGGGGCGTGGTCGGCTTCCTCGCCGGTCTCTTCATCGCGCTCCAGCTGGCCTTCCCGGTCCTCAATCTGGGCTTTGAATACACCACGTTCGGCCGGCTGCGGCCGCTGCACACGTCGGCGGTAATCTTCGCGTTCGGCGGCAACGCGCTCATCGCGACGAGCTTCTACGTCGTGCAGCGCACCTGCCGCGCCCGCCTTGCGCTGCCGGGTCTCGCCCGCTTCGTGTTCTGGGGCTACCAGCTCTTCATCGTGCTGGCCGCCACCGGCTACGTACTGGGCATCACCGAGGCGCGTGAATATGCCGAGCCCGAATGGTACGTCGACCTGTGGCTCACCATCGTCTGGGTCGCCTATCTCGCGGTCTTCGTCGGAACGCTCCTGAAACGCCGCGAGCCGCATATCTACGTGGCGAACTGGTTCTACCTGTCGTTCATCCTGACGATCGCGATGCTGCACATCGTCAACAACCTGTCGATGCCGGTCAGCCTGCTCGGTTCCAAGAGCTACAGCGCCTTCGCGGGCGTGCAGGATGCGCTGACCCAGTGGTGGTACGGCCACAATGCCGTCGGCTTCTTCCTCACCGCCGGCTTCCTCGCGATGATGTATTACTTCGTGCCGAAGCAGGCGGAGCGGCCGGTCTATTCCTACCGGCTTTCCATCATCCACTTCTGGTCGCTGATTTTCCTCTACATCTGGGCGGGTCCACACCACCTGCACTACACGGCGCTGCCCGACTGGGCGCAGACGCTGGGCATGGTCTTCTCGATCATGCTGTGGATGCCGAGCTGGGGCGGTATGATCAACGGCCTGATGACGCTGAACGGCGCCTGGGACAAGATCCGCACCGACCCGATTATCCGCATGATGGTGATGGCGCTCGCCTTCTACGGCATGAGCACCTTCGAAGGGCCCATGCTGTCGATCAAGGCGGTGAACAGCCTCTCCCACTACACCGACTGGACCATCGGACACGTTCACTCGGGCGCTTTGGGCTGGAACGGCATGATCACCTTCGCGGCGATCTACTACCTGACGCCGCGCCTGTGGAACCGCCAGCGGCTTTACTCGCTGCGCATGGTGAACTGGCACTTCTGGCTCGCGACGGTGGGCATCGTGCTCTACGCCTCGTCCATGTGGGTCGCCGGCATCATGCAGGGCCTGATGTGGCGCGAATACGGGGAGGACGGCTACCTCGTGTACGCCTTCTCCGAGGTCACCGCGGCGATGCTGCCGATGTACCTGATCCGCGCCGCCGGCGGCGTCCTCTACCTCGCCGGTGCCCTCGTGATGGTCTGGAACGTATGGCTGACCATCGCCGGCAAGCTCCGCGAGGAGAAGCCGATGACCGAAACCCCGCATGACGCCGCAGCGGACCGTCCGCTCGCCCCGCAGCCCGCAGAGTAAGGACGCGCGCAATGGCATCCCGTTTCTTCGATCACAAACGTCTCGAAAAGAACGTCACCCTGCTCGGCGTCGCCGCGCTCGTCGTCGTCGCCATCGGCGGCATCGTCGAGATTGCGCCGCTCTTCTGGATCGACTCCACGATCGAGAAGGTGGAGGGCGTGCGTCCCTACACGCCGCTCGAGCTCGCAGGCCGCAACATCTACATGCGCGAGGGCTGCTACAACTGCCACAGCCAGATGGTGCGCCCGTTCCGCGACGAGGTGGAACGCTACGGCCACTACAGCCTCGCGGCGGAAAGCATGTACGATCATCCGTTCCAGTGGGGCTCCAAGCGCACGGGGCCGGATCTCGCGCGTGTCGGCGGCCGCTATTCGGACGAGTGGCACGTCCAGCACCTCACCGATCCGCGCTCGGTGGTGCCGGAATCGATCATGCCGCCCTATGCGTTCCTTAAGGAGCGCCCGCTGAAGGCCGGCGACATGACGAAGCACCTCACCGCGCTCAGCCGCGTCGGCGTTCCCTACGACGCCGCCGCGATCAAGGCGGCGAACGACGATCTCAAGCTCCAGACGGACGAGTTCGGCGATCTCGAGGTCTTCCAGAAACGCTACCCCAAGGCGCAGGTCCGCGACTTCGACGGCAATCCCAAGCAGATCACCGAGATGGACGCGCTTGTCGCCTATCTCCAGATGCTCGGCACGCTCGTCGACTTCCAGGCCGCTGCACCGCAGGAGCAGCCGCGATGAGCTACGAAACGCTGCGCCATATGGCCGACAGCTGGGGCCTCGTCTTCATGGGCGTGACGTTCCTCGTCCTTGTCGGCTGGACATTCCGCCCGAAGGCGCGGGACGATCACAAGCGCGCCGCCAACATGATTTTCGATCAGGACGACCACAATGGCTGAAAACAAGCGCATCGACGAGCCGACCGGCACCGAAACCGTTGGCCACGAATGGGACGGCATCGAGGAACTCGATACGCCGCTTCCCCGCTGGTGGCTGTGGACCTTCTACATCACGATCGTGTGGGCACTGATCTACACGATCCTGTTCCCGGCCTGGCCGATGGTGGAACGCGCAACGGCGGGCGTGCTCGGCTGGTCGAGCCACGGCGAGCTCGACGCGCAGCTCGCCGCCGCCGACGCGAAGCTGCTGCCGATCCGCGAAGCGATCGGCCGCACGCCGGTGGAGAATATTCCGAATGACCCCGAGCTGCTGCGGGCGGCCGTCGCGGGCGGGCAATCGACCTTCAAGGTCTACTGCGTGCAGTGCCACGGTTCCGGCGCGGCAGGCGCGAAAGGCTATCCGAACCTCAACGACGACGACTGGCTGTGGGGCGGCGACATCAATGCCATCCACTACACGATTGAGCACGGCATCCGGAACCCGGACCATGACGAGACCCGCCTGTCGATGATGCCCGCGTTCGGACGCGACGGCATCCTGACGCCCGCGCAGATCGACAACGTCGTCAGCTACGTTCAGCTTATCTCCGGGCAGGGCAAGGCATCGAAGGCGACCGCGCGCGGCGCGCAAATCTATGCCGAGAACTGCGTCAGCTGCCACGGCACCGAAGGCAAGGGCGACCGCACGCAGGGCGCGCCTGACCTCACCGACGGAATCTGGCTCTACGGCAGCGACCGCGACACGCTCGTCGCGACCGTCACCAATAGCCGCCAGGGCGTGATGCCGCGCTGGGGCAATCGCCTCGACCCGGCAACCGTGAAGATGCTCGCCACCTACGTGCATTCACTGGGCGGCGGTGAGGCGCCTGTCGTCACCGCGGCAGCGGACGGAAGCGGCGATGTCACACCCTGAAGAACTGAAGGGCCTCAAGCCCTCGCTCTACGAGGCCCGGAAGGGCGTTTACCCGAAAGCGGTAGACGGCACCTTCCGGCGCCTCAAATGGGCGATCATGGCGATCACGCTCACGATCTATTACGTAACGCCGTGGATCCGCTGGGACCGGGGGCCCTACGCCCCCGATCAGGCCGTGCTCGTCGATCTCGCGCACCGCCGCTTCTACATGTTCTCGATCGAGATTTGGCCGCACGAATTCTACTACGTCGCGGGCCTGCTCATCATGGCCGGCATCGGCCTGTTTCTCGTCACCTCGACGGTCGGCCGCGCATGGTGCGGCTATGCCTGCCCGCAGACCGTGTGGACCGATCTTTTCCTCCACGTCGAACGCTTCATCGACGGCGACCGCAACGCGCAGATTCGCCTGAAGAAGGCGCCGATGGGCGCAACCAAGCTCGGCAAGCGCACCACGAAATACGCGATCTGGCTGGCGATCGCGATGGCGACCGGCGGCGCGTGGATCTTCTATTTCGCTGACGCCCCGACGCTGCTGCGTGAACTCTTCACCGGCGAAGCGCCGTTCGTCGCCTATGCGACCGTCGGCGTCCTTACAGCCACCACCTTCATCTTCGGCGGCTTCATGCGCGAGCAGGTGTGCATCTACATGTGCCCGTGGCCGCGCATCCAGACCGCGCTGATGGACGAGAAATCACTCACCGTCACCTACAAGGACTGGCGCGGCGAGCCGCGCACGCATGGCATCAAGAAAGCGCAGGCCGAGATTGCCGATTTCGACAAGGTCGGTGATTGCATCGATTGCGACCAGTGCGTTGCCGTGTGCCCCACCGGCATCGACATCCGCGAAGGGCCGCAGATCGGTTGCATCACCTGCGCGCTCTGCATCGATGCGTGCGACAAGGTCATGACGCAGATCGGCCGGCCGCGCGGCCTCATCGACTATGTGACCGAGGAAAGCGCCGAACTTGAAAAGACGGGGCAGCCTCCGAAGCCCGTGATCCGCACGCTGCTCCGGCCGCGCACGATCGCCTATTTCATGCTGTGGGGCAGCATCGGCCTTGCCATGCTGTTCGTGCTCGGCCAACGCACGCGCATCGACATCAGCGCGCTGCAGGACCGTAACCCGCAGTTCGTCCGCCTCTCCGACGGCCACATCCGCAACAGCTACACGGTGAAGGTCCGCAACATGGAAAACCGCCCGCGCGCGGTCGAGATCGGCATCGAGGGCCTGCCCGATGCCATCATGTGGACCGCCGAAGGCACACGCGATACCGGTGGCCGTACCGTGACGATCGAAACACCGGCGGACGCCGTCGCCAAGACCCGCATCTTCGTGGCCACGCCCGCCGACGGCGAACCGCGCCAGGAAATCTTCTTCACCGTGCGCGGCCTCGACGCAACGGGTGGCACCGACCGCGACAACGTGTATTTCGATCGGGAGAGCGCCAAATGACCCGCCGTTTCACCGGGCGCCACATGCTGATCGTGATGGTCGCCTTCTTCGGCACCGTGATCGCGGTGAACGTGACGATGGCGATGTTCGCGACGCGCACTTTCGGTGGCACGGTCGTCGATAACTCCTATGTCGCCAGCCAGAAGTTCAACGGCTGGCTCAAGGAAGCGCGCGATCAGGACGCACTCGGCTGGTCGCTGGGGCTGACGCTGGGCGAAGACCGCCGTCCGATGATCGCGGCCGCCGCAGGCGAGACCCCGCTCGCCGGCGCCGTCGTCACCGCAACCGCGAAGCACCCCGTGGGCCGCTCACCCGATATCGCGCTCACCTTCATGGAAGTGGCACCCGGGCAATTCCGTGCGATGCAACCGCTCCCCGCCGGGCGCTGGAACATCCACATGGAAGCCGCGCGCGATGGCGCCGTGCTGCGCCGGATCGCCGGCCTTTCATGAAACACGACATGCCCGTTCCGGCCGCCGGTGCAGCGATGCAGATGAAGACCTCGGTCTTCGCGGTGCCGGGGATGCGCTGCGCGGGCTGCATCTCGAAGCTGGAAAAGGGACTTTCGGGCGTCGAGGGCATTGCCGCGGCGCGGGTCAATTTCGGCGCGAAGCGCGTCACGCTCACGCACGATCCGGCGTTCGACGAACCGGCGCTCAAAGCCGTGATCGGCAAGGTCGGCTTCGATGCCGAGCCGCTGCCCAACGATCTCGTCGAAAACACCGATGGCGAAAGCCGCATGTTGCTGCGCGCGATGGCGGTCGCGGGCTTTGCAGCGATGAACATCATGCTGCTGTCGGTTTCGGTGTGGTCGGGCGCCGAAGGGCCGACGCGCGACATGTTCCACTGGCTGTCGGCGTTGATCGCGATCCCCACGATCGCCTATTCGGGACGCCCCTTCTTCCGCTCGGCACTCGGCGCACTTCGGCGGGGCCGGACCAACATGGACGTGCCGATCTCGATCGGCGTTCTGCTCGCCACCGGCCTCAGCCTGTTCGAAACCGCCATCAGCGGCCCGCACGCCTATTTCGACGGCGCGGTGATGCTGCTGTTCTTCCTGCTGACCGGCCGCTGGCTCGACAGCGTGATGCGCGACCGCGCGCGCGGCGGCGTCACTCAGCTTCTCCGCCAGACGGCGCGCGGCGCCTATGTGATCGGCGAGGACGGACGCGAGCGTTGGTGCGAGGCACGCGCGCTCGCGCCCGGAATGCGGATGCACGTCGCCGCCGGCGAACGCCTCGCCGCCGACGGCATCATTGAAGATGGCACCAGCGCGTTCGACCTCTCGCTGCTCACCGGCGAAAGCGCCCCGCAACCCCGCGCTCCCGGCGACACCGTACTCGCGGGCACACTCAATCTCGGCGCGCCGGTCGTGGTGCGTGCGAGCGCCGTCGGCGCCGACACCGCCATCGCAGACATCGCGCGGCTGATGGAAAGCGCGGGCCAGTCCAAATCGCGCTACGTTCGCGTCGCGGACCGTGCCGCCCGCTGGTATGCGCCCGCCGTCCACACGCTCGCCGCGCTCTCCTTCGCGGGCTGGATGCTCGCGGGCGCGGGCTGGCATCATTCGCTCGTTATCGCCGTTGCCGTGCTCATCATCACCTGCCCCTGCGCGCTCGGCCTTGCCGTGCCCGCCGCGCAGATCGTGGCATCCGGCTCGCTGATGCGCCGCGGTGTGCTGGTGAAGGACGGCAGCGCGCTCGAACGCCTCTCCGAAGTCACCGCCGCCGCCTTCGACAAGACGGGTACGCTCACGCTCGGCCGCCCGGTGCTGGTCAACCCGGAGGTCGTGCGCGAAACCGACGCGCCCGTTCTGCTGGCGCTCGCTTCGGCAAGTCGCCACCCGCTCGCCGAGGCCGTCCGCAGGCACTTCGAGGGAACCGGCATCGTTCCAGCCATTCTCACCGATGTCACCGAAACGCCGGGCGAAGGCGTCACCGGCCGCTATCGTGGGCATGGCGTCCGGCTGGTTCGCCCTTCGGCCTCCAGCGACACCGGCATGGCGAGCCGTTTCGCCATTGGGACCGGCACGGATGTGCTGCTGCGCTTCGAGGATGCGCTGCGGCCGAATGCACGCAGCACGATCCATGAACTCGCTGCACTCGGCATCGAGTCCTCAATCCTTTCGGGCGACCGTACCGAGGCGGTCGCGAACACGGCAGCGGCGATCGGGATCGGCGCCGTGGCGGCGCTGACACCCGCAGGCAAGCTCGGCCTCGTCCGCGCGATGGCGGCGGAAGGCGACAAGGTCCTGATGGTCGGCGACGGTCTTAATGACGGCCCCGCGCTCGCCGCCGGTCATGTCTCGATGGCACCGGCCTCGGCCAGCGACGTCGGTCAGAGCGCAGCCGATGCCGTGTTCATGGGCGACAGCCTCGCACCCGTCGCCGCCGCGATCCGCGCCGCGCGGCGGACGATGGCAGTGGTTCGGCAGAATTTCGCGCTCGCGATCGGCTACAATGTCATCGCCGTGCCGCTCGCGGTGATGGGGCAGGTCACGCCGCTCATCGCCGCGCTCGCCATGTCAGGGTCGTCGGTCATCGTTATCGCCAATGCACTCAGGCTTCGGAATGCGGCGGAATGAACGGCCTCGTCGTCCTCATTCCAGTCGCGCTCGGGCTCGGGCTTGCCGGACTCGCCGCCTTCTTCTGGTCGGTGCGCTCGGGCCAGTTCGAGGATCTGGACGGTGCCGCTGTGCGCGTACTGCTCGACGACGACGACGAGGAGGAAGCCGAGTGATGCGCGGCCTTGTTCCCATGCTGCTCGCCGCGTTCACGATGGCCGTTCCTGATGCAGCACTCGGCTCGCAGCGGATGATGGAAATCTGCAGCAGCAACGGCCAGCGCAAGGTCATCGTCGTCGAAGGCGATCCCTCAGCGCCGCAGGATACGCCGCATTGCGACCGCAAGGCCTGTCACGCCGCCTGCCAGCGAAAGCTCTTCGGGCAGCGCTGATTGCCGGTGGCACACGGCGGCCCACGACACTATCGTACCTCCGCCGTTCGCATCCATCATGACAGCGAGGTCGAATGCCGGTCGCACGCCTGCTTGCTCTCGTGATCTGCCTCGCCGCCTGTGTGGGCATCGGCATCGAATTCCAGAACCTCCTCGGCAAGGGCCGGTCGCTTGTCGGTGCGACCTGGTCCCTCGCGGGTTATTTCACGATCCTGACCAATGCGATCGTGGCCGTCCTGTTCGGCACGATCGCCGCCGCGGCGGGCCGGACGCAAAGACCACGAACCGTTGCCGGCATCGCCGCCGCGATTGCGCTCGTCGGCGTCGTATTCGCTTTGCTGCTTGAAGGGACACGGCCGCTCGGCGGCTCCGTCGCCGTGTCGGACTTCCTGCTGCACAGGTTCACGCCCGTGGCAGTCCCGCTTTACTGGCTGCTGTTTACGCGCAAGGGCGCGCTGTCGTGGCGCGATCCGCTGCTGTGGGCGCTCTACCCGATCGCCTACCTCGGCTATGCGCTCGCGCGCGGGCTATCAGAGGGACGCTTTGCCTATCCGTTCATCGATGTGGGTGCGATCGGCTGGATGCAGGCTGTGATCAACGCGGCAGCGATCGGCGCAGCCTTCGTTATCGCGGGGCAGATCATGGTTTTCGTCGATAGACTGCTCGCCCGGCGCTGAACGCAAAACAAAACCCCTCCCCGGCGTGATACCGGGAAGGGGTTTTCGCACCTGTCAGGCGGATCAGAAGCGGAAGCCGACGCCTGCACCTACCACGATCGGATCGATGTTGATCTTCACGCGCTGGGTTCCCGCCGCGGTCGTGTCGAGACGCGCGGTGGTATCCATGTCGATGTATTTGACATCGAGGTTCAGGAACATCTTTTCATTGAGATCGATGTCGAGACCCGCCTGCACGGCCCAGCCGAAGCTGTCCTTCAGCCGCACTTTCGTGTCGCCCACCGCCGCTTCAAGCGCGCTGGAAGCCTTGTCGTTGTAGAACATCGTGTAGTTGACGCCCGCACCGACATACGGCCGCACCTTGCCTTCGGGCATGAAGTGATACTGCGCCGTCAGCGTCGGCGGCAGCACCCACGTGGAGGCGAGCTTGCCGATGGTGCCGGTCGTGCCCGTCCTGCCGCTCGCCGTGTGCTTGGTCGTGGCGGCGATCAATTCGAAACCGATATTGTTTGTCGCCATATAGGTGAAATCCACCTCAGGCGCGATGGCGTTATCGAGGCTGACTTTCTCACCCGGGAAGGCGGGCAGAACGCTGCCGCTCTTCTCGTTCGGCGCAACGACAATCCCGCGCAGGCGCACTAGAAAGTCACCCGCCGCGGCGTGAGCCAAATTCGGCGAAATTGTGGCCGCTACGGCAATGCCCATCAGCATGGCGGCCTTGATACGGGTCATCTGAAATACCCTTCAACGTGTTTGACCTCTCGGCGATACGCCCCTTGTGATCCATCACTTTGATCTGCCGCAAACACGGGTGATTTCCAGAACCGATGTGGTTATATTGCGCTACTGAACCGCTGCGCGTCCGGATGGCGGTAAATATCGAAGCATGATGCGATGGCGCGCGCGTAGGGCAGCGCACCGTCCTTCAGCGAAATCGCGTTTTCGCCCACGCTGCAAAGCCCCCGGTCCACGAAAGGCTGCAGGCGATGGCACGTCTCGGCATCCGGCGGATGTCCTTCGAAGGACGCCCAGCCGCCGCACAGGATCGCCTCGATGATCGCGCCGCGCCGCCTGTCGTCTTCGCTGCGGCAAACGCCGAGCGCACCGGTGAGCTTCCCGTCTCCCGCAAGCCCGCGATAACGGCCGACGTTCTTCTCGTTCTGCACGAAACGATCGGGAAAGCTGCTGATCGCGGTGGCGCCGAAGCCAAGCAGAACGTCGCTTTCATCATCGGTGAAGCCCTGGAAATTCCGCCTCAGCCGACCGCTCGACGCTGCGCGCGCCATGCTATCGTCCGGCAGCGCGAAATGATCGAAGCCGATCGGCTGGTATCCAGCGGCGACAAGCATTTCATACCCCCGCTCCGCCATGCGGAAGCGCGCCTCGGCGCCGGGCAGATGCGTGCCGTCGATGCGCCGCTGGCGCGGGATGCGCGAAGGCAAATGCGCATAGCCGAACAGCGCGATTCGATCGGGGGCGAGCCGGATCGCATCCTCCAGCGTCGCGGCGAGATCATCGTCGGTCTGTTCGGGCAGCCCGTACATCAAATCGAAGTTCAGCGAGAGGACACCCGCGCCGCGAAGCGACTCCACGGTACGCTTTATCTCATCCAGCGGCTGCACGCGGCCGATCGCCGCCTGCACGTGCGGCGCGAACGTCTGCACACCCAGGCTGACGCGGTGAAACGGCGCCATTGCGACGATCCGCTCCCATTCGTGTGTGTAGCTGCGCGGATCGAGCTCGATCGCCATATCGGCGTCGAGCGCGCGGAAGGCCAATGTCAGCCGCTCCAGCAGGCGCACGAACGCGATCGGCGGCACCGCATTCGGGCTGCCGCCACCAAACGCGATGCTGCGCACACGGCCGCGCCCCTGAAGTGTCCGCGCCACCGTGTTGATCTCGCGGTCCAGCGCCTGCATGTAGGCGCCGAGTCGCTGGCGATGCCCCGCCGCGCCCGTGTTGCAGCCGCAATACCAGCAAATGGCGTCGCAATAGGGGATATGGAGATAGAGCGAGAGTGCGGTTTCCGCCGCGATTCCTCCAAACCCTTCCGCATGGAAGTCAGCATCCACCGGGCGAAACTCCGCCGCGGTCGGATAGCTCGTATAGCGCGGCACGGCGCTGTTCAGCAGGTCGGGATGATACCTCCACATGGTTCTCGTTTCGCGGCTTTTGCAACAGGCTTCATTGACGCAGGTCAATTGCAGCGGCTGAAGTTGCAGGGCGTGGGCGAAGGCGGAATTGAAATTGTTCATAAAGCCGCGCAGCGCTACACCGCCCGGCATGAGGGAAGACCGACTGACCGAGATCATCGCAGCGCACAGCCACCGCGAAGGCGCGCTGCTGCCGATATTGAACGACGTGCAAGCCGCATTCGGCTGCGTTGACGAGGATGCGATGCGCAGCATTGCTGCAGCACTCAATCTCAGCCGCGCCGAGGTGCACGGCGTCGTCAGCTTCTATCACGACTACAAGGCGAAGGCCGATCCGCGCCCCGTGCTCAAGCTATGCCGCGCCGAAGCCTGCCAGGCGCGCGGTGTCGAGGCGCTGGTCGCGGGCGCTGAAAAGGCCGCAGGAGAGCGCGTGCACGTCGAAACCGTCTATTGCCTCGGGCTCTGCTCGGTTGGCCCGGCCGCGATGGCGAATGGCAGCGTCCATGCCCGTCTTGATGGCAATCGCCTCGCCGCCCTGATCGAGGCGCTTTAGGCCATGCAGATTCGCATTTCCGACGATGCGGCGGCGCTTGCCTGCGGGGCCGATATGGTCGCCGAAGCCTTCGTGAAGGCAGGCCAGACGCCGGAGCGCGTATCGAGCTGGGGGATGCACTGGCTGGAACCGCTCGTCGAGGTGGACGGCATCGGCTACGGCCCGGTGACGCCGGACCGCGTCGACGACATCCTTGCCGGGAAAGCCGACGACCTCCGCATCGGCGCGGTTGCCGAACATCCGTTCATCAAGGGCCAGCAGCGCCTCACCTTCGGGCGCTTCGGCAAGACGCGCCCGCTGAGCCTCGACGACTACGCTGCGACCGGCGGCTGGAAGGGGCTGGAGCGCGCCCGCGCGCTGGGGCCGGACGACACCATCGCCGAAGTGCTCGCCTCAGGCCTTCGCGGGCGCGGCGGCGCGGGGTTCCCGGCGGGCATCAAGTGGCGCACGGTCGCCGACGCGCCAGGCGGGCGCAAGTTCATCGTCTGCAACGCCGACGAAGGCGACAGCGGCACCTTCGCCGACCGCATGGTGATGGAGGGCGACCCCTTCATGCTCATCGAGGGGCTCGCCATCGCGGGCTTCGCCGTGGGCGCGGGCAAGGCCTACGTCTACATCCGCAGCGAGTATCCGCACGCCATCGCGAAGATGGGGGTCGCAGCGACGCTGGCCGCGCCGATCATCGCCCCGTTCGAGGTTGAAATCCGCACCGGCGCGGGCGCCTACGTGTGCGGCGAGGAAACCTCGCTGCTGAACAGCCTTGAAGGCAAGCGCGGCGAGGTCCGCGCCAAGCCGCCACTGCCCGCGCACGAAGGCCTTTTCGGCTGTCCCACGGTCATCAACAACGTGCTGACGCTCGCCGCCGTGCCGTTTGTGCTTGCCGAGGGCGCGAAGGCCTACGCCGACTATGGCATGGGCCGATCGCGCGGCACGATGCCGGTGCAGCTTGCCGGAAACATCAAGCACGCCGGCCTCTATGAAACCGCGTTCGGCATCACGCTCGGCCAACTCGTGAACGAGATCGGCGGCGGCACTGCGAGCGGCCGTCCGGTACGCGCCGTGCAGGTCGGCGGGCCGCTCGGCGCCTATATCCCGCCCCATCAGTTCGACCTGCCGTTCGATTACGAAGCCTTCGCGGCAGCGGACGGCCTGATCGGCCACGGCGGCATCGTGGTGTTCGACGACAGCGTGGACATGGCGCGGCAGGCGCGCTTCGCGATGCAGTTTTGCGCGGTGGAAAGCTGCGGCAAGTGCACGCCCTGCCGGATCGGCGCGGTGCGCGGGGTGGAGACAATCGACCGCATCCTCGCGGGCGGTCGCCGCGCGGACGGGGTCGAAACCCTGCCGCAGATCCACAACGCGCCCCGCCGCGCGCGCAGCACCGAGGACGAGATCGCGCTGCTCCGCGACCTCTGCGAAACCATGAAGTTCGGCTCGCTCTGCGCGCTCGGTGGCTTCACACCCTACCCCGTGCTTTCGGCGCTCAATCACTTCCCGGAGGATTTTGTGGTAGAGTCCGCATCATGACCTACGTTCGCCAGAACGATTTCGGCACGCCCGCAGTGTCCGCCGAAGAGACCGTCACGCTCACCATCGACGGGCGCGACGTGACCGTGCCGCAGGGTACGACCGTGATGCGCGCCGCCGCCGAGATCGGCACCGCGATCCCCAAGCTCTGCGCGAGCGACAACCTCAAGTCGTTCGGCTCCTGTCGGCTCTGCCTGGTCGAGATCAACGGCGCGCGCGGCACGCCCGCCTCGTGCACCACGCCGGTGGCGAGCGGCATGATCGTGCACACCGAAACGCCTCGCCTCCAGAAGCTGCGGCGGGGGGTGATGGAGCTTTACATCTCCGATCACCCGCTCGACTGCCTCACCTGCTCTGCGAACAACGATTGCGAGCTTCAGGATCAGGCCGCCGCCGTGGGCCTGCGCGACGTGCGCTACGGCTATGGAGGCGAGAACCATCTCGCGCTCGATCTCGATACGTCGAACCCCTATTTCGATTTCGACCCTTCGAAGTGCATCGCCTGCTCGCGCTGCGTGCGCGCTTGCGACGAGGTGCAGGGCACGTTCGCGCTGACCATCGAGGGGCGCGGCTTTGAATCGAAGGTCTCGGCGGGTCTCGGCTCGGACGATTTCCTCGGTTCCGAATGCGTCTCGTGCGGTGCCTGCGTGCAAGCCTGCCCGACCGCGACACTGCAGGAAAAATCGGTCAAGGAAATCGGCCTTCCCGACCGCAGCGTCGTCACCACCTGCGCCTATTGCGGCGTCGGCTGCACGTTCCGCGCCGAGATGCGCGGCGAGCAACTCGTCCGCATGGTGCCGTGGAAGGATGGCAAGGCCAATCGCGGCCACAGCTGCGTGAAGGGCCGCTTCGCGTGGGGCTATGCCCAGCACGCCGACCGCATCCTGAAGCCGATGATCCGCGCCTCGATCAACGATCCCTGGCGCGAGGTGGAATGGGACGAAGCCTTCGCCTACGCCGCATCCGAACTGAAGCGTATCGCCGCGAAATACGGGCGAAACGCGCTTGGCGGTATCACCTCGTCGCGCTGCACCAACGAGGAAACCTTCCTCGTCCAGAAGCTGGTCCGCGCCGGCTTCGGCAACAACAACGTGGATACGTGTGCGCGCGTCTGCCACTCGCCCACCGGCTATGGCCTGAAGACCACCTTCGGCACCTCGGCGGGCACGCAGGATTTCGACAGCGTCGAACAGAGCGACGTGATGCTCGTCATCGGCGCCAACCCCACGGACGGCCACCCGGTTTTCGCCAGCCGCATGAAGCAGCGGCTGCGGCAGGGCGCGAAGCTGATCGTAATCGATCCGCGCCGCACCGATCTCGTCCGCTCGCCGCATATCGAGGCGGAGTATCACCTGCCGCTGCGCCCCGGCACCAACGTCGCGGTGCTGACCGCGATGGCGCACACCATCGTCACCGAACGCCTCGCCGACGAGGCGTTCATCCGCGAGCGCTGCGACTGGGATGAGTATCAGGACTGGGCGGCGTTCGTGTCCGACGCGAAGAATTCGCCCGAAACGCTCGCGCCCGTCACGGGCGTAGACCCCGCCGAACTTCGCGCCGCCGCGCGCCTCTATGCGACCGGCGGCAACGCTGCGATCTATTATGGCCTCGGCGTCACCGAGCACAGCCAGGGCTCATCCACCGTCATGGCGATCGCCAACCTCGCGATGGCGACCGGCAACATCGGGCGGCCGGGTGTCGGCGTGAATCCCCTGCGCGGCCAGAACAACGTGCAGGGCGCCTGCGACATGGGCAGCTTCCCGCACGAGCTTTCCGGCTATCGTCACATCTCGGACGCGAGTGCCCGCAAACTCTTCGAGGATGACTGGGGCGTCAGCCTCGATCCCGAACCCGGCCTGCGTATTCCCAACATGCTCGACGCCGCCGTCGACGGCGTGTTCAAGGCGCTCTACGTGCAGGGCGAGGATATCCTCCAGTCGGACCCGGACACGAAACACGTGGCCGCCGGTCTCGCCGCGATGGAATGCGTGATCGTCCACGACCTGTTCCTCAACGAAACCGCAAACTACGCGCACATCTTCCTCCCCGGCTCCACCTTCCTTGAGAAGGACGGCACCTTCACCAACGCCGAGCGCCGCATCCAGCCGGTGCGCAAGGTGATGTCGCCGCTGAACGGCCTGTCGGATTGGGAAGTGACGCAGCGTCTCGCGCAGGCGATGGGGCTCGACTGGAACTACACGCACCCGTCGCAGATCATGGACGAGATCGCGCGCCTGACGCCGAGCTTCGCGGGCGTCAGCTTCGATCGGCTGGACGCGGAAGGCTCGATGCAATGGCCGGTGAACGATGCCGCGCCGAACGGCACGCCGGTGATGCACATCGACGGCTTCGTGCGCGGGCGCGGCAAGTTCGTCGTCACCGATTATGTACCGACCGACGAGAAGACAGGCCCGCGCTTCCCGCTGCTGCTCACCACGGGCCGCATCCTTAGCCACTATAACGTCGGCGCGCAAACGCGGCGCACCGCGAACGTCGCGTGGCACCCCGAAGACCTCCTCGAAATCCATCCCTCCGACGCGGAAAATCGCGGCCTCAAGGACGGCGACTGGGTGAAGCTCGCCAGCCGTTCGGGCGAGACAGCACTGCGCGCGCTGGTGACAGACCGCGTCGCGCCGGGCGTCGTCTACACGACCTTCCACCACCCCGCGACGCAGGCGAACGTCGTCACCACCGATTATTCGGACTGGGCCACCAACTGCCCCGAATACAAGGTCACCGCCGTGCAGATCAGCGCCTCGAACGGTCCTACGGACTGGCAGGAGGATTATTCGCGCCACAGCGACCGCGCCCGCCGCATCGAAGGCATCGCCGCCGAATGAACAGTCTCGAAAAGCTCGTTTACATGGCGAACCAGATCGCGCGGAATCTGGAAACCGAGGGCGAGAAGGCAGCGGACACCGCCGCCGCGCACATCGTCGCCTTCTGGGATCCGCGCATGAAGATCATGATCCTCAGCCATCTCGATGCGGGCGGCGAAGGCCTCTCCCCCGCCGCACGCGCAGCGCTCGGCAAGGTCCGCGCCGCCGCTCATGCCTGACAACAGCGCGCGAGGAGCGCCGTTCACCGAAATCTTTGCGAAGGGCAGCAGCGCCGCGATCACCCGCGAAATTACGGTGGAAGTGCCCGTCGCGCTCGAATTCAACGGCATCGCCTACGCAGTGATGATGGCGACGCCCGCCGACCTCCCCGATTTCGTCACCGGCTTCGCGATCACCGAGCAGCTCGTGCGGCACGCCGACGAGATCGAGGACATCGACATCGCCGAGACCGACAAGGGCTGGATCGTCCGCGCCGTGCTCGCGCCGCGCGCCGCCGCGCCGGTTCTGGAACGCGCGCGCCGCCGCGTTTCCGAAAGCAGCTGCGGTCTCTGCGGCATCGAGAATCTGGAACAGATCGCCCGGCCCCTACCGCGCATCGCCAATCCGCTGGACATCGACCCGCAGGCGATCTTCGCCGCGCTCGGCGCACTCCGCGCACAGCAGCACCTCGGCCGCCGTACCGCCGCCGTCCACGCCGCCGCCTTCTGCGACATCGCCGGCCGCATATTGGAATCGCGCGAGGACGTCGGCCGCCACAATGCGCTCGACAAGCTGATCGGCGCGCTCGCCCGCGCGGGAACCCCGGCAGCGGAAGGTTTCTTCCTGCTCACCGCGCGCTGCAGCTACGAACTCGTCGAGAAAACCGTCGTCGCGGGCGGCCGCGCTCTCGCCACGATCTCGGCGCCGACAACGCTCGCGATCGATCGTGCGAAAGCGGCCGGCCTCGCGCTTCACGTGCTCGCAAGGGAAGATTCACTCTTGCGCGTCATGTAGCGCTCGGGTCTCAGGGGATATGTCGATGGATTCCAGCAACATCTGCACGCTGACACTGTCGTGCGCCGACAAGCCCGGCCTTGTCGCGGCGGTCGCCACGCTGCTCGCCGACAGCGGCGGCAATATCCTTGATGCGCAGCAGTTTAACGACCAGCTCACCGACCGCTTCTTCATGCGCGTGGTGTTCGATCTCGATCCTGCCGTCTCCAGCAAGGATGCCTTCAAGGCGCGCTTCGCCGCACTCGCCGAGGCGCACGCCATGAACTGGCGCGTCCGCGCTGCAGCCGACAAGATGCGCGTGCTGCTGCTCGTCTCGAAGTTCGATCACTGTCTCGGCGATCTTCTCTATCGCACGCGGATCGGCGAGCTGGACATGAATGTCGTCGGCGTCGTCTCCAACCACCCGAAGGAAGCGATATCGCTGAGCCTCAACGGCGACATCCCCTTCCATCATCTTCCGATTACGAAGGACACGAAGGCCAGCCAGGAAGCCGCGATCAAGCGGATCGTGGAGGAGAGCGGCGCTGAACTCATCGTGCTCGCCCGCTACATGCAGATCCTCTCGGACGATCTCGCAGCGTTCCTCGCCGGGCGCTGCATCAACATCCACCACAGCTTCCTGCCCGGCTTCAAAGGGGCCAAGCCCTATCATCAGGCGCATGCACGCGGCGTGAAGATCATCGGCGCGACCGCGCACTACGTCACCGCCGATCTCGACGAAGGCCCGATCATCGCGCAGGACGTCGAGCACATCAGCCACACGGACACGCCCGACGATCTCGTTCGCAAGGGCCGCGACATAGAGCGCCGCGTGCTCGCCCGCGCCGTCCGCTACCATCTGCAGGACCGCGTGCTGCTGAACGGAGCCACCACGGTGGTTTTCCGCGATTAGCCCCGGTGGACTCACCGCCCGAAACTCCATAGCCTCCCGGCCTTCCATCAGCAGGAGCAGGCCATGAAGATCGATCGCAAGGGTTCCGCGCATTGGGAAGGCGGCCTCAAGGATGGCCGCGGCAGCATCTCCACACAGAGCGGCGCACTCGACAAGCGCCCCTACGGCTTCGCGATGCGCTTCGAAGGCGTGCCCGGCACGAACCCTGAAGAGCTGATTGGCGCGGCGCACGCGGGCTGCTTCACAATGGCGCTGTCGCTGATCCTCGGAGAGGCGGAGCTGACGGCTGAGAGCATGGACACGACAGCCACGGTGACGCTCGAAAAGCTGGACAGCGGCTTTACGATCACCGCCGTTCACCTGAAGCTGGAGGCGAAGATCCCCGGCACGGACGACGCGGCGTTTCAGGAGCTTGCCGCCAAGGCCAAGGCGAACTGCCCGGTCTCGAAACTGATGAACGCCGAGATCACGCTCGACGCGGCGCTCGTCTGACTCTTAAAGGGCAGGCGTGAGCGACAGCCTGCCCATCCACGCCGTTCTCCCCGCACTGCTCGCGGCACTGCGTGCGCGTGCGTCCGCTGTGCTCGTCGCGCCGCCGGGCGCGGGCAAGACCACGGCAGTGGCGCCCGCGCTTATCGGCGAGCCGTGGTGCACGGGTCAGATTTTCCTGCTCTCCCCGCGCCGTCTCGCCGCGCGCGCCGCCGCCGAACGCATGGCGGAGGTCGCGGGCGAACCCGTCGGCAAGACGATCGGCTATGCAACACGGCTCGACAGCAAGCACGGCAAGGACACGCGCATCCTCGTTCTCACCGAGGGTATCTTCCGCAACCGCATCCAGGCCGATCCCGAACTCGCGGGCATCTCCGCCGTGCTGTTCGACGAAATCCACGAGCGCAGCCTCGATAGCGATTTCGGCCTCGCGCTCGCGCTCGACGCACAGGGCGCGCTTCGCCCCGACCTTCGCATCCTGCCCATGTCGGCAACGCTCGACGGCGCGCGCTTTTCTAAACTGCTGGACGGCGCCCCCGTCATCGAAAGCGAAGGCCGCAGCCATGCGCTCGATATCCGCTATCTCGGCCGCAGCGCCGAGCAGCGCATCGAGGATGCGATGGCCCCGGCCATTCGCCGCGCGCTCGCGGAGGCGGACGGCGACCTCCTCGCCTTCCTGCCCGGTGTCGCGGAGATCGTGCGCACCGCCGAGCGGCTGGAGGGGCTCCCCGGCATCACGCTCCACCGCCTGCACGGCAGCCTCGATCCCGCCGCGCAGCGCGCCGCGATCCGCAAGGGCGCGGGGTCACGCAAGGTGGTGCTCGCAACCAGCATCGCCGAAACCAGCCTCACCATCGACGGCGTCCGTATCGTCGTCGATTCGGGGCTCGCCCGCCGCGCCCGCTACGATCGCGGCGGCGGCATGACGCGCCTCGTCACCGAACGTGCCAGCCAGGCCGCCGTCACGCAGCGCGCGGGCCGCGCCGCGCGACAGGCGCCGGGCGTGTGCTACCGTCTGTGGGAAGAGGCTGCGACGGCGGGAATGCCGGCGTTCGACCCGCCCGAAATCCTCGAAGCCGATCTCTCCGCGCTCGTTCTCGACTGCGCGATCTGGGGCGCCGCCGATCCGGCATCGCTGCGGTGGCTCGACCCTCCGCCCGCAGCAGCCGTTGCCGAAGCCCGCGAACGCCTGCGACTGCTGGACGCGCTCGACACGGAGAACCGCCCGACACCGCACGGCCGCCGCATCGCCGAACTGCCGCTGCCCCCGCGCCTCGCACACATGATGCTCGCCGCCGCCCAGCGCGGCTGGGGCAAGACCGCTGCCGAGGTTGCGGTACTTCTGTCGGAGCGCGGTCTCGGCGGGAACGATGTGGATATCGAAAACCGCCTTGCCCGCTGGCGCCGCGAGCGCGGCACCCGCGCCGACGCTGCACGCGGCCTTGCCGGACGCTGGCAGCGCATGGCGGGGGGTGACGGCGCCAAGGACAGTGAAGGCCCCGTCGCCGCGTGCATCGCGCTCGCCTTCCCCGACCGCATCGCGAAGCGGCGCGGCAGCAGCGGCGAGGACTGGGCCTCGTCCGGCGGGCGCGGATTCCGGCTCGATCCAGCCTCGCCGCTTGCCGCGCAGACCTACCTCGCCATCGCCGACGTGCAGGGCGCGGCCTCGGGTGCCCGCATCCTCGCCGCGTCCGCCATTGCGCCCGATCTCATCGAATCGCTGTTCGCGGACCGCATCGAAACCGTCCGCCGCGTCCGCGCCGACGGCGCGGGCGGCATCCTCGCGACGCGCGACCGCCGCCTCGGCAGCCTCGCTTTGTCGTCCGGGCAGGACGACAGCCCCGATCCCGCCGCCGTCACCGCCGCGCTTCTGGACGCCGCGCGCAAGGCCGGCGTCGCGGCATTGCCCTTTTCGGAGCATGCTCGCGCACTGCAACGCCGCACAACGTTCGCGCGCCGCGTCGATCCTTCGATCGCGGACATCAGCGACGACGCGCTTGCCGCGGACATCGACGACTGGCTCCCGCTGCTCCTCGAAGGCAAACGCGCACTCGCCGCCGTCAGCGTGTCCGCGCTCACCCACATGCTGGAGGCCCGCCTCGGCTGGGCCGGCAAGACCGCCGTCGACCGCCTCGCCCCCGAAGCCTTCGTCTCACCGCTCGGCAGCCACCACGCCATCGACTATGCGGCGGAAGGTGGCCCGGCGGTCGAACTTCGCGTGCAGGCGCTCTTCGGCCTCGCCGCGCACCCCGTGATCGCGGGGACCGTACCGCTCGTGCTGCGCCTCACCTCACCCGCAGGCCGCCCGATCCAGACGACGAAAGACCTGCCCGGTTTCTGGTCGGGAAGCTGGGCGGCGGTCGCCAAGGAAATGCGCGGACGCTATCCCCGGCACCCGTGGCCGGACGACCCGGCCGCCGCCGCGCCGACGCTCCGCACCAAGCGCGCAGACGCCCGCTAGAGCGCCGCCGTGGTCCCGAGGCCGAGCTTTTTCGCCTGCTCGAAGACGTGCCAGCCCGCCACGAGATCCTGCACGATGTGGCCAAGCGACTTGTAGATCGTGATTTCATCGCCGCCTGTACGTCCCGCGAGCGTCCCGCCGAACACCTCGCCGATTTCGCCGACGACATGCGCATCGTCCACAACGCCCGCCGCCTTCGCGTTCAGGAACTCGGCGCCCTGCGCGAGCACGCCCGGCCGGTAGTCGGCGATGAAGCGCGACGCCGCGACGAGGTCGTTCGCGATCTCGGCCGGCCCGGCGCGGCTCGATCCGACGACGTTGATGTGCGTGCCCGGCTTCACATCGGCAAGCGCAAGGATTGGCTCAGCCGCCGCCGTCGTCGTGCAGATGATGTCCGCATCGCGAACGGCGCTCGCCACATCGGGCGCCGCCTGCGCATCAAGGCCAAGCGTCTCCCGCACGCGCAGCGCGAACCGATCCGCCTGCTCCGCGGAGCGCCCCCACACGCTGACACCGGTGATCGGCCGCACGCAGCGCACCGCCGCGGCGTGCCGCCATGCCTGCTCGCCGTACCCGAGAATCGCGAGCCGCGACGGGCCCGGCCGCGCAAGCGCATCGGTTGCCGCAGCAGACGCAGCCGCCGTGCGGATCGCCGTGACGATACTGCCGTCGATGATCGCGACCGGCGCGCCGCCATCGGGCTCGAACAGCACGACGATGCCTTGGTGCGAGTGCTTGCCGAGCGCAAAATTGCCCGGATAGACGCTCACGATCTTGGCGCCGAACGTGCCGCCCAGCATTGCGCCCGGCATCACGCCGAAGGCGTTTCCGCCATCGAGGTCAACGATGTTGCGGAGCGGCTGCCGCGTCTCGCCCCGCGAAAGCGCCGCCATCGCCTCGCGCACCAGCCGGATGCAGTCTTCATAGCCGAGCAGGCGCTCGGTGTCGGCGGCGCCGACGATCATCAGCGGCGCGCTCATGCGGCGTCTCCGGCGAGACGCACGCGAAACCAGCGGACGAGAAGCACAGCGTTCAGGATCATGGCGACTCCGTAGATATTCTGGGTGACGGCAAGCGGCAGGCTGCCGAGCACAGTGAGGGTGAGGAAGGTGGCGAGCGTTACGTTTTGCACGCCGACCTCGATGGCCAGCGTCATGGCATCCCGGCTACCGACGCCGCACGCACGGCCGATGCCAAGACCCACCGCCATCGCGGCGATGTTCATCGTCCAGACGGCGGGGCCGGCGCTCAGCAGGTTCGCGAGCACCATCTCGGCGCTGACACCGACGGCAAAGGCAATAACGCCGAACAGCACGATCATCGAAACGGGCCGCAGCCAGCCGCTCATCTTCCGCGCGGCGGCCGGCGCAAACCGGCAAACGAGCATCCCGACGGCCACGGGCAGCACCGTGATCCGCGCCAGCTGCAGCATCGTGTCCACCACGGAAAGCGCGGGCACGGTGCCCTCGAGCCCGAAGTGGCGCAGCCCCCATTGCAGCAACACGGGAATCGAAAATACGGTCACGATGCTCGACAACGCCGTCAGCACGACCGCCAGCGCCACGTTTCCGCGCGCAATGAAGGTCAGCGCGTTGGATGTCGTGCCCGCCGGGCAGATGCCGAGAATGAAGACGCCGAGCGCCAGTTCCGGCGGCAGGCCAAACAGGATTCCGATGGCAAGGCCGAGCAGCGGCATTGCCAGAAGCTGGCCGGCGAGCCCGGCAAGCGGCGCGCGGCCATCCCGGAACACCTGCCCGAAATCGCCGAGCCGCAAGGTCAGCCCCATGCTGAACATGATGAGCATCAACCCCACGGGCACGAAGGTCGTGTTGATGAAAGCGATCATCGCGTCAGACATGGAATTTCCCCCGGCGTCTCTCTATGCGCCCCACACGCGCTTTGCATAGGCGACGAAATTCGCGCCGAGGATCTTCTCGATGCGGGCTTCTGAATGTCCGCGCCGCCGCAGGCGGTCCGCGAGATCGTGGAACTGCGAAGGTCCGCGCAGGTCGATCACGAAGGGCAGCGTGTCGGGGTTCTCTCCCTTCGCGCCGATGCCCGCCGCGCGCCGGTCTGCGATTTCCTTTGCGATTTTCGCCTTGTAGGCACCCAGATCGTCGATCATGGTGATGCCGCCATCGGTGCCGATGCCGACATGGTCCTCGCCGCACACATTCACAGCGTGCTCGATATGCGCCACCACATCATCGGCGGTCGCCTTGCTCGTCGGATTGAGGAACGGCATGAAATAGATGCCAACGAACCCGCCCCGTTCCGCGACCAGACGAAGCTCCGCATCGGTCTTGTTGCGCGGCATGTCGGTGAGCGCACGGCATCCCGTGTGGTTGATCGAAATCGGCTGCTTCGAAACACGCGCGGCTTCGAGGCAGGTTCTTTCCCCGCTGTGCGACAGATCGACCATCACGCGGTTCGCATTCAACCGCTCCACGACCTCGCGCCCGAATGGCGTCAGCCCCCGGTTTTCCGGCGCCATGGAGCCGTCGCCCACTGCATTTGCCGGATTATAGGTAAGCTGAATGATCCTGACGCCGAGATCGGCAAACACGTCGGCGCGGCTCGCATCGCTGCCCAGCATCGTCGTGTTCTGGAAACCGTAGATGAGCCCGATGCGGTTTTCGCGTTTGGCGCGCAGAATGTCGTCCGCACTTTCGATCTTCAGGAGATCGTTCGGATAGCGGCGCGCCACCGCGTCCCAGTGCGCGATCTCGCGCACCGTCTGCTCGAAAGGCTCCTTCGGGCCGAACACATGCCCAAGGGTGAGATTGACAGCGGTGAGGCCGGAGGCGCGCGCATCAACGATCACGCGCCGATCGATCACGGCATCGGTGGATGTCCATCCGGAGGCTTCGGTTTTCTCCGCTGGTTCGACATTCGGATTGTAAAGGCCGCCAAGCGCATTCACCACGATGGTGTTGGAGCGCACCCCCTTTTCCGCCGCAAAGATCGGGCCGGCCGCGAAGAGTGCAGCGCCCGCGCTACCGACCGCGAGCAATTCACGCCGGTTGAAACTTGAAACCATTCCCCGCTCCCGCGTTGCGCCCGCCGCCGATAGAGCATGGCGAACACAACGCGTAAAGCGTTACGAGATCAATCAATAAGCGGGCGGGTCACTCGCCGGGAAGGACTCGTCGACCGCCTGATCGACCTTGTCCCATTTGTCAGTGGGTTTGTCGCGCATAGACTCATGGCCGGCTGAACGCGTCGGATTCGTGTTTTCCGGTTCGGCCTCTCCCTTCGCAAAGGCGGGCGCGCTCTCGGACGATTTCCTGCCGCGCAGCAACTTCCAACCGGCGAAGGCCGCTGCGGCGCCGAGGCCCGCGGCAATCCCGATCAGCCCTGCATTGTTTCGCGCGTTTTCGCGCACTGCTGTTCCATACATGGCACTGGTCCTCCATTCGCGGATGCTCAATGTGAAAACGCTCTCCTGCAGAAGGCGTTCCCTCAGATGCGTCAGGACGAAAGTGCGCTCGGAGCGATCAGCCCCCGTTCGGTGATAAAGCCTGTGACAAGGCGTGCGGGCGTCACGTCGAACGCCGGGTTGTAGGCCGGCGAAGCCGTTACCCGTACGGTCGTCTGCCCGGTCGCACCGGGCCCGGTCAGCAGTGCAAGCTCGTCGGGATCGCGCTCCTCGATGGGCACGTCCGCCCCGGTGGGCGTCGCAGGGTCGAACGTTGTGTATGGCAGCGCCACGTAAAACGGCACACCGTTGTCGTGCGCGGCGAGCGCCTTCAGGTAGGTACCGATCTTGTTGCACACGTCGCCGTTCGCGGTGACGCGGTCGGTGCCGACCACGACCAGATCGACCTCGCCGCGCTGCATCAGAAGTCCGCCCGTATTGTCGGCGATCACCGTGTGCGGCACGCCGTGCCCGGCAAGTTCGAACGCGGTGAGCAGCGCGCCCTGGTTGCGCGGCCGCGTCTCATCCACCCACACATGCACCGGCAGCCCTTCGTCCTGCGCCAGATAGATCGGCGCGGTCGCGGTGCCGTAGTCCACGGTGGCGAGCCAGCCCGGATTGCAGTGCGTCAGGATATTGAGCGTCCGGCCGGGATTCCGCGCATGGAGATCGCGCAGCAATTGGAGCCCGTGCGTACCGATCGCCCGGTTGAGCGCCACATCCTCGTCGCACATCGCGTCGGCGCGCGCGAACGCTGCCTCACCACGCATCGCCGACGGAAGCGGGCGCACCGCCTTCGCCACCTCATCGAGCGCCCAGCGCAAATTCACCGCCGTAGGCCGCGCTTCAGCAAGCAAGTGGTAAGCCGCGTCCAGCGCCGCATCAGACCCGTCTTCGGCAAGCGCCATCGCGAAACCATAGGCAGCCGTCGCACCGATCAGCGGTGCCCCACGCGTCCACATTTCGCGAATGGCGCGCTGCGCATCGGCGGCGGAGCGCAGCTCCACCCACACGACCTCCCACGGCAGGCGGCGCTGATCGAGGATGCGTGCGCCCTTGCCGTCCGCGGTGCGCGCGATCGAACGGCAGTGTTCGCCCTCCAGCCTCACAGTACAATCTCCGCGAACGAAGCCACATCGCCAGCGCCTGTTTCCCGGTCGACGAGGCAGGTTTTCAGGCCCGCCTCACGCGCCGCGTCGATTTCCGCCACGCTGTCGGAAAGGAAAAGGATATCCTGCACTGAAAGCCCGATGTCGGCAGCGATGCGCCGGTACGACGCAGCCTCTTTCTTCGGCCCGCTCGTGGTGTCGAAGTAGCCGGAAAACAGCGGCGTCAGGTCGCCCGCGTTGCTGTACCCGAAGATCAGCTTCTGCGCCGCCACCGATCCCGACGAATAGACATAGAGCCCGATCCCCTCAGCGTGCCAGCGCCGCAGCGCCTCGGCGGCGTCGGGATAGACGTGCCCCTTCAGCGTACCGTCCGCATAGCCTTCCGCCCAGATCAGCCCCTGCAGCGTCTTGAGCGCGGTCTCCTTGCGATCCTCGTCGATCCATCGCGTCAGCGTCTCCACGGGGTCGCCCGGCACGTCCTTCAGGATCGGTGCGGCCTCGTCGGCGTGCGCCGCGATCCAGCCCGCCAGCCGTGCCCGCGCATAGGGGAACAGCGTGTCGGTCACGAAAGCGATGCTGCTCGTCGTGCCTTCGATGTCGGTGAGGACCGCTTTCACCATTCAGGCGAGCGCCGGCTCGTGGCGCGGGAAGCGGTCGGCGATATCGTCGCCGGTGAAGTGCGCCACCCAGCCTTCGGGCTCGATGAACAACCGTATCGCCGTGAAGCGCGGGGTCGGCCCCATGTCGAACCAGTGCCGCATTCCGGCGGGCACGGCGATGAGATCGCCCTTCGTGCACAGCATGTTGAACACGCGCCCGTCCTCGTGGAGCGTGAACAGGCCTTCACCATCCACGAAGAAGCGCACCTCGTCCTCCATGTGGCGGTGCTCCGAAAGGAATTTTTGCCGAAACACCGCGCGTTCGGGATGGTCGGGCACCATGCTTGCCACGTCCACGGCCTGATAGCCGCCGATCGCCTTCAGCCTCTCGATCTCCTCGGCATAGGCCGCGAGCGTATCGTCACCGGCATCCCGCGTCGGCCAGCGCTCGAAGCGCACGCCGATCGCATCCAGTGTCTTCGCGATTTCGTCGGGATCGGCGGTTTCCAGAAGCGGGCGCTCGGGCGCGTCCTCCGCATAAACGGCAAGATGACTCATGCGTCCCTCCTCATGCTGCGTTCGGCGACCTCGCACGCGGCGAGCCATTCCGCCGCTTCGATCACCCGCTCCGCCTCTGCGATGTCGCGGCCCCAGCCGTAGAGCCCGTGCCCGCGAATAAGGTAAGCGGGCGGCGGCGTGTCCACGGCGAGAAACGGCGCAATCGCAGCCTCGATGTCGCGCATGTCCTGGCTGTTTTCAACGATCGGGAGCATGACGTCCACCGCGTGCGTGGTCACACCCGGAAACGCCTTCGCCAACTCATGGCCCCGGATCGTCCAGTTCCCGCCGAGCACCCGCGACAGCGCGACCGCTTGCGGCGAATGGCTGTGCAGCACCGCACCCACCTCCGCGAAGCGGCGGTAGAGCGACAAATGCAGCGCCGTCTCCGCGCTTGGCCGCTTGCCGTCGAGCGATGCGCCCTCCGCATCGACGCGCATCACGCCGTCCAGCGTCAGCCGCCCCTTGTGCCACCCGGAAACGGTCACCGCAAAGCTGCCGTCCTCAAGCCGCACCGAATAGTTCCCGCTCGTCGCAGGCGCCCAGCCGCGCGCGTCGAATGCGCGCCCGACGGCGACAATGGCCTCCGCGGCCTCGGCGAATGTGCTTGCAACCATGATGTTTTCTTAACCATCACGGCGGTGCTGGCGAAGCGGTTTCCGCTCACCTATGAAACATCTCCATGAATCCGCTCTACGCCAACCTGCCGACCACCATCTTCGAGAAGATGTCCGCGCTTGCCCGTGAAACGGGCGCCATCAACCTCGGGCAGGGCTTCCCTGACGCAGGCTGGCCGCGCGACGTGCTTGAAGCGGGCGCCCGCGCGCTCACCGAAGGCTACAACCAGTATCCGCCGATGCCGGGCATCCCGGAGCTGCGGCAGGCGGTTGCCGATCACTACCGCCGCCATCAGGCCATCGATCTCGATTGGCAGACCGAAATCACCGTCACCTCCGGCGCGACCGAGGCGCTTGCCGCGTCGATCATGGCGCTCGTCAGCCCGGGCGACGAGGTGCTGATGATCCAGCCGATGTACGATGCCTATCTGCCGATGGTGCGCCAGGCAGGCGGCGTCCCGAAGCTGATCCGCCTCGAACCGCCGCAATGGCGGCTGACCGAAACGGCACTCGCGGAGGCCTTCACCCCGCGCACGCGCATCGTCCTCCTCAACAACCCGCTCAATCCCACCGCGACGATGTTCTCGGACGAAGAACTCGCCCTCCTCGCGCGTTTCGTGGTCGCGCACGACGCCGTCGTCATCAGCGACGAGGTGTGGGAGCACGTCGTGTTCGATGGCCGCGCCCATTCGCCCATCATGGCGCAGCCGGGAACGCGCGAACGCACCGTGAAGATCGGCTCTGGCGGCAAGATCTTCTCGCTCACCGGCTGGAAGGTCGGCTGGATGTGTGCCGCGCCCAGGCTCAGCCAAGTGCTCGCCCGCGCGCACCAGTTCCTCACCTTCACGACGCCCCCGAACCTGCAGGCGGCGATCGCTTACGGCCTCGGCAAGACCGACGATTATTTCACCACGATGCGCGGCGATTTCGCCCGCTCGCGCGACCGTCTGGCAAGCGGCCTCGAAGCGGCGGGCTGGAAGACGCTGCCAAGCGCGGGCACGTATTTCCTGTCGGTCGATCTCGCCGCCTCGGGCATCGCGCTCGATGACGTGGCGTTCTGCGACCGGCTGGCGCGCGAGGGCGATGTCGTCGCGATTCCCGTCTCGGCGTTCTACGCGGAAGCGCCCGTCACATCGGTGGTCCGATTCTGCTTCGCCAAAACCGACGCGACGATCGACGCCGCGCTCGAACGCATGGCGAAGGCGCGGAAGCTGTTCGGCTGAGACTTACCCCCTCAGTTCGGCGATCATCGTCTCGCGCATCACGAACTTCTGCACCTTGCCCGTCACCGTCATCGGGAAGGTTTCGACGATCCGCACATAGCGCGGTACCTTGTAGTGCGCGATGCGGCCGCGGCAGTGATCGCGCACCTCCTCCTCGGAAAGCGCCGCGCCACCGCGCGTCATCACCCACGCGCAAAGCTCCTCGCCGTAGCGCTCGTCGGGCACGCCGATCACCTGCGCGTCGGCGATGTGCGGGTGCGTCAGCAGGAACTCCTCGACCTCGCGCGGGTAGATATTCTCGCCGCCGCGGATCACCAGGTCCTTGATACGGCCGGTAATCCGGCAATAGCCCTTGGCGTCGATCGTCGCGATGTCGCCGGTGTGCATCCAGCCGTCTTCGTCCAACGCTTCGGCGGTGCGCGCGGCATCGTCCCAGTAACCCTGCATCACCGAATAGCCGCGCGTGCAAAGCTCGCCCGGCTCACCGCGCGGCAGCGTCTCACCGTCCGGCCCGACGATCTTCACCGCAAGGTGCGGCTGCACGCGGCCCACCGTGGAGACGCGCTCCTCGATCGGATCGTCCATCGCGCTCTGGAAGCTCACCGGGCTCGTTTCGGTCATGCCGTAGGCGATCGTCACCTGATGCATCCCCAGCCGGTCGATCACCTCGCGCATCGTCGCGATCGGGCACGGCGAACCCGCCATGATGCCGGTGCGCAGCGACGACACGTCGAAGCTGTCGAACTCCGGCCGTCCGAGCACGGCGATGAACATGGTGGGCACGCCGTACAGCGCCGTGCACCGCTCCGCCGCCACCGTTTCCAGCACCGCGAGCGGATCGAAGGCCTCCGCCGGATAGACCATCGTGGCGCCGTGCGTCAGGCAGGCGAGGTTCCCCATCACCATGCCGAAGCAGTGATAGAGCGGCACGGGAATACACACCTTGTCGGCCTTCGAAAGCCCGATGCCCGCGCCGACAAAATAGCCGTTGTTTAGGATGTTCCTGTGCGTCAGCGTCGCGCCCTTGGGGAAGCCCGTGGTGCCGCTGGTGAACTGGATGTTCACGGCATCGTGCGCATCGATGGGGATCGCGGCGAGCTGCGCCGCGTCCACCCCGCCCTCCAGATCGCCGAAGCGCAGGCAGCCCGCGTGCGCTTCCTCGCCGATCGTGGCGACGAGGCGCAAATCCGGCAGCGCCCGCGCGCGCAGCGTGCCGGGCGTCGCCGCTGCAAGCTCCGGCATCACCTCGCGCAGCATGGAAACATAGTCGCTCGTCTTGTGCCGCACCGCCGTCACCAGCGCGCGGCATCCCACCTTCTTCAGCGCGTATTCGACCTCGCTCGTCCGGTATGCGGGATTGATCGTCACGAGGATCATGCCCGCCGTCGCGGTCGCGAATTGCAGGATCGTCCATTCCGCACAGTTCGGCGCCCAGATGCCGACACGGTCGCCGGGCCGCACGCCAGCCGCCAGCAGCCCACACGCCACCGCGTCGCTGCGCCGCTTCAGCTCCGCCCACGTCAGCCGCACGCCCTGATGGCGAACGACGAGCGCCTCGCCGTCTGGATCGCGCGCCGCCGCCTCGGCCAGCATCGCGCCGATCGTCTTCTCGATCAGCGGCGGTTCGCTTGCCCCAACGACGTGGCTCAGCTCTTGCGATTCTCCCCGGACCATTCCTGCTCCCTCAATTCCTTGCGCCGAATCTTGCCGCTCACTGTCTTCGGCAGCGTCGCGACGAATTCGATCTTGCGCGGATACTTATAGGGCGCTGTCGTGGATTTCACATGGCTTTGCAATTCCTCGACGAGCGCATCCGAAGCGGCGTGCCCGGCGGCGAGCACCACGAACGCCTTCACCACCTCGCCGCGCGTTGGGTCGGGGCTGGCCACGACCGCGCTCTCGGCGACCGCCGGATGCTCGAAGAGTGCGCTTTCCACCTCAAAGGGCCCGATCCGGTATCCGGCCGAAAGGATCACATCGTCGGCGCGGCCGACGAACCAGAAGAAACCGTCTTCGTCCACGAAGGCACGGTCGCCGGTCAGATACCAGCCGTCCCGGAACACGCTCGCCGTGCGCTCGTCATCGTCGCGGTAGCCCAAAAACAGCCCTGGCGGGCGCCCTTCCGCCACGCGCAGCGCGATGTCGCCTTCCTCGCCCGGGGGCAGGCGCTCGCCCGTTTCGCCGATCACGGCAAGGTCGATGCCGGGCGCGGGCTTGCCCATCGCGCCCTGCCGCTCCGCGCCCGCGCGGTTACAGCACAGCATCACCGTCTCGGTCTGGCCATAGCCGTCGTGGATCGAAAGACCGGTGGCCGCGCGCCACAGGTCGATCACTTCGGGATTGAGCGGCTCGCCCGCGCTCACACAGCGCCGCAGCGTCTCGAACCGCCGCGTACCGAGATCGGAGCGCACGAACATGCGGTACGCGGTGGGCGGCGCGCACAGCGTCGTCACCGGATTTTTGCCGAGGAGGCCAAGCACCGCCTCCGCATCGAAGCCCGGCGCGTGATAGGCGAAGATTCCCGCGCCCATCATCCATGGCGCAAACAGGCTGGACCACGCCGCCTTCGCCCAGCCCGTGTCGGAGACGTTCCACATCAGGTCGCCGGGGCCGAGATCAAGCCAGGTGCGCGCCGTGATCTCGTGCGCGAGCGGATAGCCCGCGCCGTGGATCGTCATCTTGGGATTGCCCGTGGTGCCGCTGGTGAAATAGCAGAGCGCCGGATCGTCGAACGCGGTGTCGGCGATCTCAGCAAGCGGCGCCGCCTTCGCCGCAAGCGCCGAATAATCGCCCCAGCCCGAACGCGGCCCGCCGATATGCAGCTTCGCGATTTTGTCGTCACCAAGCGCGGCATCCACGCGGTCCGCGATATCCGCCCCCGCAACGACGCACACGGCCTTTGCCGCTGCACGGCGATAGGCGATGTCCTTGGGCATCAGCTGCACGGTGCCGGGCGAGGCGATGGCGCCGAGCCGCAGGCAACCGAGCATCAGCTCCCACCACTCCAGTTCGCGCGCCAGCAGGATCAGCACCGTATCGCCGCGCTGCACGCCTGCGTCCTTCAGAACGGCGGCAGCCTTCGCCGCCCGTTCGTCGAGCGCGGCGAAGCTGATGTCCTCCACACGCCCGCCCGCATCGACCCACAGCAGTGCACGATCCTGCCCGCGCTCACGCGCAAGCGTCTGCATCCGATCCCGCGCGAAATTGGTTCGCGCGGGCGGATTCCATTCGAAAGACTGCTCCGTCATCGCGCTTCGTTGATGATCTGCACCTGCGTGAATTCGTGCAGGCCTTCTTCGGCAAATTCGACGCCGATACCGGATTGCTTGGCGCCGCCGAAGGGAATGTTCGGCCCGAAATCGAGATGCTTGTTGATCCACACCGTGCCCGAATCCATGCGCGTCGCGATGTCGTAGGCGGTGTCGCGGTCCTTGCCCCACACCGATCCGCCAAGCCCCCACGGCGAGGCGTTTGCGCGCGCGAGCGCATCTTCCGCATCGTCGTAGCGGATCACCGGCAGCACGGGTCCGAACTGTTCCTCGTCAACGATGCGCGTACCGTCCGTCACGTCGCGCACGATCGTCGGCCGGATGAAATAGCCGGGCCGATCGACGACATCGCCGCCCGCGATGATCGTGCCGGCGGCGCGCGCATCATCCAGGAAGCCCTTCACCTTCTCGTACTGCATCTTGTTCTGCAGCGGCCCGATCTGCGCGCCCTGCGCGAGCCCGTCGTCAACGATTGCCTCGTCCGCCAGCCGCGCAAGTTCCGCGCACAATTCCTCATAGATTGAAGAATGCGCATAGACGCGCTTCACTGCGAGACACACCTGCCCCGCATTCATCATCGCGGCACCGAAGATGCCGGGCGCGATCGCCTTCGGATCGGCGTCGGCCAACACGATCGCCGCGTCGTTGCCGCCGAGTTCGAGCGTGATGCGCTTGATCGTGGACGCCGCGCTCGCCATCACCTTCTTGCCCGTCTCGGTCGAGCCGGTGAACGAGATCTTCGCGACATCCGGGTGCGTCGTCAGCTTGCCGCCGAGGTCATTCTGATCGGTGATGATATTGATGACGCCCGCCGGGAAAATCTCTGCACAAAGCTCGCCAAGCTTCAAAGTCGTCAGCGGCGTCGTCGGTGCGGGCTTGAGGATGATCGTGTTGCCCGCGAGCAGCGCCACCGGCATCTTGAACGCCACGATCAGCACCGGGAAGTTCCACGGGATGATCGCGCCGACCACGCCGAGCGGCCGCCGCCGCATCTCGACACGGCGGTTGTCATTATCCTCAAGGATGCGATCGCTGAGTTCCAGTGACGCGAGGTAACGCATGAACGCTGCCGTGTAGGCGATCTCCGCCGTCGATTCGGAAAGCGGCTTACCCTGCTCCTGCGTCAGCAGCCGGGCGAAGCTGTCCGTCTTCGCTTCAATGGCGTCGGCGAGTTTCAAAAGGAGATCGCGGCGGTCCTGCATGGAACGCCGCGACCATGCGGGGAAGGCAGCCTTCGCGGCGGCAACCGCAGCATCGAGCTGGGCTTCCGATCCACGCGGACACACGGCGAGCACCTCTTCCGTCGCCGGGTTGATGACATCCATTGTCATATCGCCCGGCACCAGCGCGCCGCCGATCAGCAGCCGATAGTCGTCCATAACCGATCCTTCCCCAGTGTCGTCTTTAGAACTTGTACCCAACCGTTACACCGTACGTACGCGGCGCGGAAATATGGTTGTAATCGAACCCGAAGCCCGCGAGCAGATCCACACGCGAGGTGAAGTAGAACTTGTTGCCGAGGTTCTTGCCCCAGATCGACGCGTTCCAGCGCCCGTCCGCGGTTTCGTAGTCGATATGCGCGCCCAGGATCGCATAGCTGCCCTGCTGCAGCCGCGGCACGTTCAGCACTTCGAAATACTGGCTCGACGAATAGCTCACGTCGCCGTGCAGACTGAGCTTGCCGGTATCCGAATCCATCACCGTGAGATCGACGCCGCCGTTGAAGGTCAGCGACGGCGCGTTCGACAGCTCGTTGCCCGAGACGTCGACGCCGCTCACCGTACCCTTCTTGATCTTGGAATCGAGGAGGCCGACTCCGGCGCGGAGTGACAGCATGTCGCTCGCCCGAACGCTGAGTTCGGCCTCGCCGCCCATGATCCGCGATTTATTGATATTGAGCAGCGTCTGCGCCGCGGTCACCGGATCGACGTTGATGAACTGCTGATTGCGATAGTCGTAATAGAAACCGGCGAGATTGAGCGTCACAGAGCGGCCCGCGAACTGCGTCTTGGCACCAATCTCGTAAGCGTTCACCTTCTCCGGCTTCGCGATCGAAAGCTCGGACGGATCGAAGAACGCCTGCGCATTGAAGCTGCTCGCCCGGTAGCCCCGGCTGAAATGCGCATAGAGAAGATTGCCGTCAGCGAGCTTGTAGTCGAGACCGATCTTTCCCGAAATATTGTCGGTGCTGTATTTCAGGTCCGACGGCGGGATCAGGTTCACCACCAGCACGCCGTTCGGGCCGAGCGCGTTCGATTCGAAATCGGTCTGTCGCCCCGTATCGTGCGTGTAGCGCAGGCCGCCGCGCAGCGTGATTGAATCGCTGATATCGTAATTCATGTCGGTGTAGATCGCGATGCTCTTCTTCACCTGGTCGAAGCTGTTGGCGAACAGGCAGCCGAGCGGCAGCCCGATCGCGCAATCGGCATCGGTCACGCCGGGAAGGCCATCCGAATCGACATCCTTCGCGATTTCGAAGGTGGTGCTGTTGAATACTTTCTCGCGGTTGTAATAGGCGCCCAGAATGAAATCGAACGGACCGCCCGTGTCACTCGTCAGACGCAGATCCTGCGCGAACTGGTTCGCCTTGTCGTAATACGGAATCTCCAGCAGTTCGGTCGCCGTACCGTCGGTATCTTCATAGAACGAGAGCTTGCCCTTGTCCCACGAGGTGATGCTGGTGACGGTGAGCGTATCCGACACGTCGATGTTGCCGGTGAGCGCCAGTGAATAGGTGCGCGCGCGGCGGCGTTCGGTGACGTTCGCCTCGATCTCGCGCTTGCCGAGACCGACGCGATGCACCTCCGCAGGCTGCGCGTAGATGCCGTAGTTGCGCGGGTTCTGATAGCTCGTCGAGCCGCGCAGCACGAAGCGCACGCCGTCCGACGGTTCCAGCAGGACCGAGGCACGCACCGCATATTCGCGCACGCCCGCAAGGTCGGGCTCACCCGGCAACTGGTTCTTGAACCAGCCGTCGGCTCGCGCGAAGCTGAACGCGACACGCGCCGCCGCTTTGTCGCCCATCGGCACGTTGATCGCGCCGTTCGCGTCCATGCGGTTGTAATTGCCGTAGCCGAGATTGAGATATCCGCTCGTCTCGCCGAGTTCCGGCGCGCGGCTGATGAGATTGACCGCGCCGCCCGTGGTGTTCTTTCCGTAAAGCGTCCCCTGCGGCCCGCGCAGCACTTCGACGCGCTCAAGATCGTACATGGCAACCCCGAGGAACGCGAAGTTCCCCTTGTAAACCTCGTCGTAATAGGTCGCGACCGGGCTCGACTGGTTGAGGCTGTAATCGGACATCGAAACGCCGCGCAGCGCGAAGATCGGTGTGTTGTCGCCGACGATGCTGGTGAGCTGCAGGTTGGCCACCTTGGTGACGAGATCATCGGCATTCGTGACGCGCGATTTTGAAAGCTGATCGCCGCCGATCGCGGAGACCGAAATCGGCACGTCCTGAAGCCGTTCGGCGCGCTTGGTGGCGGTGATGACGATTTCGGTATCCGCAGCCTCCGCGGTTTCCTGCGCGTTGGCAATGCCCGCCGTACCCGTAAGCAGCAGCGGCACGATGGCGGCGGAAAACGCCGCGCGTCCTTTAATCTTCATAATCAAACCTTCCCCTTTTGTTTCCCCGAATTATGTGTCGCCGCCCTCCGCAAGAGCATTGATCTTCTCGACCAGTTCCGCCCGCATCGCAGGCGCATCGGTGCGCAGCGGCACCTTGCGCAGCTTGCCGATCTCGCTTGCCGAATACGGTTTGAAATCCGCCGGAACGTGTGCGCCGTCGAAGCGGTAAAGCGTCCAGTTCAGAAGGTCCGCGAGTTCCGCGTCGCTGATCGGCGCGGTCGCAACGCCCGGCACGCGCCCGAGATATTCGCGACCGCCGGGAACATGCAGGAACTTCGCCACGATCCCCGCCATCGCGGGCGTCGTCTGGGGCGTGCCGGTGGCGTCAGAGCGGTGGCAGCCCTGGCATTTCAGCATCCAGTTCTGCCGCGCGAGCGCCGGATTTGAAACGCCGGTTTCGCTGAGATCACCCTGCGCAGCAAGCCCCGCACCGGTCACACCGGCGAGAACTGCGAGCGCGAGGATGCCGCGCAGCATCACTTGATCGCGGCTTTCAGTTCTGCGACCTGACGCGGCGTCAGCGCCGCACCGCCCTTGCGGATGCCGCCCACTTCGTCAGCGCTGAAACGCTTCACCTTTTTGTCGGCCGCCGCGATCGTGTCGAGCACGTGGTTGAGCACCGCCGCGACCTCGTCGTCCTTCATGGCGGCCTGCGCGGGCATGACCCCGCGATAGGTCTTGCCGTCGACAACGAGCGGCCCGGAAAGGCCGCGCGTCACTGCCAGCACCAGGAACCGCCGCCCGTCCGGCTTTGCCGCAAGGGCGGCCGGCTCCACCTTCAGCGAAGGAAACGCACCCGGCACGCCCGCACCGGTCGCGAGATGGCACGCCGCGCAGCGCTTGTAGAGCGCCGGACCATCCGCGGCCTGCGCCGCCCCGGGCAGCGCCATCAGCAGCATCGCGGCCGCGATCCGCAGCATCGTCATTTCTCCAGCGCCACGCCGAGGATGACCGCCGTCGAGCAATTGTAGATCGCGCTCGACGTGCCGAGGCACCAGTTGATGTCGTTGTTTTCCTGCGGCCGCACCATCGGCCGGTCGCCTTCGTTGCGGTTGCAAAGGCACCGTCCGCACGAGGATTTGCCGCAGCAGTCGTTGTAGCTGATGATGTAGGAGCGATTGTCCGCGGGATTGAGGCAAGTGCCGATCCAGGTGATCGGTGACATTTCCGTGCCTGGCGGGCAGGTGCTCGCCGTGCCGCCGCAGCATGAACACAGGAACCCGTCGATCGCGCAGTAGCGCCAGTAGTCGCAGCTCGCCTGATCGCCGGGGTCCTGCGGGTTGCCGGTCGGCTGAGGGGCGATGCCGCCGCCCGCGCCGCCGTGCGCAGGGTTCGCCGCGGCATAGGCGCGCGAGACGGGCAGCACGGGGAACGCCGCCGCGCCGGTGATCGCGCCGCCGATCAGCGTCAGCAGGCTGCGGCGCGAGGTCGTTTTCGCCACCCGCCGGGTGAGCGCTTCGGTGATCTTGTCCATGGCCATGGCTGCTTCCCCTTATCGCTTCGCCAGGAAGTCCTGGAGCGAGGCGACGCCGCGCTCCTTGGCTTCGAACAGGCTTTCGAGATGTTCACGCGTATTGACGAGACCGAGCGAGGCGATCTTTCCGTCTTCGCCGATCAGCACCGCATAGGGCAGCTTCGACACGCCGAAGCGGCGCCCGAGATCTTCGGAGAGGACATAGGGGAAGCCCGCGAGCCCTTCGGCCATCATCAGGCGCCGGTGCGCGGCCTCATCGCCGTCGCTGGCGAGGATCGCGTCCAGCCAGCCACGCTCAGCAGCGGCAGCGGATTTGAACACCGGCAGCAGCGTCTTGCAGATGGGGCAATCGGGCGACAGGAAGAAGATCAGCTGGCTACGGCCGCGCGCGCCGCCGATCACGACGGCGTCACCGCTTAGGGACTTCACGTGCATTTCCGGCGCGGCGTCGCCCGTTTTCACACCCTGATGCAGGGTCAGCGCGCCCGCAGGCGCGATCCGTTCGTGAAGCACGCCCACCTGCCGCGCGAGCGCCGCGACGAGCACGCCGAGCACGGCAACCGTGATCCAGAGCAGCACCTGCGAGACGACGATCAGGCTCATGCGTGCCTCCAATGGGGTTTAGGGATGGCCGCCAGTTCACCGGCGGCGGACTGCAGACTGAAAAGCGCGAGCGCGGCGAACAGCGGCTCCGGCGATCCCGCACCTGCGGGGAGCAGCGCCGCCGCCCCGGCAAGGCCTGCAAAAAGGATGGCGCGCGCCGGAGCAAAGACCCGGGGAGCAGCGGTGTGCGCGCCAAAGGTGCAACCACAATCGAAAGCCTCACCGCGCCGCCGCACCAGCAGCACGGCGTAAACAAGCCAGAGCCCCGCGGCGATGGCAGCGCCTGCTGGCCGCGTCGCGGCGAACAGCAGCGCCATGGCTGCGAGGAATTCCGTCGCGCCGGCCGTCGCGGCCAGTGCCTTGCCGAAGCCCGCGTTCGTGCCTGCAAGCCGCGCCGCCGCGCCCGCCATGCGTTCGGGCTGGAACGCCTTGTGGGCGGCTGCCGACAGCAGCACGAGCGCGAGGAACAGCGCGATGCTGTCGCCCGCGAAGCTCATTTGCCCGCCGCCGTCATGGTCATGGGGTCGTTCACGACCTCTGCGACCGTATGCAGAAAATCGCCGCTGTTCGCGTCGTAGACGTCGAGATTGCCGTCGGGCCGCGAGGCGACGAGGTAGGGTTTCGCACCCGCCGTCACCTCGATCGAAAGCGTGTGGTTCTTCATCGCGATCTTGCGCGCCACGACCTTCTTCGCCGTGTCCGCGACCCACACTTCGGTGCCGCCGTTCTTGTGGCTGCCGTCCGTGCCGCTGGGGTCCATCAGCACGTAGACATGCCCCGCCGCATCGGCGGACGTCACCTGCCAGCCGCCGGGGCGATAGCCCTTCGCGGCATCGCCCGGCACCATCGCGAACCCGCCGAGATCGCGCGGCTTGTCGCCCGAAAGATCGAAGCCGCGCAGCTTGCCCTTGAAGCTGACGAACCACGCCGTCCGCCCCGCCATCGCGGGCGTCATGAACCAGGGATCATTGTCGATGTCGTTGACGGCCTTGGAGGTCGTCGTCGATTTCGCCTTGCCCGCCTCGTCGAGCAGAACCGTCATCATCGTGCCGTCCGCGCAGAGCGACGTGAAGCCGCGCGCGCCGGTCGGATACATCAGCGAGCAGCCTGGCAGCTCGATATCGCCCAGGGTGTTGCGCGCCTCGAGATCGACGACCGTGACCGAGGCGCCCGGCGTGAAATTGAAGACGAGCATCCATTTCTCGCCGTTCGTGAACTGCATCGCGTTCCGCAGCGTCACGAATTGGCCGCGCTTGCCGCCCGGCAGCACGATCTCGCCCTTGTGCGCGAGCGTCGCCTTGTCCCAGATCGAAATCACATCGGTGCGTTCGCCGCGCGTCAGACGCGAGAAGAAAGTCTCGCCCGTATAAATCTCACTACCGGCCGTCGAAGGCAGCAACGTGCCGAACTGGGCGACCGGAACCTGCCCTTTCACCGACGAAACCGGGCTCGATACGTCGACGACAGCAGCGCGCCCGTCGAGGATGCTTTTGAAGTGCAGGTCGTGCACGAAAACATAGCTGTCGGGATATCGCTCGGGCAGCGTCGCGACCGACGGAATCGGTTCTTCGGGAAGCGGCTGCGGGAACGCCTGCTGAGCCTGTGCACTGCTCGCGGCAAGCAGTAGCGTGGCGGCCAGAAGCCCGGCGCGTCGTGACATCATTCCCCTCCCTCGGCATCGCCTTTCGACGAGTCGCACTTCCCTCAAGCGCGAAAATGATTTAGGTCTTCTGTCCAATTTTTGTGAAGCGTACTAATTTGTCGGTTCAATATCAGCGCGCTAGATGCTCCCGCGAGAGTCGAAGGAGTCCCCTGTTGCCTGAGTTCATTGTCCCGGATCTGAAGGTCGTCCCCCGCGAGGGCGGTTATGCGCGCGGACAGGATGGCGTGGAGCAGATCCTGCGCGCAGCGCTCAATATCCTTGTCGAGCAGGGCTATCGCGCCGTGACGATGCGGGCGATCGCCAAGGCCTGCGACATGAAGCTCGGCAACATCACCTATTATTTCCCGACGCGCGACGAGCTCGTCCGCGCGCTCTTCGATGCCGTCATCAGCAGCTACGAAGAGGCGTTCGACGCGATCAGCCACGACGAAGGCACCAGCGTGGAGGAGCGCTTCGAAAGCCTGATCAGGCTGATCCTGGAGGACATCACCACCAAGAAGACGACGCGCTTCTTTCCCGAAATCTGGGCGCTCGCCAATCACGACGCATTCGTTTCCGAACGCGTCGATGAAGTCTATCGCCGCGCCCGCGCCGTGCTCAACGAGCTGATCGCCGAACTCAATCCGGCACTGCCCGAAGACGAGCGCGAAACGGTCGCCCTGTTCATTTCCGCCTCGCTCGAGGGCACCACGATGTTCGCGGGCCATGACAAGCCATGGCGGCACCGCATGGGCTGGCTAGAAACCATCGCCTGCCGCGCCTACGTCCCGCTCGTCAAATCGCTGAAACCGGGCGACATCCGCGTATCGACGTCGGGAGCGCCGCTCGACTCAGATTGAGACTTGCTCATTTATTGACGATCTCTATATTGAGTAAGCGTAAACGAGAATCCACGGGGAGACCGGCGGGTGTCAGTTGCAAGCCTGGGCGTCCGCCGCGCCCCTGTCAGCCTCACTTTCGGCGAAACACGCCCGCGCGCCCTGCTCGTGGACTGGGACGGCTGCCTTGCCATCGGCAATCGCCTCCAGCCCGGCGCAGCGACGCTGCTGTCCTGCTGGCAGGACCGGGTGGTCATCGTCTCGAACAACAGCACGCATCTGCCGCATCAGATCGTCCGCATCCTCGAAGATGCGGGCGTCCCGATCCCGACGGATCGCGTCCTGCTCGCGGGCTATGAAACGATCAGGATCGCCGCTGAAAGTTCATGGCGCCGCGCGATGATCCTCGGCGATCCGCGCCTGCGCGCCGCCGCCCGCGCGCTCGGCATTTCCGTTGCGCGCGAGGCGCCGGAGGTGGTGGTGCTGCTGCGCGACACGCGCTTCACCTTCCGCCAGCTCGAACGCGCCGCGAATGCGATCCTGCGCGGCGCGGCGCTGCTCGTGTCGAACGCCGATCTCAATCACCCCGGCCCAGGCGGTGAGGTCGTGCCCGAAACCGGCGCGCTGCTCGCCGCGCTGCTCGCCGCGACCGGCAAGCGGCCGCTCGATTACCAGCTCGTCGGCAAGCCCTCGCCGCGCCTCTTCATGCGCGCCTGCGACCTCCTCGATATCCCGCCCGAAGACGCCCTGATGATCGGCGACAATCCCGATACGGACGTCGCGGGCGCAGGCGCGGTGGGTATGCCCTGCGTCACCATCGGCGGCGCGGCGGGGCGCACGCTCGAATCGGTGGCGGCAAGCCTCAGAACCGCTTGATCGACAAGATGTCGAAGGTCTTCCGCAGCGTATCCGTCGCCCGGTCGTAGTCCGCGAGCGCAAGCGCCGCGATCAGCGCGTCGATCACGCAGAGCTGCGCGATTCGGCTCGCCATCGCCTCGGTGCGGAAGCGCGTCTCGCGCGCCATCGTGTAGAGCAGGATGTCGGCGTGGCTCTGGATGGGCGAGCGCGCATAGTTGGTGATCACCACGGTCTTGGCGCCCGCCTCGTGCGCGAGGCGCGTTGCGGTGAGCGTTTCGTGCGTCGCGCCCGTGTGCGAGATCGTCAGCACTGCCACGTCGGGTCCGGTACGCGACGCGCTGATCGCCTGGATGTGGCTGTCCGTCATGGCGCGCGCGTCGAGGCCGATTCGCAGCATCCGGTAGTGCGCGTCCTCGGCGATCGGGGCTGACGAACCGATGCCGTAAATTTCGATCCGCCGCGCCGCGCGCATCGCCGCCACCGCCTGCCCGAGCGCCTTCGGATCGAGCACCGAATGCGTGTCGCGCAGCGCCTGAATGCCCGAATGGAACACCTTGCGGCACACGGTCTCCAGATCGTCGTCCTTCTCCAGATCCTCATGGATGAACTGGACAGGCCGCACGATCTCCTGCGCAAGGCTCAGCTTCAGGTGCTGGAACCCGGTGAGACCGAGGCTGCGGCAGAAATTGATGACGCTGCCCTCGCTGGCCGCGGTGGCTTCCGAAAGCTCCGTCACCGACATGCGAACGACGCGTTCCGGCTCGGCGAGCACGAAGTCGGCGATTCGCGCCGCGCCCTTCGGCATCGTCGGCCGCGCCACCCGGATTCGCGACAGCGCGTTTTCCACCGGCATCTGATCCCGCGTGCCGCCCTGCGTCATTGAATACCCTTCGCCTGCAACGATTCCGCCCCCGCGACTGAGGAAAGCTCAGCCGCGGCGCAGGGTCAAGCAAAGCCGCTTCGAAAAGCATGGCAGCGAACCCCCTGAAAACGGTCACTCATTTTTTATTCAGATCAGAAATGAGTATTTTTCACAAAGCTGTCATGAGCGGACCCTATTGCCCGTGGCGAGCGCCGCCGGGGCCTCGCGAATCGGATGAAGGCAAGCCCTTCGCTGATCACGGGCCCAGGCGCGCGTCAACGCGCTTCAACAAGGGGAAATTTCCGTGACGCCGACCCTCACCCGTGCTTTTCTAGGCCTCGTCCTCACCGGCTGTGCGCTTCCGGCGCTCGCCGCCGCCGACATGGCCGCCGCCGATCCGGGCGACGCCGCCGACAATGCAGAGATGATCGTCGTCACCGGCCGTCAGATCGAACAGCCGAGCGAACTTGCGGCCGGCGTCATCGAATTCGGCAACTCGGTGCAGATCGTCACCTCCGAACAGATCGCGATGAGCGGCGCCACCAACTTCGCCGAACTCGCGCAGTTCCTCATCAAGGGCGCCAACATCGGCTATTCGCCCGACGAAGGCGAATACACGATCCGTCTCGACGGCGGCGGCGACCGCGACACGCTCGTCGTTCTCGACGGCGTACCGCTTTACGATCGCGGCCCCGCGCTCGAAGACATTTGGGGATCGACCACGATCGACCCGCACATGATCGAGCGCGCCGAAGTGTTCCGCGGCGGCAACAGCCTGTTCTTCGGCTCGAATGGCGGCATCGGCGTCATCAGCCTCGTCACCAAGCGCCCGGACGGCACCAAGAAATTCGAACTCGGCGCCAATTACGGCTCGTTCAACACGCGCGAAATCTGGGGCAACGCCTCGTTCCCGATCGACTCCGAAGGCCGCCACAGCATCATGGTCTACGGCGGCACCGTGCAAACCGACGGCCCGCGCATCTTCCATCCCGATTCCTACGTCGACAACGTCGCGGCAGCGGGTGGCATCCAGGAGTATCCGCTCAACCGCAGCAACATCGGCATCAAGTATCTCTGGAAGGTCGATGACAAATCGGAATTCCGTGTCGGCGCACAGTACACGCAGATCGAATTCCAGGATGCGTTCCCCGACAACGAAACCTATTCGCCGAACCGTGTCCGCTATCCGATCGTCGATTTCTCGCTCGATCGCCGGTGGTCTGACGCGCTCTACACCGAATTTTCGGGCTACTGGAGCAATCCCAAGCTCAACAACACCGAAACCTACGCCGAGATATGCCGCCAGCCCACGGGCTGTATCGATCCGGCAACGGGCGCAGCGATCGCGTTCGGCAAGGCGACCGGCCGCTCGATCCCTTATCCCAACAAGGGCTTCGGCAAGAATTCGAAAGTCGGCGGCTTCCGAGAACTCGGCGTCAATCTCCGCAACACGCTCACGGTGAAGGACGTGGTCGAGGTCGTCGGCGGCGTGCAGGTCGTGTCCTACAAGAACGACTCCGATCCGGTGTTCCCGGTCGGTGACGCATCCACCACGATCACCGGCGTTTATGCGGACCTGCGCCCGACGATCCCGTTCAGCCCCGACACGAAGATTTCGCTCGCCGCGCGCATCGATTTCGCCAAGGCCTTCAGCTCGAAAACGATCTGGAAGTTCGGCGTGCGTCAGCCGTTCGGCGATTTCTACATCCGTGCGAACGGCGGCACGTCCTACAGCACGCCGCGCAATACGGAGCTCTTTAACGAAAGCCCCACGCTCGTCGGCAACCCGGATCTGAAGACCGAGGAAACCGAAACCTACAACGCTGCTGCCGGCTACAGTCACGCCTTCGGCAATTTTCAGGTGAGCGCCGAACTCGGCTGGTTCACCACGGACATCACCAACCGCATCCAGACAACCTCTGGCCTCACGCCGAACACCTATTTCAACAACGACCGCATCACCGAGATCCGCGGCCTCAACGCCGAACTCAACCTGGCGCTCGGCGAGAGCTGGTCTGCGAACGTCAGCTACACAAAGCAGCAGGCGCGTCTCGATGGCTCGAAGCTGCAGATCAACGAAACGCCCGAATACATGATCCAGGGCACCGTCGCCTGGCACAGCCCGGGCCAGCGTTTCCACGTCACGCTCTATCCGCGCTATCAGGGGCCGGAATTCGCGACCGGCGGCGTCGGCGGCTCGCTCCGCCACAACTTCGGCAACTACTTCGTGATGAACGCCTCGCTCGGCGTGTGGCTCGGCGAGGAGCGCGACCACCGCTTCACGGTCCGCGTCGTCAACGTCTTCGATAAATATTATGCGGAGCGTTACGGCTTCGGCAACATGCGCTTCAGCGAAGCCTTCGTCCGCGGCGAGATCACGACGAGCAGCCCCGAATACTACTACGGCTACCCGTTCGAGGGCAAACCGCGCAGCGTCTACGTCTCCTACAGCACGAAGTTCTGAGGGAGGATGCGGGCTCATTTCCCGGGTCAGCGAGATGAGCCCGCATCACGCACCTGTCACACGCGAATTCTAGGGACTCCGTTTTCAACACACCGATGGAGACTCGGATGAGACACTGGCTGACGGCAGCATTGGCGACACTGGTCGGCATCGCATCGCCCGCGCTTGCGCAAACCGCGGCAAAGCCCCTCACGGTCGTGCTCATTCCCGCCGACGGCGGCACCGAAAGCGGCACGATCGCGGACTATCAGCCGGTATTCAACGCCATATCGCGCAGCACGGGCATCAAATTCGATCTCAAGGTCGCGCAAAGCTACGGCGCCGTTGTGGAGGCGATGTGCGGCGGCCGCGCCGATGTCGCCTTCATGGGGCCGGTCACTTACCTACAGGCGCAGAAGCGCGGCTGCGCGAAGCTGCTCGCGGTCGGTGTCGAAAACGGCCAGTCCGTCTATTACGCCGGTTTCTTCGCGCGCAAGGATGCCCCCTTCAAAAGCGTGAAGGATCTGCGCGGCAAGCGCGTCGCATTCGGCGACGTGAATTCCGCCTCGTCCTTCGTGTTCCCGATGGCGATGGTCATCGAGGCGGGCCTCGATCCCGTTCGCGATCTCGGCGAGATCCGCATGGCGGGCAGCCACGTGAACAGCCTTGCCGCGCTGGTGCAGGGCCGGGTCGATGCCGCTGCGCTCTCGTTCGATTCCTACGAGAAGGCGGTGCGGCAGGGCGCGGTCGATCCGAAGAAGTTCAAGGTGATCGCGAAGAGCAGCCCCATCCCCTACCCGCCGATCGCTGTGAACAGCCGCCTGGCGCCGAAGCTGCAGGCGAAACTCCGCGCCGCCTTCGCCGACATCGCGCACGCCCCCGGCATGACACCCGAGATGATCCGCGGCTACGGCGGCAAACGCATTGACGGCTACGACGTGAAATTCCCGGCATCGAAGTTCAACGTCGCCGCATCGCGCATGGCGCTCGTCAACGATGATCTCAAAAGTCGTATCCTCACCAAATCGGCGAACCGCTGAGAATGGACGCGCCCGCGATCAGCTTCCGCAAGATCGGCAAGCGCTACCCGGACGGCACGCGCGCGCTCGATGATGTCTCGCTCGATGTTCCCCGCGGCCAGTTCTGCGTGCTGCTCGGCCCATCGGGCGCGGGCAAGTCGACGCTGCTGCGCATGGCGAACCGCCTCGCCGAGCCGACCGAGGGCCGCGTCATCATCGAAGGCCGCGATCTCACGCCGCGCACGATGAAGCCCATCCGTCGCCGCATCGGCATGATCCATCAGAGCTTCAATCTCGTCGGCCGCCTCAGCGTCGCGGCGAACATCATGACTGGCGCGCTCCCCGCGCTCGGCACGGCGCGCGTACTCGCCGGTCTCTTCCCGGACGCGCTGAAGACGAAGGCGTGTATGCTCGCGGCTTCCGTCGGCCTCGACCCCGCGCACATGAGCCGCCGGGCGGACAGTCTTTCGGGCGGGCAGCAGCAACGCGTCGGCATCGCGCGCGCGTTCATGCTGGACCCCGCCATCGTGCTTGCGGACGAACCCGTCGCCAGCCTCGATCCGCGTATCAGCAGCGATATTCTCGCGCTCATCCGCGATCAGGCGCGTGTGCGCGGCGCGACCGTGCTGTGCAGTCTCCACCAGATCGAACTCGCGCGCACCTTCGCGGACCGCGTCGTCGCTCTGCGCCACGGGCGGCTGGTCTTCGACGGCACCCCCGCCGAACTCGACCGCAACGCGATCCGCGCAATCTACGGAGAGGCGGGGCCGGTCCCCATCGCCAGCGGAGGGCTCGCGGCATGAACACCGCTGCCTGGAATTATCCGGCCCCGTTCGGAACCCGCACGGTCGCCATCGTCATCATGGCGTTCGCATTGCTCTGGATCACCGGCCAGCGCGTCGAAATGGGACGCATGATTTCGATGACCGGCGAGGCCGCGCTTGCCGCGGTCGGCATCGTGCCGGAATCGGAAGTCGCCGACGGTTTCGGCGCGGTCGCGGGTAAGCTGTTTCCACTGCAAATCTCCACGCGCACCGAAGTGAGCCGGATCGAGAATTTCGATCCCCGGCATCTGCCCCCCTTCGCACGCATCGAAACTGCGGAAACCACGACGCAGGCGCTCAATCCCGATACGCTTGAGATGGAGCCGCACACCGAACGCACCACGGTTCTCGTCGAGCCTGTGGGCTATCTCGTCCACGTTGCCGCGAAGATGCTGGAAACGCTCGAGATCGCACTGTGGGGCACGGTGATCGCGATCCTCGTCGGCTTTCCGCTCGCGCTCGGCGCAGCGCGTAACATCACGCATTCGCCCGCGCTGCGCGGCGTCGCGGGCGCGGCGATCAGCCTGCTGCGCTCGATCCCCGAGATGATCAGCGCGCTGTTCCTCGTCATCGCCTATGGCTTCGGGCCGATCGCGGGCATTCTCGCGCTCGCCTTCTACGGCGCGGGCTATCTCGGCAAGGTCTACGGCGAAGACATGGAGGGGCTGGACCCGCGCCCGCAGGAAGCGCTCGCGGCCGGCGGCGCCACCATGCTCGCGCAGCTTCGCTGGGCGGTGTTGCCGCAGGCGATGCCGCGCTTCATCGCCGCCGCGCTTTATGTCCTCGACCGCAACATGCGCATGGCGACCGTCATCGGCATCGTCGGCGCGGGCGGCATCGGGCAGGAACTGAAAGGCCGCTACGACATGTACGACTACGGCCATGTCGGCACGATCCTCGTCGTTATTTTCCTCGTGGTTTTCCTCCTCGACCGGGCGGCCGCGCACCTGCGCCGCGCGGCGCTCTGACCCCTCAAATGAAAGGCGCACGATGACCGACACCAGCCGCCGCAATTTCCTCCGCACCGCCGCAGCCGGCGCCGCGCTCTCCGCGCTTCCGGCCAGCATCGCGCGCGCCATGGCGATCGCCCCCGCGCGCGTCACGGGCACGATCAAGGACGTGCAGCACATCGTCATCCTGATGCAGGAGAATCGCTCCTTCGATCATTATTTCGGCACGATGCGCGGCGTACGCGGCTTCGGCGATCGTCACCCGATCCCGATGCGCGGCGACCGCACCGTCTGGCAGCAATCGGACGGCAAGCGCGAGCTTCCGCCCTACCATCTCGACACGAAGACCACCGATGCGCTGAAGGTGCCCGGCACGCCGCACAGCTTTTCTGACGCGCAGGCCGCGTGGAGCCAGGGCCGCTTCGGCGAATGGCCGCGCTACAAGAACCCCTATTCGATGGGCTATTACCGGCGCGAGGACATTCCCTTCCAGTTCGCGCTCGCCGAGAATTTCACGATCTGCGACGCCTATCACTGCTCGGTGACATCAGGCACCGATCCCAACCGCATCGTGTTCTGGACCGGCTCCAGCTTCGATCCGCAAGCGGTCGCGAAGGGCGAGAATTGCACCGATGTGAATTCGGAGCCGAACAATCTCCGCTGCTGGGTGAAGGGCGCGCTCCCGTCGCCGGGCTACACCTATCAGGGCAATGCGCTCACCTGGCCGACAATCCCCGACGTATTGCAAGATGCGGGCATCGATTGGCGCATCTATCAGGATCCGAACGACAACTGGACGGGCGCGATGCACGGCTGCCTCGGCTCGCAGAGCTTCCGCGAGGCGAAGCCGGGGTCCGAACTCTACAAGCGCGGCATGAGCGAATACACGCTGCTCCAGCTCGCGGACGATGTGAAGAACGGCACGCTCCCCGCCGTCTCGTGGGTGCTGCCACCCAAGGAATGGTCCGAGCACCCGAGCGCCTCGACGCCGCTGCAGGGCGCTGAATTCACCGCGATGGTCCTCGATGCGCTGACATCGAATCCCGAAGTCTGGGCGAAGACTGCCTTCTTCCTCACCTTCGACGAGAACGACGGCCAGTTCGATCACGTCCCCCCCGCGGCGCCGCCGTCCTACGATGTGGAGGGGAATCTCTGCGGCAAGACGACGATGCCGATCGCAGGACATTATTTCAACGACACCGCCGGCAAATACACCGACCCCACCGACGACATCAGCGGCAAGGTCCGCCCGTGGGCGATGGGGCCGCGCGTGCCGATGTACGTCGTCTCGCCGTGGAGCCGCGGCGGCTGGGTCACGTCCGAAGTGATGGACCACACCTCGATCGGCCAGTTCCTCGAAAAGCGTTTCGACATCACGATCCCCGCGATCAGCCCGTGGCACCGCGCGGTGAGCGGCGATCTCACCTCCGCGTTCGATTTCGCCGCGCCGTCGGACCCAAGCTTCCCGCCGCTGCCGCCGGTGACGGGCGCCTCGAGCGTCGTCCTTGCGCACATGCAGCGCCCGAAGATCATGCCGCCGGAAACCCCGCAGCCGCTCTGGCAGGAGGCGGGCACCCGCCCCTCGCGCGCGCTGCCCTACGAGCTCCACGCCGACATGCGCGTCGATGCGAAGCGCCGCGCCGTCACGGTCGATTTCGCGAACACCGGCACGGCGGGCGCGGTGTTCCACGTCTACGACAAGCGGAACCTCGACCGCATCCCGCGCCGCTACACCGTGGAAGCCGGCAAGCGCCTTTCCGACGACTGGGCGGTGGAAGCGGACGGCGCGTTCGACCTCTGGCTGATCGGCCCGAACGGCTTCGTGCGCGCAATCAAAGGCTCGCTCGCGCAAAACGCCGCGCCGCCCATCGTGACGGCACGCTACGACCGCAAAGGCCCGGCGCTGAAACTCACATCACGCGGCGAAGCCACGTTGCGCAGCGAGCATTACGGCGCCATCTCGCAGCCGCTGAAAGCCGCCCACGTCTGGTCCGCGAAGGATTCGCACGGCTGGTACGACCTCACCGTCACCGCCCCCGGCTTCGAGCAGCGCTTCGCGGGCCGCATTGAAACCGGCCGTCACAGCATCAGCGATCCGGCCTAGAGGAACAGCTCCGCCGCTGCCTCCACGATCGCATCCGCGTTCAGGCGGTGGATGCGATACGTGTCCGCAAGGTTGCCGGTCTGCCCGAAGCGGTCGACGCCGAGCGGGCTGACGCGGTGGCCCTGCACCCCGCCGATCCACGACAGCGCCGCCGGAGACCCGTCGAGTACCGTCACCAGACCCGCGTTCGGCGCCAGCGTGCCGAGCAGCGTTTCGATGTGCGACGTCTCTTTCGCGCGCCCCTGCCAGCGCGCCGCGCGCGCCGCGCTCCAGTCGCGGTGCAGCAGCGTCGGCGAAGTGACCGCGAGCAGCCCAAGCCCCGGCAGGTCCGCCTCCAGCAGCTCCCACGCCGCGATCGCATCGGGCATCACCGCGCCCATCGCCACGACCGCAGCCTCGCTGCCTTCCGCCGATTGCCGCAGCCAGTATGCGCCCTTCAGCGCATCCGCCTGCCACGCATCGTCCTCGCGCCGCGCCTGCAGGATGGTGCGCGTGGTCAGGCGGAAATAGATCGATCCGCCGTCCGCTGCCTGCATGTGGCGGAAACCGTGTTCCATCATCAGCGCGAGTTCGTCGGCAAATGCAGGCTCGTAGTGCGTCAGCCCCGGCTGCCCCATCGCGATCAGCGGCGGGTTGATCGATTGGTGCGCGCCGCCTTCCGGCCCCAGCGTCACGCCCGAAGGCGTCGCCACCAGCATGAAGCGCGCGTCCTGATAGCAGGCGTAGTTCAGCGCATCGAGCCCGCGCGCGATGAAGGGATCATACACCGTCCCCACCGGCATCAATTGCTCACCGAACAGGTCGCCCGCAAGCCCCAGCGCGCCGAGCACGAGGAACAGATTGTTCTCCGCGATGCCGAGTTCGATGTGCTGCCCCGCAGGCGCGCCGGACCATTTCTGCGCCGAAGGAATCTTCGCCTTCTGGAACACGTCGGCAAGATCCTGCCGCCGGAACAGCCCGCGCTGGTTCACCCAGCCGCCGAGGTTCGTGGAGACCGTCACGTCGGGCGACGTCGTCACGATCCGCGCGGCGAGCGGATGGCCCGATTTGGCCAGCTCGAAGAGTATCTTCCCGAACGCTGCCTGCGTCGATTGCTCCGCCTCGCGCGGCGCGTCCAGCGTCGGCACGGGCACGGAATCGATCGGCCGCGCGTCCTTCTGCTGGCGGATCGGCGCGGCCTCCAGCATCGCCTTCGCCGCCGCCGCAGCGTTGCCGCCAAGCCCCGCCCAAGGCTCCCATTCCTCGCCCTCGGCGATGCCGAGCCGCCCGCGCAGCTCCGCGATCTGCGCCGGCGTCATCAGCCCGGAATGATTGTCCTTGTGCCCGGCGAGCGGCAGGCCATAGCCCTTGATCGTATAGGCGATGAAAATCGTCGGCCGGTCGTCCTTCGCCCCGTCGAACGCGTCTTTCAGCGTTTCAAGGCAATGCCCGCCGAGGTTCGTCATCAACTCCGCGAGCGCCGCATCGTCGCGCTTGCCGAGCAGCGCCTTCACGCCGCGCACGCTGCCGATGTCCGCCTCCAGCCGCGCGCGCCACGCCGCCCCGCCCTGGTAGGTGAGCGCCGCATATTCGGCGTTCGGGCAATTGTCGATCCAGTCCGCGAGCGCCTGCCCGCCCGGCTCCTTGAATGCCGCGCGCTGGTGCCGCCCGTGCTTCAGCGTCACCACGCGCCAGCCGCAGGTTTCGAAGATGTCGTCGAAGCGGCGGAACATCCGGTCGGCCGTCGTCGCGTCCAGCGACTGCCGGTTATAATCCACGATCCACCAGCAGTTGCGGATGTCGTGCTTGTACGCCTCGATCAGGCATTCATAGATATTGCCCTCGTCGAGTTCCGCGTCGCCCATCAGCGCGATCATGCGGCCCGTGTCCGCCTCCGCCATCAGCCCGTGCGCGACCATATAGTCCTGCACAAGGCTCGCGAACGCCGTGATCGCGACGCCGAGCCCCACCGATCCGGTCGAGAAATCCACCGGGATCACGTCCTTGGTGCGCGAAGGGTAGGATTGCACGCCGCCCAGCCCGCGAAACGCCTTCAGCCTGTCCAGGCTCTCGTTCCCCAGCATGTAGTGGATCGCGTGGAGCAGCGGCCCGGCGTGCGGCTTCACCGCCACGCGGTCGTTCGGCCCCAGCGCGTGGAAATACAGCGCCGCCATGATCGCGCTCATCGAAGCGCAGCTCGCCTGATGCCCGCCCACCTTGATGCCGTCCACGTTCTCGCGGATGTGGTTCGCGTTGTGGATCGTCCACGCCGCCAGCCAGCGCAGCCGCGTCTCCAGGTCTTCGAGCGTGCTCACCGTATCGGGGCTGGAAACCGTCACTGTCATCTTGTCGCTCCGCGCACTGTGCCAGCCGTCCATATATTACGCGTAGGCGCGCGCGGTCCTTGCGAAATGGGCTCGACAGGTGGCGCGTTTTGGCAGAAACGATTGCCGGAAACCGACAGGAAGCAATTTCATGCCAATCCAACCGCTCGACGCGCTTGATGTCAAAATCCTCGAATGCCTTCAGGAAGACGGGCGCATCACCAATCAGGAGCTTTCGGAGAAGGTCGGCCTGTCGCCGAGCCCGTGCCTGCGCCGCGTGCGCCAGCTGGAGGCGGCGGGCATCATCACCGGCTATGTCGCGCTGGTCAGCCCCGATCAGGTCGGCCTCACGATCAGCGCCTTCGTGCGCGTGCGGCTCAATCAGCAGGACGAAAAGCACCTCGACATCTTCGAAACCGCCGTCGCCGCCTTCCCGGAGGTGATGGAATGTTACCTGATGACCGGCGAAGCCGACTACCAGCTCCGCGTCCTCGTCCCCTCACTCGCCGATTTCGAGGATGTGCTGCGACGGCTCACCCGCATCGAGGGGGTGGCGCAGGTGACGACGAGCTTCGCGCTACGGCCGATCGTCTACAAGACGGCGGTGCCGGTTTGAGGGGGATAAGTGTGAGAGACGCCATCTTCTTAGAAGCTTCTGGCTCAATCTACAGTGTCCTAATAGAGAAATTTCCGGATGATGAACTTGTGCGGCTAAAGTGGACCGCAATTGGAAATTTACGATCACAGGTTTAAACTTCAGCTTCGCGGACTGAGCCACTCAGCATTGGGAGCATTTTCCTGACAGGGCCTGCCTCCTCACCATGACAGATGCATTTCCCTACGCTATGTCGTGATTTCACAGTCTGAGGGGGGCTTAGTGACTATAAGCGAGACGGTTATCGTCGGGGGAAAGGCTCTTGGCGCTTTGGGAGCGATTGCAAAATCCTCGCCAAGTATAATGCGCCTCGTGAAACGAAGCTATCACCGCATGACTAAGGGTTACGTGAGGATTCCTATTTTTGGTAGCGGAGGTGTTGGCAAGAGCACCGCAGCGAGGATTATCGCAGGGGCCGCACCTGACAGCGCCTATGGCGCTTATGAAGAGTCTCTTTGGACGGAGATTGTGCCCCTGTCAGGTGACATTCCAGGGGAGCTTCGAGTTGCCCCTGGGCAGGAATCGCGTGTCGATCGGCATTGGCCTGAACTGTTCAAGGATTTGTCGTCGGGAAAAGCTCGCGGCCTAATCAACGTCGTTTCTTACGGTTATCACGCCCTCGAAATTCAAAGCGTGGAGGACTCTTCCGTATGGAGGCCCGACATGAGTTTAGTTGATTTTCGAAACGCATATACCGAAGCTCGCCGAAAGCTAGGCCGCGTTGACAAAAGACTTCAGCCATAGGCGGACGGCGGC